>Ga0181858_1001681_pt1 | contig 10763 bp, 11 predicted proteins | sample NewIslPassag4_SG_FD_130749 | JGI IMG/M metagenome (GOLD analysis project Ga0181858, IMG submission 130749) | Feedstock adapted compost microbial communities from Newby Island compost facility, Milpitas, CA, USA - Passage 4_SG | ecosystem: Engineered > Solid waste > Feedstock > Composting ...
ATCCGGCTAGTCTGCAAGAGGACGGCGGCTGTTTAATCAACTATCATCCCTGACATTTTCATAGAACAGTTAACCTGACATTTTCACAGACGCTTGACACGCGCGGGGAGGGGCGGATTGCAGTGCGCCCAAACTTATTTTACCTTTATAATGATGCGGGCTGCATGTGACAAGTTTGTGGCTGTGCCCCAAATTCCGACGCGAGGAGGATTCGTTCATGGCCCAGAAGGTTCGTCTCGGAAAAACCGCTCTGGAAGTGCTGCCGATCGGGCTTGGAGCCAACGCGGTGGGAGGAAAAAATCTGTTCGGAGATCTCGTCAACGACGAAGAAAGCAGGCGGGTGGTGCGGGCCGCGATCGACGGCGGCATCACGATGCTGGACACCGCCTACCTGTACGGCCTCGGCCGCTCGGAGGAGCTGATCGGGGAGGTCGTCAGGCAATCCGGCCGCCGGAAAGACGTGGTCATCGCCACGAAGGTGGGGCCGATCGTGACGGAGAGCGGGCGGACGTTCGACAATTCGCCGAAGTTTCTGCGCGAGGAGGCGGAAAAATGCCTGCGGCGCCTCCAGACCGACTATATCGACATCCTGTACATCCACTTTCCGGATGAGCATACGCCGAAGTACGAAGCGGTGGGAGAGCTGCAGCGCCTGAAGGAGGAAGGAAAAATCCGCGCCATCGGCCTGTCCAACTTCACGCCGGAGCAGCTCGCGGAAGCGAACCGGGACGGCTACGTGGACGTGTACCAGGGAGAATACAACCTGGTCAACCGGTCCGCGGAGCGGGTGTATTTCCCCTATTTGCGGGAGCACGGCATCAGCTTCGTTCCGTACTATCCCCTCGCGTCCGGGCTGCTCACGGGCAAGTTCCGCAAGGATGCGCCGCCTTCCGACTACCGGGCGAACCGGCCGCAGTTCCAGGGCGAAGCCTTCCTCCGCAACATGGAGCGGGTCGAGCGGCTGCGGGAGATCGCGGACGGGAAGGGGACCGGGGTCGCCCAGCTCGTGCTCGCCTGGTACCTCACGCGGGATGTGATCGATGTGGCCATTCCGGGCGCCAAGCGCGCGGAGCAGGTGGCCGACAACCTGAAGGCGCTGGAGGTGCGGCTGACTGAGGAGGAGGCCGCGGAGATCGACCGCCTCTTCGCCGACCCGGCGGACGCGCCGGACGAGGGGAAATGATCGGCCCGCCGCAAGGATTGCCCGGACGCCACGGCGTCCGGGTGTTTTTGTTTGAGGCCTGACAAAACTATTGGAAACGCGCGGCGAATCGATTATGATAGATATATCATAGTTTATATATATAACCTTTGAAGTGCTCACAGCCGAAGGAGTTGAAGCGCATGTCAATCCGAAAAGCCGCCGCGATCGTCGGAGTCGGCGACGTGGAAACCGTGAAGGGCCGCGTTCCCGGGGAAATGTCCGTCCTTCAGGTGCAAGCGCTTGCAGCGAAGCGGGCGCTGGACGATGCGGGCCTGACGTTCGAGGACGTCGACGGCCTGTTCACCGCCGGATTCTGGGGCATGCCGGGGGACGGGATGTTCGGCGTGATGACGCTGGCCGAATATCTCGGAATCCGCCCGAAGTACATGGATTCCACGCAGATCGGGGGATGTTCCTTCGAGGCGCACGTCGGACATGCTGCCGCCGCCATCAAGGCCGGCCTGATCGACGTGGCGCTGATCGTCTACGGCAGCACGCAGAAGACGAGGGCGCCCTCGGAATTCGTGGTGACGCCTCCCTACCACGTGTCCCAGTATGAAATCCCGTACGGCATCATGCTGCCGATGACCGGCTACGCCATGGCGGCGCACCGCCACATGCACGAGTTCGGGACGAAGCCGGAACAGCTCGCGGAAATCGCCGTGGCGACCCGCAAGTGGGCGCAGCTGAACCCGGCCGCGACGATGCGCGATCCGCTGACGATCGAGGACGTGATGAACTCTCCCGTGATTCTCGATCCGCTGCGCCTGTACGACTGCTGCCTCGTCACCGACGGCGGCGGCGCGGTCGTCCTCGTGTCGCCGGAGCGGGCGAGGGACTGCAAGAAGAAGCCGATCTGGGTGCTCGGCTACGGCGAAGCGATGTCCCACTACTCGGTCCAGCAGTTCCCGGACATGACCATCACCTCGGCGGCGGAGTCGGGGCGGCGCGCCTTCGAAATGGCCGGCGTCACGCACGACGACATCGACGTGGTGGAAATCTACGATTCCTTCACCATCACGGTGCTGATGACGCTGGAATCGCTCGGGTTCTGCAAGGTCGGCGAGGGCGGGGATTTCGTGTCCAACCAGCGCACCGCCCCGGGCGGGGATTTCCCGCTGAACACGAACGGCGGCGGCCTGTCCTACGGCCATCCGGGCATGTACGGCATTTTCCTGCTGATCGAGGCGGTCCGCCAGCTCAGGGGCGAATGCGGCGAGCGCCAGGTGAAGGACGCGAAGCTGGCCCTGGCCGCCGGCACCGGATGCTACCTGTCTTCGACCTCTGTCGTCATTCTGGGGAGGGATTGAGATGAGCGAATACCAAAAACCGCTGCCGATCGTCGACGGCGATTCCCGCAAGTATTGGGAAGCGTGCCGGGAAAACAAGCTGCTGATCCAGCGGTGCGAGGACTGCGGCAAACATATCTTTTACCCGCGCGCCCTCTGCCCGCACTGCCACTCCGACCGGGTTCAATGGGTCGAAGCGTCCGGCCGCGGCAAGGTGTACTCCTATACGATCAACCGCCGCCCGGCGTTCCCGGGCTTTGCCGGAGAGACGCCCTACGTGGTCGCCCTGGTCGAGCTGGAGGAGGGCGTGCGCATGATTTCCAACGTGATCGGCGTGGAGATCGGGGACGTCCGGATCGACATGCCGGTGGAGGTCGTGTTCGAGAAGGCGACCGACGAGTTCACGCTGCCCAAGTTCCGGCCGGTCCGTTCCTGAACCGGCCGGCCGACGGCCGGTGGTCGGTCGCGATCCCGCGGACATTGGCCGGCAGCCACAAACCGGCGGTATGGGCCGGAAGCCATCATCCTTCGGACATTTTTGTCCGTTACCCGAGGGACATGCGCGAAATGGGCGCGGTAACGGTCAGAAATGTCCGTTCTGTTTTTTGCCGCCGTTCGGAGGTTCGGCGTACAGTTCCAGGGTTTTCCGCGCGGCCGCAATGACCGCCTCGCGCAGCTCCGCCGGTTCCAGCACGGCGACGGACGGGCCGAACCCGAGCACCATCTGGACGGCATGTTCCAGGGTGGCGAGCTGCACGTCGGCCGCGATCCGCCCGTCCTCTTCCACGGGGCCTGCTCCCAGGATTTCGAGAAACGGCTGCTGCTCCCACTGCTTCCGAACATGGGGTTCCATGCGCAGCCGGGCGACGTAGCGGGGGATGGACCGCTTGAACCGCTCGGTGGACTGTTCCCAATACTTCGCCAGATGGAAGGAGTCGGGGTACGGCCATGTCTGGTCCAGCACCTCGGCATGTGCGATGCGGGACACCCGGTACGTGCGGACGCTGTCCAGGCCGGTTCCAACCGGATCCTTCGCGCCTTTTGCCGCCTCCGCCGCCTTCCCCGCTTCCCCCGCCTTCGCCGCCTCCGCCCCTTCCGGCCGGCTGCGCATGCCTGCTTCTTCCGGCGGCACGGTCGCGGCGACGAGATACCACACGGTCCGTTTGGCCACGAGCCCCAACGGCTGCACGATGCGCTCCGCCGTTTCCGATCTGTACTCGTATTCGTAGCGGATGTTGAGGAGCCTCCCGGCAAACAGCGCTTCCTGCACCGTCAGGAGGTGCGGGCACGTTTCCGCGGAGCGGTGCCAGCCGGCCCCGTCGATGTGGATCCGGCGGCGGAACATCTGGGCGTTTTCCTTGATCGGTTCCGGCGTCGATGCGAGAAGTTTCTGCATCGCGTTGCGGAAATGGGATTCGATGCGCAGGTCCTTGAGCAGCTGGGGGTGGGTGGACAGGATGAGCGCGCTCAGCTCCTCGCTGCGCATCCCGGTCAGCCGGGTGCGGTACCCTTCCGCCTACCTCCAGCCGCCGCCCATGCCCCGCTCCGCGTACACCGGCACCCCCGCCATGCTCAACGCCTCCATGTCGCGGACGATCGTCCGCACGGACACCTCCAGCCGCTCGGCCAGCTCGCGGGAGGACAGCTTTCCTTCGTTTTGCAGCAGCAGCAAAATGGAAATGAGGCGGTCGGCGCGCACCGGAACTCCCTCCATTGATGCTTGGCTCCATTGTACCAAACTAATATGACAGCGGGTGGCATATTTGCGGGGGATGATGGAAAAACCGATCGCGGAAAGGAGCCCAATCAGGATGGAAAAGAAACCGTTGGCGGGAAAAGTGGCGGTGGTCGCGGGAGCGACGCGGGGAGCGGGAAGGGGCATCGCGGCGATGCTGGGCGAGGCGGGTGCCGTCGTTTACTGCACGGGAAGAAGCGTGCGGGGCAGCCGATCGGACCTGGACCGCCCGGAAACGATCGAGGAGACGGCGGAACTGGTGACGGCGTTCGGCGGAACCGGCATCGCCGTGCGGGTGGACCACACCGACGAGGAGCAGGTGCGCGCGCTGTTCGAGCGGGTGAAACGGGAGCAGGACGGCCGGCTGGACCTTCTCGTCAACGACATCTGGGGCGGGGAAAAGCTGACCGAGTGGGAAACCCCGTTCTGGGAACATTCGCTGGCAAACGGGCTGAAGATGGTGGACCGGGTCATCCGAACCCATCTGATCACGAGCTGGTACGGCGTACCTCTCATGGTGGCGCGCGGCTCGGGCTTGCTCGTCGAGGTGACGGACGGCGTCGACTACCGGTACCGGGGCAACCTGTACTACAGCCTGGCCAAAACCGCCGCCATCCACATGGCCCAGGCGAAGGCGGAGGAGCTGAGGCCGTACGGGGTTGCGGCGGTGTCGGTCACGCCCGGATTTTTGCGTTCCGAGGAAATGCTCGACTGCTTCGGCGTGACGGAGGACAACTGGCAGGAGGCGGTGCGGAGCGGGAAGCGGGGCGCCGGGCATTTCGGCGAGTCGGAGACGCCGTTTTTTGTCGGGCGGGCGGTTGCCGCGCTCGCCGCCGATCCGCGGGTGATGGAGAAGTCGGGCCGCGCGCTGTCCAGCTGGGGACTGTCGGACGAATACGGGTTTTGCGACCGCGACGGAAGGCGGCCCCACTGGGGGAGGTACGCGGCAGAGCTGGGCCTGTAGGGGGAACGAGGTGGCAGCGAGGGGGGGCGAGCCGCCGCGCGATGTCCGCGCGAACGTAACGGAACTACAGTCCCTTGTTTGTGCGAAACCGGCTGGGTTCGGAATGCCAGCGGAACTGCAGGCCCTTATTTGCCCGGGGTTTGGAATTATATGGAAATCCTGAACAAAATATGGGCCTGCAGTTCCGTTGGCTTTTCCGCCCCCCGTACAAACGGAGAAAATAAGGACTCCCGGTTCCGTTATGCTCCGGCCGCCCCCGGACCCGGACCCGGACTCATTGCCCGCTCTGCTTCAGCCTCGAGTACATGATGAAGTCGACGTTCACGGGGTCCGTTCCGCCGGCGCGCAGCCGCGCGTTGATCTGCCCCCGGTGGTACTGGCCGTGCAGGGCGACGTGCACGAGGATTTCCCGGATTTCCGTGGAGAATACCTGACCGGCGCTGCTGGCGTAGGTAATGGCCCGGTCGAGGTCCGCCTCCGTCAGAGAGGACAAATTCGAATTCCAGCCGGATTCGCTTTGCCCGATCATGTTCTCGCAGCCGTCCAGGTCCGTCTCCGGCCAGATGGAGAGGTTCCCGGTGTTTTCTCCGCGGAGCCGGGCGAGCCAGACGGCTTCGGCGGCCAGGAGGTGCGCGAACAGCCGGATTTCCTCCCGTACCCGGCCTTCCTCCGCCTGGCGCAGCCGCTCCATGAGCCGCCGGTTGGCCCAATGCATGTGGTCGTACATTTTCCGGATCGTGTTCATCGGCATCGTTCCTTTCCCCGTTTGAGGATATGGTAACGCAGCGGAGAAGATCTGGCAAATGCGGAACCGGTTTTTTTCACGCCGGCCGTCCTGCTATACTTGATGGATAGGAATGACAACGAAGACGATGCGGGTGACAGCCGGGGATGAGACAGCAGGTGTTGGTTCGGGGAAGGCTCGTGCTGCTGGCGGCTCTCATGGCGGCGCTGGCGCTTGCGGCGGGCTGCGGCCTGGGGCTGCAGCCGGAAACGGCGGACGCCGTCGTGGCGCGGGTGGTGGACGGAGATACGGTGGTGGTGCGGCTCGGCGGCCGGGAGGAAACGGTCCGCCTGCTGCTCGTGGATACGCCGGAAACGGTCCACCCGGACAAACCGGTGGAGCCCTTCGGTCCCGAAGCGAGCGGCTTTGCGAAGGAAAAGCTGGAAGGGCAGTCCGTCCGGCTGGAATTTGACGGCCCGAAGCGGGACCGGTACGACCGGCTGCTCGCCTACGTGTGGGTCGGCGGCATGCTGTTCAACGAAATGCTCACGGAACACGGGCTCGCCCGCGTCGCCTACGTGTACGATCCGCCCTACACCCATTACGAGGCCATCGCGAAGGCGGAGGAAAGGGCGAGGCAGGCCAAAAGAGGCATCTGGAGCATCGAAAACTACGTGACGGAAAACGGATTCGACGCCGAAGCGGCTTCCGCCTATTGGCGGGAACACGGCGCCAACGGGGAGCCCGGCCAAGGGGACCCCGGCCAAGGGGAGCCCGGACCAGGGGAGCCCGGTTCAGGGGAGACCGCCCAGAAGCCCGCCCAGGAGGAGGCCGGCCGGGAAAGCCCGGAGGCTCCGGCCTGCGACAATCCGCTGATCAAGGGCAACATCAACAGCCGGGGCGAAAAAATCTACCACCTCCCCGGCGGGCAATATTACGAGCAGACGAAGCCCGAGCGCCTCTTCTGCACCGTGGAAGAGGCGGTGGCCGCCGGCTTCCGCGCGGCGCTGAGGTAGCGGGAATTCCCGATCGAAGCGGGCGGCCGGACATGCTATAATTGCGATAAAAGCTCCTGGATCATTGGAAAAGCGCCGGCTGATGCAATCGCCGGATGATTTGGATCAAATCCCATGATGACCGGGTGGTGGGATTCCGTGGACAGCGAGAAGCTGCTTGCCTTTTTGTACGTGGTGGAATCGGAGAGCTTTTCCAAGGGCGCGGAGCTATTGCACATCAACCAGCCGACGCTGAGCGCCCGGATCCGGGCTCTGGAAAACGAACTTGGAGTCGAACTGTTCGAACGGAACAAGGGCAAGGGCGTCCGTCTGACCAACTACGGCAGGCTGTTCGTTCCGTACGCCAAGAGCATCCTGAAAATGATGCACGAATCCAAGGAACGCCTGACCGCGGAAAAGCGGGGCAAGCTCACGATCCGCATCGGGACTTCCGTGTACGGCAATTACCTGCTCCCGCAATTTTTCAGCAAGTTTCACCGGGAAATGCCCAATCTGGAAATCACGGTCGTGAGCGGCTACACGCCGGAAATCGTGGACCTGATCCGGGGCGGCATCGTGGATATCGGCTTTGTCAACGATGTCATGCCCTTTGACGGCCTGGAGCACGTCCGGCTGCTCGAGCAGGAACTGCTGCTCATCTCAGCCCCGGACTACCTGGAGGAATACGCCAACCCCATGCATTTTTCCAGGCTGCTGGACAAGACGCTGATCATCTTCGGCAAGCAGGAAAATTACGAGAAAAAACGGTTCATGGCGCCCATCATCCATGACTACATGGCCAAACACGGGTACCGGTTCAAAAACACCATGTACATCGACCAGATCGAACCGCTGAAATCCCTCATCAAGGACGGGCACGGGCTCACCTTTCTTCCCCCCATTGTCATCGAGCCGGAACTCGCCCGGAACGAATTCATGAAGCTCTCCGTCGTCCCCCCGATCCGCCCCATGGGCCTCCACATGGTCTGCCTGAACGAGCAGAGGCACCCGGCCATCCGGACCATCAAGAAGCTCGTGCTGGATCACTTCGGCAAAAGTCAATAAAAAAATTGTTCCCCTTACAAAAAAGTTCAATTTGAAACTCCTCTCCCCGTTCGTTTATGGTTGATTTGAAAGCACTTTCAAAGAATGGGGCAAGAGGGGTGAATGTGTTGGAAGCGCCCAAGTACATCAGCAAAAACATGAAGATGATCAGCTATCACGATCTCGACGGCCGTCCGGGCTTCAAGATGGCCATGCAGCAGGTGGGCGACCGCTGGTACCTGTACATGGGCCATTTCTGGCACCGCGGCTGGTCGATCCTGGACGTGACCGACCCGTACAGCCCGGAGCTGGTCAAGTTCATCGAGGGGCCCGACAACACCTGGACCCTGCAGGTCAACGTCGCGGACGGGCTGATGGTCACCGCCCTGGAGCGCATCTTCGGCGTGCCCGGGCGCAACCACCTGTGGGGCGGCGACGACAACAAGCCGTTCGAGGAAGGGGTTCTCATCTGGGACGTCCACAACCCGACCGAACCCCGGCTGCTCTGCCATTACAAAACCGGCGACTGGGGCACCCACCGCAACGGCTACTTCGGCGGCCGGTACCTGTATCTGACATCCCACTCGCCGGGCTACCACCAGAAGTTTCTGGTCATCCTGGACATCTCCGATCCGGAGAATCCGGTGGAGGTGAGCCGCTGGTGGTATCCGGGTCAGCACCTGGCGGGCGGGGAGAAGCCGGATTATCTCATGTACTTCCACGGGCCGGCGTATCCGGTCGGCGATGACGTGAACAACCCGAAGCGGCTGTACCTGCCGTACGGGCGGGCGGGGATGATCATTCTGGACGTGGAGGACATCCGCAACCCGAAGATGATCGGGCGGGTGGACATCGGGGATTTCGGCAGCGTGATCGGGGTGCACACGGTGGTGCCGCTGCCGGAGCGGAATCTGGCGATCCTGACGACGGAGGCGATTCTGGAGCAGGAACGGGACCCGCTGAACATGGTGCTGCTGGTGGATGTGAGGGACGAAACGAAGCCGAAGCCGATCGCGACGTTTCCGATCCCGATCCCGCCGGAGGGGATGGGGCTTGCGGGTTTTCAGGACAAGGGAGGGAATTTTGGGCCGCACAACATCCACATGCCGCACTTTCAGAAGTGCTTGGCGCCGATCGGGAACATCATCCACGCGTGCTATGAGAGCGCGGGGCTGTGGCTGTACGACATTTCGAATCCGGGGGTTCCGGTGCCGGTGGCGTACTTCATCCCGGAGGATCCGAAGGTGCGGAGGGGGCTGTTGCCGCACGAGCTGGCGACGCAGACGGAGGACGTGCTGGTGGACGCCCGCGGGGACATCTACATTACCGACAAGAAACACGGAATGTTTGTCCTCCGCCACCAGCCGGAAGCGTGACCGGCCGGCGTGTGGGCCCGAGTCTGTTCGACAGGCGGAATGGAACTTTATCCTGCATGCAAAAATGGGAGTGATGACCTGTGAAAAGGAAATCGATCTTCATTGTGTTTGCAGCGCTGATCCTGGTGCTTGCCGCCTGCGGCGGCGGCGGATCGGGAAGCGGCTCCTCCGGCGGGAGCCAGTCCGGATCTACGTCGTCCGGAGGGTCCTCGTCCGGCGGCGGGTCTTCGGGCAAGCCGATCGAGATCAAGTTCGGCACGGCCGTGGGTCCGGCCAGCCCGATCTACGAAGCGTTCACGTATTTCAAGGACGAGGTGGAGAAGCGGTCCGACGGCCGGCTGACCGTCACGATTTATGACAGCGGCTCGCTCGGCGGGGAGCGGGAACTGGCGGAAAGCGTCCAGCTCGGCAACCTGGAGATGGCGATCATCAGCTCTCCGGTTCTGGGCAATTTCGAGCCGGACATGTCCTTCTTCGATCTGCCGTATCTCGTCAAGGACTATGACGAAATGGCGGAATTCCTGAAGTCCCCGGTCATGGACGAAATGAACCGCAAGCTGATTGCCCGCGGCATGCGGCCGCTCGGCTGGGCTTCGATCGAATTCAAGCAGTTCAACACGAACGTCAGGCCGGTCCGGACGCCGGAGGATGTGAGGGGGCTGAAGATCCGCACGCAGGAGAACAATTTCATGCCCGACTACTACCGTTCGATGGGGGCTTCCCCGACGCCGATTCCGCTGCCGGAAGTGTACAGTTCGCTGCAGCAGGGCATCATCGACTCCTACGATAACGGCCCGCTGCTCAACATTTCCGCGAGCCTCTTCGAGCAGACGAAGTACATCAGCGTCTCCAACCATTTCGCCGGCGTCGTGGGCTACATGATCGGAGAAGGTTTCTACCAGTCTTTGCCCGATGACCTGAAGGGCATCGTGGACGAGGTCGGCCGGGAAACCGCCTCCCGCATCCACGAGATCGCGAAGAATACGGAAGTGAACGGCCTGAAGGATCTGGCGGCCAAAGGCATCGAGGTCATCTACCTCACGGACGCGGAAAAAGCGAAATTCATGGAATACGGCAAACCGCTGTACGAGAAGGCGAAAACCGTGCTGACACCGGAATTTTACGAATTGGTGGACAGACAGCTGGGCCTGAGCTCGAGATAAAGGCAAAACAGGACGTTCCGCCATTCCTCGCGAATGGCGGAACCATTTTGCTTTGAAAGGATGAACGGGGTGAAACCGATCGTCAAACTGTTCGATGTCCTGTCGTTCATACTGATGATTTCCATCACCGTCACGGTCATGCTGCAGATCATCGGCCGCCTGGTGTATCCGCTCACCTGGACCGAGGAGTTTGTCAAGATCAACCTGATGTGGATCGTGTATATCGCCCTGATGGGATCCTTCTACCGGGACAGCCACGTGCGGATCGA
>Ga0181858_1001684_pt1 | contig 10743 bp, 9 predicted proteins | sample NewIslPassag4_SG_FD_130749 | JGI IMG/M metagenome (GOLD analysis project Ga0181858, IMG submission 130749) | Feedstock adapted compost microbial communities from Newby Island compost facility, Milpitas, CA, USA - Passage 4_SG | ecosystem: Engineered > Solid waste > Feedstock > Composting ...
GTCGGCCCGGTCGGTCCAGTCGGTCCCGTCGCACCGGTCGGTCCCGTCGCACCGGTCGGTCCCGTAGGCCCGGTCGGTCCCGTCGCGCCCGTAGGCCCGGTCGGTCCAGTCGGACCCGTCGGTCCAGTCGGTCCGGTCAGCCCGATCACCCCGGAGCCGGAGGCGGCCAGGAGCGCCACGTCATCCAACAGCACGTCCGAGCTGAATTCGCGCGGCAGCTTGTTGATGAGCACATATACATAGGCGGCGTTGGGAGGAGCTGGACCGGCCGTTTTGTAGAATTCCGTCCAGTCTTCCGTCTCCACATCCGGCAGCCTGCCGTCATCGATGATGCCGATGAGCTGATACTCGATGAAGTTCATCGCGGCATCGTAGTATTCGATGCTCAAGCTGACCGCGGGACTCGGCCCCGGCCCGCGGCGGGCCAGCGACACCACCAGCTCGAAGTTTTCACCGGGATTGACCGGCGCGTACTGGTACACGAAGGAGTTGACCGGTCCGCCCGGCATCAGCACGCTGTAGTACCCGAGATGGCTGTAGTCGCGGGTGACCGTCGCGTTGAACGGAACCCAGCCCGTGAAATCGCCTGTCTCGAAACTGCCGTTGACGATGCGGTTATCGATGGTCAACCGTTTCACCCCTCTTCCCAATAGTGTTCCATGCCCGTTGGGACGGGCATGAAACCTTCTATACCCTATGAGGGGGAAGCGGAACTTGTCCGGGCATTTGAAGCAAGGAATCCGCTTATTTTTTGTCTGCGTCAACGGCAGTCTCCAAGCCGGCTTCGGACTCCTCGCCGCCTGCCTCCCCGATCCCCAGCTTCCGCTCCAGCAGTTTCTTGTTGTGCAGGACGTGCGGATCCCGCGGCCGGTATTTCCGCGCCTGCTCGTTGTGGTACCAGGATTTCTCGAAATCTCCCAAATGGTAATAGCACACGCACAGCTGGAGATGCGGGTACCAGGTGTGGTAGGCCGGATAGTCGAAGCTCCACTGACCGGGATCCGGCTCGTGCCTCGTGGCCGCCTCGTACCAGTAGACCGCCGTCCGCAAATCTTTTTTCCGGTAAAAATGGTACCCGAGACGCGACAGGGCCTCCGGTTTCGGCCGCCCGAAGCGGAAGCTCGTGAGGAGCGCCGTGAGCTCGTTGTCCGGATCTTCCAGGAACCGGTAGCAGTCGGCCATGTAGATGCAGGCGAAGATTTTGTCCTCCACCCATCCTTCCTTCATGGCGATGTTTTTGGCGTAGCTTTCGATCGCTTCCCGGTACCTCCCGTTTTCCCGCAATTCGTTCCCGTAATAGAAATAATCCCTCGGCGTGAAGGGATCTCCCCGCTCGATTTTTTTCCGGTAGATGTCCAGGTTCCGTCCGACGGAATGCCGCACTTTCATGTGCGTCACGGCGATGTCGGAATTGTAAATGTTGCCGTACACCTGCAGGTATTGGTGGCAGTCGCCCACCCAGCGGAAATTGCGGGACCGTTTGACCAGCCGGTTGCGGCGGTAGCGCAGGGTCACGTTGCCGTAATCGTCCATCCCGGCGTTGTAGTACATCGAAACCGAGTCGACGGCCGGATCGAGCGTTTCCTTCAGCTTTTTCAGCTTCTGCCGGTCCTCCTCGAGGAGGACGTCGTCCGCATCCAGGTACAAAATGTATTCCTTCGTCGCGTACTTGAACGACTCGTTCCGCGCCTCCGCAAAATTGCCGGCCCATGGAAAGAAAAACACCCGGTCCGTGTACCGCCTCGCAATCTCCACGGTGGAGTCGGTCGAACCGGTATCGACGATGTTGATCTCGTCGACGAGATCGTGGACCGTGTCCAGGCAACGCGCCAGCACCGCTTCTTCGTTTTTCACGATCATGCACAGGCTGATGGTGATCATCCGCGCACACCCTCCCCCACAAAATCGAACCGCCGCCTGCAGCGCATCCCCTCCGGGCGGCAAACGGGGCAGACCGCGGCCGCAAGTTCGTTAGAGCATACGTGCATGTCTCCCTGAAGGAAACGGCGGCTGTGGAGTTCGGGCATTGTTTTTCCGGACGCCCAGAGGGAGGGGGGCAAACCCGCGCCGGACGACCCGGCGCCGGCGGCGTCACCCTCCCCCGGAGACCTCGAACGGAACGGCGAGAAACACGCGGGCGGGATCGTCCGAATCCGGCATGAACACCCCGCGGGCGCCGATTTCCTTGACGACGCGGTACCGGCCTTCCGGCAGCGCGGAGGGAACATCGAAGAGCTCGCTGTACACCTCTCCGGGAGCAATGGAGGAAAGCACCGCGGGGCCGGCCATGCGCAGCGGAACCTTGTACCAGCCTCCGTCCACATATTGCTCGATGGAAAAACCGCCGCCAAACTGCAATACCTGCGGCCCGTAGTTCGTCAGATGAAGCCTGGACTCCGTCCGCTCACCGGCGCGAAAAACGGTCCGGTCCAGCTGAAGCTCCGCGTTGATCTCCTGCGGCACCACCCCGATGAGGGCAAAGGCCGTGTCCACGGTCTCATTCCGTTCGTCCAGCGCTTCCAGGCTCAGGATGTACAGCTTGTTTCCCTGTTCCGGCAGGCGGACGGACAGCTGTTTTTGCACGGTCGAGCCAGCCAGGACGGTGCGGACGACGTCCCCTCCCCCGGTGGCTTCGGCCAGCCGGTAGCGGATGACATGCCGGTTCCTCCCCAGATCAAATTCCAGCGTCCCGTTTGGTCTCGCGAATTGATCGCCGAGACCGCTCAGGTTCCGGAAAATCGTATCCGTGGGCGCCGGCAGTCCGGTCTTTTCGGGCAGCAGCGGAAGGAGATCGGACGGATCGTACTCAAACGCCGGCTGCCGCACCTCTCCGGCCGAACCGACCGACGAGGGCAGCGCTCCCCACGGAGAAGGCGTCCTTTGTTCCGCCGGCGGCGGTTCCGGCCGCCCTTCCCCGCCGGCGGGCTGAGCGGGTTCGGAGGGAGCCGCGCACGCCGAAAAAACGAGAACGGCAGTGATCCAAAACAGAGGCAGCCATCGCGTCGACAGCCTTTGCCTCGACTGCCTTAGCGTCCGTCGGGAAACCGCCCGCACATGAAAACCCATTCGAAGACCCCCTTTTTCTTTCAAGGCGGAAATCGCCGATTTGCGTCCTTCTGCCAATATGATATCATCGGATTTGATTGTCATGGGATTTGATTGTCATGTAGACACAACGGGAGATGCATCCATGTACGCGGAAGTGTTCCTGGTGGGGCTTTTGGCGGCGATTTCGCCCGGCCCCGATTTTGTGGTTGTCATGAAAAACAGTCTGGAGATGGGACGAAAGCAAGGAATCGCCACCGCGCTCGGGATCGCCTGCGCGCTTGTCGTCCACGTCGCCTACACCGTGCTCGGGTTTTCCCTCCTCCTTGAGCGGTCTCCCGGACTGTACAACGCCTTTCGGCTTGCGGGAGCCGCCTACCTGCTGTGGCTCGGGTGGAACGCGATCCGGTGCAGGGCCCGGACGGATGACACCGGGGGGGCGGATCCATTCGCGGTGCGGCGCACGAACTTGTCCGTTCTGCAGGGCTTCCGGGAAGGATTTCTGTGCAACCTGCTCAATCCGAAGGCGGCCCTGTTTTTTCTCGGCATTTTCTCCCAATTCATCGGACCCGGCACCGCCGGCTGGGTCCGCTGGGTGTACGGCGGCGAGATCGTCCTGGCGGCGGCGCTGTGGTTCGCCGTTCTGGCCGTCTGCATTTCCTACGGAGCCTTTCGCGCCTTCTACCAGCGTCAAGCGCACTGGTTCGACCGGGTGCTCGGCGCGGTGCTCATCCTTCTCGCCGCCGCGATCGGATACGAAATCGCGTCGCAGATGATCGGCTGACCGTCTCCCGGAACGGTTCCGGAGCTGCTTGCGGATCTGGCGAAACCCGAATTGACAAGGCGGATCCGATCCGATATATTGGCTGTACCATCCCGGGATGGAGGGGAAAGCGTGAACATCTCCTTGACGCAGAATGCATTGGAGGCGGTCCGGAAGCTGTTGGCCGCGGACGACCGAAACCGCGCCATTTATGTGTATTTGGCCGGGATCGGCTGCGGAGGCGGCGGGAAGGCGAACTTTTCCCTGATGCCGGTCAAACGGACGGACGGCGAACGCACGGTCGAGGTGGAAGGAATCCCATTCGAATATGACCGCCTCATTCTGTTCCACACGGACCGGCTCGAGATCGACTATCCCTACGCGGACCGGGGGCCGGACGTGATGCTGGAACTGTTCGTCATCCGCGACGCCAAACGGGACGAAATCAAGGAAGGGCCGGAAGGCGGACATTGAACGGCGGAAAGGAAAGCGGATATCGCCATGAAAGTGATCCTGTCCCATGTCAATGCGGATTTCGACGCGCTGGCCTCCCTGGTCGCGGCGCAAAAGCTGTATCCGGACGCGGTCGCGGCCATCTCCGACAAGCAGGCCGGGTCGGTCAGGCGGTTTCTGGCCCTTTACCGGGACAAGCTCGACCTCATGCCCGATCACCGGATCGACTGGAGCGGGGTGAAGGAACTGGTCCTCGTGGACGTCGCCTCCCTTGACCGGATCGGGAAGCTCCCGGATACGTTCGCCCGCGATCGGCTGCGCCTCACGGTCATCGACCACCATCCGCGCGAGGAGGACCATGTCCGGGCGGACGAGGAAACGATCGAACGGGTGGGGGCGACCGTCACCCTGCTCCTCGAGCGCATCCGGGAGCGGTCCCTGCCGGTGACGCCATTCGAGGCGACGCTGTTCGGCCTCGGCCTCTATTCGGACACCGGTTCATTCGCCTATTCCACGACGACGCACAGGGATCTGGATGCGGCGGCCTTCCTCATGCGGCACGGAATGAACCTGGACCTCCTCCGGAGGTTCCTGGGAGAAGCGCTGGAGGAGCGGCAGCAGGCGATCCTCAATTCGCTCCTCGCCAACTCCCGGGAATTTCCCGTCGAAGGCCTGCGCATCCTTGTCGGCACCCACCGGCAGCCCGATTACGAGGGAGGACTTGGATCCGTCACGGCCAAGTGGCTGGACACCGCCGGGGCGGACGCCGCCATCGCGGTGGTGGAAATGCAGAAACGGGTCTATCTCGTGTGCCGCGCCGGCTCCAGGCGGATCGATTTCCGGCCCCTTCTCGGCGAATGGGGCGGCGGCGGGCACGCGCAGGCGGGATCCGCCAGCATCAAGGGCGCGGCGATCGAACAGGTGCTGGAACACGTGACAAACAGCCTGCACCGGATCGTCTCCCCGGCGGTCACCGCCCGGAGGATGATGTCCGCTCCGGTCAAGACGATTCCGCCCCGTCTGACCATCGAGGAAGCGGCCAAACTCCTTTACCGTTACGGGCATTCCGGGTTTCCCGTGGAGGAGGACGGCCGCCTCGTCGGCATCATCTCCCGCCGCGACGTGGACAAGGCAACCCGTCACGGGCTCGGGCACGCCCCGGTCAAGGCGTTCATGAGCACCCGCGTGATCACGGTCGGACCGGACGCGTCGCTCGAGGAAATCCAGAACATCATGATCCGGCACAACATCGGCCGGCTGCCGGTCGTGGAGGACGGGCGGATCATCGGCATCGTCACGCGCAGCAATGTCATTGAAACGCTGCACGGCGATTCCATGCATGGCGAAGCGGAACAGGAGAGGCTCCGGCAGGAGGCGGAGGTCGCGGCTGCCGCGGACGGCGCGTGCGCGGGAGAAGCCGCCGGCGCGGCGGCGGAACCGGTTGACCCGGCCGCCGGCCGCCCTCCTGCGGACGGCGCGTGCGCGGGCACCCCGGCCGCCTTCCCGTCCGCCGGAGCCGGCTCCGCCCCGAGACCACCGGAACTGTCCGGGCCGGCCGGAGACAGCCTCGCCCCCCTCATCCGGGGACGGCTGCCCGAACCGACGGTATCGCTGCTTCAGGAAATCGGCGGCCAGGCTGGCGAAGCCGGTGTTTCCGCTTTTCTCGTCGGGGGGGTTGTCCGCGATCTGCTGCTCGGTCTTCCCAATGAGGACGTGGATGTGTCGGTGGAGGGGGACGGCATCGCCTTCGCCCGCCGCCTGGCGGACCGGCTGGGAGGAGACGTGACGGTTCACGGGGAGTTCGGCACGGCAACCTGGACGGCTCCATCGGGCGCCAGGATCGACATCGCCTCGTCCCGCCTGGAGTACTATGATCACCCCGCCGCGCTGCCGCGGGTGGAATTTTCCCGCCTGATGGAGGACCTCGCCCGGCGCGACTTCACCATCAACGCGTTGGCGGTCTGCCTGAACGAAGGACGGTTCGGCCGGCTGGTCGACCCCCACGGCGGCTTGGACGACCTGCGCCGGGGGATCGTCCGCGTGCTGCACAACCTGAGCTTCGTGGAAGATCCGACCCGGATCATCCGCGCCGTCCGGTTCGAGCTTCGGTTTGCTTTCACCATGGACGAGCAGACAGAGCGGCTGGCCCTGGCTTCCGCGGAACAGCTCGGGGCGCTGTCGGCGGCGCGGATCGGCCACGAGCTGGATAAGCTGTTCGTCGAAACCTCCCCCGCACGGGCGATCCGCCGCCTGCAGGAGCTCGGCTTCTGGAGCGGCCTCGGCGTGCGGGAGGGCGCCGGCCCTTCCTGCCTCGCCCATGCCGAGCGGCTGGAGCGGATTTTCGCCGCCTTGCCCAACGAACGGCCGGGCTGGTTTTTCTGGTTCCTGCTCCCGTTCTTCCACGCGGATCAGCTCGGCGATGCGGGCCGTTACGCCCTGGCCCGCGGGGATCGAAAGCTGGTCGGGGAACTCGCCGGCCTGATCGGGCTGATGAAATCGGATCGTTGGACCAGGGCGCGCACCGCGGGCGACCTTCATCCGATGCTGCGGCCGTATTCCGCCCACGCTCTGCTCATCGCAGCGGCCGCATCCCCGCGGGGGCGCGAGCGGCTCCTCATCGCCTACCTCCGGCGGCGCGCTTCCCTGCCCGCATATCTTGCCGGAGACGATCTGATCCGGCTCGGCCTCACCCCCGGTCCGGCCTTCGCCCGGATCCTGGCGCAGCACGAAGCCGCCGTCCTGGACGGGCGGATCCGTTCCCGCGAACAGGCTCTCGAATGGCTGAAATCTTTCCGGACGTCCGGATCCGAAACAGAGTGAGCAGTCAAAACAGCGCCCGAAGGGCAAACCAGATGACCGGAATGAACAGCGACGGAAGCATGTTGACGGTCTTGAAATCCTTCACGCCCAGGATCGACAGGCCCGACGCCAGGATGAGCACGCCGCCGACGATGGAAACCTCCGCCATGAGGGCGGGCGTCAGATAGGGTTCGATCCATTGGGCGCTCCAGTAGATGCTGCCCTGCCAGGCGAACAGCACGGCGGCGGAAAAGATGATGCCGATGCCATAGGTGGCGGCAAGCACCATGGAGGTGACGAAATCGAGCGTCGCGTTGGTCAGCAGGTAGGTGTGGTTGTCCCTCAGGGCGCTTTCGATCGGCCCCAGGATCGACAGGGTCCCCACACAGAACAGCAGGATGGCGGTGGACAGCCCCTTGCCCAGCTCGGAATGGCCGAACCTCCCGACGAACCGGTTGAACCGTCCCTCCAGGTCAAGCCAATAACCCGCCAGGCTTCCGACCGCCAGGCTCACGATGAACAGCACCGGATAGGTGCTGTTCGGCATGTTGGACACGACCGCGTTGGCGCCCAGGGCGACGGCGGCCAGCCCCATCGCGTTGAACAGGGCGGTCTGGTATTCCTGCCGGATTCCCTTCTTGAGGATCGTCCCCGCCACAGTCCCCACGATGATGGCTCCCGTATTGATGATGGTTCCGATCATGCTCGCACCTCGGTTTTGTGTCGTCGTCGTTGCCGCGATGGTTGGACGTAACAAGCCCAATCTAGCACATCCGGATCATTCCGTCCAGTGGATGCGCCCGGAGGATTCCGGGTGCGCCCGCCTCCCTCCGTATTGAAAATGCCGGTGCTTCCGTATATAGTTGAACGTAATATGGTTGAATGCGAAAAAAAGGGACATGGGAATGACGATGGGGATGAAGCCGAACGCGATCAAACCGCTCGCCCAATTGGCGTGGGCGATGATGAAAACCGGCATCCTCGGCTACGGGGGCGGGCCGTCCGTCATCCCGCTCATCCGGCACGAGGCGGTCCGGCGCTGCCGTTGGATGAGCGACGAGGAGTTTGCGGAAATCCTGGCCCTCGCCAACATTTTGCCGGGCCCGATCGCCACGAAGATGGCCGCCTATCTGGGCTACCGGATCCGCGGGTGGATCGGGGCGTCCGTCGCCGTGCTCGCCCACATCCTCCCCACCGCGATCGCCGTCATCGTGCTGCTCACCACGTTCAGCCGGCTGAGCGGGCTTCGGGAGGTGCAGGGCATGATCGCGGCCGTCGTTCCGGTCATCGCGGTCATGCTCGGCATGATGGCGTACGAGTTCGGTGAAAAGGCGGTCCGGGGACTCGGCGGCCTGATCGGCACGCTGGGCTTCGCCATCGCCTTTCTGCTGCTCGTGGTGCTGTCGGTCCACCCCGCGCCGGTCACCCTGCTGTTCCTCGTGTATGGCGCCGTACACCTCCGCTTGATGGAAAGGCTGAAAGCCCGCCGGCGGCGGAACATGAACCGGGAATGAACCGAAAAAGCCGCGAATGATCCGGAAACGGGAGGTCCTGCCATGGAGTGGCTTCAACTGATCCTCGCCTTTTTCGTCGCCAATGCGCTCGGATACGGGGGCGGGCCGGCTTCCATCCCGCTCATGTACGAGGAAATCGTCAGCCGGTACCGCTGGATGGACGACCTGCAGTTTTCCAACCTGCTCGCGGTCGCCAATGCCCTGCCGGGCCCGATCGCCACCAAAATCGCCGCCTTTGTCGGGTTCGACGTGGCCGGCCCGGGCGGAGCGGCGCTGGCGATCGCCGCCACGGTTGTGCCGTCCGCCGCCGCGCTCATCCTGCTGATCCGAATCCTTGAGCGGTTCCGCCAGTCCTCCGCGGTGCGCGGCATGACGCTGCTCGTCATGCCGGTCATCGCCATGTTGATGGCGATGCTCACCTGGCAGATCGGCAGCCAGTCGGTCGCCTCGATCGGCATCTGGCAGTCGCTGGCGATCGCCGCCGCGTCCTGGTGGCTGCTCGTCCGCCGGAAAGTCCATCCCGCCTACGTCATCGTCGCGGCGTTCGCCTACGGCGGGCTGATCCTTTCCCGATTCGCGTGAACCGACCACGTGGATACGGCAAAGGCCGGGAGCCTGGCTCCCGGCCTTTTGATTCGTCCGTCCTCACCCGCCGCGGACGACGGATGCCTACCTCTGCGGAGCTTCGGCCGGCATCGCCACCTGCGGGATCGTGTGCAGCACTTCCTGCACGATCCTGCGATCCTCCAGGACGTTTTTGGTGACGTAGAAGTTCTGGATCGGGTTGTTCGTTTCGGCGTCGATCGTAATTTGGCCGCGCGGGCTTTCATACGTCAGTCCCTTGATGACCTTGATCAGGTCGTCCGGCTCGACGCTCCCCGTCTGCTCCACGGCCGTCTTGATGATCGTGCCGGCATCGTAGCCCTGCACGCTGAAAATGCTCGGCAGCTCGTTGTATTTTTGCTCGTAAGCCTCGATGAACTTCCGGTTCAGCTCGTTGTCCACCTTGGTCGAATAGTTCACGATGGAGACGATGTCCAGCGCGGCTTCTCCGGCCGGGTCGGTCACGAGCGAGTTGCCGAGCTCATGCCAGCCGGCAAGCGGAATCTTGTCCTTCAGGCCGAATTCCTGGTACTGCTGCAGGAACCGGACGGCGTCGGTCCCGGTTTCCACGGCGTACACGAAATCCGGATTGGCCTTCGCGATCTGCGTCATGTAGGCGCCAAAGTCGTTGGTGCCGAGGTCGTTCCAAGCTTCGCCGACGATCTCGCCGCCCGCGGCCGTGAACTGCTCCTTGAAGGCCGCGACCACCTCCTGGCCGGCGGCGTAGTTCGGGGCGATGATGAAGACGCGTTTCCCCAGATGTTCCGCGAGCCAATCGGCGCCCGCCGCGCCGGTCTGCCAGTTGGACATATGGACGCGGTACACGTAGTCGCTCTTCAGTTCCCAGGACGTCTTGTCCCCGGCCGCGTTGGCCACGATCAGGAGCTCCTTGTCCGCATCCACCTGGTCACGCAGGGCGTACAGGACGTTCGAGGGAATCGGACCGACGAAAATGTCCGCCTTGTAGTTGTCCTTCAACTGGTGGTATTTGCGCAGCGCAACCTGCGGGTCCGCCTCGTCGTCCTCGTACTTCACGTCCACCTTCCGGCCGCCGAACGTCCGGTAGTTCTCATCCAGGAACAGTTCCAGACCGTTGCGGATGTCTTCCGCCAAAGGCGCGAAGGCGCTCGTGAACGAAAGAACAGCGCCGATTTTCAGGGTTTCCTCCTGCTGCCCGCCGCCCGACGCTCCTTCGCCGTCCGATTTGCCTCCGCCGCATCCGGCCGCCGCGAGCATGACGGCCAGCATCAGCGCGGCAAGCTTCCAGAAAGTTTTTTTGACAGGTTTCTTCTCCATCCCAATCCCTCCTGTTGATGGTTCCGGATGTTTCTCTTTGCACCGTTGAACCAACCGACCATACGACCCCCGATGAATGGAAGGTTTCCTGTTCCGCGGCTTCCGGACACACCACCTCCTTCGCGGGATGCTCCAAAGTCCGAACCTACACGCCCAGGTACTGGTGCTGCACCTCGTGGTTGTCCAGCAGTTCCTTCGGACTGCCCCTCCACACGATCTGCCCCTTGTTCATCACCAGCACCTCGTCGGCCACGTCGCACGCCAGGTAGA
>Ga0181858_1001691_pt1 | contig 10720 bp, 7 predicted proteins | sample NewIslPassag4_SG_FD_130749 | JGI IMG/M metagenome (GOLD analysis project Ga0181858, IMG submission 130749) | Feedstock adapted compost microbial communities from Newby Island compost facility, Milpitas, CA, USA - Passage 4_SG | ecosystem: Engineered > Solid waste > Feedstock > Composting ...
CGGGTCCCTGCGCTCGCACTCCTCCAGGCTGCATTTAACAAAAATTTCAATAAATTCGCCTGACTCGAACAACCCCCGCACCAAGTCCCGGTCTTCCCGGTAGGGCGAAATGAACGCCGTAAGAGTCACGATCCCGGCATCCACGAACAACTTGGCCACTTCGCCGATCCGGCGGATGTTTTCCTTGCGGTCGTCCTTGCCGAAGCCAAGATCCCGGTTCAGCCCGTGCCGGATATTGTCCCCGTCCAGCACGTAAGTGCGGACCCCTCTTTGGTGCAGCTCCTTTTCCACTTCCGTGGCGAGAGTCGATTTGCCCGATCCGGACAGGCCCGTAAACCAAAGCACGCAGCTCCCGTGTCCGTTCAGCCGCCTTCGGTCTGCTTTGGTGACTTTCGTCGGTTGCCATATAATGTTTGCGGGTTTGTTGTTCATTATCAGGATCCTTTCTTTACCGTATTTTAAACCAAGCCATATGTCGCTGCCTGGTGCGTACAAAACCTGCTGCACGTGTCAGATCCTTTCACCAGTTCATGATTCCTTGGATCAGCCTTTCCGCAGATTTTCCGTCGAGATAGTCGAAATGCTTTTCGCGAAAAGCCGACACCGTGTCCAGATTCGGCGCCTTTTTCACCGCCTCGGCCAACTGTTCCTCATTCCTCACGATGGGGCCAGGCACGAATCGTTCATAATCGACGTAAAAACCCCTCTGTTGCCTGCGGAAAGATTCGAGATCATACGGATAAAACACCATGGGTTTGTTGAGGAGCGAATATTCAAAAATGATGGAGGAATAATCCGTAACCAATACGTCCGAAGCGGCCAGCAGGCCGTTCAGATCCGGATAATCGGACACATCCGTGACAAGCTCCGAAGCGAGACCCGCCGCATGCCTGGCCACATAAGGATGGAAGCGAAGCAGAAACCGCCAATCTTCTCCCAATAATGCCGCCAATTTCACAAAGTCCAGCGGAACTCGCGGATGATGCACCTCGTGGTCCCGAAACGTCGGGCTGTACAAAAGCAGTTTCTTCCCGACCAATTCCGGAAACCGTTCAAAAAACATTCGCCGTCCCCGTTCCACGCGATCGGGTTCGAAAAAATAATCCGTCCGGGGCAGGCCGGTCACGCGCAAGACGTTTTCAGGGACGCCAAAGGCGCTGAGATATTGGGGAACCATCGAGCGGGAATTGACCACGAGATCCGTGTACCGGGCATTGGCCCTCTTCTCCAGCCAACGCACCACGCCGCGGTTGACGTCCTGTCCGTATTTCTTGATGGCGCCGCATCCGTGCCACAGCTGCACCACCCGCACCTTCCCGCGAAACCGCATGAACGCCATGGGAAGAAAAACATTGTCCAAAAAAACAAAACGCGCCCGGGCCAAAATAAAGGGGCACACCGTCATAAACCGAAGCGCCTCCGCCAGTCGTGCCGGCCGAAGCGGGCGGACAGAAACCCTCCGGATCCAGGCAAATTTCAGGTGGCTGTATTTCTCTTGCAACACCCGATAAACTTCGCCCAAATTTCCGTCCATGTGCGGGTCATGCGTGTTGATCATGACCACCTGATCCGGCCGAACAGGCAAAAGGAACCTCCAAACGTAATACATCGCTGCGAACGCCAGATATAACAGCACACGCAAGAGCCTTCACTCCAAACGCCCGTGCTCGATCCAATCCACGACTTTCTTCGCCGCTTCGCCCGTTTCGGCATGGTTGAACCTGCGGCGAAAGGCTTCATAGGCAGGACCGTATTTGCGCCAGTATTCCGATTCATCCCGCAGCACCTGCGACAGTTCATGAATCAGACCGTCCGTATCCCTGACCACCGGCCCCGGCGCGCACTCCGCCAAATCAAAATAAAAGCCGCGAAGTTAATCCCTGTAATGATCCTCATCATGCATGCAAAAAATCATCGGCCGCTTCAGAATGCTGAAATCGAACATGACCGACGAATAATCGGTGACGAGCACATCTGCGACGAGCAGAAGCTCCTGGATGTCCTGATCCGGAGGAAACGTACGGATCCGGGGGTCGGACGGTCGCGGTTCGTTGGCCGCAAGATAATGGGGCTTGCACAGAAGAACCGCCTGCGATCCCAGAGCATCTTTGACCCGGTCAACATCAAAAAAGAACTCAAATTTGTACCTGTCGTATGAGTAATAGCGGTCGTCTCTCCACGTCGGGGCGTACAGGATCATTTTTTTGTTGTCGGGAAGACCGAGCATCTCCCGCAATCCCGCGCAGTCCCTTTTCACCAATGCATCATTTCTCGGATAGCCGATCTCCCAGATTTCCCCGGTGAAATCGAACGCCCGTCTGAAAATGTCGCTGGCATAACGGTTTTGCGACAACAGGATATCCCATTGCCTGACATTCTCAACAAAAGCAGCCTTGTACGCCGCAAGGTCCCGGTCTCCGCCCATATTCAGCGTGGTCAGGTCGAGAGCCAGTTTTTTGAGCGGTGTCCCGTGCCAGGTCTGGATGTAAATCGTCCCTTTTCTTTTCTTCAACCAGGCGGGATGCCGGCCGTCGAACACCCAATATCCGGCTCTTGCCATGTAATAGAAGTAACGCCATCGCAAGCGTTTGACCTTTCGGGCCTTGCCCGGGATTGGGATACGGGGATTCTCAAGGCTCCAGATACAAACATACCGGGAATCCAGATTCCTTCTGACCATCTCCTCGTATATCGCCCTCGGATTTCCGGCATAGGAACGGCCCGCTCCGCTTTCAAAAACGATGAGTTTCTTCCCGACGGGCAGGAGCAGGGTCATCGCTTTGTATAAGAATTTCAATATGGCTTTGACGGCTTTTTTCAACCTGTCCATCCATCCTCTTGGCTCGATTTTTTTCCAATTAGAGAGGGATCAAAGGTTGCCAGGGGCGACAAAAAAGGAGACCAAAAGTTTGTTTTCGGGACCAGGTCGATTTTGATGTCAAAAGCGCTTGTGCCGACCAGTCTCTCCAATTCCCTCTGATAAATGGACCGGGGAATAAGCGGGAAATACTTGGGTCGCCCCATTTTTAAGAACAGTTTGAGCAACAGATATTCCATCGGGGTACAATTGGCGTGACCTTCCCGGTAAACAACCCGGATGTTCTGATCCAAACTGCGTATAAAATTATGGTTCATTCTTTTTACGTCATGATCACAGATCAAAGTTACGTCAAAACGGAAACCTTCAAATCGTTCGATCAAACCTTCCAGTGCGGATATGGTCTTGTCATTGATCAGCCTTCCGCCGTACAACAGCACTTTCTTGGCCGCCGGATCAAAAACGCGATAGGAATTTTCGCTTTGCTGATCGTCAAAAACCATTTGCAAAATCCGTTCCGTTGCTTTGCCGTCATCTTTTCCGCAATAAGTTTGCCTGAATTGTTCCAGCCTTTCTTTGTACTGATCCCGGACCCGGTCAATGTCACGAATGCATTCCATGACCTCCTCGGCACTTTCCACCACGGGGCCCGGCAAGTCATCCAACCGCAAATATAACCCTCTATTATGATCGTACATTTCCCGGTCATGGCAGAAAAACACGATCGGCCGGCCGGTGCACAAAAAATCAAAAAAGATGCTGGAGTAATCCGTGACCAGCACATCGACAACGGACAACAGCTCATTCGTCTCCACCCAGTCGGGGATGCAAATCACGTCGTGGAGCGTCGAATCTTCTTTGACGTATCGGTAGGTCAGGCCGTGAACCTTTAGAAGCAGAATATAACCTTCCGGAACGAGCCGCCGCATCGTTTTGATATGGCCGTAAATTTCCTCGCTCGTATCTTCAGGCTTTCCGATTTCGCCGCGCCAGGTGGGGGCGTATAAAATGATTTTGGGACCCGGGGGAACTTGGCAATGCTCAAACAGAAAATGCCGGACTTTGTTCGGATCGGCATTGATCAACAGATCGTTTCGAGGATATCCTTCCAGAACGATCAAACCTGTGTACAGCCGTCCAAGATCGTTGGCGCGAACCAACACATCTGCCGTAAACGGATTGGGATTGACAAAATAATCGCTCAAGAAAAAATTGCGTGCCATGTTCCGGTGCTGGCCGGGCGTTCCCCGGATATCCTTTCCGAGGGTTTTGAGCGGCGTCCCGTGCCAGGTGTTGACGTAAATTTGCCCCGGTTTTTTTTGAAAATAGTGGGGGAAGGTGTTGTTATTAAACAAGTACTTTGACCTGCACAAATAGTAGAGATACCGGAGACTGTGGCGTCTTACATACTTCACATTCTTGCGACTTGCAAATTGCCTGGCCAACGGATTGCCGGTATCGTCCAACACCCAGACGAACCGATGCTTTTGGAATCGCGGCTGCTCCATCATCCGCAGGAAGATGGCGTATGGACTGTCGCCCATTCGCCGGCCGTGATAGGATTCGAACAAAACGGTCCTTTTATGGATCCCGGGGATGTGATAAAGCAAGGCATAGACCATGCTGCTTCGAATTCCCAAAGCCCTCAAAATGCGCTTGAACACCCGTCTTCACATCACTTTCTTCGTTGCGAGAGGTACCTGTCCCCTTCTTCGTACAAATCCGCCATGATCCGCGTTGTTGAGATTCCCTCCGTCCGCGGAAGATAAACTACCCCACAGTATTGTTTCAGAAAATCAAATTTTCCTTTCCAGTCCTCTCCCATCACGAACACGTCGACCTTATATTTCAAGACGTCGTCAATTTTTTGTTCCCATGTCTCTTCCGGAATGACCAAATCCACATATCGGACCGCTTCCAGGATTTTTTTCCGGTCTTCATAGGTATAATAGCTCTTCTTGTTTTTCTCGCGGTTGAACTCATCGGTCGAACAGCCTACAATCAAGTAGTCGCCCAGCTGCTTGGCTCGGGCCAGCAGATTGATATGACCCACATGAAGCAAGTCGAAAGTGCCGTAGGTTATCACGACTTTCATCAGCCGCTTCCCCCAAATTCGTTTGATTTCATCATAACACGTCAAGGCTCCCCATGCCTAACCATAATGTGATATGCTTTATTTTGGTGTCCATTGTGCAGAATGGTTCTAATTACCGGAGGATCTAATCACCGGAGGAATTGAAGTGCGAAGAATTCACTTAAAAAATGTACACTGCTCAAACGACATAATTGCTTTTGAAGTTTATGAAAAAGATCACATTCAACAATTTAGGCATTTGGTTTTGAAAAACAAAAAAGCCCGCGAAACGTTAATAGTAAATTTGAAACCACGCAAAGATGAAACGATCGTCATCAATCTCCAAGAATTGTTGCACCATGGTTTAACCAGAGGGCGTTGGCAGATTTTCTTTTCGACTGGGCGGGTTTTTGGAAGAAAAACGGCATTGCAAATTTCCCCCAAAGATTTCGGACCATCTGCAGCATTGACCAGCGCCATTCCGATGACGGATGAAATTGGATGTGCATTTTTTTCAAATCAATCAAACGATGTTGAACTTGTAATAGGCAAGTACCAACAACTTGAGGAAAAGTTATACCTGACGGAAATCATTGATTTGCCCGTCCAAGGCGTAGAATTAGAGCATCAAGAGTTGTGTGTTTATATTCCAGATTCAACCATTGATTTTCACGACGTTACAAAAATTATTTTGCACCGCAAAAAAAAGAAGCGGAAAATTATTTGCACTGAATTTCGTTTAGTGAGAGACAGCGGTTTGTTTCATCTTAAAATCCGTGTTCCGGATACTTTTGTATATCACCACAATGCCTGGGACATTATTTTGGAATCCAGAAGACCCGAGTCAAAGGTTCAATATCATTATGTTATTAAATTATTCCAGGAATCCGAATCGATTCCCGTCCAAAGTTTTCAAATCTTGGATAGTAAACTACTCATTGAACTGAAGGGAAATATCACTTGGAAACCGGAAACTGCACTTTTGCTCGAGCATAATAAAAATAACCGGTTTTCAGCAACCATTCCCGTTACATCGGAAGGACCGAATTATAAATTGGTCTTCGCTGACCTTAAAGACTTTTTAAATCAAAACATTGAGAAATCGAACGAAAAATGGGACTTGTACCTTGTAAGCAAAGGAGAAATCCCAGCAAAAAGGAGCCGACTTGTATTCAGCAATGATAGAATAACCCAGGATCAATTTACAACACCGATGGTATTGAATCCGGTTGTTGAAACGGTAGCAGCACTCGGTCTCGATAAAAACCAAAGTTTGTTTTTATTTGTTGGAAAACATACAAAGTTTTATGCCAATAAGTACAAGCCGTTTGCCAATGTCAAAAAGATTAGAAAGAAAGATACGGCATTTGAACTTGATGTACTTGTGAATCTTAGCCATGCAGATGATTATCATTGCGAATCCTTTGTTTTAAAACACAGAACGAAAAATCAGGGGAAATCTTATACTTTCCCCGCACTGGTCAAAAAGCAAAGGGGAACGAAAAAGCGGGTTATAGGCACGCTGGACTTAAACGCATTGACACTGGAGCCCACATATTGGGATTTATTCATCCAAATCCGGAAAGACGATGAAAGATTTTTGGTTAGAGTAATGAATTTGAATGCCTTGCTTCATCACAAGATCAACACTCGTTTTGCAAAATACACACTGGAAAAATCGGGACATCTCTTCTACCCTTACAGTACGGTGAACAACCAATTGAGTTTCACGTACCGTGAAAAAGGGATTTACGATTCACCAAAATTCGTCAAGCGTGAAATCATTGCACTTTGCCTTTATTTTATTTTGCAGTTCTATTTAAAACGAAAAAAAATATGGCTTATATTTGAAAAATATTCCGAAACAGCCCAAGACAATTCGTTTTATATCTTCAAATATTGTATCGACCAGCAAAAAACCAAAAACGTATATTACGTTATTAAAAAAGATTCGCCGGATTACAAAAATCTTTCTAATTATGAAAAATACGTTCTGGATTTCATGAGTGTACGGCATCTTTTGTATTTGCTTGCAGCAAAGCTGTTAATATCTTCGGAAGCCAAAGCCCATGCATATATATGGCGAGCTAATCGTGGGATTATTATAAAACAGCTCCAAAAAAAGAAAGGCTACATCTTCTTGCAACACGGTGTAACAGCCCTGAAAAGAACAGACATAACTTGGAAAAAAAGCTCTGTCAACGGTGCAGATCTTTTTATTGTCACTTCTCAGTTGGAAAAAGAAATAATTAAGAAGCATTTTCATTATAGCGACAATGATATCATCACTACCGGATTTAGCCGGTGGGACTACTTGGAAGATCATTCCAAAGAAAGTAAAGAAATTTTGCTGATGCCCACATGGAGAAACTGGCTAGACGACGTGCCGGATGAAAAATTCATTCGCTCAGATTACTTTATCAACTATTCCAATTTATTAAACTCCGACCGTTTTCAACGGATGCTGCTGACAAATAACATTACATTGAATTTTTATATCCATCCAAAATTCATGCAATATATTGATCAATTTGTTTCCAAATGCCCAAATATAAACATCATCCGATTCGGTGAACTGCCGGTCAATAAGCTCTTGATGAGATCACGCTTGTTGATCACCGACTACTCAAGTGTGTCCTGGGATATGTATTACATGGGGAAACCCGTTATTTTCTTCCAGTTCGATATCGACAAATATAATTTTTATCACGGAAGCTATTTGGACATGGACAAAGATTTGTTTGGAGATCGTGTATTTACTATTGATGAATTGATAAATGTTTTGAAAGAATACATTGGCAACGAATTCAAAGCCAAGCCCGAATTTCAGGCGCAAAGAAAGGAGTTTTTCCAATATATCGATAAAAACAATTCTCAGCGCATTTATGACGAGATTATCCAACGCCAACCTATACTCTATCGCAAAGAAACTTTATTAAACATCCTTAAGAAAAATGAACTATTGAAAATCATTTGGAAAAATATGAAAAGCGACAAACGATTTCATCCGATTGTTTTAACTCTAAAAAAATTGATTTCGTGATAACCCACAATCATTTCATTTAATTTGATTGAACTTTTCACCTATAACAAATTGTGAGTTTGTCAAAATCAGAACAATGGAGATATTGCGGTCTTTTACGATTTTCCCAATGTTGAGGGTGTCTGAGTTTCTTAAATAAATCAGATGAGTTTTGTGGAAATGCTGGGAAATTAATGAGGCGAACGAAAATATGTAAGAATCCCCTATTAACAAAAGGTTGGGTAATCCTTCGTTTTGTGGGACCGTGTAGACGGTTTCCATGGCATTGGCCCCCAAAAATGCGCCATATTTCCCTGCATATTTAGGACCATTCAGTATTTCAAGGTTAAAATATTCGGGATGCTCCTTGCCTCCAACTGTAATTATGGTATTTTCATAGTTTTTTGGATACCAGAGTTCAATACGATCCGGCGGAACATCATAAACGTTTCTGGTGCGACGAGCCAAACTTCCGTAAAACTGGTTGGTCCCCACGCTAACAGTATAATCCGCTTTTGTATACGGACCGGGAATTTGTGGAAAAGATTTTCTAATAACATTTAGAATTTCTTCGTAAGCAAGGTAAGTCCCATTTATGTTCCAGTGATGATCGGTTCTGAAGTACAAATCATCCGCATGGATATTATTATAAATTACACTCCTCAAATCGATCTTTGATATATCCGCAGGTAGTTTGCCTAAATACAAATCTGTATATTCGTCAGCATTGTTGACTGCATAAAAAGGAAGTCTATCTTGATTGGCTTGCGTTTGTCGTGGAGCAACCGCAACATAAAGTCGATCTAAACCAACAATCTCCGCGAGTTTCGTCATCATTTTCACATTATGATTGATGTTTGAAAGCACTGTTTGGTTGTACATTCTGATTTCCAGCAAATAATTTTCCTTTCCTTTGACAACCCCGCTTATATCCGAAAAATAAGCAGCAGCCTGTAACTCGAACAGATACTGTAGCCAATACTCTCTTCCAAAAAATTGATCGCTCAGATAACTTTCCAAATCAGCGGCATATTTTCCGTTCATCAAATTTTTCAAATTGGCATTCGGCATTTGTGCGAGATTCCGGTTTTCAACCAACGATTGTTTATGATCTTCCGAAAATAAAGTCCAAGCGCCAGAAACAATAAGTATTGCTACGAAGACGGTTACAAATAAGAAATTCCGGATATCTGGCAAGAGACCCCACCTCAGAAGCGGAAATAAATGAATGGGTTAAAAGTTGCGTCAACCAAAAACATGGTTGACAGAATAAACAACCCTATGTAACAAGCATCAACAAGATGCCCTTTCAAAACATCCTTTAAGTTCCACGTCAATTTGGAAATATATTGAGCAACCGGAACACATCCTATAATTCCCAAGAGTGCAAATGGCCAACATTTCACTAAGTAGTACAACGTTTTCGTATCAAAAAATGGAACTTGTCCGGCTCCAAACATGATATATAGATCATTCCAAACATCGGAAACCGAGTCATTGCGGAAAATGACCCACCCGATCACAACCAAGAACAAAGCATAGAAATGTTGAATTGGAGCCCAAAGTTTAGTCAGGATCTGGCTTAGCACAAATTTCTCCAATATGATGATGACGCCAAAATATACCCCCCAAAGGACAAACGTCCATTCCGCTCCATGCCACAGCCCTGTCAAGGCCCAGACTATAGACAGGTTTCTAATCACTTTCCAACGGCTGACGCGGTTTCCTCCCAGCGGGATATATACATAATCGCGGAACCAGAGTCCAAGCGTCATGTGCCACCTTCTCCAAAACTCGGAGATACTCTTGGAAATATAGGGGTAATTGAAGTTTTCCGGGAACTGGAACCCGAACATCCTGGCCAGCCCGATGGCCATATCGGAGTATCCGGAAAAATCGAAATAAATCTGCAGCGTAAAGCAGATGGTCCCCAGCCACGTCAGAGCCACTGTGCTGTCAGCAGCAGGAAGTCTGGATATTTCATCCGCCACGAGCCCCAGATTGTTGGCGATAATGACTTTTTTGGCCAGACCGATGACAAAACGCTTGATCCCCTCTGCAAACATCCCCAGGGTCACGTGACGCTCCCGGAGCTGGTGGGCAATCAGATGATATCTTACAATGGGACCCGCAATCATTTGTGGAAATATGACAAAATAGAGGGCAAGCAAGACCGGATCCCGCTGCACCTCCACTTTTTTCCTGTAAACATCAAATATATAGGAAAGGGCATGGAAGGTATAAAATGAGATGCCCAACGGCAGCGCGATTTTCTTGATCAATATTTCGGTGCCAAAAAAATTGTTGATGCTGTCGACAAAAAAATTCATGTATTTGAAATATCCCAGAATGACAACGTTAAAGAGAACGGCGGTTGTCAGCACCAGCCTTGCGTGCCGATTGCGATCGGCACGCTGAAGGGCATCGATCCATAACGTCAGCCCGTAATTTCCGGCGATGGATGCCAGCAGAACCAAAACGAATTTGGGTTCGCCCCAGGAATAGAACAGAAGGCTCGCGGCCAGAAGAACATAATTTTGAAATGCAGGCCTTGCCAAATAATAACCGAGCAGAACAAGCGGCAAGAACCAATAGATGAATGTGAAGCTGCTAAATACCAACGAATGGATTCCCCTTTGCCTGTGCCAAATAGAATCCCGCACACATGATCATGATGATGTCTTCGAGCTCTTTTCATAATCCGGCAATATAGTCTTCGTTTCCCCAATCCTCCGTACACGCCCTTTTTCCAGCCACAGTACGCGCCGGCACAACCGTTGAACCTGGCCCAAAGAATGGGATACAA
>Ga0181858_1001695_pt1 | contig 10715 bp, 10 predicted proteins | sample NewIslPassag4_SG_FD_130749 | JGI IMG/M metagenome (GOLD analysis project Ga0181858, IMG submission 130749) | Feedstock adapted compost microbial communities from Newby Island compost facility, Milpitas, CA, USA - Passage 4_SG | ecosystem: Engineered > Solid waste > Feedstock > Composting ...
GAGCCGACGCGCGTTCTCCACCATCCGCTCGTACAGCCGGGCGGCCGTCTCCAGGGATGGCGGATGGGGCGAGGCGCCGAACGTGATGCGATGGAACTCCTCGACAGAGGTATAGTTGTAGGATATGTGCATGACGTCGAGCCACGGCGCGATCATTTCGTAACGGCCGTAGTCGAGCGTCAGGTTGGAGTTGAGTTGCGAGCGGATATTGCGGCTGCGCGCGTACTTGAGCAGCGGCACGATGTATTCGCGCACCGTCTTCTCCGAGAAGGACGGTTCGCCGCCCGTGATGCTGATCGTCTCGAGATGCTCGACTTCGTCGAGCCTTCTCAGCATGAGATCGAGCGGCAGCTTCTCCGGTTCGCTCGCGACGAGCGTGTAGCCGACGGCGCAATGCTCGCAGCGCATGTTGCACAGGTTGGAGACGGTAAATTCGACGCTGGTCAGCACATGCCGGCCGTACCGGCGGAGCGACCGGATCGGATCCCACGGATCGTATTCCGGCGACAGCTCCGGCAGCCCGGACAGCTGCGTCGCCAATCGTTCAGCATTCATGTTCATGGCAGGCCCCTACTGTCAGTTCTGCGAAAATCCAATATAGTTATTGTACTGTCCGGGCGGCTTTCCTTGCAAATCTCCTTCGCCGGACAGCGCAACCCAGCGCCTGCGGCGCGCGTCCGACACCGACGCGGCGTCCGACAGCGCGGCCGCGAGAATGTCGCGGATGAATTCGGGAAGGTAGAGCCGGATGTCCGTGCCCAGCTTCAACGATTCGTAGCCGATTCCGAACGTGAACATGTCGATCGTGCCGACCGTGTACGGCCGGTCGTCCCGAAGCGGTTCGCCGCCTGCGGTCCCTTCGCGCAGCTTGCCGAAGGGCGGTCCGTCCGGGTTGTAGAGGATGCGCAGGCCGTCCACGGCCAGCGTGCCGAGGCGCTCGCCGCGGAAGCCGTATCCGCGGATCGGACGCTCGATCCATTCGGCGAGCAGCGCCTCCTCCAGCGCCTGCCGGATGTGCCGCCCGGCCAGCGTCATCCGGCACGGATTGATCGGCGACGGACAGATCGCGTGCAGCCGGCCGGTCGTCACGCCGCCGGCCGCAAGGCCCCCGAGCAGCTGCCCCGCGTTCACGAGGCCGATCTCCGCGCCGGTGTGGCGGCGCAGCGCCGCGGCCAGCAGGTTCGGAAGCGGCGATTCCCGGTCGTCGAACGCCTCGAGCGGCGCGGCCAGCTCCGCTTCGACGCAGCTCAGCGCGGCCTCGGCCTCGGTGAGCCCGCGGGCGATCACGCCGGCCGCTTCCGGCCATTCCGCCGATTCGTCCATCGGCACGACCGACGCGCGGAATTCGAAGCCGCCGTCCGCGCGCCGTTCGATCTCGACCCGGCCCAGCCGGTCGCCGAATTTTCCGGTCGCGAGCAAGATCGTCTTCCCGATGACGAGCGGCTCCTCCAGCAGATGGTGCGTATGGCCGCCGAGGATGAGATCGATGCCGTCCACCTCCTCCGCCAGCCTCTTGTCAAGAGGCAGGCCGAGATGGGAGAGGACGACGACGATGTCCGCCGCGGACCGCAAGGCGCGCACCTGTTCGGCGATCGCCTCGATCGGGTCGAACATCCGCCAGCCGAGCTCCCGGTAGAACTCGTGGAACGCGGCCGTCGCGCCCGTGATGCCGAACGCGATGCCGCCCTTCTCCACGATGACGGACGGCTTCATCCAGGAGGGACGGCTTCCGTCCGACAGCCGGACCATGTTCGCGCACACGACCGGGAAGCGCGCATGCGCGCCGTACAGTTCATCCAGCGCGTCCATCGTCCACGAGAGGCCTTCGTTGTTCCCGAGCGTCACCGCGTCGACGGCCGCCGCGTTCAGCAGGTCGATGTTGACCCGTCCGCCCGTTCCTTCCGTTTCCTTCCGCATCCGGTCCATATGGTCGCCCGCGTCGAGCGCGAGCACCCGGTCCGCGCCGTACCGGCTCCGGGCTTCCGCGATATGGGCCGAAATCTTCGCGTATTGTTCCAGCCGGCTGTGCAGGTCGTTGGTGTGCAGCAGGAGCACCCCGGCCGAATGTTTTGGACCGTCAGCGCGCATGAATCCCGTATCCTTCCCTCTCGAAAAAAATCACCGCGTGTTCATCTCCTGATCTCGTGATTTCTAGTTTATCACTTCTCCGATGATTATGATATGCTATTCCATATCCAACACATCGATTCGGCGGGGTTGACGACATGGAAAAGCAATGGTCGATCCGCTTGTTCGCCGGGCTCGCGGAACGATTGGGCGGAAGCGAGATCCGCGTATCGGCGGCCGAAGAAGGCATGACGGCCGGAAAGCTGAAGGAACTGCTCGCCGAACGCTGCCCTGCCCACGCCGGGCTGATCCGGGCGTCGTTCGTGGCGCGCAACGAGGAATACGCGCCCGACGACGAGCCGCTGGCTTACGGCGACGAGCTGGCGCTCTTGCCCCCGGTATCCGGCGGCGCGCCGGAGACGGCGGGCGATGGTCTCGCGTCGGAGGACGGCTGTTTTCTTCTGACCCGGGAGCCGCTCGACGCGAACGCGATGCTGCCCAGGGTGATCGTGCCGGAACACGGCGCCTCGCTGGTGTTCGTCGGCACGACGCGCGAGTGGACGGGCGGCAAGCGCACGCTCCATCTCGAATATGAAGCCTACGCGCCGATGGCGCTGAAGACGATGCGGCAGATCGCGGACGAGGTCGCCGCGAGATGGCCGGGCGCGCGCTGCGCGATCGCCCACCGGATCGGCGCGGTGCCGGTCGGCGAGGCGAGCGTCGTGATCGCCGTGTCGGCGCCGCATCGCGCCGAATGCTATGAAGCCAGCCGGTACGCGATCGACCGGCTGAAGGAGATCGTGCCGATCTGGAAGAAGGAGATCCGCGAAGACGGCGAAGAGTGGGTCGGAGAGGGGCGGGAGGCGTGGAATCCGACGGCTCCCGCCGGCGAATGAGGGGCTGATGGCGATGTCGGCATCGTCGGAACGCTATGCCCGCCAGGTTCGCTTTTCGCCTTTTGGCAAGGAAGGCCAGGAGCGGTTGTCCCGGGGATTCGCCGTCGTGGTCGGGATGGGCGCGCTCGGCTGCGTCATCGCGAACCACCTCGTGCGCGCCGGCATCGGCCGCATCCGCCTGATCGACCGCGACATCGTGAGCTGGAGCAATCTGCACCGGCAGTCGCTCTACACGGAGGCGGACGCGGAGGCCGGCGTGCCGAAGGCCGAGGCCGCGTCCGAACGGTTGCGCGCCGTCAATCGCGAGACGGCCATCGAGGCGGCGGCGGTCGATCTGAACCCCCGGAACGCGGAGCGGCTGCTTGCGGACGCCGATCTGATCGCGGACGGAACGGATCATTTCGCCGTGCGGTATCTGATCAACGACACGGCGGTCAAATTCGGCATTCCATGGGTCTACGGCGGCGCGGTGGGCGCGTCCGGCATGACGATGACGATTCTGCCGGGCGAGACGCCGTGCTACCGCTGCCTGTTCCCTTCGCCGCCCCCGCCGGGTTCGGGCGACACGTGCGAGACCGCCGGCGTCCTGCCGCCCATCGTCGATCTGATCGGCTCGCTGCAGGCGATGGAGGCGATCAAGCTGCTCGGCGGGCGCAGGGAGCGGCTGCACGGCGCCCTGATTCACGCCGATCTGTGGGACACGGGATTCACGCGGATGAAGACGGGCGCGCGGCGGGACGGCTGTCCGTGCTGCGGATTGCGCCGGTTCGAATATCTGGACGCGGCCGGCCGCGAAGGGACGGAGACCGTCCTCTGCGGCCGCGACACGGTGCAGATCGCGCCGGCCGAGCCGCTGCGGCTCGATCTGGACGCGCTGGCGGAACGCCTGTCGGCCGCGGGCCGCATCGAGCGCAATCCCTGGCTGCTGCGGCTGCAGCTCGGGGACGGCGTTACGCTCGTCCTGTTCCCGGACGGGCGGACGCTGGTGCAGGGGACCGGCGATCCGGACCGGGCGCGGCGCATCTACGATCGGATTCTGTCGCCCTGAATCGGTTATTGTCAACCGGTGGAATTGCTGTTACCATGAAAATACCATACGAATGACATGACTCAACATCCGGGGTTAGGCGAAAGGTGATGGTATGCAGGTCCACGTGGCTGATCTGAAGAGCGGCGACATTGTCAGCAGCGATGTGTTCAACGCTTTCGGACTGTTCGTATTGCCCGCCGGCACGCAGTTGACGCAATCGGAAATCGCGAAATTGTTCCAGCATCATATCGAATACGTCGACATCGAGCCCAGGCTTGGCTACGTGCCGTCGGTGCTCAGCATGAAACCGTTGTTCGAGCAGGCGGTGTCGGGCAGCGAGTCGCTGTTCCGGGAAGCGTTGGATACCGGGACGATCCGCCGCGAACGGCTTGAAGAAGTGTACCAGCCGCTAGCCGACAAGTTCCCCGAAGAACGCGATGTCGTCTCGATTCTGCTGCTGCTCAACACGGAGGCGGAGTATACGTTCAATCACACCGTCCGGGTGGGCATCCTGGCCTACTATATCGCCAGGTGGCTTGGCTGGAACGAAGAGGAAGCGCTTACAGTCAGCAAGGCGGGGTTCCTGTGCGACATCGGCAAATGCCGGATCGACCCGGCGCTGCTCAACAAGTCCGAACCGCTGACCGAAAGCGAGATTCGCAAAGTCCGGCGCTACCCGATCTACGGCTACGAGATCGTCAAGCGCTCCTTCAACAACGAGATGATGGCGAAGGCGGTGCTTCAGCATCTGGAGCGGATGGACGGTTCGGGCCATCCGTACGGCATCAAGGGCGAGGACATCCACGTCGCGGCGCGCATCATCGCCGTCGCCGACGTCTGCAGCGCGATGATCTCGACGCGGACGTACCAGGAGCGGCGCGACCTGCTGCACGTGCTCCGGGTGCTGTACCGGCTCAGCTTCGACCAGCTCGATCCGACGGTCGTCCATACGTTCATCCGCCGCGTGATGCCGTTCTTCATCGGCAAGACGGCCGTCCTGTCGAACGGGGAATCCGGCGTCATCGTGATGACGAATCCGAACCCGAGCGATTTCTTCCGCCCGCTCGTCCGGTACGGCGACTCGTTCATCGACATTTCGCGGCGCAGTGATCTGGAAGTCGTCGACATCGCGATGTAGGTGTCGCGCATGCGGAAGCCCGGCGCATTCGGCGCCGGGCTTCGTCTCGCTTACAGGATGCGCTTCGCGAACAGGAACGTCTCTTTCCAATACGGCTTGTCGATGCTCGTGATCTGCACGCCGTCCTGCGGCAGCGGGCTGGCGTGGATCATTTGCCGGTCGCCGATGTAGATGCCGACGTGGCCGACCTCGCGATCGCTCTTGAACCGTCCGGGGACCTCGAAGAAGAGAAGATCGCCCTGGCGCAGCTTGTCCATCGGCACCTCCTCGCCCAGCTTCGCCTGCGCCCGGGCCGTTCTCGGCAGCTCGATCCCCTGCTTGGCGAACAGGTATTGGACGAACGACGAGCAGTCGAACCGCTTCGACGTCGAATAGTGCGCCGCGCCGAATTGATATTTCACGCCGAGGTATCGCTTCGCTTCCCTGATCAGGTCGGCGGCGGCCGAAGACGCGGCACCGCCGTCTCCGTCGGCGTAGGGCCGCCATGGGCCGCCCCCGTTCCGCCCGGCCGCGGGATCGGCCGGATCGTCGGCGAATTCGCCCATGACGCCCGGTTGTTCCCGCGCCGGCATCGGAAAGATGACCGCCCGCGTCGCGTCCACCGTGAAGTGCGCTTCATCCCCGAACAGCATCTTCAGTTCGTCCGAAGGCACGAATATGCGGCCGTCCGCGAGGATCGCCGGATGGCTCATGATCAGCGTCCGCTCTTCCTTCGCCACTTCCCGGGACCCGGCCGTGATCGTCATGATCGCGTCGTGGTCGCCGATGCGCAACGTCCTGCCGTCTTCCGAAAATTCCGTATGAAAGCCGATCAAACCGGCCAGCTTCTCCGCGTCGGCATATTTCCGGTTGTCGAAATTCTCGAACCTGACGGTCGCCCGGACCGGGCTGATCGGCTGTTCGGCGCCATCGCGCCCGAGAGCGTTCCGGCGGCCCGCGATCTTCCGGTCGGGGCTGTCCGCCGCCTGACGCCCCTCCTCCGCCGTGCCCCGCTGTCCACCGCACCCCACGATGAAACCCGTTGCGAGCGCAACGGTCAACACGAACGCGATCGCGCGGCCTTTTTTCCATGAATCCGACATTTCCCTTCCTGCTCCTTCCTGAACTGGTGTGCGTCCACGAGTAGGATGGAGCCGGAAACGCGGGATTATGCGCCCGGCGTTTGGCAGAGCGGTCGGACTGACGGTGCGGCGGATGTGTCTTGCTGCGGGAGGGCCGGAGAGCGGTCGTGCCGAATCAGGCCGTTCTCGCCACGGGCTGCGCGGCCAGGATGTTGTCGATCCGGAACGAACGCGGCGCGCCGGAGGTGACGCAGAACGCGCGCACGACGCCGCCGCGCACGTCAAGCACATGGATCGTGCGCTTCGTGAGCTTGCCGCCCGCGGCCAAGTAAATGATCTCGATGCGCCGGCCGATGTACTTGTGCATGGGGATCACCAACCGAACATGTGTTTGGTTTTAGTATACACGAACATGCGTTCGTTTTCAAGTCGGCGGCGGATGTCCGCACCTTCGCTGTTATTAATGAGCTGAAGCCTGCCGCCGCGAGCCTGCCCACGCCTCGATCATCCGGTGATGCAGCACGGTCTCGATCAGCTTCGCCGTCTCGCAAGCCGCGACAACATCGAGCGTCTCGCGGTCCGTATGCTCGTGCATGTAGCCTGCGGACAGGTTGACGGTATCGATGCCGAATTTGCCCGCGAAGACCACGGCGTCGCTCGAACCCCCGGCCGTCACGCGCCACCCGCTCATGCCCGCCAGCTCGCCCGCCTCTTCGAACAGCCGGCCGTACGACGGTTCGCAGAACGGAACGGCTCCTCCGCACGAGGTCACGATGTCCCGGTCCCCCCTCCGGTCGATGACGATGGCCGCGTCAATGTCCCGCATGAACGCGGAGTCGATGCGGGAGGCTCCGACCAGCCCGACTTCCTCGCGAACCGTGAACGCCAGCTTCAGCGTGCCGCGAAAGCCGGTCTCGCGAACCCGCTCGGCGACATGAAGCGCGATCGCGATCCCGGCCCGGTCATCGGCTCCCAGAATGCCCTCGCTGCTCCGCAGCACGTTGCCCACTTGCAAAATCCGACGCCCGCGCACGATCTCCCGGCACACATCCATATGGGCGGAGAGCAGCACGGTCGGTCCGTCTCCCATGCGGATCTCGGCCAGCACATTGCCGATCCCGTCCGTCCGGACCCGGTCGGCAATCCGCCGCAGCCTGGAAAGCAGGACACGCCGGATCGGCCCTTCGCGCCCGCTCGCCCCCGGAACGTTGAGCAGGTCGAGGAGGTGCCGCTCCTTGAACCACTCCGCTTCGATGCGGATGCGCCGCTCCGGATCCCGGAGCAGGCCGTGCAGACGCTCCGCGCAGTCGAGCAGCAGCGGGAGCGCGCCGGACGGATCGTCGCATTCGAAGACGAGGGTCCGCTTCCATTGCCGGCGCAGCCGCAGACCTTCCGGCAAGAGCGACCGCAGCAGGCGCAGCTCCTGTTCCGCAGGCGGACGAAGCAGCGTCACGAGGGGTTCGCGCCGGCCGTGGCCGTCGCAGCAACTGGCGGTATGGATGCCCAATTCGTTCATCCACCGCACGATGCCGCGCATGTAGGGATCGATGCGCGCGAGCGGCAGTTCTTCCGTTCGCGGATCGGCGAGATGCTCGCCTCCCCGGCCGCCCGCCTGTCGCGCGGCGCGCTCCAGCGCCTCCATCCAGCGGGATTCTTCCATTTCATCCGGCCATCCGTCGCGATGGCCGAGTTGCGCGAGCGCCGCGCGAAGCAGCCGGCCCGCGTGGCTGTCGGGCGCGTCGTTCCTCTCCAATCCGTGGCGCGCAAGCAGTCGATTCATGTTCATGCGGCATTCCCCTTTCATCTGTGATAGGCTGATTGTATAAAAACCGTCTGTGACATCCTGTCACAGGGCCGAACGGTCAGCCAGGTTGCATTGAGGGGGATGAACATGCGGGAGACGGAACGGGAATGGTCGCCGGTTCCTTACGACAAGGAACGGGAGCTCCTGAAGCGGCTGAGGGAAGCGCGGGAGGCAAGGAACCGGGAAGAAATCGGGAGATGCGAGAAAGAGCTGGTCCGCCTGTACGTCTACTACGGCGAATATTTCAAGCTGTCGGATCGACCGGACTACAGATCCGCCAAACATTGCCTCGAAAAAGCGCTGAAGCACGAACCCGACCATCCGATCGCGAACTACCGGTACGGGCATTTGCTTTTTCGCGAGGGGGAATACGGGAAGGCGGCCTGGCACTTCAAACGGGCGCTGGACGGGACGCCGGACGCCGGCCTGAACGACTCCCAGACGCTGGTCGCGCAGATCGTGCTCGTCAATTGCGGATTGCAGATTGTTCGGGATGCGCTGCCCGAGGTCCGATACTTTCAGAACAACAAATACCTGAACTTCGATCACGATCTGGTGGCGCAATATAACGGCCGGATGCTGAACGAGTTCGGCGAGTTGCTGCGGCAGCACATGTACTGCGTGCGCACGCCGGAGGGAACGCGCCACGTGTCACGGGAAGAGTTCCTCGAATATCAGGGCAGCGAGGAAGAAAATGAGGTGCTGCTCGTGGCGGACGAGGGGTATCTCGTGCGGTTCCGGGACGTCGGCGTTCCGCTGGAGCAGCAGGCGTTCTATGTTTTCTGGACCCTGATTTCCTCCGATGACTTTGTCCGGCCGAAGGAGATTGCCGCCGTTCTCCTGGAAGACGGCGAGGAGTTCGAGCAGCGGTACGACAAGGTCAGGCAATATTTGCATCGGCTGAGGCAACGCATTCCGTTCTGGGACCAGGTGATCGAGACGAAAGATCCCGGGCTGCGGAGGCGGCGGGACGGAATCACGTATACGGTGCTCTGCCACTCCAGCGTGGTGCTGCCGTGAATCGGGTCAGCTTCGTTGCCGTTGCATGGCCCGGAGGGCGACGGCCATCGCGCGCCACCCTTCCGGACTGAAACGCGGGTCGCGGATCAGGCCGCCGAGGTCGGCTCTGCCGAATTCGTCGACGAACCATTGCGGCGCCGGAACCCGCTGTTCGAGTTGTTCGACGCGTCGCAGCTTATCTGTTAATCAAAAATGACAATGTGCCGAAGTTGCATTTTGATCCACAACACTTTGCACTTTAGGTCGTCGATCAGGGTCTGAAACGTTTGGAGCCCTTTGTCTTCCTACGTGATGATTCATGCCTCGACATTTTTTCTTGTGGATGTCGAGAGTACAGCAAAGGCCGTAAACAACGCCCATCACGCTTCCTTTGTACGGCTGGTAAGTTACAAAAAAAGGACGGAATGGAGGTCTATTCCCCGAGTCCTTCACCCGCGTATTTCAATCAACTAGACACCTTTTTATAGACATTTTTCAACCTATATCTATATTTTTATACAATCTTGGAATTTATAATTCGGGAAAAGTATGATAATAAATTATCAGAGTATACTGATATTATATTGGGAGGGCACTCACAATGAGCGAAAAAAACAACTTGTTGCGCGATTTAGTGACTCAGTAAAAGTTCCATCCGAAATCGTAAAAAAGACATTAGAACCATCTGTACATCAAATAGGTGAAGGTTTTGGTAATATTTTTTATCTTGTTTTTGCACCCATACTAAAGGCAAAAATAAGAAAAGATATTGAAATTCAGAAGTATAAAGAAGAAATAGAAGCAGAGATCTTGAAAATTCCTCCGGAAAAAAGAATCGAACCCCCTCTCAGTATCGTCGGCCCTGCGCTCGAAGCGTCAAAGTACTATATTGATCATGATGTGATTAGATCAATGTTTTCTAAACTTGTCGCAAGCTCAATGAATATTGACTTCACAAATAGGGCGCACGCTTCATTTATTGAAATTATTAAGCAGTTATCACCTTTGGATGCAGTTAACTTCAAATTTTTGGTAGAAAATCGCGGGGGTATTGGGGTGGGTAATATACGTATAGAGGATACTACACCTCCTAATGGGGGAATAGACTGGGTAAGAAACTTTATTCCTTTTCCTGAATTAACGATCGAAAAATTAGATGTTTATATAGCGTCCGTTGACAACCTTTGCCGTCTTGGACTTATTTTGATAGATAGTTCAAAAAGTTATACTGATAAATCAAAATATGAACGATTAAAGCAACATCCTGTTTATATTGAACTGGAAAATCGTTTTAATGATAACCCAAATTTCACTAAAAGAGTATTGGTCTTTAAGGAAGCAATATACGACATTACCAGATTTGGTGCAGATTTTGCTCAATGTTGTTTGTAATTAACTACGAGAAACATCAGGCTCCATGCCATAGTTTATAAAGTACTATGTGTCATGGAGGTTTTATTTTTAAACTTGACGGATTGTCAAGCTAAATGCGACAGCTCATCCATGAATGCTTCGTGAGCAGATTTCCAGTTCAGGCATTTTCGAGGGCGGTTGTTAATGAGGCGAACAGCCCTCGCAAGCTCCTCGTCAGTAACAGTGGCGAAATCGTGTCCTTTAGGAAAGAACTCTCGCAACAGGCCATTGGCATTCTCATTGGAACCACGTTGCCATGATGAGTAGGGATCTGCGAAGTAGACCTTGATGGCATGCGTATGTTCAA
>Ga0181858_1001700_pt1 | contig 10692 bp, 10 predicted proteins | sample NewIslPassag4_SG_FD_130749 | JGI IMG/M metagenome (GOLD analysis project Ga0181858, IMG submission 130749) | Feedstock adapted compost microbial communities from Newby Island compost facility, Milpitas, CA, USA - Passage 4_SG | ecosystem: Engineered > Solid waste > Feedstock > Composting ...
ACCAGAAAAATGAAACGCCAATCCCATAAGGAAGAACACCAAAAGCGCTTACAAGGGAAAGGTTCTTTTCAAGTTCGCATCCAGGAATCCAAAAAAGGTGCCCACACTAGCTTGACTCAGACCTTAAAAAATCCAAAGTTGACGCCCAAAAAATCCGGGTCTAAAATAGAAACTAAACATCGACCAATCAACCAAATAACCGGTTGATCGATGAACGTCTGGAGGTGGTACGCGTCCGACGATGGCGATCCCGCTGTCTTTGCATGCGACTGCGATAACGTGACGAAAAGGGCGGCTGAAATCAGAATTTCACAGGAGGGTAACGAAATGCAAGCGAAACGAACGTGGACGGCGCTTCTGGTCATGGCCGTGATCTTCGTGCTGACGGCCTGTTCATCCGGATCCGGAGGCTCGGGCGGTGCCGGCACATCCTCCCCATCCGACGGTCCGGCATCCTCTTCATCCGGAGGATCGCAGCAACAGGTGACCCTGCGCGTGGCCTGGTGGGGCAACGAAAGCCGGGCGAAAATCTACAACGAGATTCTCGACCTCTACGAACAGCAAAATCCCCATGTCAAAATTTTGAGAGAAACCGCAAACTACGGGGATTATTATACAAAATTGGCTACCCAGGTGGCAGGCGGCAACCCTCCCGATCTCATCGGCATGCACATGTTGAACTACGGCGGCGAATACGTGAGCAAAGGCACCCTCGAACCTCTTGATCCTTACATTGAAAGCGGTGCCATAGACACGACCGACTGGGATCCGGCCATCCTCGAATCGGGACGGGTGGACGGAAAAATTTACGGGATTTCCAAAGGCGTCACCTTCACGGCGATCGTCATCAACAAGAAGATGCTGTCCGAAATCGGCATGGCCGTGCCGGAACGCACCCTGAACTACGAAGAATTCGCGCAGTTCCTGAGGGAGATCCAGTCCAAGTTGCCGGAAGGCGTATACGCTTCCTTCGACGGCATGCAGTGGGAGCACTCCATCGACACCTGGGTCCGGCAGAAAGGCAAAAACCTGCTGTCTCCGGACGGCAAAGAGATCGGCTTCACCAAAGACGACCTGAGGGAGTTTTACCAGTATTGGTACGACCTCATCCAGGACGGCGTCGTCACTCCGGCCAGCATCACGGCGGAGTACAAGAGCCAGCCGCAGGAAAACTCGCTGATCGTCAAGGGCATCACGGCCACGCTGATCACCAACCTCAACCAGGCCAAGATTTACACCAATTACATGAGCGACGAACTGGATGTGATCCGCTGGCCGATCATGGAGAACGGTGTGTACAAGGGCGGCGAAAATCTGCAATCCTCCGCCTGGTCGATCCCCAAGAATTCGAAAAACAAAGAGGAAGCCGTCAAGCTGCTCAACTGGTTCGTCAACGATATTGAAGCCGGCAAGATTTTCAAGGCCGAACTCGGCATTCCCGGAAACCTGAAAGTCCAGGAAGCGCTCAAGGATCTGCTGCATCCGCTGGACGTCAAAGGCTTCCAGCTGATGGCGGAAGCCTCCAAGGACGCTCCTCCGGTCGCGGTCCGGGCTCCGGGTTCCCCGCAGATCATCGAGGCCTTCTTCAACTTCGGGCAACAGATCGCGTTTGGCAGGATGTCGGTGGACGAAGCCGTGGACGCGGCGTTTGCGGAGTTCGAACGGATTCTGAGAACCAGGTAAGCCGTCAACCGGAAGCGCGGGAACGGCCGATGTTCACCGGCCCTTCCCGTTCTCCGGCCGGGCGGGAAAGGAGGGGAGCCTCTCGTACATGACGGCGGTTTCGCGCTGGTGGGCCCGCAACAAGGTGGCGCTGTTCTTTCTTTCGCCCTGGCTGGCGGGCATGATCATGCTGTCGCTCGTCCCGATGGTCGTTTCCCTGTATCTTTCGTTTACCAACTACAACCTCTTTGAGCCTCCCCGATGGATCGGACTCACCAATTATACCAACATGTTTCTTTACGACACACGTTATTTGAAGGCCCTGCAGGTAACCTTCGTTTACGTGTTTGTCGCCGTTCCGCTCCAGCTGCTGCTGGCGCTTGCGCTGGCGCTGTTTCTGAACCGGGGCATGTTCGCCCTGGAGTGGTTTCGCGGCATTTTCTACATCCCATCCCTGCTTGGTCCCAGTGTCGCCATCGCGCTCCTTTGGAGAAAGGTTTTTGGCAACGACGGCATCTTCAATGTGGTGGTGGCTCCGCTGGGCATCCAGCCGAGAAGCTGGATCGGGGATCCGGATACCGCGCTGATGACCCTGATCGTGCTTCACGTCTGGCAGTTTGGTTCGCCCATGGTCATCTTTCTGGCGGGGCTCAAACAGATTCCGAAGGAATTCTACGAGGCTGCCGCGATTGACGGAGCCGGCAGGATCGGCACGCTCTTTCGAATTACGCTTCCGCTGTTGACGCCCATTATCTTCTTCAACCTGATCATGCAGATCATCAATGCGTTTCAGGCGTTCACTTCCGCCTTCATCATCGGGGGGAGCGACGGAGGCGTGCTGGATTCGATGCTGTTCTACACGCTGTACCTGTTCATCAACGGTTTCAACAACTTCCAGATGGGTTACGCATCGGCCATGGCGTGGGTGTTGCTGCTGATAATCGGATTTTTCACGGCGCTGTTTTTCGCGACGTCCAAGCGATGGGTGTATTACGAGTCCTAGGAGAGGATACAGCATGGAGACGAGGCGGAGATGGGTTCCTTATGCAAAATTTGTAATCGCGCTCGTCCTGGCGATCGTTATGCTGTATCCGCTGCTGTGGATGCTGGGCGCTTCCTTCAAGCCGAGATCCGAAATCTTCCAGGATGCGGGGATTTGGCCGAACACCTTTACGCTGGAAAACTACGTGGAAGGCTGGAAGGGCGTCGGCGGCATTTCGTTCGCCCGGTTTTTCTACAATTCGTTCGTTCTGGTGATTTTGGCCATTATCGGCAACATCGTCACCTGCTCTATGGCGGCGTACGCCTACGCCAGACTCGAATTCAGCCTGAAGAAAGTGCTGTTCGCCATCATGATGGCTTCCCTGATGCTGCCGCATCATGTGACCCTGATCCCCCAATACGTGTTCTTTTTCCGGCTGGGGTGGATCGATACGTATTTGCCGCTGCTCATTCCCAAATTCCTGGCGGTCGAGGCGTTCTTCATCTTTCTCATGGTCCAGTTCATCCGGGGGTTGCCGAACGAGCTCGATCAGGCGGCCACCGTGGACGGCTGCGGTCCGATCCAGATCTATACCCGGATCATTTTCCCGCTGCTTCTGCCGGCGCTGGTCACCACGGCCATTTTCACCTTCATTTGGACGTGGAACGATTTCTTCAGCCAGCTGATCTACCTCAGCGACCCGCAGAAATTCACCGTCACGCTGGGTTTGCGTTCCTTCCTGGATTCGATGGGCGAATCGTCGTGGGGCTATCTGTTCGCGATGTCGATTTTGTCCCTGCTGCCCATCTTCCTGTTCTTCGTGTTCTCGCAGCGCTTGCTGATTGAGGGGATTTCCACCACCGGGCTGAAAGGATGAGGAGAAGACGTGAAGATCCGGATCGGTCTCGTCGGCGCCGGCGGAATCGCCAAAATGCACGCGGCGGCGCTGCGGCAGCTGGAAGGGGTGCAAATTGCCGGAATCTATGACATCCGGCCCGAACGGGCACGCGAATTGGCGGAAGCATGCGGCGCGAAGGCGTTTGCCGATCTGGACGCATGCATCGCCTCTTGCGACGCGGTGTATATTCTGACGCCTCCGTCCACGCACCGGCCCATCGCGGTTCAGGCGGCTTCCCGCGGAAAACCCGTGTTCATCGAAAAGCCGGTGGCGGTCAGCCTGGAAGACGCCATGGCGATCGAAGAAGCGTGCCGGAAGGCCGGCGTGGCGGCGATGGTGGGGTTCAACATGCGCTTTCGGCCCGGCTATCAGAGGCTGAAGGCGTGGATCGATTCGGGGGAGCTCGGCGATCTCGTCACCATGTGGAGCCACCGGATGGACCGGATGTGGGCCGAGCCAGGCTGGCGGACGGATCCCCGCTACGCGTGCGGGATGACCATCGAGTCCCTCAGCCACGACATCGACATGCTCCGCTGGCTCGGCGGCGAAATCCGGACCGTGTCGTCCCGGGTGGCCAACACGCGGCGCGATCTTCCCGGATTCGACGACAACGCCCATGTTTTGATGACCCTGGAAGGAGGGGCTTCCGCCGTCATCCAGGCGAGCCTTTCTTCGCATCTTCCACTGAATAACAGAGGGGTGATGGGAACCAAAGGAACGGCGATGCTGACCGGAACCGGCATCTGGGATTTCGGGCGTCTGGTCTGGCGCACGTCGTCCATGGAAGAAGCGCGCGAGGAGACGCTGGACGATCCGCTGGATGTGAGATCCTATTTGGCCATCGGCCGGCACTTTGTCGAGTGCCTGCGAACCGGTTCACACCCGGAAGTCACGCTGCAAGACGGAATCGCGGCGCTTCGCGTCGCCCGCGCCATTCTCGACGCGAGCCGCTCGGGATCCGTCATCACATTATGAGACAAGTGGAGGGGAACGAAGATGAACAATCCGCAACGCGTGTTTCATGGATCCGGTCTGGGCAGGGTGATCGTGCTCAATTTGAAAAGGGGAGACCTGCTGCTGGAAAGCGTCCGCGATCTTTTGGCCCAGCAGGGCGTCAAAAACGCGGTGCTTCTGTCCATCGTGGGATCCCTGCAAAAACTGGTGTATCATCGCCCCCTTAGCTTCGCGGATTCGCCCGAAGACGAATTCATCACCGTCGAAAAACCGATGGAAATCGGCATGGTCAGCGGCATGGTGATCAACGGCCATCCCCATTTCCACATTGTGGCGTCCGACCCCGAAGAAACCCACGTGGGCCATCTGGAAGAGGGCACCACGGTGCTCTATCTGGCGGAAATTCTGCTTTGCGAAATCGAGGGCCTGAACCTGCAGCGAAAAGTGGACCACAACAAAGTCGCGTATCTGGAACAGATGTAACAATCTCCGGGGGAGGATGGCGACGTGATTTCCCTTCACGAAGGACGCATGAAACACAGCCTGAACGGAGTCTGGAAATACCGCGCGGAGGACGGCGAACCGGGCGAGAAGCTCGGGTATTACAAAAAGGAAACGGACTTCAGCGGCTGGAAAGAGATGAAAATTCCCAACAACTGGTACCTGACGGAGCTCGGCGATTTTTTCGGGAACGTGTGGTTCCAGACGAGTTTCCGGGTGCCGGAGGCGTTCCGCGGCAAAAAGCTGTTCCTCCGCTTCGGGGCGGTGGATTATTACGCGGATGTCTGGCTGAACGGGCATTATCTCGGTTTTCATGAGGGCATGTTCAACCCGTTCGAATTCGAGATCACGGATGTCGTGGATTGGCAGGACGAAAACATCCTCGTCGTCAAGGACGGAGCGCCCCGTCCGGACACCGACTACATCCAGGCCGATTTCTCCGCCAGCCCGCTGTCGCCGCCATACAAAAGGCACCAAGCGCGGGCCATCAACCTCATCAAGGGGCACATGATCGACGCGATGCACAAGCCGGGCGCCATGACGTCCTTCCGCGGGGACGGAAACACGGGCGGTATTTGGGGAGACGTGGAACTGATCGCCCGTCCGGACGTGTACGTCGATTATGTCAAGATTTACAGCAAAATCGGCATCAAAAAGGACTGGCTGGGCGACCAGCTGGACAAACCCGACGGAACGGCCATCGTCGCGGCGGACGTCATCGTGCGGAACACGACGGGGAAAACGATCCGGACCGACCTGAAGATGACGATCGTTCCTTGCAACTTCGAGGAAGATCTCGAGCTGACGCGCACCCGCGAAGTCGTGCTGCAGCCGGGGAGCAACACGTTCAAGCTGGTCCTCACGATTCCGAACGCCAGACTGTGGTGGACCTGGGATCTGGGGCATCCCAGCCTGTACACGGCCGTCGTCTCGGTGATGGACGACACGGTCAGACAAAACTTCGGCATCAAGGAAGTGGTCCACGACGAAGAAACCGGACACTGGTACCTGAACGGCCAAAAGGTCTTCCTCCGCGGGATGCGCTACATCACCAGCCAATGGCTGAGCCAGGGAAGCCGGGAGATGTGGCTGGAAGACCTGAACAAAATGAAGGAGATGGAAATCAACGCGATTCGCATCGGCAGCCACGTCGAACCGGACGGGTTTTACACCCTCTGCGACGAGATGGGCTTCCTGGTCTGGCAAGTGTTCCCGCTCCATTACTGCGTCAGCGACAGCGACGATTTCATCGAGCGGGCCAGCGAAATGATCCGGGACATGGGCTACATGCTCTGCAACCATGCCTGCATCGGCATGTGGTCGGTGTTCAAGGAGCCCGAAATCTATCTCCTGCCCGACAAGCCGAACAACTACCACCGGTTGTGCCAGATCTTGAAGGAAACGCTGGGCACCGTCGACCCCGTGCGGTGGATTCACCTCGGCGACTACCGCGAAGGCGTGCAAAACCTCATGATCGGCTGCTGCACAGACGGCGATACCGATCTGAGCAAAAAGAAGATCGAACCGATCATCGTCGAATTCGGCGCGCAGTCGATCCCGGTGCTGGAATCGCTCAAGTCCTTCATCCCGGAAGACAAGCTCTGGCCGCCCCACTGGGACACCTGGGAATACTACGGCTTCTTCTACGATCTGGCGTTCGGTTTCGCCAAGATCCAGATGACGGACACGCTGGAGGAGTTCATCGAAAACTACCAGGCCTACGAGGCGCTGGTCGTGAAGGAACAGGTGGAGTTTCTGCGCCAGCGCAAGTACCGGCCGGTAGGCTCCATGTATCTGTATTACTGGAGAGACCCCTGTCCCATCATGGGTTCCGGCCTGTTCGACTACTACGGACGGCCGTACAAGGTCTACGAATCCCTGAAACAGGTCTATACTCGCGTGCTGATCAGCCTGGAGCGGAAGGTGACGCCGTACATCATCGGCCGCGAGAAATTCTACGACCGGCCTTCGACCTTTGTGGCCACGGTCTGGGTGACGAACGACTATCAGCTTCCCATCGAAAACGCAAGCGTCAGCTGGCGGATCGTGGAGCGCGGGTCGGGCCGCGTCGTCATGGAAAATCGTTTTGCCGCCAGGCTGGCCGCGGATTCGGTCAAGGATGTGGACCAGATCGTGTGGCCCATTCCGGCCGACGCGCCGGCGGGAACGTACAGGATCGAGATGCAGGTGACGGACGAAAGCGGAAAGCCTTTGTCCGTGAATTACACCGACATTACCGTTCGTTGACGGAGCAAGGGGGCGAGAAACCGGCATGGTCGGCTCGCCCCTGTGCACCTGATACCCGGAATGATTTCTTGCAAAAATGGAGGGAAACCGCATTTACCCGGCTTGTATGCAACAGAACCGTCAATCTCCCGAGGCCCTGGTCAAAAGCATCGTCATTTCGGCTTCGTTTCCCGATACCGTACGGTCGGCGGATGCCCTTGTCCAGGCCCTTCGTCTCGCGGCCGGGGAAGGGTTTTACGACACCGTGGAGTTCTTCCATGAAGGCGACCGCACCGCCTTTGCCCGGATCCGGAAAGAACTTGAGCGGTTTCCCCAGCCTTCCGTCTATCTGGCGGGAGCGTATCTCAAAAGCCGGCAGCTGAATCTGGGAAGCCTGGACGAGAGGCACCGGCGGCACGCGATCGCGGAAACGAAAAAAATGATCGATCAGGCGTACTTTTTCGGCAGTTCCAAAATGCTGATCACCAGCGGGCAGACGCCAGCCGCGGAAGCGGAACGAAAGGCGTCGTTCGGTCTGCTGGCGGATTCCCTGAAGGAACTTTGCGAGTATGCCGAACGGCGGGCGGAAGGCCGCATCCTACAGATCACCCTTGAATTTTTCAACGATCGCGGCGAACCGTACTTTCTGATCGGTCCGACTCCGGTGGCCAAACAGCTGGCCGAGGCCGTCGCGCCGGATTGCGGCAACTTCGAAATCACCTTCGATCTGAGCCATGTGATCCAGCTGGGCGAAAACCCTGCCGAAAGCCTGGCGCTGTTGGCGCCGCACGTGCGGCACGTGCATTTGGCCAACTGCTATCTGAAGGATGCGAACCATCCCCTGTACGGCGACAGGCATCCCCCGTTCGAGCTGGAGGACGGCGAAATAGGCCGGGAGGACGCCTTCTCGTTCCTGCTCGAGCTGGAGCGGCAAGGGTTTTTCGGCAGACGGGAAGCGTGGACGATGGGGATCGAAGTCATCCCTCCTCCGTCGGCCGACGCCCTTGACATCTATCGAAAAACCACCTCCCTCTACAGGGAATGGATGGAAAGGCTGCAACAAATGCGGAGAGAGCGAGACCGGAAGAAAGCTGAACGGAGATGAGGATCAAGGGAAAAACGGCCATCGTCACCGGTGGCGGAACGGGAATCGGCCGGGCGATCGCGCTCGGGCTGGCACGCGAAGGAGCCAATGTGGTCGTCAACTATTCCCGTTCCCGGGAGGAAGCGCTGCAGACGCTGCGGGAAATCCGCGAAGCCGGAGGCGACGGGGATGTCTGCCAGGCGGACGTGTCGAAAGATGACGAAGTCAAGCGCATGTGCCGGACGGTCCTGGAGAATTCAACCGCATCGACATCCTGATCAACAATGCGGGAACGACCAATTTTGTGGCTTTGGAAGACTTGGACGCCATGCTGGACGAATATTGGGAGCGGGCGTTCAACGTGAACGCAAAGGGGATTTTCTTGGTCAGCCGGGCCTGCGCCGAAGAGCTGAGGAAAAACCGGGGCGTCATCGTGAACATCACGTCCATCGCCGGCTTCAACGGAATGGGAAGCTCCATTGCGTACGCCGCCTCCAAGGCCGCAGCGATCAGCATCACGAAATCGCTGGCAAGGGTGCTGGCGCCCGAAGTTCGGGTGAACGCGATCGCCCCCGGCGTCGTGTGGACCCGGTGGGTGGAGGGCAGGGAAGACCATGTGCAGCGTTACGGGAGCGGGTCCCTGCTCGGCCGGGTCGCCGATCCGGAAGATGTGGCCAACATGACCATCGCCCTGATCAAAGGCGGGGATTTTGTCACCGGCCAGACCATCATCGTCGACGGCGGAAAAACCATTTTGTAGCGCATCGTTGTGTCGTCCGGTGTTTGACAAAAGATGCGGGGTGGTGTAATGTTCTATAATGGTTGACCTGTTTATCAATTGACTTTCATTAACTATCATTAGGATCGAAGAACTGGTGGAGCAAAAAATGGCAACTCCCGACTTTCATTTCGAGCCGATTCAAAAAAATTCGCTGGTGGTCGAGCTCACGAAAAGGCTGCTGGATTATATCTTCTCCGGAAGCATCAAGGTCGGCCAGAAACTGCCCGCGGAACGCCAACTTTCCGAAGCGCTGGGCGTTGGCCGGTCCACGATCCGGGAAGCGATCAAGGCGCTGACCGTGCTGGGGGTTCTGGAGGTCAGGCAGGGGGACGGCACGTATCTGAAAAGAACCGACTCCACCCTGCTGACCCAGGTCATCGAGTGGGGCCTCCTGCTCGGGGAAAAACAGACCCTGGACCTGATCGAGGCGCGGAAAGTGATCGAGATCGCCGTTTGCCAGTTTGCCGCCGAGCGGGGCACGGACGAGGAAATCGAACAATTGCAGCAGATCATGGAGCGCATGAAGTCCGACCCGGCTAATTTCATTGAGCATGACGTATCCTTCCATTTGAAACTGGCCGAAATGTCCCGCAATTCGGTGCTGAAGGACGTGCTGTCCAGCATCCAGTCCCTGCTCAGGACGTGGATCAAGCTGGTCATCGAATCGGCCGGCGAGACGGAGTTCTCCTACTGGGATCATTTGGCTGTTTACGAAGCCGTAGCCAAACGGGATCCCGCGGCGGCGGCCCTGGCCATGGAAAAGCACATGGAGGACGCCACCAAACGGTTGATGAAGGTCATTCAAAAAAAGGACGGATCCAGCAAGAAGACCCGCAAAAAAACTCCCGAAACGGCAGACGCGTAAACCGGTCGGCAATATGATCAAACCCCGGCCGCCAGTCCTTCACGGACCGGCGGCTTTCGCTTGTCCGGGCGCCGGCCGGGGGGACGGCCTGCGGCCGATCCCGGGGACCGGCTGTGCGAATGGAGTCGATTTTACGACTCCGTTGACCCGCGGGAGGCGCCGCGCAAGTGATTGGAGTCGAATTTTTGACTCCATTGACACGCAGGGGACGTCGCGCGAGCAATTGAGTCGTTGGCGAGGTGCCCCACAAGCGGTTGGAGTCGGTTTTTCGACTGCGCAGACCATCGACGGAACTTTGCCGGCAGTCTCAAACCCCGGCGGTTTGCCGCCGGGGTTTGTTGCGGGAACCGGTCAGGATCCGAAGACGGTTTCGGCTTCCTGGAAGAATCCGTCCACCGCCTGCTGGACGCTCAGGCGGCCGAAGGCCAGCTGCTCCAGGTACTTCTTGTAGAGCGTGAAGACTGCCGCCGCGCCCTGCGGACGGTAGTCCGTGGGCGGCACGTCGGGCGAAATCGTCTCCATGTGCTCGATCGCCTTGACGTCCATGGGATGCAGGTCCGGCTTGAGCGCTTCGCGAATTTTCGACGAGCCGGGAATCCCGTTTTCCAGAGCGTAGATTTTTTGCGCTTCGACGTCGTTCACGAACCAGCTGATCAGCTTGGCCGCCTCATCCTTGTGCGGCGAGTTTTTGTTGATGACCCAGGAAGGCGCCTGCAGGTTTTCGCCGCTGCGGAATTGC
>Ga0181858_1001704_pt1 | contig 10683 bp, 9 predicted proteins | sample NewIslPassag4_SG_FD_130749 | JGI IMG/M metagenome (GOLD analysis project Ga0181858, IMG submission 130749) | Feedstock adapted compost microbial communities from Newby Island compost facility, Milpitas, CA, USA - Passage 4_SG | ecosystem: Engineered > Solid waste > Feedstock > Composting ...
GGCGCGTGGTACAGAATGCCGCCGATGTAGTAGAGCGCGATGTCGCTCAGGTTGGCGTACGCCCCCTTCTGATAGAACAACGGGGTATCGCCGTTGAACAGGCTTTGGTGGACGTGCATGCCGCTGCCGTTGTCCCCGAAGAGCGGCTTCGGCATGAAGGTCGCAACCTTGCCGTAATGGCGCGCGGTGTTGTGCACCACGTACTTGTATTTCATCAGGTTGTCGGCCGTCTTCGTCAGGGTGTCGAAGCGGAAGTTGATTTCGCCCTGCCCGGCGGTGGCCACCTCATGGTGGTGGCGTTCGACCTGCAGGCCGGTTTGCTCGAGCATTTTCACGATCTCGCTGCGGATGTCCTGCTGGCTGTCCGTCGGGGGCACCGGCACATAGCCCATCTTGTTGCGGATCTTGAAGCCGAGGTTGCCGCCTTTTTCCTCGCGGCCCGTGTTCCAGATCCCCTCGCTCGAATCCACCATATAATAGGAAGTGTTCTGGCCGCTTTCGAAACGCACCTCATCGAAAATGAAGAACTCCGATTCCGGGGCGAAGTAGGCCGCCGTTCCGATTCCGGTCGACTTCAGGTACTCCTCCGCCTTGAAGGCGATGCTGCGGGAGTCGCGGTCGTACCGTTCGCCGTCGGGCGTGTAGACGTCGCACATGACATTCAAGGTGACGTGGGCGGTGAACGGATCAAGGTAGGCGGTGTCCGGCACCGGCATCAGCACCATGTCCGATTCCTCGATCCCGCGGAACCCCTGGATGGACGAGCCGTCAAAGGCAACCCCGTTGACGAACGTGCCTTCGTCGACGCGCGCCGCAGGCAGCGTGATATGATGCGCCCGGCCGGAAATGTCCACAAATCGGAAGTCGACGAATTCCACGTTCTTTTCCTGGATCAGTTCCAGCACTTTGTTGGTGGTCATGGATGAGTCCCTCCTGAATCCGAACATTTTCAACGGATTTACCGTCAAATGTTCCGGTTTGATAAGATTCTTGACGTAATTATAAAACCAAAGGGAAGCTTACGTCAATAGCTATGTCAGGTATTTTTTTTGAATGTGTTATGTTTTTTAACATTCCAATGGCTGTTTTCAGGACACCTGCCCAAAGCGGCCTCCCCCAACCATCAAAAAAACCAAAAGCCGCAGGCTTCCGGCCGGTTCCGGAAGCCCGCGGCTTCAGTTGTTTCCGATAAAATGAACATCATGCACGTCAGTTTCCAGAGCATCGTCCAGGGTGCCGGTCACTCCTTCGGGATCACGGGCAGATCGATATGGGAAGCGTACCCCGCCTGGTGATACACCGTCTGGCGGGCCGGAACGCCGGCGGCATCTTCGCCGATTCCACGGCCCGTGTTCATGTTGCGGTCATACAGCGGGAAATTGCTGCTCGTCACGTGGATGCGGATGCGATGTCCCTTCCGGAACACGTTGCTCGTGTTGCCGAGGCTGATCCTGTATTCAACGATCTCCCCGGGCTCGACCGGCGCGGGCTTTCCGTCCCAGTTGCGGAACCGGGCGCGCTGGATGCCTTCGGCGAGCAGAATGGAGCGGCCGTCCGGGCGGACGTCGATCAGCTTGGCCGCGAAATCGGTGTCGCCGGCGGACGTGGAAGCGAACAGGTGCAGGACGAGCGGCCCGGACACTTCCAGATCTTCCTCCATCGGGTCCGACGTGTAGCACAGGACATCCGGCCGGCGCTCGAGGACGGTCTGGTCCAGCGGCCCCGGGACGAGTCCCGCGAGCGGCAGCGCGCGGCCGCCCACCGTCGGCACCGGATTCAGGGGATCGTACACGAACCGGTCCGGCGGCTCCTCCGCCGGAGGCTCCTCCCGGCTGAGCACGCCGTCGCCGCCGGCGGTGTTCGCGTTTCCGCCGCTTCGGAGATACCACCGCTGCCACTCCGTCTGCGGGAGCGGCCAGCCGCCGCCGGTTCTCCACTCGTTGATCCCCATGACGAAATAGCGCACGACGGGAACGTCCACGTTCCTGCCGCGGACGTATTTGTCATAGAAATCCAGCACGAACCGGCGCAGGAGCCCTCCGTCGCTCGAATCCGGCCCGAACTCCAGGCTGCCCAGGAAGCCGGTCGGGTTGTAATGGTCCCACGGCCCGACGAGCACATGCTGCGCGCGGCGGGCCAGCTCCGAGCCGCCCCGCTCCCGCATTCCATGGAAATGGGCGAACAGCGCCCATTCGAACGGGTCGAACCATCCGCCGACATGCAGGCCGGGAACGGTCACCCGTTCATACCGCCGGCGCCGGTGCATCTCCTCGAAGGAAGGAGGATGGAGCCGCTGCTCGATGAGCTTGCGGATCGGCTCATACCGGTTCAGCGGAAAATCCCTGAACGGCAGAAAATGGGTCGCCCAGTCCGGATCCCGGACCATTTGTTCCAGGTAACCCCGCATTTCGGCCACATCCTGCCCCTCTTCCTCCATCCTGTCCAGCAGGTTGAACGCGGTTCGGGGCATGGCGTGAATGCCCGAGAAATTGACGACCCCGCTTTCCGGCGGAGGCGCGATGTTCGTGCCGATGTCCGTCACGTAGGGGGCGAAGGCGCGGAGGTGGGGCGGGTTCGCCATCGCGGTGATCCACTGCAGGGCGCCCAGATACGACGGACCGGCGAGCGCCACGTTCCCGTCGCACCAGGGCATGGCGGCGATGCCCTCAACCGTGTCGTACCCATCCTCCGCCTCCACCTCGAACATGCGGGTCCGGTCCCACACTCCTTCGGACTCGAACCGGCCGCGCACGTCCTGGATGACGAAGATGTAGCCGGCCCGGACGAGTTCGATGGGATGGAACAGGATCCGGTCGAACGTCCGTTTTCCGTAGGGGGTGCGGGCCAGGATGACGGGGAACCTCCCCGGATGGTCCGGCCGGTACACGTCGCAGCGGAGAATCGTCCCGTCGCGCATGGCGAGGGGGACGTTGTGCTCGATTTTGATGGAACCGATGGGCATGGCGCAGCTCTCCCTTCCGGCATGCATGCGTTTGTCGATGGATCATCGTGGCTCGCCGCCCGGCGTCATACCGGGGCCATGGCGCCATCGCGCAGGCTGCGGCCCGGCACTCCCCGGACGAACTCTTCCGCCCACTTGCGGTCCGGCCGGAATTCCGGAGGAATCCTGGCCAACACCGCCTCCAGCACTTCCACTTCCGTCGGGAGCGGCAGCACGAGTCCGTCGCTCACGGGAGCGAAGGGCTTGTTCACTCCGGCTTCTCCTTCACCGCCGACAGCACCGCCACCGTGGTGATGATCGCCGCCGCACCGAGCCAATCCGCCCACACGAATCGGACGTCCAGCCAGACGACCGACAGCGCGATGACACACAGCGGCTCCACGCTGCACAGGACGCTCGCTTCCACGGGAGAAATATATTTGAGGCTCAAGGTGTAAAAGGCGAAGGCCAAATAGGTGCCGCACACGATCACGATGACCAGGGAAAAGGCGAAGGCCAAAGTCCATTCGGCCGACAATTTCCACGGAGGATGGATGAAGCTGAACAGGACGCCGGCGAGGAGCATCCCCCAGCCGACGGTCGCCGTCATTCCCCGCTCCTTCAGCAGCCGCCTGGGCTGCAGCGTGTAGACGGCCAATCCGACGGCGGAGGCGAGCCCGGTCGCCAGGGCGGCCGGCGACAGGGCGAGGCTCGTGAAATCTCCGTGGGTGGCAATGAAAAAGATGCCGGCAAAGGCCAGGACGACCAGCGCCGTTTCCAGCGCTCCGGGGAGCTTCCCGTTTCGCAGCGCCGCATAGAGGACAATGAGCGCGGGAAAAACATACTGCAAAATGGTGGCGGTGGCCGCATTGGAAAAATCGATGGCGAGATAAAAAGCATACTGCATGAAAATGAGGCCGAACAGGCTGAACACGATCAGATCGAACACGGAGCGGGGGCTGGAGAAGATCCGGAAAATCCCCCTCTTTTCAACGATATACGCTTGTCCCGCGAGCAGCGCCCCGGCAGCGAGAAGGCGGACGGTCACCAGCCACTCCGGCTCCAACCCGTAAAACCTGAACAGATGCTGCGTCACCGCGCTGGACACTCCCCACAACAGCGCGGCCGCGACGGCCAGCAGGATTCCTTTTGCCCGGTTGTTCAACGGCAAGATGTCGGTTCATCCCACTTTCTTTTTTTTCCGGTTCATTTACCTATTCACTATACGATGTTTGTTTCCTTCCGATCATTGACCTGCCTGTAGAGGAAATGTAAAACGGATCGGGCCATTTTCCTGACAGACTGTCTAATGTCTCTCCTTTTCCGGGTTCGCTACAATGGCTTTATTATCACAGCTGCGGAAAAGGAGTAGGTTCCATGTCCGAACGAACATTCGTGAAGGTGGCGGGCGAACTGCCGGGCCCGAAGGCGCGGAAACTGCTGGAGCGAAGGAACGAATCGGTCCGCCCTGGCCGTCATCCGGAAGATGGAGAAGGAGCGGCTGCCCGACCGGGCAAAGGAGATGGGCGAAACGATCCTCCGGTTTTTCGGCGGGCTGCGCCGGAAATATCCGATCATCGCCGATGTGCGGGGGCTCGGGGCGATGTGCGCCATCGAGATGGTGGATCCGGAAAGCGGAGAGCCGGCCAGGGACGTTGCCGTCGACGTCATCCAGAGGGCCTGGCGAAAGGGCGTCATGCTGCTTCGGGCAGGCGTTCACGGAAACATCATCCGCTTCCTGGCGCCCCTCGTCATGACGCCGGAGCAGCTGCGGGAGGGGCTGGACATCATCGCGGAAGCCGTCGCCGAAGCGGCGGAAGCGCGCTAGCTAAAAGGGATGGACGAACGGGATCCGGCTTGCTATTGTTAAAGCATGACCGGCATGAGAAATGGAGGGAAAACAATGAAAAAACAGCTGTGGATCAACGGCCGATGGGCGGAGGGATCTTCCTATCAGACCCTGAGGTCGCCCTATACCCTGGAGCCGATCGCGGAAGTGGCCCAGGCGGATGAAGCGCGGCTCGACGAGGCGATCGAAGCGGCCCGGGAGGCGGCGAAGGTCATGCGCCGCATGCCCGCCCACGAGCGGGCCTCGATCCTGGAGAAGGTGTCGGCGGCCCTGGCCGAACGCAAGCAGGAGGCGGCGCGCATCATCGCGCTGGAGGCGGCCAAGCCGCTGAAGACGGCGCTGGCGGAAATCGACCGCACGATCATGACGTACAAGTTTTCCGCCGAGGAGGCGCGCCAGCTGCGAGGCGAGATGGTGCCGATGGACGCGGCCCCCGGCGGGGAAAACCGGCTCGGGTTCACGCTGCGCGAACCGATCGGCGTCATCGGGGCGATCACCCCGTTCAACTTCCCGTTCAATCTCGTCGCCCACAAGGTCGGGCCGGCGATCGCTTCGGGCAACACGGTCGTGCTGAAACCGGCCTCGCAGACCCCGCTGTCCGCCTTTTTCATCGCGGAACTGTTCGATCAGGCGGGACTGCCCCCCGGCGCCCTGAACGTGTTCACCGGTGAAGGCCGGACGCTGGGCAACCGGCTCGTGGAAGACCCGAGGATCAGCATGATCACATTCACCGGTTCGCCCGCCGTCGGCACCGCCATCCGCAACCGGGCAGGGCTGAAACGGGTCACCCTGGAGCTCGGCTCCAACTCCGCCGTCATCATCGACACCGCGCGCGACCTGGACAAGATCGCGGCCCGATGCCTGGCAGGCGCCTTCACCTTCCAGGGCCAGGTCTGCATCTCGCTGCAGCGAATCTACGTGGTCGGCGAGGATCTGTACCGGCGATTTGCGGATCGGTTCTTCGAAGCGGTCAGGGGCTTGCGCACCGGCGACCCGCTGTCGATGGAAACGGACCTGTCCGCCCTCATTTCCCCCGCGGACGTCGCCCGCTGCCTCGAATGGATCGAGGAAGCGAAGCGGATGGGGGCGGAAGTGGCGGCGGGCGGCCGGGCGGAAGGCAATGTGCTCCTGCCGACCGTGCTCCTGAACGTGGATCCGGCCGCAAAGGTGTCGTGCCGGGAGGTGTTCGGCCCCGTCGTCCTCATCAACCCCGCGGAATCCGTGGACCGGGCGATCGAACTTGTCAACGACTCGGAATTCGGACTGCAGGCGGGCATCTACACCGACGACATCCGCACGGCCCTCCTTGCGGCGGAACGGCTGGAAGCGGGAGGCGTCCTGATCAACGACATCCCGACCTTCCGTGTCGACCACATGCCCTACGGCGGCGTGAAGATGAGCGGCATGGGCCGGGAAGGCGTGAAGTACGCCATCGAGGAAATGACGGAGCGGAAGCTCATCATCTTCAACCGCGGCTGACACCATGTTCAATACGGGTAAACGTTCCTGTTTCACGGGAACCCGCCGGAGATTGCGGCGGGTTCTTTCCTTTCCGATCCTCCCTCTTCCGCTTTTTCCCGGGACCGGATATGATGGATGTACGGACAGCAGGTTCGGAGCAAGGAGGTTCGGAACATGACGGAACATCCCCTCACCATCCGCGAAGCCATGACCCGTCCCATCTTTCGTCAGGCTCGTCTGGTCGCGGGAGCCCGGGGGCTCGACCGCCCCATCCGCTGGGTGCATATCCTGGAGGTCGCCGACGCGGACCTTTGGGTGCATGGAGAAGAGCTGATTCTCACCACCGGCGTCGCCTTCCGATCCGATCCCTCCATGTTTTCCGGCTACCTCGAACAGTTGGCCCGGCAGAACGTCTCCGGGCTTGGCGTTTCCCTCGGTTTCCTGTTCAAAACTTCCATCCCGGATGAGATCGCGCATCTGGCCGAGAAGCTCGGCCTGCCGCTCATCGTGTTTCCGAAGGAAATCCGCTTCATCGACATCACCCAGGATCTGAACTCGCTCATCGTCCACCGGCATCACAGCCGGAAACTGAAGTCCGAGAGGGATTGGGTGGACGATCTCTTGCACCGCCGCATCGTACGGGAAGAGGAACTGGAGGCCGTCAAGGATCCGGCGCTTGCGGCGTTGGGCGATGCTCCGTGCCGGGTGTGCGTGGTGAAGTGGGAACCGGAAAACGAACCGGTTCCCGGCGCGGAGGGAAGCCGTCAGCCTGTCTTCCCGCGCCTGGTGTATACGCTTCGGTCGCTCCTGGAGCAGCATTCCTTCCATCCCCTGATGACCTGGAAGGGCAACCGCATCCTCATCATCGCCGTGGACCGCCGGCCGGAGCGGAGCGCCACGCGGGAGCTGAAGTCGCTGTTTGCCCCGCTTGCGGGCGGCCTCGCCGAACCCTTTCGCGGCGTCCGCCTGAACATCGGCGTCGGCGGGCCGTGCCGGAGGCTGATCGACGCCCACCGCAGCCTGAAGGAGGCGGAACAGGCGCTCATCCTGAAGGAAAGCGGCGATCCGGGCCCGGTCTTTTTCGAGAACCTCGGCATCTATCAGCTGCTGTTCAGCATGGCGGAGCGCGACCGCGCCTCCCTGGAGGATTTCGTCCAGCGCTACCTCGGCCCCCTGATCGAATACGATCGCGAAAAGGGAAGCTCCCTGGTGCAGACGCTGAGGGTGTATCTGGATCACGACGGCTCCAAGCAGGTGGCGGCCCGGAAGCTGTTCATCGTCCGGCAGTCCCTGTACTACAGGCTGGAGAAAATCGCGGAACTGCTCGGGCCCGACTTCATGGAATCGGAAAACCGGATCGCCCTGCAGGTCGCCCTGCGGGCGTTCCAGCTGCTGCACCCGGAACCCGCCGCGCCTTCTCCGGTTTCCTGAAACATGGGACCCCGCAAGCCCTTTCCGTTCCCCAAGCGGTGTCGGAAGGGCTTTCTGTTTGATTCAATCTTGAATCGTTTATTCAAATTGAATCGGCTTCGGCCGAATTTTTGCAATATTGAATCGACGGACCCCCGATCCGGCGGGTCCAAAGCGGTTGGCACGATTTTTGCTGCATAGATTCTGTGAGGAGGTCGCGTTGATGGACGACATATTCCGATCCGAACGGCAGCTGTACATCGGCGGCAAATGGCAGGAAGGGAGGGGTGCAAGGCGGACCATCGTCAATCCGGCCGATGAGTCCGAACTGCTCGAAGTCCGGGAAGCTTCCCCCGAACAGGTGGATGAGGCCGTCCGGGCCGCCCATGACGCTTTTCATCGCGGCGAATGGTCCTTGAGCAGTCAGATGAGATCGGAGAAGCTGCGGGAACTGGCCCGGAAAGTAAAGGAATCTTCCGCCCGCCTGGCGAGACTGGAAACGCTGAACACCGGCAAAACCTGCCGGGAAGCGCTGCTCGACGTCCATGACGCGGCGGACTGCCTGACCTATTACGCGGATCTGATCGAACGGCAGTCGCCGCGGCGTTTCCCCCAGGAAAACGGCACCGTGAGCGAAATCCGGAAGGAACCCGTCGGCGTGTGCGCGCTGATCGTTCCCTGGAACTTTCCGCTGCTGCTCGGCGTGTGGAAGCTGGCCCCCGCCCTGGCGGCCGGCAATACGGTGGTGTTCAAGCCGTCCGAACACACCCCCTTGTCCATGCTGTATTTCACGGCCCTGCTGGAGCAGTCCGGCATTCCCCCGGGCGTGTTCAACCTTGTGCCGGGCGACGGCATGGTCGGCGAACGGATCGTCGCCCATGAACAGGTGGCGAAGGTGTCGTTCACGGGAGGAACGGAAACGGGAAGACACATCTATGAACTGTGCGCGCGAAAGTTCAAGAAAGTTTCTCTGGAGCTGGGCGGCAAATCCCCCCTCAGAGCGGAACGTTCCGCCGGGATCTCTATTACCGGCTGAATGTCGTCCCCATCCGGATCCCTCCCCTGCGGTCCAGAAAGGAGGACATCTACCAGTTTGTCCTCCATTTCCTGCAAAAGTTCAACGAGAAATACCGGGTGAGCAAATCCACCCATCCCAAAACCGTGGAGACGCTGCTCAACTACGATTGGCCGGGCAACGTGCGCGAACTGGAAAACGTGATCGAGCGCCTCGTCGTGACCGCCGCGACGGATACGATCGACGATGCGGGACTCACGGAACAGATGTTCAGCGCCAAAACCCCCGAAGGTTCGGTGAACTGGTCGGATCCGGCCGGATTCGAAACCCGGGGAAGCACCCTGAAGGACGTGCTGGAGGATGTGGAGCGGGTGTGGCTGGAGCGGGCGTACCGCCAGTGCCGGAGCACCCGTGAAATGGCGAGGGTTCTGGGAATGAGCCAGGCAACCGTGGTGAGGCGTCTCAGGCGATACGGCATCGCCCGGAACCGGAAGACCTGATCCGGGAAAGGAGGGGCGAGGTTTCCATGGAGCCATCTCTTCGCCAGGTCCAATCGCTCGGGCTACACATCGGCCCGAAGCTGCTCCGTTCGATCGAAATCCTGCAGATGCCCTCCGCCGAGCTATCGAAATTTCTCAGGGAACAATCCGAACAAAATCCGGTATTGGAGTTCGAGTGGGATCCCGCCTGGTTGTCCCGCTCCGAAGGGCGGTCCGGAACCTTGGAGCCGGGAGGCGGCGATTGGCTGGACCGGCTGCCCCAGGACGGCGAAACGCTGGAACGGGTCCTGCTGATCCAGCTGGAGATCGCCCCCCTGCCGGATCCCGTCCGGAAGGCGGCCCGATTTCTGGCGGGAAATGTGGACGAAAACGGCTACCTGACGATCGGCCTCGACGAAGCGAGCCGCCGGACGGGCTGGCCGGAGGAGGTCTTCACCCGGGCCCTGGCGGCCATCCAATCCCTCGAGCCGCCCGGAGTCGGCGCGAGAAATGTGCGGGAATGCCTGCTTCTGCAGATCGCCCGGCATGAACGCGCCCCGCGGTTGGCGTACCGGATTGTCGCGGAATTTCTGGATGAGCTCATCCGCGGCAAATTTGCGCGGATTGCGGAACAGCTGGACGTTTCCGAACAGGAAGTGCGGGAATGCCTCCGGTTCGTGCGCGAACTCGAGCCGAGGCCCGGCATCCGTTACGGCCGGGTGGAACGGCAGACCATCGTTCCCGATGTGTTCGTGCGGAAACGGCCGGACGGATTCGAGGTTGCCGTCAACGATCGCCTTCTTCCCCGCCTGTCGATCGATTCTTCCTATCTGAAATTGATCGGTGGCGGAACGGACCGGGAGGCCGAAGCCTACCTGCGGGCGCTGATGGAATCGGCCCGGTGGCTCGTGCGCTGCGTGGAGGAAAGAAAAAGGACCGTCCGGCGGGTGGCGGAGGCGATCGTGGCGGGACAGCGGGCGTTTTTTCAGTACGGAAAGGAACATCTGAAACCGATGAAAATGGGCACGATCGCGGAACGGGTGGGCCTGTCGGTTTCCACCGTGAGCCGGACGGCGAAGAACAAGTACATGCTGACGCCGCACGGAGTGTTTGCCATGAAATTTTTCTTTTCCCCGGAACTGGCCACGGACGAAGGAAGTCCGGTTTCTTCCGTGCGGGTGAAGGAGAAAATCCGCCGATATATTGAGAATGAGGCGAAAACAGCGCCGCTTTCGGATCAGCAGCTGGCGGATCTTCTGCGGGCGGAAGGCATTCGCGTCTCCCGCCGCACGGTGATGAAGTACAGGGAAGAACTGTTCATCCCGCCGTCGAAATACCGGCGATCGGCGGCCTATTCCTGACGGCCCTCGGCCCAGTCGGCCATCCCGTACTCGCGGATCTTCCGGCTGCCGGCGATGAACGCCAGGTTGGCGAGAAGCAGCGCCATCGTGACCCAGAAGACGCTGCGGACGCCGAAGGCGGAGGCGACCATGCTGCCCAGCATCGGGCCGACCAGGTTGCCGGAAAA
>Ga0181858_1001706_pt1 | contig 10673 bp, 7 predicted proteins | sample NewIslPassag4_SG_FD_130749 | JGI IMG/M metagenome (GOLD analysis project Ga0181858, IMG submission 130749) | Feedstock adapted compost microbial communities from Newby Island compost facility, Milpitas, CA, USA - Passage 4_SG | ecosystem: Engineered > Solid waste > Feedstock > Composting ...
CCCCCCCCCGCTTGGGGTTGGGGGAGGGGGACGCGGAGCCGCCGCAGAAGTTCTTCGCCGCCCCCGCCGTAATACAGGATCGACGGGACATTTTCATGCAGGGTTTCCTTGAGCAGGTACTTCCGGTTCGGGATCGTCGTCTCGTCGGCCCCGAACAGGATGCGGCCTTCCTCGAGCAGCTTCCGCATGGTCTCGGGCGGGTTCCGCCATCCGCGCGCGGGGACGGGACACGGCTTGTTCGTGACGGGATGGATGAGAGGGTAGAAATACTCGTCCGGCGGCTTCCGCTTGTTCGGCCACGCCATGGACACGGGCCGGTACACGTCCCCGTTTTCGTCGATCCGGTAGTAAGCCCTTTCACCCGCGCTGAAATCGCGCTGTTCCTTCATCCAGGCGCCGAACTCCCGGTTCGCGTCCTCCAGGGTGTAGTCCGGTCCGACACGGGCAAACAGCTGCCGGGCTTGGGCCAGGATTTTGTCCGCGTTTTTCTTCGGGCGGCGCAGCTCATGGCGGCTCAGATACGCGTCCGCGTCCTTGGCGCAGGCGAGGATGTATTCGTGCTGGCACGCGATCCCGCGGGCGTCCCCCTTCGGGTTTCGCTTGTCCCAGATGATGACGCCAAGCTCGTTTTGCTCGCCGAAGATTTCGCCGAGCAGTTTGTGCAGATTGGCCATCTCGTGTTCGTCGATGTGGACGAGGAGCGCGCCGCCTTCTTTGAGCAGGTCCCGGGCGACCTTGAGCCGGGCGTACATCATCGTCAGCCAGTCGCTGTGGAACCGGCCGCTCATTTCCGTGTTGCGAAACAGGCGGCCCCCCTTCGCGTCCCGCTGGCCGGACCGGTCCAGATACTCTTTCGCGGAGGAGCTGAAATCGTCCCGGTACAGGAAATCGTTGCCGGTGTTGTAGGGCGGGTCGATGAGGATGAGGTCCACCTTGTTCAGGTAAGACTCCCGGATGAGCTTCAGCACCTCCAGGTTGTCGCCCTCGATGTACACGTTCCGCGTCTTGTCCCAGTCCGCGCTCGCCTCCCGGACCGGGCGCAGCGCCCCCTCCGGCGGTAAATTCGCGTTCAGGAGCGCCCGCCGTTTGCCCGGCCACGTGAGCTGGTACCGCTCCCTGTCGCCCTCCGCCAGCGCGCCGGAAAGTTCCTGGCGCAAAAGGTCAAAGTCGACCGCCCGCCGGACGCCGCCCTGCCCGTCCGCCGTTTCCGTGATCACATGGGGAAAAAGCTTCGCGATCGCTTCCAGATTGCCGCGGACCCGGTCCGGGTCCGGTTTTCCCGTCAGCCTCCGCATCGTTCCTTCCACCCCGGTCGTTCCTGCCTCCCCGGCCGGCCGCCCCTCAATCGGTCGTACCTCGATCGGTCGTTCCTGCCTCCCCGGCCGTTCCTTCCCAACCCGGTGCCGGTCCGGTTGTCAGGCGTTTTTGGCTGTCCGGGGCTCCGGCGCGGCCGCCCCCGCCTTGGGGGGAAACCGGAGCAGCCCGGTTTTCAGGGAAATGATCCAGAAGACGAGCGACAGCCCCACGAACACGAAGATGTTGTAGCTGACACCGTGGATGTAGCTGCCCCAGGGAAGGGCCGCAAACAGCATGCCGAGGCTGCCGATCACCGTGAATCCGAAGTTCATGACCGCGGAGGCGGCGCCGATGTTTTCGCTTTTCATCGCCAGCATGATCCCGGAAACGTACGGTCGGAACAGGGCGTTCAGGGTCGACACCGGGATGAAGCAGAGAAGAAACGCGACCGGATGCAGGACGCCCACGGTCATGAGCAGCGCGCCGCAAAGGAACAGGATCGCGTAGCCGAAGGCGAACACCCGGGTCACCGGCACGCTCTGCACCCGCAGGTTCAGCGCCGGCCCCATGACGCTCGCCGCCGCGCAGACGGCGAAATACAGGCCGAACACCGGCTCGGAAACGCCGAATCCTTCGATATAAATGTAGGACGCGTTGGCCAGGTACGCCTTGAACGGCGACGTGATGAAGCCGCCCACGAGAATAAGCATGGCGAAGCGCACGTCGCGGACCTCCGCGGCAAGCTGCGCGATCGAGCGGAGCGGGCCGCGGGAGGTGCGCTTGTGGGCGGGCAGCGTCTCCCGGAACAGAAGGCTCAACAGGAACGACACGGTCAGGATGCCCGCCAGCGCGACGAAGGTCATGCGCCAGTCGGCGTAGTGGACGATGAGCGCCCCGACGGACGGCGCGAGGATCGGCGCGATGATGATCATCGCGTGGGTCACCGAAAGCACCTTCACGAGGTCCCGGCCTTCGAAGGAATCGCGCACGATGGCCGTCGCCATCACCATCATGCCGCCGCACCCGAAGGCCTGCAGGGAGCGGGCGGCAAGCAGAAGCTCAATGTTCGGGGCGAAGGCGCAGATGAGGCTGAACGCGAGCGCCGTCAGCACACTCGCAAGCAGCACGGGCCGGCGGCCGAACCGGTCGCTGATCGCGCCGAGGAGCAGCGTGCCGATCGCCATGAACACAAAAAAAAGTGTAACCGTCAGGCTCGCGACGGTCGAAGTCGTCCCGAAATATTCGGTCATTTCCGGCAGCGCGGGCAGGTACAGATCCGTTCCGATCGGCGCGGTCATCGTCAGGATCGTGACGAACGCGATCAGCCCGAGCCTTTTCCGTCTTGTGTCCACCATGGTTTGAAGATCCTCCGGACAGATGAAACGATAGTTTGATTTCTTAATGAAATCATTATAGCCGATGCGGAGAATCTTGCAAGCCCGCGTTCAGCGGCGGATCCGTTCCGGCAGCCCGGCCTGCGCGAACAGCCGGGCGTTGATGAAATTCTGGGCATGGAACACCCGGCCGTCCCGGGAGTTCAGCACGTGGATCCCCCACGGTTCCAGGTGGCGTCCGTCCGGGGAGGGCACGTACTGCGCAAAAGCGGGATAGCCGCCGTTCACCGTGACCGGGACCATTTTCGATCCTTCGCAATGCCAGCGGACCACCGAGAAAAAACGCCGCAGGTTCTCCCGGCCCTGCACCCACATCGGGAACGGAGGCATCGACATGCAGCCTTCCTCGTGGAACAGCTCGACGAGCGCCGGGATGTCGTACCGCTCGAAGGCTTCCACGTACCGGGCAAGCAGCCCGGGATCCGGCGCCTCGTCCAGCCGGCTGTACTCATCGGAGCGGAGGCGCGCCTTCCCGAGCGTGTCCCTCGCCCGCTGCAGCGCGCTGTTGACCGCCGCCGTCGTCATCTCCAGCGTCTCCGCGATTTCCCGGGCTGTGAGCCCGAACGCGTCCTTCAGCACGAACACGGCGCGCTGGCGCGGCGGAAGGTGCTGCATCAGGGCCAGGAAGCACAGCTCCACGGTGTCCCGGCGCACCGCGATGTCCTCCGGGGTGGCGGCGCCGTCCGGCGAAGGCCAGATCCAGGTCGATTCGGGCAGCGTTTCTCGGGGAGGTTCCAGGATGACGGACGGATCGGACAAATCGACGGGCAGCACCCGGCGCTTCGCCTGTCTCAGCTTGTCCAGGCACACATTGGCGGCGATGCGGTATACCCACGTCCGGAAGGCGGCGTCGCCCCGAAACGAATCCATGTTTTTCCACACGCGGATGCCTGTTTCCTGCACCGCATCGTCCGCATCGGCGGCGGACCCGAGCATCCGGTAGCAAAACGAGGCGAGCTCCGGCCGCAGGCCCGCAAACAGCTGCTCGAACGCCGGCTCCGGTCTTTCGTTTTCCATTCTTTTTTCCCCCATCCTGCCCCCCCCCGGAACGCCCGCACGGTTTGCCCGGAACCGCTTGTCCCGCCGCATCCTCCGCTTCCGCCTCGACGGTTCCCTGCGGCGGTCCCCCTTCGGCGGTTTCCTGCAGCGGTCCCCCTCGACGGTTTTCCTGCGGCAGCGGTCCCCCTCGACGGTTCCCTGCGACGGTCCCCTCGACGGTTCCCTGCGGCGGCGGTCCCCCTCGACGGTTTCCTGCGGCGGTCCCCCTCGGCGGGTTCCTGCGGGCGTTTCCCTGCCGTTTAGTCCATCATACCGGATTTTTCCATACCGCTCAAGAACAAACAACCGCCGGAAAAACAACTGCAAAAATGCAGTGATTTTCGGGAAAAAAATGCGTTTTTGCAGTTCATTTGGTCCGTGTCGCGGAACTGTCGAGCCATCCAGTACCCGGCGCCGGAGGAAACAGGTATACTGGAAGCAGAACAACGCCGGAACATGAGGCGCCGGACAACCGGACGCCGAAGGATCCTTTGCGGAGGTGGAACCGGGATGACCAACAATCCGTACGCCCGTGAGCTGGAACGGGCCATCTTCAATTGGCACTATGCGGGAGCGAACGCCTAGCCCGAGCCGGTGTTCAACGCCATCCACGCGGGGCTCGCCCACGGCATGAAGCTGCTCGTACCCGTGGAGGAAGAAACTCGCCGGCCTGTCCGTCTGGAGGCCGACGCGGAGGGGGATTACTACCTTCCGGCCTGCACCGGCGAGGAGCAGCTGAAACGGAGCGGACAAGCCTCCGTCGACCTCGTGCCGATGGAGGACCTGCTGCGGGAAGCGGAAACGGAGCCGGACTGTGTGGGGCTCATCCTCAACCCGGGCGGCCGCAAGCTGGTGCTGTCCCGGAAAATGATCCGGGCGGCGCGGGAGCACCGCCCGAAATCCCGCTACACCATCGTGAAGGGAAGCGTGGTGGACATGCACGTGGGCGCGATCGTCAACGCCGCCAACACCAGCCTGCTCGGAGGCGGCGGGGTGGACGGGGCGATCCACCGGGCGGCGGGTCCCGGGCTCCTGGAGGAGTGCCGCACGCTGAACGGCTGCCCGACCGGCGGGGCGAAGATCACGGGAGCCCACAACATCCGCCACGCGGACCGCATCATCCACGCGGTCGGGCCCATCTACCGGGGAAGGGAGGAGGACGCGCGGCTGCTCGCCTCCTGCTACCGCCGTTCGCTCGATCTTGCGCTTGAGCACGGCCTGACGAGCGTCGCCTTCCCGTGCATCTCCACGGGAGCCTACGGCTACCCGCTGCGCGAGGCGGCCGAGATCGCCGTCCGGACCGTCACCGACTGGTTCGGGGCGCATCCGGAGGTGGTCATGAACGTCTACTTCTGCTGCTTCCGGGACGAGGAACTGGAGGTGTACTCGAAGCTGGTCCAATCCGTTCGAACCGAGGGGGATTGCCCCGAGGGAGCCTGAATGAACCGGGCCGCACGAATGAAGCCGCGGAGTCGACCGCCGGAATTCCGGAAAATGCCGGGCCGCTTCCCGAAAGGTTCATTGCGGCGGGCGTTCCGCCGGGAGCTCATCGGTCAAATGGCACGCGGCCAGATGGCCCTCCGCGATTTCCTTCAACCGGGGAATTTCCCGCCTGCACCGCTCGCTGGCGTAGGGGCATCGGGGGTGAAACGCGCATCCCGACGGCGGGTGAAGCGGAGACGGAATCTCCCCCTGCAGCCGGACGGGCTCCTGCTTTGTTTCCGGATCCGGCACCGGAACGGCGGACAGCAGCGCCTGGGTGTAAGGATGAAACGGCGAGGTAAGCAGCCGTTCCGTGGGCGCTTCCTCCGCGATCCGGCCCAGGTACATGACGCCGATCCGGTCCGAAATGTAGCGGACCACGCTGATGTCGTGCGCGATGAACAGATAGGTCAGCCTGTACTCTTCCTGCAGCTCCTTCAGCAGATTGAGCACCTGCGCCTGGATGGACACATCCAGCGCGGAAACCGGCTCGTCGCAGACAATGAGCCTCGGCTGGACGATGAGCGCCCGCGCAATGACGATTCTCTGCCGTTGGCCCCCGGAAAATTCGTGGGGATAGCGAAAATAGGCGTCCGGCTGCAGCCCGACCTTGCCGAGCAGTTCGATGACCCGCTCCGTCTGTTCCTTTTTCGTCCCGATCCTGTGGATGACCAGCGATTCGCGGATGAGGTCGCCGACCCGGTACCGGGGATTGAGCGACGAATAGGGGTCCTGGAAAATCATTTGCATGTGCTTCCGGGCTTCCCGCAGTTCTTTTCTGGACAGCGCCGACAGGTTCCGGCCCTGAAAAATCACCTCTCCGGCGGTCGGCTCCTCCAGGCGCAGGATCGTCCGGCCGAGCGTGCTTTTGCCGCAGCCGGATTCTCCCACCAATCCGTACGTCTCCCCTTCGTACAGGTGAAAGGAAACATCGTTGACGGCATGGACGTAGCGGCGCTTGAATTCGAACGGGGATTTCACCGGATAGTATTTTTTCAGTCCCCGGACTTCGAGAATTTTCTCAGGTTTCGTTCGCGATGACATGCGCGGTTTCCTCCGCCTGCAGGATCTTGTCGTAATGCCAGCATCTCACCTTGTGCCCGTTTTCCGCATCCGCGAGTTCCGGCCGCGCGTTTGCACACTGCTCGTCGGCGTGGGGACAGCGGGGAGCGAACCGGCAGCCCCCCGGCACCTCATGCAGGGAAGGGACGCTGCCCCTGATCACGTGCAGCCGGGCGCTCCGGTCGGTATGCATCTGCGGGAGCGATTTCATGAGACCGCGGGTGTACGGATGAAGCGGCCGCCGGAACAGCCTGCGGACTTCGGCTTCCTCCACCACCTCGCCCAGATACATGACCACGACGCGGTGGCAGTGCTGGGCCACAATCCCGAGATCGTGCGTAATGAGCAGGATGCCCATGTTCGTCCGGTTCCGGAGTTCGTCCATGAGAGCCAAAATTTGCGACTGCACCGTCACGTCCAGCGCGGTGGTCGGCTCGTCGGCGATCAGGACGTCCGGCAGGCAGGCCAGAGCCATCGAAATCATCACCCTCTGCCTCATCCCGCCGGACAGCTGATGGGGATACTCGCGGATTCTTTTTTCGGGCGACGGAATGCCGGTCAGCTTCAGCAGTTCGACGGCTTTGTCATGGGCCTCTTTTTTGGACATTTTCTGATGAAGCCGGAGCGGTTCCATCAATTGGTCGCCGATCGTGTAAACCGGGTTCAGGGAACTCGTCGGATCCTGAAAAATCATGGAAATCCGGTTGCCCCGGATGGCCCTCATTTCGCTTTCGGACAGTTCCAGCAAATTCCTTCCTTCGAACAGCACCCTGCCCTCGTACCGGGCTTCTCCCCGTTCCTCGTAGAGGCGAAGAATCGAATGGGCCGTGACGCTTTTTCCGCAGCCGGATTCGCCCACGACGGCCAGCACCTCGCCGCGGTCCAGATGGAACGACACCCCGTCGACGGCGGTTACGGTCCCCCGCTCCGTTCGGAAACGGGTCCTCAAATCCTGAATTTCCAGCAGATGGCTGCCCATGATCCTCCAAACTCCCGTCTCATTTTTTGACCGTGTGCGGGTCCATGAGATCCCTGAGCCCGTCCCCGAACAGGTTGAGGCCCAGCACGCACAGGATGATGGTTGCGCCCGGAAAGACCGTCATCCACCAGGCGTTGTAGATGACGTTTTTTCCGTCGTAGATGATGTTGCCCCAGCTTGGCGTGGGCGCCGGAACCCCCGCTCCGAAAAAGCTCAGCGCCGCTTCGAGAATGATCGCGTCCGCAAAAATGAAGGTCGCCTGCACGATGAGCGGCGAGAGCGTGTTGGGCATGATGTGCCTCCAGATGATCCTCGGATTCGACGCTCCCTGCGACCGGACCGCCTCGATGTAGGTCTGCTCCTTGACGACGATGGCGGCCGAACTGATGATGCGCGCGATCGTCGGCGTGTACACGATCGTGAGGGCGATGATCAGGTTCCGGATCTCGGCGCCCAGCGTGGCGACGATGAAAATCGCCAGCAGAATGACCGGCATCGCCATCAGTCCGTCGCAGATGCGCATGAGCAGGTGGTCCAGGAATTTGTAATAGGCGGCAAACAGCCCAACGGCCAGCCCCAGGGCTCCGGTGATCAGGGTGGCCGTGAGCCCCACCCCCATGGAAGACTGCGCGGCGTAAACGACACGGGAAAACACGTCCCGGCCGAGATTGTCGGTGCCGAACCAGTTCCCCGCGTCCGGCTTGGACAAGCGGTTCACCACGTCCATCTCGTAGGGATCATGGTTGGCAATGAGAGGAGCGAACAGCGCCAGAGCGATCATCAGAAGCGTGAGGATCGATCCGGTCACAAACGACCGGTTGGCCAGCATCCTGTTCAGCAGCCGTCTGTTGCGCTCCCGGTTCAGCCGGTGTTTGCCCATCTGGGAAAGCTGCCCTTGAACGCTTGTGCTCATGTCGGATGACTCCCGCACCTGTTATTTTCGGTCCAGCCGGACCCGCGGATCGATGACGCAATACAGCAGGTCCACGATCAGATTGATGAGGACGTAGAGAAACGTGACGAACAGAATCAATCCCTGGATGACCAGAAAATCCCTTCGCTGCATCGAGTTGAAGATGAGCTGCCCCATCCCGGGAATGTTGAAAATCGTTTCCGCGACCAGCGCGCCCGACAGCACAAGACCGAAACTTTGCCCGATGACGGTCAGCACGGGAATGAAGGCGTGCCGCAGCGCGTGCTTGTAGACGACGGCGCGTTCCCGCAGCCCTTTCGCTTTGGCCGTTTTGATGAAATGCATGCTCAGCGTCTCGATCATCGACGCCCGGGTCATGCGCGCGATCAGCGCGGCGAGGCCGACCCCCAGGGTGATGGCGGGCATGAGCAGGTACTGGAGATGAACCAGGAGCCCGCTGCTCGGCGGCTTGTAGCCGATCGGCAGCCATCCGAGCCGGACGGTGAACAGGCTGATCAAGAGCAGCCCAAGCACAAAATGGGGGACGGAAATGCCCAGCACGGACAGGCTCATGAACATCTGGTCGGCCAGGCTTCCCCGTTTCCTCGCGGCCAGAATGCCGAGCGGCACGGCGATGAGGATCGCCACCGCGAGCGACAGGACGGCCAGCGAAAACGAGGGGCCCAAATGCTGAAGGATCAGATCGAGAACCGGCCGCTTCGCAAACACCGACTCGCCCATGTCTCCCTTTAGCACCCCCGACATCCAGGACACATACTGCTGGTAGAGCGGGGCATCCAGCCCCAGCTCTACCCTCAGCTGTTCGATTTGCTCGACGGTGGCGTCCGGGCCGAGAATCGTGATGGCCGGATCGCCGGGCGCCAGGTGGACGAGCAGGAAGACAAAGACGGAGACCACCAACAGGACGGGGATGGTGGAAAGCAGTCTTTTCACAATGTACTGGGTCACCCGCATGCCCTCCCGGAAGGGTCCTCACTTGCTGACGTTCCAGATGATGGGTCCGTCGTTGAATTCCAGGCCTTTCACATTGCTGCGGTAGGCGTTCAGATCGGAGAACTTGCCGATGACGTTATAGGCCAGGTACTCTTCCCAGTTGTACCGCTGCAGCTCTTCGAAATACCTTTTGGCTTCTTCCACCGTGGCGGATGCGAGCATTTGGGCGAACAGGCCGTTCAGCTTCGGATCCTCCGACCATCCGGGCCAGGCGGGGTTGAACGGAATGAGCTGGCTCGGGTCCTTGAAGACGCTCAGGAAGGTCAGGAAAATTTCCCAGGACCCCGGCTCGGTCCGCTTCTGGTTGAGGGTCGCCCAGTCGTACACGAGCAGTTCCGCGTTCATGCCGGCCTGCTGAAGCTGTCTCTGGATCACCAGCGAAGCGCTGTAGATGAAATCGTAGTCGCGGGACGTCAGAATGCGGATCGTCTCGCCCTTGTACCCGGCCTGATCCAGCAGCTGCTTCGCTCTTTCCGGATTTTTCTGGTTGTAATATTCCTTGCCCACATCGGTATACCAGTCCGTCACTTCCCGGAACATGAGCCCATGGTCCATCAGGAAGAAGTCGGGGCCGGAAAAGGCCGCGATCAGGATCTCCTCATTGTTCAGGGCGGCGTTGACCGCCTGGCGCATGAGCGGATTGGCGACCGCGCCTTCCTTCTTGTTGAACACCATGTGCAGGGAGTTGGTCTTGATGTTGGAAATTTCCACATTCGAATTGGCGTACAGCTGGCTGTAGTTGTCGATCGGGATGTTGGTGATGATGTCGTACTCGCCGGACACTAGGCCCGCGATCCGGGTGGAGCTGTCCGTGACGAAGTAGAAGAAGACCTCATCCACCAGAGCTTCCCGTTTGCCCGCCAATCCGCTGGACGGAAGCGGGCTGGGCTGGTACCCGTCATATTTTTTCAGGTGGACGTATTGATCGAGCTCCCATTTCACAAAGGCGAACGGACCGGTGCCCACGGGTTCGGTGACTCCCGTGTCGGGGGCGTTGGCGATGACCGACTCGGGCATGATCACGGCGCTCGGCATCGCCAGCGAGTAGAGCGGCGCATAGGAGGGCTCCGGCAGTTCAATGACGACTGTCGACGTGTCGGAGGCCGAAATGGAAGCGGATTTCAGGGAGACGCCGTAGGGCGACCGGGCGACGTAGCGGTTGATGGACGCGACCACGTCGTTCGCCGTCAGGTCCTGCCCGTTGTGGAACTTGACTCCCTGCCGGAGCTTGATCGTGATCGTCTTTCCATCGGGAGATACGTTGTAGGAGTCCGCTAGCATGGGCGAAATCTTGTAATTGTTGTCAAAGGTCAGCAGCGTCTCCAGCACATTGCGGGAAATGATGACGGAAGCGATCGCCGTCGTGACCATCGGATCGATCGCCGGAGGCTGGGGCGTGATGGCGATATGCAGCACACCCCCGCCGGCCGGAGGGCCTTCCCCTCCCCCCGTCTCCCGGGTCGTTTCCGAACCGCCCCCCCGGGACGAGCCGCCG
>Ga0181858_1001707_pt1 | contig 10672 bp, 7 predicted proteins | sample NewIslPassag4_SG_FD_130749 | JGI IMG/M metagenome (GOLD analysis project Ga0181858, IMG submission 130749) | Feedstock adapted compost microbial communities from Newby Island compost facility, Milpitas, CA, USA - Passage 4_SG | ecosystem: Engineered > Solid waste > Feedstock > Composting ...
CCCGCCGGCGCGCCCGGCCCGGGCGGGGGGGGGCCGCGGGGGGGGAGTGGACCCCCGCGCCCCCGCCCCCCGCCGGCGCGCCCCCCTGCCGGTGCAGGCCCTGCGGGTCGGCCTCGGTGCCGACGAGCGCGACCACGACCGCCGCGCCCCGGGCCACGGCGGCGCGGATCGCGGGGGCGAGCCGGGCGGCCGGATCCGGGTCGGCGGCGAGGCCCAGCACCACGTCGAGCAGGATCACCGCGGCGTCGGTGCGCTCCAGCGCCTCCAGCCGCAGCGACGGGTCGATCATCGGGTGGGGCCGGCCGCGGGTGTACTCGTCGTCGCCGAAGTCGGTGTACTCGCCCGGCACGATCAGCTCGGCCTCGGCGCACAGCGTGCCGCCGGCGTACAGGCCGCGCAGCGTGCCGCCCGCCGGGACCGACGGCGCGGCGGGGGCCGCCCAGGGAGGGGACCCCGGGACCCCGCGGCCCGGGGCGGCCGGCGGCCCCCCCCGCCGGGACCGACGGCGCGGCGGGCGCCGCCCAGGACGGCCACTCGGGCACCTCGCGGCCGAGCGCGCGCAGCGCCTTCTCCGCCGCCGCGGTCAGGTCGTCCCCGTCCGGCCCGAGCAGCGCGGTCACCACCGGGGTACGGCAGGCCGCGGCGGCCGCGCGGACCTGCTCGGCGACCTCGGGGGCGGGCGGCTTGGAGATGAGCAGGATGAGCTCGGTGCCCGGGTCCTCGTCGAGCACCTGCAGCGCGCGCAGCGTGGACAGCCCGCCGACCTCGGCCGACAGGTCGCGCCCGCCGACGCCGAGCACGTGGCTCACCCCGACCCCGGCGTGGTCGAGCAGCGTGGTCACCTGCTGCGCCCCGGTGCCGGAGGCCGCCACCACGCCCACCGGGCCGGGCCGCAGCACATTGGCGAAGCCGAGCCCGACCCCGCCGATCACCGCGGTGCCGCAGTCCGGCCCGAGCACCAGCGCGCCGGTCTCCTCGGCCCGCCGCTTGAGCGCGACCTCCTGCTCCACCGGCACGTTGTCACTGAAGATCATGACGGGGCGGCCGGCCGCGACCGCGTCCATCGCCTCGGCGAACGCGTGCTCGCCGGGCACGGACACGAGCACCACGGCGTCCGGCGCGAGCCGCGTCGCCGCCCGGGTGGTCCGTGGCGCGGCCGCCGCCGCGGTGCCGCCGCCGGCCCGCCGGGCCGCGGCGGCGAGCGCGGCGAACTGCCGCTCCAGCTCTTCGGCGGCGCCGCGCAGCTCCTCCGGTGAGGTGGCGCGGATCGCCACGAGCAGGTCGTTCGACGTGCACTCGGGTACGTCGAACCGCAGGTCACGGGCGAGATCGAGATTGAGGTCGGTGGCCATGGCGACGAGCGCGACCTCGACACCGGGCCGCGCCGTCAAGGCCTGGCTGATCCGCATCAGGCTCACCGAGTCGTGGTAGACGCCCCTGCGCACCTCGACCAGGTCCGTGGCCTCCGCAATCGTGCCGTCACTCACCGAGTCCGCCTTTCACCGCCGCTTGTGCGATCTCTTCCACCCGCCCCGCGTCCCTGTGCGCGAGGGCGAGTACGGCCGACAGGCCGGCGCGGATGCCCCAGGTCAGGTCCGCGCCGGAGGTGTGTCCCAGGCGCAGCAGCCGCTGCACGGCGGCATCGAGGGCCTGCAGCCCGACGATGCCGCGCAGCACCGCCGCGGCCTCGGCGCAGCACTGGCCCTTGGCGGCGCAGTGCAGCAGCGTCGCCGAGATCGGGGTGGTGCGGGTGGGCGCGTCGAAGACGACCGTGGCGGCGAGCCAGTCGGCGAGCCACACCGCGCGCTCCACGCCCGCGGCCGTGCCGAGGTGGCGCAGCGCGGTGAGCAGGCCGGCGAGCATGTCGTCGCCGCTCGGGGTGAGTCCGGGACCGAGGCCCATGAGCTGCTCGGCGGCGGTGAGCGCCCCGAGCAGCGAGTCGTTCGCGCAGGCCGCCGCGAGCTGGGCGGGGAAGCCGCCCTCGTCGAGGCCGGTCGCACGGCCGGAGGCGGTGCTGAGCTCGGCGAGCCGTACCGCGGCGCGCTCCAGCCGCGGGATCTCGGTCAGGCCCAGCGCGGGCGTGGGATCCCACCAGCGGCGGATCCGCACCACGGCCCGGCCTGCCTCGACCACCCCGTCGCCGACTGCCGCCTCGTCGCCGACCGCGAGCGGTGGCAGCGGTTCGGCGAGCACGATCGCGTTGGGCAGCCGCGTGCCCTCACCGGTCACGAGGCTGACCACCCGCGGCTCGTTCGGCCCGCGGGTCTCCAGGTAGGCGCCGAGCGGGAACACCGCGAGCACCCGGGCCGGGCGGCGCGATCCCTCCAGCACCGGGCGCAGAGCGAGGCTCGCCGCGCCGGTGAGCTCGGCCCGCGCCTGCGCGGACCGGGACGCCGACCGCGCCCCCGCCCTCGGTCCGGTCTTCAGTGTTGTCTTGAGGGCTGTCTTCGGTGTGGTCTTCGGTGGTGCCTTCGCTGTGGTCTGCGCTGTTGTCTTCGGTGTCGTCTTCGTCGCTGCCTTCGCTGCCGCGTTCGTCGTCACCGGGCGCGGTGCGGCCGCGGCTTGTGGCTCGGCCATGGCCCGCGCTCCGGACCGGGCGACCCGGGTGGGTGTCCGGCGTGTACCGACGCTCATGAGTGCTTCCCCACTAGACGTCCCAGGACGGAAAACCTGACGCGACCGTAGAACGGGCCGCCACGTCGCCGTACGGAGAAAGCTGCCAACACTTCCGGCAAAGGTTGGCTCTTGTTGCCAGACACAGTGTTCGTTCAGAATGAGGGGGCCCGTAACCGACCCGTCTCGGGAGCACGAGCAATGCCTACGGAACCCTCCCCCCCGGCCCCCCGTCTGGCCAGCACCGGGACGATCATCTACGGCGTGTCCGTCGGGGAGGTGCTGGGCGTCTCCACCCTCGCCGGCGCCCGCCTCATCGCGGGAAAGGGCGGCCTCAACCGCATCGTGCAGCGGCTCAACGTCATGGAGGTGCCGGACATCCTCGCCTGGGTGAAGCCGCACGAGCTGCTGCTCACCACCGGCTACCCGCTGCGCAACACGCCCCAGTCGCTCGGGCGGCTCGTCGCCGACCTCGACGAGCGGGGGCTCGCCGCGCTCGGCATCAAGCTCGGCCGGTACGTCGACGAGCTGCCGGACGAGATGATCGAGCAGGCGGACCGGCTCGACTTCCCGCTGATCCTGCTGCCGAACGACGTCGGTTTCGACGACATCCTCAACCAGGTCCTCACCGACATCCTCAACCGGCAGGCCGCGATCCTCGCCCGGGCCGAGGAGGCGCACCGCGCGCTCGTCCAGGTGGTGCTCGCCGGGGGCGGGCTGCGCGAGGTCGCCGCCGAGGTGTCGAACCTGCTCGACGTCGCCGTGGCGATCCTCGACGGCGCCGGGCACGTGCTCGCCACCGCGGGCGCCCCGGACGACGTGTCCGTGCTGTGCGAGGCCGCGGTGCGGGAGTCGGCCGCGCCGGGGGTACCCTGGGCCGTGGCCTCGGGGTCCTCGGGGGTGTCCTGGTCCGGCGGTGACGGCGCCGACGGGGGGTTCGCGGCCGTCCCGGTCGTCGCCGGCGGCCACCACCACGGCCGCCTCGTCGCCTACAGCCCCACCGGCACGCTCCGCGACAGCGACATCGGCATCCTGGAACGCGCCGCGACCGTCGCCGCGCTCGTGATCACCAAGCAGGAGGCGGTCACCGCCGTGGAGAGCAAGTACCGGGCGGACTTCCTGCGGGACGTGCTCATCGGGCGGGGCGGGCCGCGGGTGCCCGAGCGGGCGCGCGCCTTCGGCTGGGACCTGGAGCGGCCGGTGACCGTGGTGGTCGCCGAGATGGACCCCGACGGCGAGGAGCGCTCGGCCCAGGACCGGCTGCTGTCCGCCTGGGTGTCGGCGGTGCGGCGGCACGACGCGCGCGGCGCCGTTGCGGGCTTCTCCCACGAGGTCGTCGCGATCGTCGGGGCCGGGGTGGACGTGACCCGGCTCACCCGGGACGCCCAGAACGCGTTCGGCGACTGCGCCTCCGCCAGCTTCTCCACCGGCATGAGCCGGGTCGCGCACGGCGTGGACGCGCTGCCCGACGCGTACGGCCAGGCGCTCAAGGCGGCCCGGGTCGGCCGCCAGCTGCACGGGCCGGGCGCGATCGCCCACTTCGACCAGCTCGGCGTCTACCGGCTGCTGTCGCTGGTGAACGACACGGCCGAGCTGCACGCGTTCGTCGCCGAGACCCTGGGCCCGCTCGCCTCGGACGACGACCCGGAGAACGTCGATCTGCGCCGCACCCTGCAGGTGCTGCTGGAGACGAACCTCAACGTCGCCGAGACGGCCCGCCGGCTGCACTTCCACTACAACACGCTGCGGTACCGCATCGGCAAGCTCGAGCGCATGCTCGGCAGGTTCACCGAGGACGCGCACCTGCGGCTCAACCTCACCCTCGCCCTGCACGTGCTGCGCATGCGCGGCATCTGACCGGCCCGGACGCCCCGTTCGAGGCCGGCGGGTTGGAAACCGGCCGCTTCGAGGCCGGTGGCGTGTCCGAAACCAATCCGAAACACGCCTGACCCGAGATGTGGCAAGCCTGACGCCGTGCGGTCAGGCCGCGGCGCGGCGCGCCCGCCGGGCGCCGGAGGCGGGCCCCGGCCCACGGCGCGCCTCGACCTGCCCGCTCACCGCGATCGCGCCCGCCCGGTGCGCAAGAAAAACTCTGCGCGCGGCGAGACCTTTGGCAAATCCTGCCCATGAAGACCCGCGGCACCACGTCTAACCTGCCCGCAACGGGTGACGGACGTCACGTCCGGCCCGGTGGAAGGTGTTAGTCGCCGCGGTGGGTTTTGCCTGCGGGGTGGCGCCCGGCCGGCGGCCCGGCACAAAAGGGGCTCATATGGCATTCGGGTGGAAGGTGCACGGAGAGGGCCGCAAGCTGGCCCCTGGCGAGGTGGTCAGACCGGACGAGCGGCTCTCCTGGCCTCGCACGATCGGGTTCGGCGCCCAGCACGTGGTCGCGATGTTCGGTGCGACCTTCGTGTTCCCGCTCGTCATGGGCCTGGATCCGAACCTCGCCGTGATGATGTCCGGCGTCGCCACGATCATCTTCCTGCTCATGGTGAAGGGGAAGGTGCCGAGCTACCTCGGCACCAGCGCCTCGTTCGTGGCCGGCGTGGCGGCGATCCGCGGACTGTTCGGTGGTGACACCCCGGCCGTCGACAAGATCGTGACGGGTGCGATCCTCGTCGCCGGCTTGGTGCTCGCCGTCTTCGGTCTGCTCATCCACTTCCTCGGCGTCGGTTTCATCCACCGCATCTTCCCGCCGGTGGTCACCGGTGGCGTGGTGATGCTGATCGGGTTCGGCCTCGCGTTCGTGGTCGCGGACACCTACTGGCCGCAGGACCAGTGGATCGCCCTGATCACGATGGTCGTCACGTTCCTGATCATGGTGCTGTTCCGCGGCTTCATCGGACGCATCGCCGTACTGCTCGGCCTGATCGTCGGCTACGTGCTCTCCTGGGTGGCCGACCGGGTCTTCGGGAACATCACCGCCTACAACGCCGGCACCGGCCAGGTGGACACCCACCCGCGGGTGGACCTGTCCGCCGTGGCCGACGCGCCGTGGATCGGCCTGCCGGACTTCCACGCGCCGGACATCCGGGTCTCCGCGGTGCTGCTCGTGCTGCCCGCCGTGATCGCGCTGATCGCGGAGAACATCGGGCACGTCAAGGCGGTCGGTGAGATGACCGGCATGGACGCGGACCCGTACATGGGCCGGGCGATCGCCGCGGACGGCGTCGCGACCGTGGTCGCCACCTCGGTCGGCGGCTCGCCCACCACCACCTACGCCGAGAACATCGGCGTCATGGCCGCGACCCGGGTGTACTCCACGGCCGCCTACTACGTCGCCGCGATCATCGCGATCCTGTTCGGCCTCTGCCCGAAGTTCGGCGCGCTCATCGCCGCGACTCCGGGCGGGGTGCTCGGCGGGGTCTGCGTGATCCTCTACGGCATGATCGGCATGCTCGGCGCGAAGATCTGGGTGGAGAACCGGGTGAACTTCGCCGACCCGGTGAACATGGTCCCGGTCGGCGCGGGCATCATCCTCGCGATCGGCCCCGTGGACCACGTGATCACCGAGGAGTTCGCCATCGGCGGCATCGCGCTCGGCACGATCGTCCTGCTCGGCGGCTATCACCTGCTCCGCGCCCTCGCCCGGCGCGCGCCGGAGTCCGCGGAATCCACCCCGGTCGGCGAGGTCGCGGCCGAGAAGGGCGCGGCCGGATGACCGTGCCGGACGGCACGTCCCCGTGAACGATCAGTACGGCAACGGTTACCAGGGGTAGGACGGACACGTGAAACCGCCCCCGTTCGACTATCACGCCCCGCGCACCGTCGGCGAGGCCCTCGAGGTCCTCGCCGACGCGGGGCCCGAGGGCAAGGTTCTGGCCGGAGGGCAGAGCCTCATCCCGCTCATGAACATGCGGCTCGCCGCCCCGGCGCGGCTCGTCGACATCAACCGGATCGGCGCGCTCGACACCGTCACCGCCGACGCCCGCGGGGTACGGGTGGGCGCGCTCGCCCGGCACGCCACCGTGGAGCGCTCGGCCGCGGTGGCCGAGCGCCAGCCGCTGCTGCGCCAGGCGCTGCGGCACGTCGCCCATCCGGTGATCCGTAACCGCGGCACCGTGGTCGGCAGCATCGTGCACGCCGACCCGGCCGCGGAGCTGCCGGCCGTGCTCGCCCTGCTGGGCGGCACGGTCCGGCTCGCCCGCCACGGCGCGCCCGAGCGCGAGGTGCCCGCGGCGGAGTTCTTCCTCGGCCCGCTGGAGTCCGCGCTGCAGCCCGGCGAGCTGGCGGTCTCGGCGTTCTTCCCGGCCCTGCCGCCGGGCTCGGGCACCGCGTTCTGCGAGATCGCCCGGCGGCACGGCGACTTCGCGCTCGCCGGGGTGGCCGCGCTCGTCACGCTCGACGACGACCTGCGCATCACCACCGCGAAGGTGGCCTGCATCGGGGTCGGCCCGGTGCCGGTCGTGGTCGACGTGTCGGCCGAGTGCGCGCGCCGCCCGGCCGCCTCGGCGGACTGGCCGGCGGTGGCGGCCGCCGTACGGGACCGGGTGGAGCCCGAGGACGACATCCACGCCACGGCCGAGTACCGGCGGCACCTGACCGGGGTGCTCGCCGAGCGCGCCCTGCGGCTCGCCGCGGAACGGGCGTCGCATGGCTGAAGGCGCACGACACGCGAAGGGGAGTACCGGGGTGGGGACCGAAACCCTTTACGACATATCGCTGACCGTCAACGGCGTGGTCCGGGAGGCGAGGGTGCCGGCGCGGCGGCTGCTGTCCGACTGCCTGCGCCACGACCTCGGGCTCACCGGCACCCACGTGGGCTGCGAGCACGGTGTGTGCGGCTGCTGCACCGTGCTGCTCGACGGCGAGCCGGTGCGCTCCTGCCTCACGTTCGCGGTCTCCGTGGACGGGCACGAGATCACCACGATCGAGGGCCTCGCCGCCCCGGACGGCACGCTGTCGGCGGTGCAGCGCGCGTTCGCCGAGAGCCACGCACTGCAGTGCGGCTTCTGCACGCCGGGCTTCCTGTGCACGGTGACGGCGCTGCTCAACGAGAACCCGGCGCCGAGCGACGAGGAGATCCTCGAGGGCATCTCCGGCAACCTGTGCCGGTGCACCGGCTACCAGAACATCATCAAGGCCGTCCGCCGGGCGGCCGAGCTCTCCGCCGAGCAGGAGCGGGACGGGACCGGTGAGGCGGCCCCGGCGGCGACGGGAGCGGCGGGCGCGCCGCGGGCGAGCGGGGCGACGGGCGGAGCGACCGGCGAGTGACGGAGAAGTGACGGAGGAATCGTGACGACCAGCCTGTTCGGCGAGCGGGTGCAGCGGCTGGAGGATCCGCGGCTGCTCACCGGCAACGGACGCTACCTCGACGACCTCGGCAGGGACGCGCTCGCCGCCGCCTTCGTCCGCTCCCCGCACGCGCACGCCCGGATCCGGGAGATCAACGTCGACCGCGCGCTCGACGTGCCCGGCATCGTGGCGATCTACACCTGGGAGGACCTGCCGGAGCGGATCGGCGAGCCGCTGCCGCTGCTCATCCCGCACCCGGCGCTCACCCACGGCCGGACCGCCCGCCCGCTCGCCAAGGACGTGGTCCGGCATGTGGGCGAGCCGGTGGTGATGGTGGTGGCCCGCGACCGGTACGCGGCCGAGGACGCCTGCGACCGCATCGAGGTCGAGTACGAGCCGCTGCCGGCGGTGGTCGGGATCGAGAACGCGGTGCGCGGCGAGCACCTCGTGCACCCGGACGTGCCCGGCAACGTCGGCGCCCACCTGGTGCAGGAGGTGCCGTCCGCCGACGGCCGCAGCGCCGCCGAGATGATCGAGGCCGCCCCGCACCGGCTCGAGTTCCGGCTCGACATCGAGCGCAGCGCGTCGATGCCGCTGGAGGGCCGCGGCGTGTACGCCCGCTGGGACCCGGACGACGGGTCGCTGCGCGTCTACTCCTCGACGCAGACCTCGACCAGCGTGCGCATGGCGATCGCGGCGAAGCTCGGGCTGCCGCTGCCCAAGGTCGAGGTGATCGCCCCGGACGTCGGCGGCGGCTTCGGGGTGAAGATCATGCACCCGTGGCCGGAGGAGGTCCTCATCCCGTGGGCGGCCCGCACCCTCGGGCGGGAGATCAAGTGGACCGAGGACCGGCGCGAGCACTTCATCTCCTCGGCCCACGAGCGCGGCCAGGTCCAGTACGTGCGGGTCGGCTTCGACGACGACGGCCGCATCCTCGGCCTCGACGTCACGTTCCTGCACGACCACGGCGCCTACACGCCGTACGGGATCATCGTGCCGATCATCACCTCCACCCAGCTGCTCGGGCCGTACAAGCCCGGGGCGTACCGGGTGGAGTTCTCCTCCGTGTACACCAACACGGTGATCGTCACCCCGTATCGCGGCGCGGGGCGGCCCCAGGGCGTGTTCTGCATGGAGCGCACCATGGACCGGATCGCGGCCTACCTGGGCAAGGACCGCACCGAGGTGCGCGCGGCGAACTTCATCCAGCCGGACGAGTTCCCCTACGACCACAGGCTCACGTTCCAGGACGGGCGCCCGCTCATCTACGACAGCGGGAACTACCCCGAGGCGCTGCGCATGCTCAAGGAGCTCATCGGCTGGGACGAGTTCGCCAAGGAGCGTGAGCGCGCCGCGGCCGAGGGCCGCCGGATCGGCATCGGGATCGGCTGCTACGTGGAGGGCACCGGCGTCGGGCCGTACGAGGGCGGGCACGTGCAGGTCACCTCGGACGGCCGGGTGCACGTCTCCACCGGCCTCACCTCGCAGGGCCAGGGCCACCAGACCGCGTTCGCGCAGATCGCGGCGACCGAGCTCGGGGTGCCGATCGAGCGGGTCTCGGTGGTCACCGGGGACACCCGCCGGTTCGGGTACGCCGTGGGCACCTTCGCCTCCCGCGCCGCGGTGATGAGCGGCAACGCGATCGCGCTCGCCTGCCGCAAGGTGCGCGAGAAGGCGCTGCGCATCGCGGCCGACGCGCTCGAGGCCGACCCCGGCGACCTGACGATCACCGACGGGATCGTGCACGTCAAGGGCAACCCGTCGGCGTCGATCCCGCTGTCCACGGTCGCGGTGCTGGCGAACCCGCTGCGGTACGCCTTCGACGAGGAGGCGAAGCGCGCCACCCAGTTCGCCACCGCGGCCTCGGACGACAAGCCGCCGGTCGCGGAGGGGGAGGAGCCCGGCCTGGAGGGCCGCGACTACTACTCGCCGGTGCGGTCGACGTTCGCGTACGGCATGCACGCGGCGATCGTGGAGACCGACCCGGAGACCGCCGAGATCAAGGTGCTGCGGTACGCGGTCGTGCACGACTGCGGGCGGCTGATCAACCCGATGATCGTGGACGGCCAGATCCACGGCGGCGTGGCCCAGGGCATCGGCGGCGCGCTGTACGAGCGCATGGTCTACGACGAGCACGGCCAGCTGCTCAACGCCTCGTTCATGGACTTCCTGATGCCGTACGCCACCGAGGTGCCCCGGGTGGAGACCGCGCACCTGGAGACCCCGAGCCCGCTCAACCCGCTCGGCATCAAGGGCGCGGGCGAGGCGGGCGTCATCCCGGTCTCCGCGGTGATCGCCAGCGCGATCGAGGACGCCGAGGGCATCCCGATCATGAAGATGCCGATCTCCCCGTCGGAGCTCTTCCACCTCCGCCGCACCGCCTCCGCGCGGGTCGGCTGAGCACCCCCCACCCACACCCGACCGCCCCCGGCCTCGCCCCGGTGTCCCTCGCCACCGGTCCCGGCCGGGGGCGGTCGTCCGCTCGCCGCGGTACGGCGAGGCCGAGGGGCCGCGGCGCCCATGGTCGGCCCGCCGAGGCGCCGGCCGGGGCGGCGGCCGTGCCGGGCGGATCGGGGACGGCGGTCCGGGCCGCGCCGGGAATGGCCGCGGCGGCGCGCCGGGGAGGCGCTCAGGCGTCGCGGGGCGGGTCCTGCGGGCCGCCGAGCAGCTGCCCGTGCACCAGCTCGGCGTACGGGGCGCAGCCGGCCAGCAGCTCGTCGTGGGTGCCGACGGCGAGGACCCGGCCCCGGTCGAGCACGATCACCCGGTCGGCGTGCTGCACCGTGGACAGCCGGTGCGCGACCACGAGCACCGCCCGGTCCCG
>Ga0181858_1001709_pt1 | contig 10667 bp, 10 predicted proteins | sample NewIslPassag4_SG_FD_130749 | JGI IMG/M metagenome (GOLD analysis project Ga0181858, IMG submission 130749) | Feedstock adapted compost microbial communities from Newby Island compost facility, Milpitas, CA, USA - Passage 4_SG | ecosystem: Engineered > Solid waste > Feedstock > Composting ...
CGGCACGCGGATGACCGGGTGCCCGCCGCGTTCGCTTTTGCCGTCGATGACTTCTTCGTTGGCCAGCACGGTGCCCAGGGCCGGACACCAGTTCACCGGCACCTCGGCCATGTAGGCGAGGCCCATCTTGTACATCTGGATGAATATCCACTGCGTCCATTTGTAGTAGTCGGGATCGGTCGTGCTGAACTCCCGGTCCCAGTCGTAGGAGAAACCGAGGGATTTGATCTGGCGGCGGAAATTGTCGATGTTTTTCGCCGTGATGTCCCGCGGATGCTCCCCGGTGTCAAGGGCGTGCTGTTCCGCCGGAAGGCCGAAGGCGTCCCACCCCATCGGATGGAGCACGTTGTAGCCGCGCATCCGCTTGTAGCGGGCGACGATATCGGTGGCGGTGTAGCCTTCCGGGTGGCCGACGTGCAGCCCGGCGCCGGACGGATACGGAAACATGTCCAGGGCGTAAAACTTGGGTTTGTCGTCGTCGTCCAGGGTTTTGAACGTTTTGTTCCGGTCCCAGTACGCCTGCCACTTCGGTTCGATTTCCCGCGGATTGTAGCCGTGTTTCTGCGTTTCGCTTGCCATGGGACGCATTTCCCCTTTCTATCTTGACCCTTCCTCCGTGATGAGATCCCGAACCGGCGGAATGCGTTCCCCGGTTCACAAAAAATCCCCCCGCCGCTAGCCGTCACGCTAGGGACGAGAGGATCTGCCTTCTTCCCGTGGTACCACCCTAGTTGGCGGAATCCCTGCTTGGGTCCGCCCACTCTTGCCCCTTATCGCGGGGCGGCGCCGCGCTTGCTCCGGGAACGCCCGTCCTGCGCGCGGAGGCTCCGAGGCGAGTTCGTCCTTCGCGCCAGCCGGCTCGCACCAACCGCCGGTTCTCTGGGTGGCGCGGGCGGGACTACTGCTCCTCTTCTTCGCCCGTTCCGTATGATTTTGGAAATGATTATAGCCATCGGAAGCGACGGCTGTCAAGGCTGGCGGCGTCAGACGAATTCCACGGATTTCGCGTCGGACCACAGTCCCTCGAGATGGTAATATTCCCGTTCCTCGCGGTGGAAGACGTGCGCCACCACGTCGCCCATGTCCAGGAGCACCCAACGGGCGCTCTCCATGCCCTCGACGCGCACCCGGGCGCCCAGCTCCTCGGCCTTGTCGCGGATTTCCCAGGCGATCGCCTGCACCTGCGTGTCCGAATTGCCGTGGCAGATGACGAAATAGTCCGCCACCAGCGAGATTCCCTTCAGGTCCAGCACCACCACGTCGTGAGCCTTCTTGTCCTCCGCGGCGCGGACGACCGTGCGCAGCAGAGCATCCGCCGTCACTGCCATGTATCGGCCTCCTTCAGGATTGTTCCTTCCGCCGCATCGCGCCGCGCAAAAGGTCGTTGCGCGCCAGCACGGTCAGCGGATAAATCAGCCTTCCCCGCTCCAGCAGAAACCGGATCGTGTTGCCGAACGCCGCAGCCAGCGCCCCGTCCAGGTCCAGCCGGGACAGTTCCCGGATGTCCTCCGCGCCGGGATAATTCCGGCCGGGCTCGATATAGTCGGCCAGACAGACGATCTTGTCGAGCAGCGTCATGCCTTCCCGTCCGGACGTATGCCAGCGGATCGCGTCCAGCACCTCTTCGTCGGCGATGCCGAGTTCTTCCCGGACGGCCCAGGCGCCGACAGGCGCGTGCCACAGCTCCTTGTCGTACTCCAGCAGATCCGGCGCCAGCCCCTGCTCCCGCAGGACCCGCTCCAGCCGTTCCGCCGGCCAGTCCTTCGCGTAATCGTGCAGCAGCGCAGCCAGTTCGGCCTTGTCCGCGTCTCCTCCGAAACGCTCCGCCAGCTCCCGCGCCGCTCCGACCACCCCGAGGGTGTGGTTCCAGCGCCGCTCCGACATCTGCCGGCGGACCGCTTCCGCCAGAGGTGCCAGTTCAGTTTTTAGCATAAAGACCATTCCCCGCAATATACTCCCGCACCGGCTCCGGCACGTAAAACCGGATCGAACGCCCTTCCCGCACCCTGCGGCGGATCTCCGCCGAGGCGATGCCCACCGGCGGCATCGGCGCCCGCATCAGGCGTTCCCTGAACGGCTCCGGAAGCGCCTCTTCCCGCCCGGGCTCCCCCGGACGTTCCAGCGCGATGAACCGCACGCGCCGCGCCAGCTCTTCCGCGCGGTGCCAGTTGGGCAGGTCGTTGGCCATGTCCGACCCGACGATCAGGTAAAACGACCGGTCCGGAAAACGCCGCCCGAGGGCCTCGATGGTGTCGATGGTGTAGGACGGCCCCGGACGGTCCAGCTCGATGGGTTCCACCCGAAAATGCGGAACGCCCCGGATCGCCAGCTCCAGCATGTCCAGCCTTTGCCGGACAGTGGCTTCCGGCGGCGGCTTGTGGGGCGGCACGTGGACCGGCACGAACCAGACCTCCGCCAGATCCGCCGCTTCCCGGGCGGCCTCCGCCGCCATCAGATGGCCGAAATGCACCGGATCGAACGTGCCGCCGAACAGGCCCGTCCGCAACGTCATTTGCCCTCCCGCTTCAGCGATTCCAGCACGGCCTCGCGCATCGCCCCGACGGGGGCGGGCATACCCGTCCAGATCTCGAAATTGTACACGGCCTGGTACACGAACATGCCCACGCCTCCGTGGATGCGGCAGCCGCGGGCTTCCGCGCCGCGCAGAAACGCCGTCTTGGGCGGATTGTAGATGATGTCGCTGGCCACCGCGCCGGGACGCAGCCAGGAAGGATCGATGGGCGTCGCCTCCGTGTTCGGCGCCATGCCGATGGAAGTGGTATTGATCACAATATCGGCTTCGGCGCAGGCGCTTTGCAGCCTGTCCCACGGCAGTGCGCGGACGTCGGCCTCCGACGCGAACCGGCCGGCCAGCTCCGCCGCCTTCTCGTAGGTGCGGTTCACCACCGTGATGCGGGCCGGCTTCTCCCGGACCAGCGCCCACAGGATGCCGCGGGCGGCGCCTCCGCTGCCTGCCAGGACGATGGTTTTGCCGGCGAGCTCCGGCTCGCATTCCTCCTTGAGCGACCGGACATAACCGGGTCCATCCGTATTATAGCCCACCAGGCGGCCATCCTTGTTGGCGATCATGTTGACCGCCCCGGCTCCCCGGGCGCTTTCGTCGATCTCGTCCAGATACTGCATGACCGCCACCTTGTGCGGTATGGTCACGTTGAGCCCGCCGAAGCCGAGCGCCCGCATCCCGGCGATCGCCTCCGCCAGCCGGTCGGCGGTTACGTGGAACGCACCGTAAGCCCCGTTGTAGCCGCTCTCGGCGAAGGCCCGGGTGAACATGACGGGGGAACGTGAATGCCGCACCGGATCACCGATCACCCCGAAAAATATCGTATGGCTGTCCATTTCCCAGCCGGCCTCCTCCCCAACGAATTCCTTCCCGTTCCAACCTGCGGATCCAGCCTGCGCATCGCAGGCAAGGTTACCAAAATGATACCAAAAATAACGCCGACCGGCAGCCCTACAGCATGACCTCGCGCAAACCGGCCCTGACGCCCTTCGGCACGTGCAGGGCGACCAGCGCGCCTGCCGTGCTGTTGGCCTTGATCCAGCCCAGCCCGGAAACGAACACGTCCCGGTGCTGGTCCGATCCGATGCGCAGTTCATGCCGCTCCAGCGGCGGCATCCGGTCCAGATCCTCTTCCGCCGGCGGAACGAGGAGCTTCCCCCGCTGCGCGGCAAAAAGCTCGTCCGCCCGTTCCAGCTTCGTCCGGTGCACCTTCAGCGCCGGGGACACATACGCCGTGAAAGACTGCCGCTCTCCCTCCAGAAAATCGAAGCGGACCATCCCGCCGAAAAACAGCGTCTGCCTTGCGTTCAGCTGATAGGTAAGGGGACGGAAGGGCTTCTCGGGCAACACCGCCCCCAGGGCGCGCCGGGGAACGACTTCGGTCAGCCGGTGGGAATACACGATGCCCGGCGTGTCCACCAGCTGCATGCCGTCGCGCAAAGGAATGCGGATGGCGTCCAGCGTCGTGCCCGGATAACGGGAGACGGTGAGCTCCCGCGCGAAATCGCCGTATTCGGCGATGAGGCGGTTGATCAGGGCGCTCTTGCCGACGTTGGTCGCGCCCACCACATACACGTCGCGCCCGCCCGCCAGTCGGCGGATCGTCTCCGCCAACCGGTCGACGCCTTCGTTCCGGCGGGCGCTGCAAAGCACCGCCTCGACCGGTTCGAGGCCGTTCCGCCGGGCCTGCCTGAGCACCCAGGCCAAGAGTCGGGACCGGTTGGTGACCTTTGGCAGAAGGTCCAGCTTGTTCGCCACCAGCAGCACGGGATTGCGGCCGACGAAGCGGTGGAGGCCGGTGATGAGGCTGCCCTCCATATCGTACAGATCGGCAATGTGGACCACCAGGCAATCCGTCTCCGCGATGCCGCCCAGCAGGCGGAGGAACGCGTCCCGGTCGGCCGTCACCGCCGAAATTTCATTGTAATGCCGGATGCGGAAGCACCGCCGGCAAAGCACCTCTTCATCCCGTTCAAGGACGGCGCCGGGCACGTACCCCGGAAGCTCCTCGCTTTCGCTCTGCAGCACCGCACCGCAGCCAAAACAACGGCGGGGAGCCGTTCCCTGCGGCTCCCGCTTGTCGTCCTTCACCCGCGCCAACTCCCTTCCCCGTCCGGCCACAGCCCCTTCCGGCGCAACCGGGACCGGGCGATCCGTTCAATGAGCCGGTTCATCTGCGTCGCCAGCCCTTCCTCGCCGGGAGCGATGGGAGACACCAAAAAAGGACGCAGTCCGGTCCGGCGCGCGCCAAGCACGTCGGTAATCAGCTGGTCGCCGATCACCGCCACCCGTTCGGGGGGCAGTTCGAGCAGGCGGAGCGCCTGGCGGAACGCCCTGGCCAGCGGCTTGCGCGCCGAGGAAATGTACGGAACGCCCAAAGGCCCGGCGATGGCGGACACGCGGGCGCGGCGGTTGTTGGAGACGATGACGACGCGAAATCCCCGCTCGCGCACCCCTTCCATCCATCGCGCCAGCTCCGGCGTGGCCGCGGTGGTGCGGGCGCTCACCAGCGTGTTGTCCAGATCGGCGATGATGCCCAGAAAGCCGAGCTTCCGCAGCATGTCCAGGTCGATCTCGTACACGCTGCGAAAGACGCCTTCCGGCAGCAGATACTCAAACATCCGCAAACGGCTCCCGTTTCCTCCCGGAGATGGATTGGCAAATATGGCGGAACAAAATATAACATAGCACAAACCCGCGGGGCGGTGCAAAAACGGTCCGCCGGCAAGCGGCAGGACCGCCTATTTCATCGATTTCCGGATATTGCGGATCCGCTCGGCGAACTGCCGGTAGTTCTCCTCGCTTCCGGCGCCCGGCCCGTACAGGGCCGCCTCGAACTGGAGCAGCACCTGATCCAGCTCGCCGCGAAGGTCCCCGATGGAGGCACCCCATCTGCCGATGGTTTCCCGCATCGTCTCGTGCCGCTCGCGGCGCAGTCCCCTGCGCCGCATGAACCGGATGAACCGGTGCATTTCCATCACGATGCGTTCGTTGGGCGTCGCGCCGCGGTAGCGCAACCGGTACCACAGCGCCGTCAGGCGCTCCCGGTACCGCCAGCCGAGCCACGCCGACAGCGCCAGCACGACGGCTCCCGCGGCGACGGAAGCCGCGGCCGCGGCCAAGCCCCGGCCCACCACGGAGCCTCCGCCCGCCGTTTCGGAAGATCCGGACGCGTCGCCGGACACCGGCAAGATTTCCTCGTTTTCCGTTTCCGTAAACACCCGAAGCGGCATGATAAAGCCGGCCGTCGGCTCGAAGGGCACCCAGCCGAACCCTTCGAAATACACCTCTGCCCAGGAATGGGCATCCGCGTTGCGCACGATGTAGGTACCGGCGCCCACCGGATCGGGGGTATACTCGCCCTGGGTCAGCCGGAAAAGCTCCTCCACCGCCGGATCATATCCCGTGGCATAGCCCTTGACCCACCGGGCCGGCAGGCCGATGGAACGGGCCATGACGACGAATGCGGTGGAATAGTAGTCGCAGTAGCCTTCCCGGATTTCGAACAGAAACGCGTCCGCCACATCCCGGCTGCGCTGACGGGACAGGTCCGGGGTGTTGGTGTACGGATAGTTTTCCTTCAGATAGGCTTCCAGCAGTTTCGCCCGGTCGTAGTCGTTGGTCGCTCCCGCGGTCACTTCCTGCGCCAGCTGCCGCACCCTGTCCGGCAGATCGTCCGGAAGCTGCAGGTAGACGGCCAGATCTCCCGGATCGCCGACGGGGCGCGCCGTCGTCAGCCGCAGGGCCTCCTCGTCCAGCACCAGCGTTTCCGAAACGACGGAATAGGTCTGCACCCGCGTCGGACGGGAAAAGACGAGCTCCCACTCTTCCGCGTTCCAGGCCGGCCCCCGCTGCGAGCCGCTTTCCAGCGCCTGCAGCGACACGATGGGTCCCGCGCCGAACAATACGGGGATCGGTTCATCCCGGAGAATGGTGACCGTCTGCTCCACGATTTCCACATTGGCGTTTTCCCGTGACTGCGGCACGGGGAGGGGAATGCCCCCCGATTCTTCCGGCAGGCCCACGCGCATGAGTTCGGGTTCCGGGGCGTCCACCCATCCCCGCCCGGTGTAGATCGCCTTGGTCTCCCCGCGCCAGTAGCTGCGGTGGGTCGTGGTGATCTCCATGACCGGGGAGTAGTCGTATTCGAACGTCCCTCCGATGACCTCGTCGTTGCGGCCGTAACCCGACAGGGAACTGGCGGCCGGCAGGAACAGCGGATTCTGCAGCACGCCGGCTTCCCCGTTGAAGGTGGGGACCTCGCGCCCCTGGGCGATGAGAAACAGGGTGTACGGGTCTTCCAGCAGCGCCGGCGCCCGCGGCATGGAGGTGCCAAAGAGCAGCACGAGGCCGATCACCGCCCCGGCCTGCAACACCAGCTCCACGGGCCGCTCGGCAAGCGCTTTCCAGCTGTCAAAATGGCGGTCGCGCAGCTGGCGTAGATGCAGCAGCACCAGCCAGACGAGGCCGATCCCCACCGTGGCGGCGATGTTGGGCCAAAGCAGGAGGGGGAAGAACGAGTCAAGGGTGGCCATGAGCACCACGGACAGCAAGATGACGGCCAGCACATGGCGCCTCCCCGCCGCCCAGTAGGCGACCAGGCGGGCGGACAGCAGCACCGCCAGGGCGATGGGAACGTACGGCACGAGCTGGATGCCGTGCACCTGCGCGAACGCGGCGATCTCTCCCCAGCGGCGCCAGGTGTCGGGCCAGCCGTGCCACACAAACGGCGTGTAAACGACCGTCGCCCAGACGACGACGATCGTCTGTAGGACAAAGCGCAGCACGGCATGCCGTCCGATCAGCAGCTCCGTCACGGCGGCCGCCCATATTCCGGCGTATACGATCTCGTAGGTTTCCTTCCACCAGTAATCCTTGAAAATCGCCGTCACCTGCAGCGCGATGAGCAGCGCCAGCAGGCGCGGCAGGCGGTCGAGGGCGGCGTTCCAGAGCCGCAGGGCCCGGCCGGGACGGCGCAGCATCGCGGCCTTCGCCCCTCGGAACGGGCTCCAGACGGTGTCGACGTTGCGGTTCATGCGGTTTCCACCCCCGGCATCCGCGTCAAATCCTCAAGTCGCGCAATGGAGAAAAAGGGCCATCCGCGCGCCTCAAACGCCCGTTCCCACGCCGCCAGGGCCTTGGCCTCTTCCCCGTGCGGCGCCGTTTCGCGAATGTGGATGTGGCAGGGCCCCATCCGTCTGGCGGCCAGGGCGTCCAGCGGTCCGATCGCCTCGGGAGAAGCCGCCGGGCTGACGATGACGCAAAACACGCCCGGCTCGTAGCGCTCCGCCGCCGCCGTCGCCAGGCCCGCCAGCGGCTCCTGGCCGTCGGCTTCCACATCGATCAGGTGATCCAGCAGGTCTTCCCGCGACACCGGCGTCCGCTGCCCGCCAAACAGGACGGGGCCGCTGCGGCCGATGGACACGAGCCCCACCGGCAAGCCGCGCTTGAGTCCCAGTTCCAGCACCGACGCCGCCGCCGAGACGGCCAGTTCAAATCCTTCCGCCGTCCGGTAGGCGGCCGCCTGGCGGTCGAGCAGCACGACCAGGCGCGGCAGCGATTCCCGTTCAAATTCCTTCGACTTCCATTCACCGGTCCGCGCGGTGGCGTTCCAGTGGATGCGAGACAGGCTGTCGCCGTGGATGTATTCGCGCACGCCGTCGATCTGCGTCGTCTCCCGCGCCCAGAGGACTGACATCGTGCGCTGATGGAAGCCGCTACGGGCCATGCGCACCGGGGACCATTCCCGCAGGTCGATGGTGCGGGGCAGCACCTTGACGGTCATCGGGCTGTCGCAGAAGCCCCGGTGTTCGAACAGTCCGAACACGTCGCGGGTGGACACCACCGTCGGCAGGAACCGGTACGTGCCCCGCCGCAAGGGCGCCGTCACATACTCCACCGTTGCCCGCCGGCGGTAATCCGGCACGCAGGACAGCTCGTACTCTCTCACTTCGCTTCCCGACTCGCGGGCGATCCTTTCCCGAACGATTAGATACGGAAGCGGCCAGAACCCGGGCACGTGGATTTTCAGCTTCACGTTCAACCGGGCGCCGGCCGTCAGCCGCGGATTGGCCGCGGATTCCCCTTCCAGCGTCCGCTCCGCCTGCACGCGGGTCACGCCGCTCCATCGTCCAAGCAGCAAATAGACGGCCAGACCGTTCAGCATCGCGAACAGCATCAGCGACGTCTTGCCGCCCTGCATCAGCAGATACAAAAGCGAAGACACATACAGGCCCGCGCCCAGCCACAGCCGGCGCGGCCGGATGCCCCGCCGGCTCATGTCAGCGCTCCGATCCGACCGGCACCGGCAGGCGGCGCATCAGCTCATCCAGCACCGCCCGCGGCGTCAGGCCGTTCATTCTCGCTTCAGCGCGCAGATGCATTCGGTGGCCGAGCACCAGCGGCGCCAGTGCCTTGACGTCATCGGGAATGACGTAATTGCGCCCGGTAAGCAGCGCCCGCGCCCGCACCGCGGCGGACAGCGCCACCGCCGCCCGCGGGCTGGCGCCCAGCAGGACGGCCGGATGGGTCCGCGATTCGCGGATCAGGCGGAGCAGATAGTCGGCGACGTCGTCCTCGATATGTACCTGGGATGCCAGCTCCTGCATCCGGATGACGTCGTCCAGGGAGGCCACGGGTTGCAGGGCGTCCGCGGAACGCTCCGCGGCCGGTTCCAGCACGAGCCGCTTTTCCGACGCCTCGTCCGGATAACCCAGGGAAATCTTGAGCAGGAAACGGTCCAGCTGCGCTTCGGGCAGGCTGTAGGTTCCCTCGAATTCGATGGGGTTCTGCGTGGCGAACAGCATGAACGGGACGGGCAGCGGATGGGACTCGCCGTCCACCGTCACGTGCCTTTCTTCCATGGCTTCCAGCAGGGCCGATTGCGTCTTGGTGGTCGCCCGGTTGATTTCGTCGACCAGCACCAGGTTGGCCATGATGGGGCCGGGACGGAACCGGAATTGCTCTTCCTTCGGATGGTAGATGCTGACGCCGGTGATGTCTGTCGGGAGCAGATCGGGGTTGCATTGGATGCGGTGATAGGTGCCGCCGATCGATCTGGCGAGGGATTTGACCAGCAGCGTCTTGCCGGTGCCCGGCACATCCTCGATGAGCACGTGTCCGCCGGCCACCAGCGCGGTGAGGAGCCAGTCGATCGCATCCCGCTTGCCGTAAATGCACGCCTCCATGTTGCTCCGGATCCGATTTGCCACTTGCACCGCCGTTTGCGTGTCCATTCGTTTCATCCTCTCCCGTCCCGCAATCCGTTCCCGCCAGGCAGTGCGGTTTCCAGACTTTTATGTAGAAATATTATACCTGAACGAGCAAAGCCGCGTAAATTTGGGAATCCCACAAAAAAACCCGGCGATTCAACCAAAGGCGCGCATCCTTGCATCCCCCGAAAAAATATTAACGGACAATCGGGACATCCGGTTTGGCCCATGTCCCGACTGTCCGTCTTTGGCGGTTCCGTCCGCGTCATCCCTTCGGCCGCACGAATAGCGCGGCGATGAACGAGAAGATGATCGCCGCGGAAATGCCCGCGCTGGTCACCTCGAAAATGCCGGTGATGACGCCGATCCAACCGTCCCGCTCCAGCTCCGTGAGAGCGCCGTGCACCAGGGCGTTGCCGAAGCTGGTGATGGGCACGGTGGCGCCGGCGCCAGCGAATTCGATGAGCGGGTCGTACCACCCGATGCCGTCCACGATCGCCCCGAGGACCACCAGGGTGGTCATGGTGTGGGCGGGCGTCAGCTTGGCGACGTCGAACAGCAGCTGGCCGAGCAGGCAGATGCCCCCGCCGACCAGAAAAGCCCAGACGTACTGCAGCCCCGCGTCCATGCGCACCTTCCCCCTTCGGTTTCCCGTAAGTTCCGTTCGTTCCCGCGCACCTCATTATTTGTCCGTCCGGGGGACTTTATGAATCGTTTGGTACAGGTGACGCCCGCGTACACGCACAAATGGGTTTTCGCCCACATAAAATGTAGGGACGCCGCCGCGGCGGTTTTTCCGAAAGCCGTAACCCGGCGGCGCGTCGTTTCCCGGGAGGTGTCCCCCATTGTCCGGCCTGTTTGCGGCGGCGGCCCTGTTCCTCAAGCAGCTGTCCCTTTTGGTCTCCTACGTGAAAAACAACGCGTTTCCGCAG
>Ga0181858_1001710_pt1 | contig 10660 bp, 10 predicted proteins | sample NewIslPassag4_SG_FD_130749 | JGI IMG/M metagenome (GOLD analysis project Ga0181858, IMG submission 130749) | Feedstock adapted compost microbial communities from Newby Island compost facility, Milpitas, CA, USA - Passage 4_SG | ecosystem: Engineered > Solid waste > Feedstock > Composting ...
CCGGACCTGGGTGTACAGGATCGGGCCGGGCGAGGTGAGTCGGACCAGCAGCGCGATCAGCAGCAAGAGCGGCGCGCACGCCACGATCCCCACGATCGCCACCACCACGCTCAGGGCCCGACACAGACGGTCCTGTATCTCCGCGGCCCGAGCCGACCGCGACGGCGCCGCGACGGTCGCCCCCGCGCTCCCGAGGCCAATCTCGACTTGCGCCGACGGCGTCGCGGCCTGCCCTCCCAATCCCGCAGCGCGTACGGGCTGCTCGTCCATGCTTCGCTCCGGTTGCCGGTCCTAGGTCTGGGGCACGCGCCCGCTCCCCGGTGCCCGGTAGCAAACCCCGTTCGCCGGGGCCACAGGACGACGATCTGTAAGTGACAGGCCGACAACGCGATACGATTCGTCATTCCGCCCCGCTCCGCCTCCCTGGTGCCGGCGAAATACACGTGTGGGATCGGTGCTGCAGCCCGAAGCACACCACACACGTCTGCCCCTCGTCCATTCCGCATGCGCCGGGTGCACGGCGATCACCGCTGGTGGGATCACTGACGGCGAGGTCACTGATGGCAGGGTCACTGATGGCGCCGGATGGGGGCTCGCAGCGACGGTCCGAACGCAAACCGCCTCCGCTCGCCCGGGCGGGGAGCGGAGGCATTTGGCGGGGGGGCCACGACGGATCAGCTCGCCCGTAGTCCGCGCCAGCGATCGAACTCGTGCTTCTCCATCAGACGGTAGAGCGTGGTCCGGTCCACGCCCGCGATGCGCGCCGCTTCTGACATGTTTCCGTCCGCCTCGCGGACCAGCCATTCCAGGTAGCCGCGCTCGAACTCCGAGAGCAGGCGACTGCGGGCGACGTGGTAGGCCTGCCCGCCGAAGTTGTTCGGGATCGGCGTCGATACGCCGCCTTGCGCCGGCCTCTCTTCGAGCGACGGAAGGTGCTCCGGCTGGATGCGGCAGCCTGGCTCCACCAGGACCGCCGCGTGCTCGATCACGTTCTGCAGCTCCCTCACGTTCCCCGGCCACGGCCGCGCCTGCAGCGCGCGGATCGCCGCATCGGTCAGCTCCGGCGGCTCAAGTCCCTCCTTGCGATGACGGAACCAGGCGTTCAGCAGGAAATACCTGGCCAGGACCGGGATGTCCTCCGGCCGCTCCCGCAGTGGCGGAATCCGGATCGGCACCACGCGCAGCCGGTAGTAGAGGTCGCTCCGAAGGGCGCCCTCTTCGATCGCCTCCAGCGGGTCCCGGTTCGTCGCCGAGATGAACCGGATGTCCACCACCACGTCCGTCGTCGAGCTGCCGACACGCCGGATTTCCCCGTTCTGGATCACGCGCAGCAGCTTCGCCTGGAGCGCCGGCGCCATCTCCGTCAGCTCGTCCAGGAATATGGTCCCGCCGTCCGCGCTCTCCAGCAGCCCGGGCTTGTCGTGGATCGCGCCGGTGAACGCGCCCTTCCGGTATCCGAACATCTCGGACTCGAGCAACGACTCGGGGAGAGCCGCGCAGTTCACCGCGACGAACGGCTTCCGTGAGCGCCGGCTGTGCTTGTGGATGAACTGCGCGATCATCTCCTTGCCGGTCCCGCTCTCACCGCTCAGCATCACCGACGCGTCCGTCGGCGCCACGCGACGCGCCAGGTCCACGACTTTCAGGAACGCTTCCGACTCGCCGAGCAGCACCAGTCCTTTGCTGCGGCTGTGACTCAACTCCAGCTTGGCCCGCGCTTCGGCCGCCCGGCGCCGCTGGAGCTGGCGGTAGACCGCACGTTCGATGAGCAGTTGCAGGTGGACCGCCGAGAACGGCTTCGGCAGGAACTCCCACGCGCCGGCCCGCAACGCCGCTTCGCTGGCAAGGACGGTGGAGGTGGCCGAGATCGCGATCACCACCGTGTCGGGGTTCGCTCTCACGCACTCGCGGACCAGGTCCAGGCCGGACGGCTGACGGATCTGCAGGTCGATCACCACGATGTCGTGGCCGCAACGGCGCACGAGGTGCTCCGCCTCCGCGCCACGGGTGCACGTGCTCACCCGGTACCCTTCCGACTCCAGGATCCGCGCGCACGTCTCGCATTGCACCGGATCCGGGTCGACCACGAGCACCTCGAACTCGGACTTGACTGCTGTCGTGATCGGGAGGAGTCGACTTGGTTCGGACTCGTCGCCGGATTCGTCGTTCCGCTCCACCGCGTCCCACGCCCGCGCCTCGAGCGGCAGTGCCGACGGCTCGGGGGCCTTGATGTCTACAGCCATATCCCAGCGCTTTTCTCAACGAGGCGGACGTCGATTGCCGGCCGCCTCGACAAGGTCGACCAAAATGGCGGAGCCCGCCCCCGGCACGCCGAGGGCGGGCTCCGTTGCGGGACCCCCGGTCGCCGTGCCTCGCGACGCGACCCGGGGGACCGCTTTCGAATCTGTGGTCTCCGCTCTTCACCTCATGCAACACATATGCCCGTGGGTCCACGCCACCGCCGGGAGGTGCAATCCGCCAAGCGACAGTCCGGCAACGACTTGACCGGTCGGGTCCGGGACGCACAGGCCGGCGCGGCCGTGGCGGGGATCTTGCCCCGGCGCCATGCCGCGTCGTCTCGCTCGGATTCCACATGCGGGTGCACCATGGGACCCAGCTCCACGATCCTCGTCACCGGCGCCGCCGGGTTCATCGGCAGCCACCTGGTCGAGCGGCTCCTCTCGCGCGGGGACCGGGTGATCGGCCTCGACAACTTCGACCCGTTCTACTCCCCGGCGGAGAAGTGGCAGAATCTCTCCGCCGCGCTCACGCATCCAGCGTTCCGCCTCGTCGAGGCGGACTGCGCCGAGCTCGAGGAGGTCGAGCGCGCCCTCGAGGGCGAGCCCATCGACGTCGTCGTCCACCTGGCCGCCAAGGCGGGCGTGCGTCCCTCGATCCGGGACCCGCTCGGCTACGTCCGCGCCAACGTCCAGGGCACGCAGGCCATGCTCGAGCTGGCCAGGCGGCGCGGCGTCGGGCGCTTCGTCTTCGCCTCCTCGTCGTCCGTCTACGGCAACAACGAAAAGGTCCCCTTCAGCGAAGAGGACCCCGTCGAGCGGCCGATCTCGCCCTATGCGGCAACCAAGCGCGCAGGCGAGCTGCTCTGCCACACCTACCACCACCTCTACGGCATGAGCGTGCTCTGCCTTCCCTTCTTCACCGTCTATGGCCCGCGCCAGCGGCCGGACCTTGCGATCCGCAAGTTCGCCACCCTCATGCTCGAGGGCCGGCCCATCCCCTTCTACGGCGATGGCACGAGCGAGCGCGACTACACCTGGATCGACGACGTGCTGGAGGGCGTCGTTGCCGCGATCGATCGCACGGCGAGAAGCGAGGCGCCCGAGTTCGAGATCATCAACCTGGGCGAGAGCAGAACGACGTCGCTCTCGCGCCTGGTCGAGCTGATCGCAGGATCGCTCGGCACGACGCCCGTGCTGGAGCGGCATCCCATGCAGCCCGGCGACGTGCGCCGCACCTACGCCGACGTCTCGAAGGCGCGTCGCCTGCTCGGCTACGAGCCCACCACCCCCGTCGAGGTCGGCATCCCCAGGTTCACCGCGTGGCTGCGGTCAGCGGGCGCGCCTCCTTCCATTCGCGGTACACCGCCTCGGCGCTATCCACGAAGCGCGGGTGCTCGTGGCGCCACCCGAGCTCCCGCTCCGAACGCGTCGAGCGCACCACCTGGTCCAGCGTGAGGGCATCGGCCAGGCCTCCCCGCCGGGGCCGCGCCTCCCCCACGGGAACGGTGCGCACCGCGCCGCCTCGCCCCGCCGCCCGGCTCGCCGCGCGCGCCAGCTCGATCACCGGCGTGCCCACGCCCTCCGTCGCGTGGAAGATCCCGCGGGCCCGGCGTTCGGCGATCAGGCGATAGAGTCGCGCCACGTCGCCTATGTACGCCGGCGACCAGCGGTTCGTACCGTCGCCCACGACCACCGCCGCCCCCTCCGCCTCCGCCGTCGCGAAGAACTCGCTGATTAGCCCTCTCCCGCCGCCGTAGAGCATCCCCGGCCGCACGACCGCCGTGGCCACGTCCTCGGTCGCGGCCGAGAGCACGAGCCGCTCGTGAGCCGACCGCCAGGCGACCAGCTCGGGAGCCCGGTCCGTCGGCGATTCCTCGTCCGCCCCCTCGTCGCCCGTGTCGCCGAGGCTGAAGCACCCGGACGTGTAGATCACGCACCGCGGCGGCTCGCCCTTCTCGCGCTCGTGCTGGCGCGCAGCCCATAGCAGCGCCTCGATCGCGCCGCGATCCGCCAGCTCCGGCGCACTCCGATCCGCCGCCGCGTGGATCAACACGTCGTATCCCGCAGCGACCTGGCGGACGGTGTCCGACCTCCGCAGGCCCCCCACCACCGCCCGGCCGCCCAGCTCCTTCACCTCCAGCGTCTGCTCCGCCCACCGGACCAGCCCGGTCACCTCGTGCCCGGCCGCCGCGAGCTCCCGCACGATCGCGCTCCCCAGGGACCCGGGCGCGCCCGTCACGAACACGCGTAGCGGACGGTCCTCCCACGTCCGCTGCTTCTTCGGCACCTCGATCTGGAAAAGTCGCTTCATTGCTCGTCCGTTCTCCAACGCCACGGCCTCCGGCGGCCTGGATTCGCCCCGTCGGCCCGGTTACATTCCCGCCATGCGGTCGTCCGCGCAACCCCAATTCGGCAACTGTCGCTGATCGCTGTGGAAGTCCAGGTCTTCGGCACGAAGAAGAGCGCCGACACCCGCAAGGCGCTCCGCTTCTTCTCCGAGCGGCGGATCAAGACCCACTTCGTCGACCTGAACGTCCGGCCGGCGTCTCCGGGCGAGCTGCGGCGCTTCGCCCAGGAGTTCGGCGTCGACGGCCTCCTGGATCGCGGGAGCAAGCGCTTCGCGGAGCTCGGGCTCAAGCACGCCCATTACTCCGAGGACCGCTGGCTCGCCATCCTGGCCGAGGAACCGCTTCTCCTCAGGCAGCCGCTCGTCCGGTGCGGCAACCGCCTCACCATCGGCGCCGCAGAGGACGAGTGGCGCGAGTGGGCGGGGAAGTGAGCCTCATCACCCTCGCCGGCGTCTCCGTCCGCCTCGGCGGCGACACGATCCTGAGCGACGTCTCCGTGACCTTCGGCCGCGGCGAGCGCTGGGGGATCGTCGGCCGCAACGGCGCCGGGAAGACCACGCTCTTCCGGCTCATTACGGGGCAGCTCCAGCCCGCCGCCGGCTCGGTCTCCCGGCTCCCCGGGCTCCGGATCGCGCTCCTCGACCAGCACCGCGAATTCGACGGCGCGACGACGGTGTGGGACGCCGCCGCGGAGCCGTTCGCCCACCTCCGCGAGCTCGAGCGGTCCCTCGCCGAACAGGCCGCCGCCCTCGCCGAGGACCCGTCCCCGAAGGCGATGGCCCGCTACGACCGCGACCTCGAGCGGTTCGAGCGCGAGGGCGGCTACACCTACGCCGCCCGCGTGGACGCCGTCCTCCAGGGGCTCGGTTTCGACCCGGCCGACGCGCGGACCCGGCCGCTCGAGGCGCTGAGCGGCGGCGAGCGCGGACGCATCGGCCTCGCGCGCCAGCTCGTCTCTCCTGCGGACGTCTACCTCTTCGACGAGCCGACGAACCATCTCGACGTCGAGACGGTAGAGGCGCTGGAGGATGCGATCGATGCCTACGACGGCACCGTCATCCTCGTGAGCCACGACCGCGCGCTCCTGCGCGCGTTGACGACGCGCGTCTGGGCCCTCCGCGACGGTCGCGTGGAGGTCTTCGAGGGCGGATTCGCGGACTGGGAGATCGTCCAGGAGGAACGCGCCCGGGCCCGGGCCGAAGCCGAAGCGGCGCAGGAGGCCGCGCGCCGGGAGCGCGAACGCCGCAATGCGGCCGCGGCCCGACGCGAGGAGCAACTGGCGGAGAAGCAGCGTCGCGCCGCGCTCCGCGAGGCCCAACGCCGCGTCGAGGCGGTCGAGGCCCGCATCGCGGAGCTCGAGGCCCGCGTCGCCGAGCTGACCGGCGCGCTCGAGGACCCGGCGCTCTACTCCACCGCCGAGGGCTCGATGCGGGCGTACGAGCTCAAGTCCCAACTCGATGCTGCAAAGCACGAGCTCGACGCGGCGCTGGAGGAATGGGCGGAGGCAGGCGAGGCCCTCGAGGCTCTGGCGGCCCGGTGAGGGGAGCGGCGCGGGCTCGGGAGCCCGCGCCCTTGCTTCTCGCACCGCGCGGGACGATCTTCCCCTCGGCTATTTCACCCGGAATCACGGAGTACGATCATGGCGAACGACAGCTACACGTCCCCCGGCGGCCGTGCGGTCGAGGGTCGTTACCTCCCTCCGACCCCGGTGAACGAACCGGTCTACTCCTACGCGCCCGGCACCCCCGAGCGCGCGGCCCTCAAGGCCGAGCTCGACCGGATGAGCAACGAAGTCGTCGAGATCCCGCTCATCATCGGCGGTGAGGAGGTGCGGACGGGCCGGATCGAAGAGGTCACCATGCCCCACGACCACGGCCACGTCCTCGCCCGCGTCCACCAGGCCGGCCCCGAGGAGGCTCGCGCCGCGATCGAAGCCGCGCGGAAGGCGTGGAAGGAATGGTCCAACTGGGGATGGGAGGACCGCGTCGCCGTCTTCCTCCGGGCCGCTGACCTCCTATCCGGACCGTGGCGTGCCAAGCTCAACGCCGCCACCATGCTCGGCCAGAGCAAGACGGCGTTCCAGGCCGAGATCGACAGCGCGTGCGAGCTCATCGACTTCTGGCGCTTCAACTCTTATTACGCCACGCAGATCTACGCCGACCAGCCGATCTCGGTGGCGGGCACCTGGAACCGCCTGGACTATCGCCCGCTCGAGGGCTTCATCTACGCGGTCAGCCCCTTCAACTTCACCTCGATCGCCGGCAACCTCCCGACGGCTCCGGCCATCATGGGGAACGTCTCGATCTTCAAGCCGGCCCAGACCGCGGTCCTGAGCAATTACTACGTGATTCGCCTGCTCGAGGCCGCCGGGCTGCCGCCGGGCGTCATCAACTTCATCCCCGGCGACGCCGTCGCCATCAGTGAAGTCCTCCTGACGAGCCCCGAGTTCGCCGGGCTGCACTTCACCGGCTCGACCGCCACCTTCCAGCTCCTCTGGAAGCAGATCTCCCAGAATCTGGACAAGTATCGCGCCTACCCGCGCATCGTCGGCGAGACCGGCGGCAAGGATTTCATCGTCGCCCACGAGAGCGCGGATCCCCAGGCGCTGGCGGTTGCCATCGTCCGCGGCGGCTACGAGTACCAGGGGCAGAAGTGCAGCGCCGTGTCCCGTGTCTACATCCCGCGCTCCATGTGGGACGACGTCCGGGAGCGCGTGATCTCCATGATCAAGGACATCCGCATGGGCGATCCGCGCGACTTCCGCAACTTCATGAGCGCGGTCATCGATCAGAAGGCGTTCCGCAAGATCGCCTCGTACATCGATCACGCCCGCGAGTCCGCCGACACCGAGATCCTCGCCGGCGGCGAGTACAGCGACGAGAAGGGCTGGTTCATCCAGCCGACGCTGGTGCTCACCAAGGATCCGAAGCACCGCATCATGTGCGAGGAGATCTTCGGGCCCGTGGTCACCGTGTACGTCTACGACGAGTCGTGGTCCGATGTGCTCCGGCTCGTCAACGAGACCTCGCCGTACGGCCTGACCGGCGCCGTCTTCGCCGGTGACCGCGGCGCGATCCGCGAGGCGCTCGCCGCGCTCCGTCACGCCGCCGGCAACTTCTACATCAACGACAAGCCCACGGGCGCCGTCGTCGGCCAGCAGCCCTTCGGCGGCGGCCGCGCCAGCGGCACCAACGACAAGGCGGGGCCGGGGCCCCACCCGCTGCCCTGGGGCCCTCCCCCTGCTGCCCTGGGCCTCGCCTCGCGCGATCAAGGAGACCTTCGTCCCGCCGACCGATTACCGGTATCCGTTCATGGCGGCGGAGTGACCAGCACACGCACGGCGGGGGCGGACGCGGCACAGCGTCCGCCCCCGCGGCGTTTGGGGTCTCCCGAAGCGTCGGACGCACCCGTAGCGCTTGCGCCCGACGGAGATGCCGACCCGTCCCCTCGAAGCTATCGCGCCATCCGTCGGCCCCGCTCCCATCGGATCCCTTGCGTTGACTCGGGGTAAGTTCCAACCATAGATTGAGCACGGTGCCCGAGAGGACAGGATGACGCAGAAGCCGATGACTGCGCGCGAGAAGATCGAAGAGGTGCTGGGGCGGATCCGCCCCGCTCTGCGTGCCGACGGCGGCGATGTCGAGCTCGTCGACTTCGACGAGGAGGAGGGCATCGTCCAGCTCCGACTCATGGGCGCCTGCGGCTCCTGCCCCATCTCGATGCTGACCCTCAAGCAGGGGATCGAGCGGCGCATCATGATGGCGGTGCCCGAGGTGAAGGGCGTACTCGCGAACTGAATGGAATCGCCGACCGGCGCCTCTGGCGGCCGGCGCCCCAGGGGGCGCCGGCCGTTTGCACGATGGGAGGATACTCATGATCGATCGCGACGAGCTGCTCGGCAGGGTCCGGGCAGCCCTTGAACAGGTCAGGCACCCTGGAACCGGCGCGGACGTGATCTCCGGAGGCCAGGTCCAGGGACTGGACGTCGATGAAGAGGGGAAGGTCCGCTTCGAATTCGTGCTCCGTCCGGAGGATCCGGGCACCCTCGTGCGCGAGGCGCGCGTTGCGGTCGAGGCCGTCGAGGGCGTCTCCCGGGTCAAGATCGATGTCCGGCTCCCGAAGCAGATGCAGTCGCAGCCCCAGGGTGGGCGGCCCGCCGGCCGGACTCTGAAGCCGGGAAGCGTGCCCGCGCCGACGCCGCAACCCCGGCTCGTCGAAGGGATCTCCCACGTCGTCGCCGTGAGCTCCGGCAAGGGCGGTGTCGGGAAGTCCACAGTCGCGGCGAACCTGGCCGCCGCCCTCGCCGCGGCCGGCAAGCGCGTCGGCCTCCTGGACGCCGACGTCTACGGCCCGGACATCCCCATCATGTTCGGCGAGAAGCGCAAGCCGCGCGTCACGGGCGAGCGCGGCAAGGAGAAGATCGTCCCCCTCGAGGCCCACGGCGTCCGGCTCATGAGCCTCGGCTTCCTACTGGAGGACGAGCAGCCGGCCATCATGCGCGGCCCCCTCATCTCCGGGATCCTGCGGCAGTTCCTCGAGCAGGTCGAGTGGGGCGAGCTCGACTACCTCATCGTCGACATGCCGCCCGGGACGGGGGACGCCCAGCTCTCCCTCGTCCAGACCATCGACATCGACGGCGCCGTCCTGGTCACGACGCCGCAGGACGTCTCGACCGGCGACGTTCGGCGTGCGATCCGCATGTTCGAGCGCGTACGCACGCCGGTCCTCGGCGTCGTCGAGAACATGAGCGGCTTCGTCTGCCCGTGCTGCGGCGCGGCGGTCGACATCTTCGGCAAGGGCGGCGGCCGCGTCCTGGCCGAGGACATGCACGTCGAGTTCCTGGGCGAGGTTCCCCTCGACGTGAAGGTCCGGGAGGCCGGCGACGAGGGGCGGCCCACGGCGCTCGCCGCGCCGGATTCCCCCGCGGGTCGCGCCTTCAGGCAGATCGCCGAGCGCATCGCGGCCATCGTCGAGGCCGGGGTCCACGCCGGAGTCTGATGCCACGCTCCGTCCTTCCGCCGCCGCCCGGGCCGGCCGAGCTCGCCGCGCTCCCGATCCACGTCGTGGTGCGCGATTATCCGGAGACGCTCGCCGTGCTCCGCGACGCCGGCGTCGATGTTCCGGCCCTGGGCGGCTCGACCCTCGCCGAGGCGGTGCCAGAGCCCGGTCCGCTCCTCGACGCGATCCGGGCCGTCACCGCCTGGCGCGCGGACGCTTGAGCCGCCCGGCCGGAGCCGCCGCATGACCCCATGCGTCGCATCACGCTCCTGACCGATTTCGGCACCGCCGACGGCTACGTCGCCGCGATGAAGGGCGTGATCGCGTCCATCGCGCCCGAGACCATCGTCGACGACGCCGCGCACGACATCCCGCCCGGCGACGTCGACGCGGCGGCCTTTGCCCTCGCCCGCTACTGGCGCCTCTACCCGCCCGGGACGGTGCACGTGGTCGTGGTCGATCCCGGCGTGGGGACCGGGCGGCGCGCCATCGCCGCCCGGGTCGACGGCCGCTTCTGCGTCGCACCCGACAACGGCGTGCTGAGTCGCGTCCTGGACGAAGTGCCCGCTGAGGCCATCGTTTCGATCGAGAACCCCGCGCTCCGGCGCGACGTCGTCTCGGCCACCTTCCACGGCCGCGACATCTTCGCACCCGCCGCGGCGCACCTCGCCCGCGGGACGGCGCTCGACGCGTTCGGCCCCCCGGTCGACGCCCCCGTCCTCCTGCCGATCCCCCGGCCGGAACGGCTGGGCCGCGGGATCCGGGGTCAGGTCGTCGCGGTCGACCGATTCGGCAACCTCATCACCAACGTCCCGGGCGACTGGGTGGCAGCGAGCGCGCACGTAACCGTGGCAGGGCGCGATGTGGGGCCGCTTCGCCGGACCTACGCCGACGCGCCGCCCGGCGGCGTCCTGGCTCTGGTCGGCTCCACTGGATTCGTCGAGATCTCCGTGCATGGAGGAAATGCCGCCCAGGAGCTCGCGGCGGGACGCGGTACCATCGTGACGATCGGGGAGGAGGTCTTCCGTGCGGAACGATGAAGTTCGAAGCGTCGTCATCACCGGCGCGTCCAAG
>Ga0181858_1001715_pt1 | contig 10643 bp, 7 predicted proteins | sample NewIslPassag4_SG_FD_130749 | JGI IMG/M metagenome (GOLD analysis project Ga0181858, IMG submission 130749) | Feedstock adapted compost microbial communities from Newby Island compost facility, Milpitas, CA, USA - Passage 4_SG | ecosystem: Engineered > Solid waste > Feedstock > Composting ...
CATCATGCTGGACGTGATGTACGAAGTGCCGTCCCGCGACGACGTGGTCAGCTGCCTGATCACGGAGCGGGTGGTCCGGGAGAAGATCGCCCCCGAACTGGTCCTGCGGAAAGGCAAGAAAAAAGAAGAAAGCGCCTGAGCGCCCGGGCGCCGGAGCGCATGGGCGCCCGAACGCGCAAGGCGCGGTTTGGTCCGAAGCAATCCACCCCGCCCGGAAGGGACAGGGGTGGATTTTGGTACATCACGGGAAAAACGGGGAGAAGGGGAACCATGTATTTGCGGACGGATACCGTTCCCGTGCGGGTGGGCAACCTCGTCATTGGCGGGAACGACCGGGTCATCCTGCAGAGCATGTGCACCACCAAGACGGCCGACGTCGCGGCCACCGTGGCGCAGATCAAGCGCCTGGAGGAAGCGGGCTGCGAGCTGGTGCGGGTGACGGTGAACAACCGGGAAGCTGCCGAAGCGATCCGGGAGATCAAGAAGCAGATTTCCATTCCCCTGGTCGCCGACATCCATTTCGACTACCGGCTGGCCCTCGCCGCCATCGAAAACGGCGTCGACAAGGTGCGGATCAATCCCGGCAACATCGGGCGCCGCGAGAAGGTGGAAGCCGTCGTGAAGGCGTGCAAGGAACGGGGCATCCCGATCCGCATCGGCGTCAACGCCGGCTCGCTGGAACAGCACCTGTTGGAGAAGTACGGCTATCCGACGGCGGAAGCGATGGTGGAAAGCGCGCTGCACCACATCCGCATCCTGGAGGAGCTCGATTTTCACGACATCATCGTGTCCCTGAAGGCCTCCAGCGTGCCGCTGGCCATCGCCGCGTACACAAAGGCGGCCGAAGTGATCCGCTATCCGCTGCATCTGGGCATCACCGAGGCGGGGACCCTCTTCTCCGGTACGGTTCGCAGCGCGGCGGGACTCGGCGTGCTGCTCAACATGGGCATCGGCAACACGATGCGCGTCTCGCTCAGCGCCGACCCGGTGGAAGAGATCAAGGTGGGGCGGGAGCTGCTCAAGACCTTCGGCCTCGTCTCCGACGCGCCCACCCTGGTGTCGTGTCCGACCTGCGGACGGCTGGACATCGACCTCATCTCCATCGCCAACGAGGTGGAGGAATACCTGTCCAAGCTGAGGGTGCCGATCAAGGTCTCCGTGCTGGGCTGCGCCGTCAACGGCCCCGGCGAGGCGCGGGAGGCGGACATCGGCATCGCCGGCGGCCGCGGGGAAGGCCTGCTGTTCCGGCACGGCGAAGTGGTGCGCAAGGTGCCGGAGGCGCAGCTGGTGGAGGAGCTCAAGAAGGAAATCGACGCCCTCGCCGCCGAATACGCGCGGACGGGCACCATCCCGGGAAGAAGGCATTGAGGGGGAGCCGATCCGGTTCGGCACGCACGCCAGCGGTTTGCGAAGACATCCATGGCTTCGCGGACCGCTTTTGTTTTTCCGCCCTCATGTAAACGCCTTCATGACGCGTAAGAAATGTTGAATCTTCGTTATACCAAATGCTGGGGCATTTCTTTAAGATTTGAGGTGATCGGCGAAAACCATCCAACGAGGAGGTCATTCATATCCGATGAGAGGGAAGACGTGGAAAGGGCGGCTGGCCGTTTTCGCCGTCCTGGTGCTTGTACTCGCCGTCATGGCGGGATGCTCCGGCAGGTCCGGCGGCTCCGGCGGCTCCGGCGGATCGCCTTCCAGCCCCGCGGCAAGCCCGCCGCCGGCGAGCAGCCAGGCGCCGGCGGGCGGAGGGGAGACCGGCCAAACGGCAAGGCCGTTCGAAGGCCGATCCATCACCTTCGTCATCGCGAACCACCCCTGGGGGGAAGCGATCAAGCCGCTGCTGCCGGAATTTGAAGAAGCCACCGGCATGACGGTCAATGTGGACAGCTTCTTCGAAGACCAGCTGACCCAGAAGCTGACGGTGCAGTTCGCCTCGGGATCGTCCACGCCGGACGTGTTCATGTACCGTCCGCTGCAGGAAGGCAAACTGTTCTTCAAGAACGGCTGGCTCGAGGCACTGGACGGCTATGTGTCGGGCAGCACCGACTACGATTTCGCGGACTTCTCGAAGGCGGCCGTCGGTTCGACGACGGTGGACGGGAAACTGACGGGCATTCCGATCATCACGGAACAGGAAATTCTGTACTACCGCAAAGACGTGCTGGCGGAAAAGGGCATCCCCGTGCCCAAGACGCTCACCGAGCTCGTGGACGCGGCAAGGCAATTGCATGACCCGGCCAACGAGTTCTACGGGTTCGTGGCCCGCGGCCAGCTGTCGCCCCTCGTGACACAGGTGTCCTCCTTCATCTATTCCGAGGGCGGCGACTTCATCACCGACGGCAAGGCGTCCATCAATACGCCGGAAGCGCTGCGGGGCATGTCCATCTACGCGGAGCTGCTCCGGGAGTACGGCCCGCCCGGTGTGCTGAACATGTCCTGGCCGCAGGCCATCGGCGTGTTCGCGCAAGGCAAGGTGGCCTTTTACACGGACGCCAGCTCCATTTACCAGAACGCTACGGACCCCGAAAAATCGAACATCCCGGACAAGGTCGGCTTCGCCATGTTCCCCGCCGGCTCGGCCGGATCGAGGCCGTATAACGTGACGTCCTGGGGGCTGGCCATCAACGCCAAGTCGCAAAACAAGGACGCCGCCTGGGCGCTCATCGAATGGGCGACCAGCAAGGAAATCGTGCTGAAAACCCAGAAGATGGGCAATCCGGGTGCGAGGGTGTCGGTCTGGAACAACCCGGAAAGCACGTCCTCCTACCCGCCCGAGCTGGTGGAAGTCATCCGGGAAAGCACAAAGGGCGGCGTGGACCACGACCGCCCGACGGTGATCAGCGTCGGCGAAGCCCGGGAAGTCGTGGGGGAAATCGTGCAGCGCATGATCACCGGCGCGTCGGAAACCGAAATCCAAACGATTGCCGACGAGGCGAACAAGAAGCTGCAGGAAATCATCGACAGGGACGCGCAGCGGTAACCATCCGCAAAAATCGAAAAGGGTCAGGGCGGCTGGCCCTTTTCTTTTGCCGAGCGAGTTCATCCAGCCGGGCAAGGGGGCTTGACGGATGCCTTACAGTTGGTTCGACCGGAACATCAAATGGATCTACACCCTTCCGGCCGTGCTGTTCGTGGTGGTCATGATGGTGTTTCCCATTCTGTACACGGTCCGGATCAGCTTCTTCGAATGGAGCATGTCGGCGGCCAGCCCGCCGGTGTGGGTGGGCCTGAAAAATTACCAGGAGCTGTTCGCCGACAGCCGTTTCTGGAACGCGGTGCTTCGCACCTTCTATTTCACGTTCGCCGCGCTGCTTCTGGAAGTCGTGCTGGGCGTGGCCATCGCCGCGCTGTTTTTCCGCCGGTTCCGGGGCAAGGACGCGGCGAAGACGGTCCTGATGCTGCCCATGGTGGCGACGCCCGTCGCCATGGGCCTGGTCTGGCTGCTGATCTACGAGCCGACCATCGGCGCGGCCAACCGCGTCCTGAAATCCCTGGGCCTGCAGCCGCTGTCCTGGCTGGCCGACAAGCATCAGGTCATTCCATCCCTCATCCTTGTTGACGTTTGGGAATGGACGCCGCTTATCGCCCTGATCGTCATGGCCGGCATGACCACGCTGCCCGAGGAACCGTACGAGTCGGCGGAAGTGGACGGCGCGAGCGCCTGGCAGAAATTCGTGTCGATCACCCTGCCCCTGCTCAGGCCGACCATCATCATCGCGGCGATGCTGCGCCTGATCGACGTGCTGAAGACCTTTGACATCATCTACGCGACCACCCAGGGCGGTCCGGGCCACGCGTCGGAGACGCTGAACATCTACGGTTACGTGCTGGCGTTCTCACATTTCAAGCTCGGCATGGCGTCGGCGCTGCTGGTCATTTTCTTCGCCGTCGTCATGGCCTTTACGGTGCTCATGATCTGGCTTCGCAACCGGCTGGGGGAATCCTCGTGAGAAAGAAGCGCGCCTTCCATTATTTCGCCGTGGGCCTGATCTGCGTCGTTCTGCTCCTGTTTTCGTTTCCGTTCCTGTGGATGCTGTCCGCTTCGTTCAAGACGCAGGCGCAGATCATGGGAAACACCGGACTGATCTTTTTCGAGCCGACCTTCCGGAATTACGTCAACGTGTTCAAGGAGCACAACTTCCTGAAATACATCATCAACAGCTTCGTCGTCGCCGCGGGGGCCACGGTGTTTTCCCTGCTGCTCGGCCTGCCCGCGGCCTACGCCATCGCGCGCTACCACATGCAGCGGCTGGGCATGGTCATTCTGATCGCCCGCATCATCCCGGGGATCACGTTTCTGATTCCGTGGTTCATCCTGTTCTCCATGGCCGGGATGGTGGACACCTACGCGGCCCTGATCCTGTCCCACATGCTCGTGGTGCTGCCGTTCATCGTCTGGATCATGATCGCCTATTTCGAAGCGCTGCCGCGGGAGATCGAGGAGTCGGGGCTGATCGACGGGTGCACCGTGAACCGGGTGTTTCTGCACATCGTCCTGCCGATCTCGGGTCCGGGCATCACCACGTCATCGCTGTTGTCCTTCATTTTTTCCTGGAACAACTTCATGTTCTCCATCATTCTGGCCGGCGACCGGACCAAGACGCTGCCCATCGCCGTGTTCAATTTCCTGTCCTATTCGGAAATCAACTGGGGCGGGCTGATGGCCGCCGCGTGCATCATCACGCTGCCGGTGCTGGCCATTTCCCTGATGACCCAGCGGTACGTGGTCAGCGGCCTGTCCGCCGGGGCGGTGAAAGGCTGAGGGGAAGGCCGGAGCCGCGGCGCCTTCGTCCCGCGTCCGGGGGTCCAACCGGCATGGAAAATCGTTTAAGATAGAATAAAATCTTCAAAAAAAGCCGGCATGGGGGAGAATGGGGGAGAGGGGTCCGTGCCGCGGCTCACCATTTACCGGAAAATCCTCATCCTGATCGTTTTGCTGCTGCTTCCGGTGCTGCTCCTTTACTATTTTTCCAACCGGATTTCCAACGGGGTCATCCGCCAGCAGATCGAGTGGTCCAACCTGAACCAGCTTTCCTTCTTCGCCAACCAGCTGGACGCCAAGATGGAGCAGCTTTCCATGTTCCCCGTCATCATCAGCTACGATCCCCACATCCGGCAGTTCGTCGACACGGCGCCGGAGCAGCGCGGCCTGATGCTGGTCGAACAGTCCCGGGTCCTGAGCAAGCTGGGCCTGCAAAGCGTGTCCAGCGACTGGAACAACGAGCTGACCATCGTGTTTCCGGGCGAAAACCGGCTGCTCTCTTCCAGCATTTTTCTGAACATGGGCGACGTTCGTCCGGTGGACGGCCGCATCCGCTCCAACTGGACCTACCAGCCGCCCGCCGCGGGGCGGGACGGCGCCTTCGTCCGGGAAATCGCCGAGCCCGCGTCGGCGGAAGGATTCGCGCAGGCGAAGGCGGTGTACCAGATCCGCTTTTTCCGCTCCAATCTGGTGGAGATGCTCCACGCCTACAAGGCGGACCACGACCGGTATCCGTTCTTTTTCCACCGGCATCACGGGATGATTTTCGCTTCCGAAGCCTTTGCCGACGATGAGGTCATCGGGCAGATCATCGGGCACATCAGGCAGCATCCCCTGAGGGGCCAATCCGGCCAGTTCGCCATGCAGGCCAGCGGCCAGCGCATTCTGGTCAGCTATGTGCAATCCGAACAGCTGGGCTGGTATCTGATCGACTACATCCCGATGGAACAGATCCTGTCCCCCATCACCCGGATCGGCCGCCTGTTTTATCTGTCCATCGGTCTATTGCTGCTCATGGGGGCGATCGCCGCCTACGTGCTGTACAGCCAGGTGCAAAGGCCGATCCTGGCGCTGATCGCCGGCATGCAGAGCTTCAAGCGCGGCAAATTTTCGGCGCGCATCGCCTACGACGCCGGGAACGAGTTCAATTTCCTCTTCCGCCGGTTCAACGAAATGGCCGAACAGATCCAGACGCTGATCGAAGACGTGTACGCGGAACGCATCCGCTCCCGCGAAGCCAAGCTCAAGCAGCTGCAGTCCCAGATCAATCCGCATTTTCTGTACAATTCTTTGTTTTTCATCATCAACTCTTCGGCGATGGGCGACCACGACGCGGTGGAGGCGATGGCGCACCACCTGGCGGAGCTGTTCCGCTATTCGACCCGCACCGACGACCAGTTGGTCACGCTGGGCGAAGAGCTGGAAATGGTGCGGCATTACCTGTCCATCCATCATCTGCGGATGCACCGCCTGGAGTTCGAGATCTCGGTCCCCGAAGAAATACTGGCCGAACCGGTGCCCAAGATGATCCTGCAGCCGATCGTCGAAAACGCCGTCGAGCACGGCATCGCGGACAAGCCCGGCGGCGGCCGGATCGCCGTCACCGGCGAGCGGGACGGGGAGACCTGCCGCGTCCGCGTCGCCGACAACGGCTCCGGGATGGAGGAGCGGGAACTTGAGCAGCTGCGGGAACGGCTCGGGCAGCCGATGGACGGCGGGAAGGGATTCGGCACCTGGAACGTCCACCACCGGCTGCTGAACCATTTCGGGGAAGGGTCGGGGTTGCATTTCGAGCGGAACGAAACGGGGGGACTCACGGTGACCCTGGTCTGGAACCGCAGTGCGGACACGAATTCCGCCGAGGGAGGGGAGAGGAATGATCGGACTGCTCATCGTGGATGACGAACCCCATGTGGTCGAGCGCCTGACCGCCACCATCGACTGGGCCTCCGAAGGCATCGGCCAGGTGCACGGCGCTTATTCCGCGGACGAAGCGCTGGCCTTGCTGCAAGTATGCTCCGTCGACATCGTCATCACGGACATCCGCATGCCGGGGATGAACGGTCTGGAACTCATCGCCGAAATCAAATCCCGCTGGCCGAAGACGAAATGCATCCTGCTGTCGGGGTATTCCGATTTCGAGTATGCCAGGGAAGCCATTTTGCACGAAACGAAGGATTATCTGCTGAAACCGGTGAAGGTGCCGGAACTGTTGCAAAGCGTCCGGCGGGTCAAGGCAGAGCTGGAAGAGGAATGGAACCGGGTGCTGTCCGTGCGGCGCCTGCAGGAGGCGATGAAGGAGCATCTGCCCCTTCTCCAGGCCAAATTGCTGGGCGATCTGCTGCAGGGGCTGCGGCCGGCTTCCGGGCAGCTGTCCGAAAAGCTGAAGCAGCTGGAGCTTGCGCCCTTCGACGGCTGCACCTTCGCGCTGATGACGGTGCGCATGGAGGAGTCGCTGACCGCCCAGTACGAATCCCACCTTTCCCTGATGGAATACGCCATTGGCAACATGGTCACCGAGCTGTTCGGCGGCCGGTTCCACATCTGGGGAACGAAGGACGTCCACGATTATCTGGTGTTCGCGATGACGCCGAAGGAGTCTCTTGGGGAGCGGGAGTCCGCCGCGGGGGAGCCGCCTGTGCGGGAGTTGTCCGAGGAGGAGTCGCCTGTGCGGGAGCTGTCCGCGGGGGAGCCGCTCCCGGAGGGGGCTCCGGCCGCCGGCCGGGACCTGCTCCGGTGGCTGGAACGGACCGCGTCGCAGCTCCAGGCGGCCGTCAGCACGTGGCTGAAGGGCACCGTCTCCGTGGCGGTCTCCCCGTGGGGGACGTTTCCGGACGATGTGCCGGCGCTGCACGCCCGCTGCTTCGCCGCCTTCCGGAAATGGGCGGGGTACGAAACCGGGGTGTTTCTGCGGGTGGACGCGGACGGCTGGAGCGAGCCGCACATCCAGCCCTTGCGGCAGCTGGCGGAACCGCCGACGCTGGTCCATCTGCTGGACGCCGGCCGGTGGAACGAGGCGGCGGCGAAGCTGGACGGAATTTTGGCCGAATTGCAGGAGCGCTGGCCGGAATCCGAGGAGCATTGGCTGGAGGCGTTTTTTCATCTGGCGTCGGCCTTCCTCCACGTCGCCCACAAGAACCGGCGCCTGCTGTCCGATCTGATCGGCGGCGATTACGGCAAACTAACGGGAGTCGCCTCCGTCCGTTCCGTCCGCGCCCTCCGGGAGTGGTCCTTCCGGGTGCTGGAACGACTGCGGGAGGACGCGCTGCGGGAGTCGAAGGATTCCCGGAGCCTGCTCATCCGGGACATCAAGGCGTACATCGACCGCCACCTGGCGCAGGACATCTCCCTGCAGGCCATCGCCGGGCACGTCCACATGCACCCCGTCTATGTGTCCAAACTGTTCAAGCAGGAAACCGGGGAGAACCTGAGCGACTACATCAGCCGCGTCCGCATGGCCAAGGCGGAGTACCTGCTCAGGCACACGAACGAGAAAATTTACGAAATCGCGCAGAAAGTCGGCTATCTGCAGCCCCATTCCTTCAACCAGGCGTTCCGGAAGGCGTTCAACATGACGCCGCAGGAGTACCGCAATCGGCTGAACCGGTGACGGTCCGGCGGGGACCGGCGATGCCGCGCATCTATAAATCGGAGGCAATCGGGCAATACTGGCAAGTATAAGCCCGGTTGCCTTTTTTGCGGGAGCAAACCGCGGGCGGCCAGCGGGAGGTTGATACGGATGGAGTTCAGCATGCTCCTGATGATCGTCCAGGTATTTTTCGCCATGGTCATCGGCTTCTATTTCCTGACGCTGCTGCGCAACCAAAAATCGAACCGGATCGCGGTGGACCGCGAGTCGCGCAAGGAGCTGGAGAAGCTGCGCAAGATGCGGGCGATTTCGCTGACGAAGCCGCTGGCGGAGAAGACCCGGCCCGTGTCCATGCGCGACATCGTCGGCCAGCAGGACGGGCTGCGCGCGCTGAAGGCGGCCCTGTGCAGCGGCAATCCGCAGCACGTCATCATCTACGGACCGCCCGGCGTCGGCAAGACGGCGGCGGCACGGGTCGTGCTGGAGGAAGGGAAGAAAAACCCGAAGTCCCCGTTCCGTCCCGACGCCAAGTTCCTGGAAATCGACGCCACCACCGCCCGTTTCGACGAACGGGGCATCGCCGACCCGCTCATCGGGTCCGTGCACGGCCCCATATATCAAGGCGCCGGGGCGATGGGCGTCGCCGGCATTCCCCAGCCGAAGCCGGGCGCGGTGACGAAGGCCCACGGCGGCATCCTGTTCATCGATGAGATCGGGGAGCTCCATCCGATCCAGATGAACAAGCTGCTCAAGGTCCTGGAAGACCGCAAAGTGTTCCTGGAGAGCGCCTACTACCACGCGGAGGACCCGAACATCCCCGCGTACATCCACGACATTTTCCAGAACGGCCTGCCCGCCGACTTCCGCCTCGTCGGCGCCACGACCCGTTCCCCGGCGGAACTGCCACCGGCCCTGCGCAGCCGCTGCATGGAAATTTACTTCCGGCCGCTGCTGCCGGACGAGATCGGGCAGATCGCCGAGAACGCCATAATGAAACTGGGCTTTCCGCCGCAGCCCGAGGCGGTGGAGGTGGTGAAACGGTACGCCACCAACGGGCGCGAGGCGGTCAACATCATCCAGCTGGCCGCCGGGCTGGCGCTGTCGGAAAACCGGGAGTCCGTCCCCGCCGCCGACGTGGAGTGGGTGGTCAACAGCAGCCAGATCCCGCCGCGCCTGGAACGGAGGGTGCCGGACAAGCCGCAGGTGGGGCTGGTCAACGGCCTGGCCGTGTACGGCCCAAACATGGGCGCGCTGCTGGAAATCGAAGTGACGGCGATTCCCGTGGCGCGCGGGAAGGGAAGCTGCACCGTCACCGGCGTCGTGGAAGAGGAGGAGCTGGGCGGCGGCGAGCGCACGCTGCGCCGCAAGAGCATGGCCCGCGGCTCCGCGGACAATGTGCTGACCGCCCTCCGCCGGCTGGGCTTCCGGCCGGACCGGTACGAACTGCACATCAACTTTCCGGGCGGCATGCCGGTGGACGGCCCGTCGGCGGGGCTGGCCATGGGCGTCGCCATCGTGTCCGCGATCACCGGACTGCCGGTGGACAACAAGCTGGCCATGACCGGCGAGGTGAGCATCCGGGGCCTGGTGAGGCCGGTGGGCGGCGTCATCGCCAAGGTGGAGGCGGCGATCCAGGCCGGCGCCGAGACGGTGCTCATTCCGAAGGAGAACGAGCTGGCCATGCTGTGCGGGCTCGACCGGGTGAGAGTGGTGCCCGTGGAGCGGCTGGACGAAGCGCTCCGCTTCGTCTTCGGCGACCGGCTGAAGCTCGCCGGCGGCGGAGCCGGGAGCGAAGGGGCGCCGCTGTCGGCCGCGTCGGGCGACCGCCTGGCGGTTTCTTCCGCCGGCCCGGTGCTGCGCGCCGGTTCCGCCGACGCCGATGCGCCCGCCGGCGCGGGTGCGCGCAAGGCCACCGCGTCCCCCGGTTCCGCCGGTTGCGACGGGCCTTCGCCCGACGTGCCGGACGTTCCGGCCGCCCCCGCCAATTGAACGCCGATTCGGCGCCGGCCGCCTCTGTCCGGCGCCCGGACCGCCGGCAACACCCCCCTGTCGGGGGCCTTTTTTTGTGCCCCCGATTTTGCGGGAAGTCCTTACATTTGATAAAATGACGAAAAAACCGAAGGCTCAACACCGAAAGCGAGGTGCCCGGAACTTGGGTTCGAGGGAGCCGAAAACCCGTACCTTGCCGCTTCTTCCGCTGCGCGGGCTGCTCGTTTTCCCGAGCATGGTGCTGCATCTCGATGGCGGCCGGGAAAAATCCGTCAGGGCGCTGGAGCGGTGCATGGTGGG
>Ga0181858_1001717_pt1 | contig 10641 bp, 7 predicted proteins | sample NewIslPassag4_SG_FD_130749 | JGI IMG/M metagenome (GOLD analysis project Ga0181858, IMG submission 130749) | Feedstock adapted compost microbial communities from Newby Island compost facility, Milpitas, CA, USA - Passage 4_SG | ecosystem: Engineered > Solid waste > Feedstock > Composting ...
ATACCAGAAAAATGAAACGCCAATCCCATAAGGAAGAACACCAAAAGCGCTTACAAGGAAAAGGTTCTTTTCAAGTTCGCATCCAGAATCCAAAAAAGGTGCCCACACTAGCTTGACTCAGACGGAGCGCCGTTTTGCCTTGACAACCTTTCCGGTCCAATGTAAAAGTAGAAGAGGCCGGATGCATGGCGATATTGCCCAAACGGCCGGGAGGGTTCGCAATGTCCCGGACATGGGAACGGAAAGTGCGAAGAAACACCAGACAGCTCAACAACAGGCTCAAAAAACAGGGCAAGACGGCCCTTGCCGCGGGAATCGGGCAGCCCGTGAAATTCCGCGGGATCGGCTATATGGTGCCGCTCGTCCTTTTGCTCATCAACGGGTTTTTCATCTATCTCACCAAGCCCTGGGAGACGAACCCGGGCGCCCTTTTCTGGTGGACGGTGGCGGCCTATGTGGTGCTCGCGGCGGTATATCTGTTGCGCCGGCCTTTCCTGACAGTGACCCGCAACACGCTGGAGACGCGGCGGTTTACCGGATACAAGGTCCTGAAGGCGCAGGAAATCCGCCGGATCGTCCTTATGCCCGGAGCGGTGGTCGTGGAGTCGGTCAAGGGCACCCGCTGGGTGTTCTCGCGGCCCCTGAACCTGTACCCCGTCGAGAAAATGAGCGAAAGACTCCGAAAATTCGCCGAGGAAAACCGGGTCGATCTGGAGGACAGAACCCGATAAACCGGCAGGGAAAGGAACCGTCACATGACCGTCAAGGCGGTTTGGTTTGATCTGGACGACACGCTGCTTTGGGACGAGCGGAGCGTGCGGGAAGCGCTGCAGGCGGCGGCGCTCCTGGCCGCGGAAAAGACCGGCGCCCGCCCGGAAGCGCTCACGGCGGCGGTGGAAAGGGAAACGCAGGCGCTTTATGAAAGCTACGAAACCTATCCTTTTACCCGGATGATCGGCATCAACCGGTTTGAAGCCCTCTGGGCCCGGTTTGAGGATACGGAACATCCGATGTTCGCCAGACTCCGGGACATTGCGCCGGCGTATCGCCAAGAAGCGTGGACGCGGGCGCTAAGGGCCGTCGGCGTGGACGATCCGGAGCTGGGCGCCGAGCTTGCGCGGCGGTTCATCGAGGAACGAAGGCGCCGTCCGTATCTGTTCGAAGACGCTCTGCCGACGCTGGACCAGCTGCGCCCCCGGTACCGACTGCTGCTGCTCACCAACGGATCGCCGAGCCTCCAGCGGGAAAAACTGGCCGGGGTGCCGGAGCTGGCTTCTTATTTTGATCATATTGTCATTTCCGGTTCCTTCGGCGAAGGAAAGCCGTCTCCGCGGCTGTTCCGCCATGCCATGGCGCTGCACGGCGTTTCCGCGGAGGAGACGGTGATGGTCGGGGACCGGCTGACCACCGACATTCTCGGCGCGGGTTCCGTCGGGATGCGTTCGGTGTGGGTGAACCGCCGGGGCCTCCCGCGCGGGGAGGACATCGTTCCCACGTGGGAGATCCGCACGCTGCGGGAACTTCCGGCATTGCTTGAACGCGGGTAGGCGAAAGGCGCGCGGAAGGCGGAAGGGGGTGTCGCCATGACCGTCACGACCGGTGTCAACAAGCCGCCCTTGCAGGATCTTCTGCAGGAGCGGATTCTCATCTTGGACGGCGCCATGGGAACCATGATCCAGCAGGCCGGCCTTTCCGCCGCGGATTTCGGCGGGGAAGCGCTGGAAGGCTGCAACGAGATGCTCAACCTGACCCGCCCGGACGTCATCCGCGGCATCCATGAGGCGTATCTCGAGGCGGGCGCCGACATCGTGGAAACGAACACGTTCGGGGCCACCTCGGTGGTGCTGGCGGAATACGGCATCGCGGACCGGGTGCGGGAAATCAACCTGGCGGCGACAAGGTTGGCCAGGGAAGCTTGCGACCGATATTTGGCCCCGGACAAACCCCGCTATGTGGCGGGTTCCATGGGCCCCACGACGAAAACCCTGTCCGTCACCGGCGGCGTGACCTTCGACGAGCTGGCGGAAGCCTATCGCGAGCAGGCGCTGGCGCTTCTGGAAGGGGGCGTGGATGCTCTGCTCGTCGAGACTTGCCAGGACACGCTGAACGTCAAGGCCGCCGGCGTCGGCATCCGGCGGGCGTTTGAGGCCTTCGGGCGGGAGGTGCCCGTCATGATCAGCGGCACCATCGAGCCCACGGGCACGACGCTGGCCGGACAGAACATCGAAGCGTTCTACATTTCCCTCAAGCATCTGAAGCCCATCTCCATCGGCCTCAATTGCGCCACCGGTCCGGAGCTGATGCGGGACCACATCCGGACGCTGGCCGGCATGGCCGACATCGCGGTCAGCTGCTACCCGAACGCCGGATTGCCGGACGAAGACGGCCGCTATCACGAAACGCCCGAATCCCTGGCGCGCAAACTCCGAGGCTTCGCCGAACAGGGATGGGTGAACGTGGTGGGCGGCTGCTGCGGCACGACGCCCGCCCACATCCGGGCCATCGCCGAGGCGTTGCGGGATCTTCCGCCGCGCAGGCCCGACGGGCGGCATCCGGCGGCGGTGGCCGGCATCGAGACGGTGTACCTGGAGGAAGCGAACCGTCCGTGCCTGGTGGGGGAACGCACCAATGTACTCGGTTCCCGCCGGTTCAAGCGGCTGATCGCCGAAGGCAAGTACGAGGAAGCGGCGGAAATCGCCCGGGCCCAGGTGAAAAACGGCGCCCAGGTGATCGACGTCTGCCTGCAGGATCCGGACCGCAACGAAGCGGAGGACATGCGGCGGTTTCTGGCCAGTGCCGCGCGGATCGTCAAGGTGCCGTTCATGATCGACACCACCGATCCCGCCGTCGTCGAACTGGCGCTCAAAATGGTCCAGGGCAAAGCCATCATCAATTCGATCAACCTGGAAGACGGGGAAGAAAAGTTCGCCCGCATCGCGCCCCTCGTCCACCGGTACGGAGCGGCGGTGGTGGTGGGCACCATCGACGAACGCGGCCAGGCGATTTCCCGGGAAGACAAACTGGCCGTGGCGCGCCGGTCGTACGAGCTCCTCACGGGCAAATACGGCCTGAAGGCGGAGGACATCATTTTCGACCCGTTGGTGTTTCCCGTCGGCACGGGGGATGAGCAATACATCGGTTCCGCCCGCGAAACCATCGAAGCGATCCGGCTGATCAAGGAAGCCATGCCGGAGTGCAAGACGATTCTCGGCATCAGCAACGTTTCCTTCGGGCTGCCGGAAGCGGGCCGGGAAGTGCTCAATTCCGTTTTCCTCTATGAATGCACGAAAGCCGGCCTCGATTACGCCATCGTCAACACGGAGAAGCTGGAGCGGTACGCCTCGATTCCGGAAGAGGAACGGCGGCTGGCGGAGAGGCTTCTTTACGACACGAGCGGCGAGACGCTGGCCGCCTTCGTGGCCGCCTTCCGGGACAAAACATCGAAAAAGGACAAAGCTCCGGACGTGGTCCTGCCGCTGGAGGAGCGCCTCGCGCGCCGGGTGGTGGAAGGCAGCAAGGAAGGCCTGTACGACGACCTGGATGAAGCGCTTCGGAATTACGCGCCGCTGGACATCATCAACGGCCCTCTCATGGCGGGGATGGACGAGGTGGGCCGGCTGTTCAACAACAACGAGCTCATCGTGGCGGAAGTGCTGCAGAGCGCGGAAGTGATGAAGGCGGCCGTGGCGTATCTGGAACCGCATATGGAGAAAACGGATTCGGCGGTCAAGGGCAAGATGCTGCTGGCCACGGTGAAGGGCGATGTCCACGACATCGGCAAAAACCTGGTGGAGATCATCCTCTCCAACAACGGATACCAGGTGGTCGACCGGGGGATCAAGGTGCCGCCGGAGCGGCTGATCGAGGCATATCACGCCGAGAAACCGGATTTCATCGGCTTGTCGGGACTGCTGGTAAAATCCGCCCAGCAGATGGTGGTGACCGCCCAGGACCTGCGGAACGCCGGCATCGGCATCCCCATTCTGGCGGGCGGCGCCGCGCTGACCCGCAGGTTCGTGAAAACGCGGATCGCCCCGGAATACGACGGCATCGTGCTGTACGCCAAGGATGCCATGGAAGGGCTGGAACTGGCCAACCGCCTGTCCGATCCGGCGCAGCGGGAAGCCCTGGAGAAGGAATACTTCGCCTCCCGCATCCAGGCGCCCGGGGAGAGCGGCGCGGGAAAGCGGGCGGGTGATGCCGCCGTGCGATCTCCGGCCATCAACCCGGACGCGCCCGTCCATACGCCGCCGGATACCGATCGGCATGTGCTGCGGGACATTCCGCTGTCCCACGTGCTTCCGTATGTCAACTGGCAAATGCTGCTCGGCCACCATCTCGGGCTGAAGGGCAACGTGGAACAGCTGCTCGCCGCAGGTGACGGGAAGGCGGTCCGGCTCAGGGAAACGGTGGACTCCGTGATCGCCGAAGCGGCGAAAAACGGCTGGATCAGGCCGCTGGGCGTGTACCGGTTCTTCCCGGCCCAGTCGTTCGGCAACGACATTCTGGTGTACGATCCGGACGACCCGTCCCGGGTGCTCAAGCGGTTTTCCTTCCCGCGGCAGCCGGCCGAGCCGCACCTGTGCATCGCGGATTTCCTGAAATCCGTGGACAGCGGCGTCATGGACTACGTCGGCTTTTTCGTCGTCACTGCCGGCCACGGGGCGAAAGAGCAGGCGAACAGGTGGAAGGAGGAAGGGGATTACCTGAGGTCCCACGCGCTGCTCGCGGCGGCGCTGGAATTGGCGGAGGCGGCGGCGGAGCGGACGCATCAGCTCATGCGGGACGTCTGGGGATTCCCGGATCCGCCCGACATGACGATGAAACAGCGTTTCGCCGCCCAATATCAAGGCATCCGGGTTTCCTTCGGGTATCCCGCCTGTCCGAACCTGGAGGATCAGGCGCTCCTGTTCGATCTCCTGCGTCCGGAAGATATTGGCGTGCAGCTGACGGAAGGATACATGATGGATCCGGAAGCCTCGGTGTCGGCCATGGTCTTCGCCCACCCGCAGGCGCGATACTTTAATGTTATGAATGATTAATGGCATTAAATATTAAACCAAACGATAACCCCCTCCGGAAACCGCGCATCAACGGGTGTTCCGGCAGGGGGTTCGGCTTTGTCTCGCTCCGAATTACGGCTGGGCTTCGTTTCGGGCGCGCCGGGCGCGGACTTCGTCCTTGATTTCCTCGCGCAGTCCGCGGATGCTCTCGCGGCGGCGCATGTTTTTCTCGTTGATGGCCTGGATTTCTTCCGGTGCCAATTCCTCCGCGTGTTCCGTCAGATATTCTTCCGCTTCTTCGAGGTTCTCGATGGTGTTTTGCACCATTTTCTGCAGCTTCTCCACGTTGTCGGACCGGTCGTCCGGTTTGGCCATGGGTGCACCTCCTTTTCGGCGGATCGTCCGCGGACGGGTTTCCGGAGGCAAGCCCGCCGGACTTTTCGCGCGGAATTGTCCCGTTCTCCGGAGAAGTCTGCGGAACTAACGGTGCCGTTTCCCGGGACTTCCTGCGCCGTTCGTGCCGGTTCCCGCCGCGGACGGCCGGGATTGCGGGATGGATGGCTCGTTCCCGCATAGGTTGCCGGAAATGGCGGGTTTTTATGCGGTTGCCCGGGGCGTCCTCCGAGCCGGCGGGCCGGGAAATCCGCCGGATGTTTCCCGGGAAAGCGCAGGAGCCGACAGGGCGTGTCGCAACGGAGACGGGAGAAGGGAATTTCGGCGGAAAGGGCGCCTCCTTTCGATTCCGTTTGGCAAATTGGGACACGGCGCGGGAATTGCATGGCGAACATACATTCTGTACAATGGAATCATGATCAGGTTTTAAGGGGAGCGGATCCAGGGTGAACCGATGGACCGGCCGGGCGGCGTCGGTGGAGGAGTGGATCGCCGATTTCCGAAGCCGCCCCGAGTTCATGGCGAACGTGACGCATTGGCACACCACGCCGGCGCGGCCCGCGCGGACGGCGCCGTTTCCGGAGGGGCTGCACCCGAAGCTGGCCGATGGGCTCAGCCGCAAGGGCATCGCCAGCCTGTACACGCACCAGGCGGAAGCTTTCGCGGCGGCCCGGGCGGGGGAACACTTCGTCGTGGTGACGCCCACCGCCTCCGGCAAGACGCTGTGCTACAACCTGCCGGTGCTCCAGCGCATTATGGAGGACGACAGCGCCCGGGCGCTTTACCTGTTTCCGACGAAGGCCCTGGCCCAGGATCAGGTGGCGGAGCTGCAGGAATTGGCCAATCTGATGGACGTGGACATCAAGACCCATACCTACGACGGGGACACGCCTCCCGAGGTTCGGCGGGTGGTCCGCCTGGCGGGCCACGTCGTGGTCACCAATCCGGACATGCTGCACAGCGCCATCCTGCCCCATCACACGAAATGGGTCAAGCTGTTCGAAAACCTGAAATACGTGGTCATCGACGAGCTGCATGCGTACCGCGGCGTGTTCGGAAGTCATGTGGCCAATGTCATCCGCCGGTTGAAGCGGATCTGCCGGTTCTACGGCAGCAGCCCGCAGTTCCTGTGCGCCTCGGCCACGATTCGCAATCCGAAGGAACACGCGCAGCGCCTGCTGGAAGAGCCGGTCCGCCTGATTGACGACAACGGGGCGCCGTCGGGCGAGCGGCATTTCGTGTTCTACAATCCGCCCCTCGTGAACCGGCAGCTCGGCATCCGCGCGAGCAGCGTGCTGGAAACGCAGAAGATCGCGGCCGATCTCTTGAAAAGCGGCATCCAGACCATCGTGTTCGCCCGAAGCCGGGTGCGGATGGAGATTTTGCTGACCTATTTGCAGGAGCTGGCGCAAAAGGATCTCGGACCGAAGACGATCCGCGGCTACCGGGGAGGCTATCTGCCCCGGCAGCGAAGGGAAATCGAACGCGGCCTGCGCTCGGGGGAAATCCGCGGCGTCGTCAGCACCAACGCCCTGGAACTCGGCATCGACATCGGCGAACTGCAGGCGTGCGTGATCAACGGCTATCCGGGTTCGGTGGCCAGCACGCTGCAGCAATCCGGCCGGGCCGGACGAAGGCGCGGGAGTTCCGTCACCATCCTGGTTGCGGGAAGCAACCCTCTCGACCAGTTTCTCGTGCGCCATCCGGAGTTCTTTTTCGGCCTGACCCCGGAAGAGGCGCGCATCGATCCGGACAACCTGCTGATCCTCCTGGATCAGCTGAAATGCGCCGCCTACGAGCTGCCCTTCGAGGCGGGGGAGACGTTCGGGGCGGAATCCCTGGAAGACATGCTGGAATTTCTGGCGCAGGAACGGGTCGTACACCGTACCGGGAACCGCTGGCACTGGATGGCCCAGGCGTTCCCCGCGAACAACGTGTCCCTGCGCACCGCCTCTCCGGAAAACTTCGTCATCATCGACGTCACGGAAGGGCACAGGGTCATCGGCGAGGTGGACCGCTTCAGCGCGCCGACCCTCATCCACGAAGAGGCGATCTACATCCACGAGGGCGTGCAGTATCAGGTGGAGAAGCTGGACTATCCCGAAAAGAAGGCTTATGTCCGGCAGGTGAACGTGGATTATTTCACCGACGCGAACGTGGCGGTGGACCTTAAAGTGCTGCACGCCGACCTGGAGGAGACGGACGGGCTGCTCGCCCGGCAGTACGGGGAAATCGCCGTCACCGCGAGGACGACCATTTTCAAGAAAATTCGTCTCCGCACCCATGAAAACATCGGTTCCGGCCCGATCCATCTTCCGGAAGAACAGCTCCACACCGCCGGCTGCTGGTTCGCGTTCGCCGAGGAAGCCTTCGAGGGGGGGAGCGAAAGCGAACGGCAAACGGCCCTGATGGGCGTGTCCGCCGTCCTTGGCCGGCTTGCACCGCTCTTTCTCATGTGCGATCCGTTCGACATCCGGGTGGTGCCGCAGGTGAAGGCGGTGCACACGAAACGGCCGACCATCTTTTTCTATGACCGCTATCCCGGCGGCATCGGGCTCAGCCGGAAGCTGTACGACCTGCATGCGGAACTGCTCCGGGAAGGGGAGCGGCTCATCGCCGGCTGCGGCTGCGATAACGGCTGCCCCTCCTGCGTAGGCCTCGCCGGCGAAACCGGCGAAGGGGGCAAAGAACTGGCGTTGGAACTGATCCGCCGCGCGCTGGCGGGGGTGCCGGCATGAGCACCCTGCGCGAACGGCTGATGCGGCTTGGGGCCGCGGGGAGGGTGGCGGAAGGAGATGTTCCTGCACGGCCGGTAGAACGGGATCACCCAACGGCCGTTCATGACGCGGAGGGAATCGCCGGGACCGCCCCCGAACGGGGCACGGCGGCGCAGGAAGATGGCTGGCGGGCGTTCGGCGCCGCCGAGGTGCGCAACGAATGGGGCGCATTCCTTCTGCGCCGCCGGGCGTACCCCTTCGGCCACAGGCACGGCCGCCACCGGCTGGGCGATCTGGAGGGGGCGCTGCCGTTCCTCGCCCCGGTCACGGAGCGGCAAAACCGCCTCGCTCCGAACCCGTCCGCCCGGCCGCCCGGCGTGGAAGCGGTCCTTTTTCTCGATCTGGAAACCACGGGGCTCGGCGTCGGGACCGGGAATTTTCCATTCCTGATCGGCCTCGCTTACATGGAAAACGGCGTCTTCATCGTGGAGCAGCTGTTCATCCGCCATCCCGGAGAAGAGCCGGCGGCGCTCGCCCATTTGCTGGACCGGCTGCAGGACCGGACCCATCTGGCCACGTTCAACGGCCGCGCCTTCGACTGGCCGGTGCTGGCGACCCGGTTCGTCCTGAACGGCTGGCGGCCTTCCGGAGACGGTCCCCTTCATCTCGACCTGCTGCCGCCGTCCCGCGCCCTGTGGCGCCACGCGTTGGCGTCGTGCCGCCTTGCGGCGATCGAGGAGCACCGGCTGGGCGTGGAGCGCGAAGATGACATTCCGGGAGCGCTTGCCCCGACGTTCTATTTCCGCTACCTGGAAGACGGCAATCCCGCCCATGTGGCGGGGGTGCTCGCCCACAACGAACGGGATTTGCTGACGCTGGCTTCCCTGGCGGTGCACCTGGGGCGGTTGGCGGGAGGGATGGCGGACCCGGAGGAAACGGCCGAATGGACGGCGCCCGAACTGCTGGGCGCCGCCATCTGGTTGGACGCCCACGGGCGTTCGGAGCAGGCCGACCCGCTGTACCGGGAAATCGCCACGAGGAACGAGCCCGGCATGTTCCGTTGGCTCATGGCGACGGCGGAACGCTGGAGACGGTTCGGGCGGTTCGACGAAGCGGTGCCGCTCTGGGAAAAGGCCGCGGCGATCGCGGAGCGGTCGGCGGTTCCGGTGCCGGATGCGCACATCCGGCTTGCCGTCTATCACGAACCCCGCCGGAAGGACCCGGCGGCGGCCCTGGTTTATGCGGAAAGGGCATTTGCGCTGTCCGCCGCCCTGCCGCTGTCCCGCGGATTTTCCCGCGCCCCGCGGGAAAGGGAGGAAATCCGGCGGCGGGTGGAACGGCTCCGCCGCAAACTCGCCGCAAGCCGTGACTGATCCCCTTTCTCTGAGGTATAATGTTACGGACGAGCGACACAGCGACATCTGGGAAGGGAAGACCACGCATGCCGGAATGGCCCGAGATGGAACATTACCGCAGGCGGCTCGGCGATCTCGTCTGCGGTGTACATATAACGGAAGCCGTCGTGCATCAGCCCCGCGCCATCAACACGGAACCCGAAGAATTCGACAGAGCCCTCCAAAGCCGCCGCATCCTGTTCGTGGAACGGCGGGGCAAATATTTGCTGTTCCATCTGGACGACGGATACCGGCTGGTGTTGCATCTGGCGCAGGGGGGCTATCTTCGCCACGGGCCGGAGAGGGACAGGCTGGACGCCCGTTTTGCGGTCATCATCGGTTTTACGGACGGAAACCGCCTGTTTTTCCGCATTCCCGCGTCCGGTTTTTTGCATTGGATGCCGGCGAAGGCGGCCGCGGAATCGCTGAGATTCCTCGGACCGGAGCCGTTTGACCCCCGTCTGGACGAAAACGCGTTCGCCGGAGCGCTGGGCGGCGGGCGGGGGATACTCAGGCTGGCGCTTGCCAACCAGCGCATCATTGCCGGCATCGGGGGCCGCTATGCGGACGAAATCTGCCATCAGGCGGGGATTTCTCCACTGGCCATGCCGGCCGATTTGCCCCTGGAGGCCCGGCGCGGCCTGTTCAGGGCCATGCGGCTCGTCCTGCAGGAAGCGGTGGATACCGGCGGATGCATGGACAAACCGCTCCACGAAGGCGATGGGCTGACCGGAGGCTATCGGGCGCTTCTTCGCGTGCACGAACGGGAAGGGCAGGCGTGTCCCCGTTGCGGCGGGACGATCCGGCGGGAGACGATCTCGTCCCGTCATGTCTATTATTGTCCGGAGTGCCAGAAATCCGGCTGAAGGATCGGAGCGCAAAATCATGGCCGGCGTCATGGCGGGCGGTCATCTGAGCATACGCAGGGGCTACGAATCGGCGGCGAAGGCGGCGGCGCGGATGGGGATGGGAGCGTTCCAGTATTTCCCAAAAACCCCCCGCAGCCTGCGGGTGAAGGCTTTCGACCCGCGGGACGCCGCCGCGTGCCGGGCCTTCTGCCGGGAGAAGGGCATCGTGTCCGTGGCGCACGGGCCTTATCCCGTCAATCCCGCCGCGGACCCGGCCGGCGCGGAA
>Ga0181858_1001718_pt1 | contig 10636 bp, 6 predicted proteins | sample NewIslPassag4_SG_FD_130749 | JGI IMG/M metagenome (GOLD analysis project Ga0181858, IMG submission 130749) | Feedstock adapted compost microbial communities from Newby Island compost facility, Milpitas, CA, USA - Passage 4_SG | ecosystem: Engineered > Solid waste > Feedstock > Composting ...
CCTGCCGTTCTTCCTCGTGCAGCTCGCCGGCTACGGGGAGAACTATTACGAGACCGACATCGACAGCTGGCCGGTCATCCGCGAGATCCAGATGCGGGTGGCGAACACGGTGCCGAACGTCGCGGTCGTGACGGCGGTCGATCTCGGGGACCGCGATCCGCTGGAGATCCACCCGAAGGACAAGCGGCCGATCGGCGAGCGGGCGGCGTACCTGGCGATGGAGCGGCTGTACGGCGACGGCTCGTACCGCGAGGTCCGCAGCCCGAAAATGCGCGAGTGGACGCTGTCGGCCGGCGGCGAATACACGATCCGCTTCGACTACGTCACCGGCGGGCTCACGCTGAAGCAGGTTCCGAATCTCACCTATACGGGCGAGAGCGGTTTTGAGGTGCTGGATTCCTCGGGCCGCTGGAGACCCGCCCAGGCCCGGGTGACCGACGACCGGACGAGCGTCGTCGTCTCGCTGCCGGGCGAATCCAGGCCGCAGGGCGTGCGCTACGCGTGGCGCAACTATCCGGCGGTGACGCTGTTCGACGTCACGGGCTTCCCGGCGCTGCCGTTCAATTCGACGAAGGATGTGAAGCGCGTGCCGCCCGTGATCGGGACGGACGGGAACCATATCCGCGTCAACCACCATCTGCTGAAAAGCTACGACGGCATCGTCAACCTGACGCGCGGCGGCCAGTTCCGGATGATCGAGGCGGTGGACGGCTACACGCTGTGGCATGAATATGCTATTCCCGGCCAGTCGCCGGGCGACGAGATCCTGCTGCTCGCGCGGCTCGACAACGCCGCGGCCGGGCAGGGCACGAACGCGACGGTGATCCGGCTCGCCGGCCACGGCCTGAAGGCGGGCGACTGGATCCGCAACAACTCGCGCGGGTGGATCGCCGCCCGGGTGGCGCGCGTCATCGACGCGAACACATTCGAGATCGAGACGCCGATCGCCGGCCAGTCCGCGGGCGACGAGCTCGAGCGGTACGCGCAGAAGCGCGTCGTGAAGGCGCTCGGCGAGAAGGACATCACGAACTGAGCGGAAGAAGTCAAGCCCCTGGAGCCTGCAGGGTTCCAGGGGCTTGCCTGGCTTGGGCATGGGGTTGGGCGCGGGTGTGCCGGTTCGGGTGTGCCGGTTCGGTTGTGCCAGTTCGGTTGTGCCGGTGCTTGTGTTCCGGTGCGGGTGTGCCAGTTCGGTTGTGCCGGTGCGGGTGTGTCGGCGCTTTTGCGGGCCGGTGTGACCGTCGGATGGGATCAGGGCTACGCCTCCGCGTCCGGGTTTTCCTTGTGTCCGACATGCAAGGCGTGATCTGTCAACGGTTTGCTGTACACCATATTTCCTTCCGCATCCCATCCTTCGACCACGTAATCGCTATGGTACGGCTGCTCCGGCGTGCGCGCATACCAGAGCGTCACACCCCTGGCATCCGGGAACAGCTTCGCTTCATGGACATCGTCCCGATGGTCCGTCACGCGAATGCGGACGATGTCCGGATCGAGCAGGAAGCCCATGAAAATTTCGATGGCGCTCTCCTTCGGCCCGAATCCCATCCAGCTGGCGATCACGCGCTTGTCCGAATTCCTCAGACTGCCGGATTCGAATTCCAGCGACCCGCTCCACTGCCAACCGTCCAATTCCCAGGCCATCTCGTCCACCAAGAGCCTGCCGCGCAGCTCGTCGTCCTTTTCCGTCATGACCCGGGACACAATCAGCCAGCGCCGGTCGTCGACGAAATCCTCGTAGATGACTTCGTATTGACGGTTCGTATGGGTCAAGTCGACCAGCAGCTGCCAATCTTCCCGGTTCGGCTCCTTGACCATCAGCCTCGGATATTTGGACCCGACCGGATATCGAAACCGGCTGTCGTCGGGGGCGGCGCGGGCGGCGTCGTCCGTCTTGCCGGCTTTGTCGGCAGCATCCGGTTCGGAAGTTGCGTCGGGTTCGACAGCTCCGGGATCGGCGGCTTCGGCGGGCTGCCCGGGTTCGGCGGGTTGTCCGGCGCCGTCGCTCCCCGCGGATGACGGCTCCTCCGGTGTTGCGCCGTCTTCGCCCGTCTCCGACCGCGCCTCCGTTCCGGTTGCCGATCCGGTTATTGCCGCGTCCTGCCCCCCGCCGGCCGCGGATACCGGCTCGCCCGGTTGCACGGACGAGTCGCCGACGACGATCTGTTCGAGCAACGTCACCCGGTCCTGCTGCAGCGCGAGCAGCAGGATGACCGCGAGGCAACTCGCTGCGGCGCCGATGTACAGCGCGCGTCTCGTCGATGCGTTCGTTGTCCGCGCGCTGCGGACGGACTCCGCCTCCGCCTGCGCGCGAATCCGGGCGGCCAGCTCGGGGGTGAACATCTTGGCCCGCAGCGGTTCCCCCCTGAGGTCGGCGTGCCAATCGGGTTCAGGTCGGTTCATGCAGCAATCCCTCCTCGCTCAGCATGGCGGACAGTCGCCTGCGCGCCGCGAACAGCCGCGATTTCACGGTTCCCTCCGGGATGTCGAGGATCTTCGCGATCTCCGCGACGCCCAGCTCGTATCTCGCCTGCAGCACCAGCACTTCGCGGTATTTCGCGGGCAGCCGGAACACCTGCCGCCACACCTCGCTCGCCGCCTCCCGGTCGATGAACTCCTGCTCCGCCGAAGCGCCCGTTCCGCGGCCTCGGATCCGGTCGACGAGCAGCGCCCGCCGGAAGAACGAGGAACGGAGATAGTTCATGCTGACGTTGTGCGTGATCCGCAACAGCCAGGTCTTGACCGACGCCTCGCCCCGGAACTCCCCGAACCGGCGATACGCCTTCAGGAACACATCCTGCGTGATGTCGTCGGCCATGGCGCGGTGCTTCACGAGCAGGAACGCGTAGTTCCACACCGCCTGCCCGTACTCGGCCATGAGCTGATCCAGCGTGTGCGTGTCCAGTCGCGCCAGGTGCCGCCAATGTTCGTCCGCCATGGTTCTCACCTCTGACATATAGACAACGGTGGAGGGGGGTTGGTTCGATGGAGGGACAAAAAAACCACGACAAGGCGGTTAGGGGGAAGTGGGATGCGAAAGCTTTATTCCACCCATTTTCCATGTTTGATAGGCAGGTTTTTCAAATTTTCGCTGACGATATCTTTTTCCTGCCACACATTGATTTCGAAAGTGATGTTCCGACTCTCAATAATTTAGGGCTCTTAACATTTCAAATAAGCATTCAATACAAGCACCCATGTGGAGTGAGAGCATTGATAACAACATCTGATTGGACGAAGCGCCCATTCAATCCATACACCCCTGCGAGGGTCGATGCCTCTGACAGCATTCTTCTTCACTCCCCATCAGACTTTCAATCCACGCACCCGCACGGGGTGCGACGCGGTTGCGCTTCGGAAAGTCAAGGACACGATCCGGCTTTCAATCCACGCACCCGCACGGGGTGCGACCAAATGCGCTTGCCTTTGACCGTTATATGTGCCTCCTTTCAATCCACGCACCCGCACGGGGTGCGACGACATTTGGCATAATCTGTCGTATAATCCTAATGACTTTCAATCCACACACCCGCACGGGGTGCGACGCTCCTCGATAAAAATATCCGCAACAATCTTAGGACTTTCAATCCACGCACCCGCACGGGGTGCGACGTATCCGCGCATGTCCATCTGGATCGGTGTAAACCTTTCAATCCACGCACCCGCACGGGGTGCGACTTCGGCGTTTTTAATTTCACATTTAGTCACAAGTGCTTTCAATCCACGCACCCGCACGGGGTGCGACCACACCCACGCATAGCCGTACACCCGCGCATTGTCCTTTCAATCCACGCACCCGCACGGGGTGCGACTCCGATCACGTCCGAACAGCGCTCCATTATCGCTCTTTCAATCCACGCACCCGCACGGGGTGCGACGTTTTTGCCCTGCAGCTCTGTATATCAAACTCGACCTTTCAATCCACGCACCCGCACGGGGTGCGACTCGTTGACCAAGCGCTCATGCACATCATCCGCAAGCTTTCAATCCACGCACCCGCACGGGGTGCGACGCCCTCTCCGCCCGGCAGGCTGCCGAGGTTGTGCACTTTCAATCCACGCACCCGCACGGGGTGCGACTGCAGCAACTCGAGCAAGCGGTCCAGACCTTGACGCCTTTCAATCCACGCACCCGCACGGGGTGCGACGTCGTTTCGGTGAGCCTGCGCAGGAAACGGGCGAACTTTCAATCCACGCCCCCGCACGGGGTGCGACTCCCGGCGGCTCAGGATCGCGCCGTAGTCGCGACCTTTCAATCCACGCACCCGCACGGGGTGCGACGCTACCGCCGATCTCTCAACCGGGACAACCCGGACCTTTCAATCCACGCACCCGCACGGGGTGCGACTCTGATATTCGTCCATGATCGCGCTCCGGCGCGACACTTTCAATCCACGCACCCGCACGGGGTGCGACGGCACACCGTACGTGTGTTCATGGATCGCGCGAAAGCCTTTCAATCCACGCACCCGCACGGGGTGCGACGCTCCTCTCTGTACATTGGTGTTTACGGGGCCGACTTTCAATCCACGCACCCGCACGGGGTGCGACTGCCAGGCAAACGTAAAAAAAACCCGTCCGAGAAGAACTTTCAATCCACGCACCCGCACGGGGTGCGACATGGTCTTGTTGATCGAGTTGTCATCCTGAACGATCACTTTCAATCCACGCACCCGCACGGGGTGCGACTTCAACAGCTTCTGCATCTCCGGACGCTCGCCGATCTTTCAATCCACGCACCCGCACGGGGTGCGACATCCGTTCACGATGTTCCTGATATTCTTCCCAAGTCTTTCAATCCACGCACCCGCACGGGGTGCGACCGGGCGGGTCGAAGTCAATGTCTACTATGACGGCCTTTCAATCCACGCACCCGCACGGGGTGCGACGACTTCACTTCCAGCGTCGCTAAGGTAATTATACCACTTTCAATCCACGCACCCGCACGGGGTGCGACATTTGTTACCTTCATAAAACATTTCAAGCCAAAATCTTTCAATCCACGCACCCGCACGGGGTGCGACCTCGGCAATCGGTATAACTTTCAAATACTGCGTGCACTTTCAATCCACGCACCCGCACGGGGTGCGACGGATGGGTTACAGCCACGCGACCACGCCCCATTGCTTTCAATCCACGCACCCGCACGGGGTGCGACCGGCTGCTTGCTGTCGTCGGGAACATCCAGGAGGACTTTCAATCCACGCACCCGCACGGGGTGCGACCTGGGGAGCAAGTCCCTCACATATCTGTGACCAGCCCGCTTTCAATCCACGCACCCGCACGGGGTGCGACCGGCGAAGTCGGCGCACCGGCGCATTGATCGTCTGCTTTCAATCCACGCACCCGCACGGGGTGCGACTCTAACTTGCTTAATGTTTTTGGGCATTCTGATATGTCCTTTCAATCCACGCACCCGCACGGGGTGCGACCCGGAAAAGCTGTTCGTCCGCGATTCCCGCGATCTTTCAATCCACGCACCCGCACGGGGTGCGACTTTGGGCGTATTTGTGCATCGATACCACACCTTTCAATACTTTCAATCCACGCACCCGCACGGGGTGCGACACATTGGCCGCTGGCTGACTGTTGATCCATTGGTGCTTTCAATCCACGCACCCGCACGGGGTGCGACCCTTAATCAGTGTTCGGTTCTCCTGCACCAGTTCGCGCTTTCAATCCACGCACCCGCACGGGGTGCGACGAATGGCGCTCCCGGAACACATGGGAAACAAGATTCATCTTTCAATCCACGCACCCGCACGGGGTGCGACCAGGAAACAGATGGTATGATTTTGATGGGCCGTGAGCGCTTTCAATCCACGCACCCGCACGGGGTGCGACGCGAATGTCCTGCTTGATCGTCGCCTCTTGGTTCTTTCAATCCACGCACCCGCACGGGGTGCGACCTCGCATGATACGGCTCGCTTCGTAGTATCCGGCTTTCAATCCACGCACCCGCACGGGGTGCGACCCAGCCGGGCGCGGATCGCATGTGGGGCGAGAGTGGCCTTTCAATCCACGCACCCGCACGGGGTGCGACGGTTATGTGTGTTAAAGTTCTCCGTTGCCGTCTCTTTCAATCCACGCACCCGCACGGGGTGCGACGATACCGCCGGATGTTGTTTTTCCCGGAGAAATACTTTCAATCCACGCACCCGCACGGGGTGCGACATTTGACAAGCGGCAATTCCTCGTCGTTGTACTTCTTTCAATCCACGCACCCGCACGGGGTGCGACCTTTCAGGGGCTTCTATGTAAAGGTTGGCACAAACCTTTCAATCCACGCACCCGCACGGGGTGCGACCCGGATACTGGAAGGGCAAGTCGTTCGTGTATGATCCTTTCAATCCACGCACCCGCACGGGGTGCGACCCTGATATTCCTGCTCCTTCGCCTTGTTCTCGGCTTCTTTCAATCCACGCACCCGCACGGGGTGCGACAAGTTCAGCGTTCACCCGTTCCAACTCGTCCAGCAGCTTTCAATCCACGCACCCGCACGGGGTGCGACGCAGCACCGCTTAAAATACCTTCTTTTGTTTTTACAGCCTTTCAATCCACGCACCCGCACGGGGTGCGACTAAAAATTCCTGAAAATCTCCTTCGCAAATTTGGACTTTCAATCCACGCACCCGCACGGGGTGCGACTCCCTTACGTCGATTTCGATGCGCGGATTAAAACTATACTTTCAATCCACGCACCCGCACGGGGTGCGACGGGTTTACCGTCAGATCGGATTCGTCCGCCGGGAAATCTTTCAATCCACGCACCCGCACGGGGTGCGACCGCTTCAACGTATTTCTTAGTTCGTGCCCGTTCGACCACTTTCAATCCACGCACCCGCACGGGGTGCGACTACCATCCCCTCCGATCGTCATATTCACAGCATCTTCCCTTTCAATCCACGCACCCGCACGGGGTGCGACTGAAACAGCTTGAGAAGCTGGCGTCCGGGATCGACTTTCAATCCACGCACCCGCACGGGGTGCGACAGTCCGTCCGCCTCGACAACACGACCAGACCCGTCCACTTTCAATCCACGCACCCGCACGGGGTGCGACCCAGAAGCTCCTGCGTGCCCGCGTAGGCGTTTCCGAGAACTTTCAATCCACGCACCCGCACGGGGTGCGACGTTGGGACAATGAGCTCATACAAAGTAAGGGGAGTGCTTTCAATCCACGCACCCGCACGGGGTGCGACCCGCGTGTATACGCCGAGATTCCCCACCGTGTGCTTTCAATCCACGCACCCGCACGGGGTGCGACCTGCCGATTGACCAAATTTTTTTACCCACAAACTTCGACTTTCAATCCACGCACCCGCACGGGGTGCGACTGGTTGGGTTCATGCTTCCGCCTTTCGCGCGAAGATACTTTCAATCCACGCCCCCGCACGGGGTGCGACACGAGATTCGCGGAGATTTCTGCGGAGAGGAGGTCTTTCAATCCACGCACCCGCACGGGGTGCGACGCTCTGGACGATGCTGTATCGGGCATTCGGCGCCCACTTTCAATCCACGCCCCCGCACGGGGTGCGACTATGTCCACTTCATCCGCATTCGTCGCGAGCCCCGCTTTCAATCCACGCACCCGCACGGGGTGCGACGACCACCTCTGTCAGATGTTGTATTGCAATTATACAGCTTTCAATCCACGCACCCGCACGGGGTGCGACCTGTTTGTCCGTGACGCGGCGGATCAGATCCGCACCCTTTCAATCCACGCACCCGCACGGGGTGCGACCGTACGGGCGCGGATCGATATCCGTGACATAACCGAGGCTTTCAATCCACGCACCCGCACGGGGTGCGACGTACGCAATCGTGCCGCGATGCCGTCAGCGACACCTTTCAATCCACGCACCCGCACGGGGTGCGACGTACGCAATCGTGCCGCGATGCCGTCAGCGACACCTTTCAATCCACGCACCCGCACGGGGTGCGACGCAGCCCGCCCGGCACCAGCGGACAGTCCGCGCCCTTTCAATCCACGCACCCGCACGGGGTGCGACTTGTAGATTCGCACCGGGGCAGTCATTGGCTGTCACCCGCTTTCAATCCACGCACCCGCACGGGGTGCGACGTACAGCGAGCTGTGCTGCTCGCCATACTTCCACTCCTTTCAATCCACGCACCCGCACGGGGTGCGACTTCAGCCCCATCATACCACAGGTGGGGCGGGGAGGGCTTTCAATCCACGCACCCGCACGGGGTGCGACCCGTATGAGGATTGCATCATCGAGGGGATCGTGGAGCCTTTCAATCCACGCACCCGCACGGGGTGCGACCGGTTACGCCTATCGTGGCGTCTACGCGGCCGTCGAAGACTTTCAATCCACGCACCCGCACGGGGTGCGACTCCCGCGAAACTATTGGAACGAGCCGGATTCGCGCTTTCAATCCACGCACCCGCACGGGGTGCGACGCGCCGGTTTGGGCGCTCTGCATCGCCAGACCGAACTTTCAATCCACGCACCCGCACGGGGTGCGCCTCTCCAACGATTCGCTGCGCTTTTGCAGCTCCTCCTCCTCTTTCAATCCACGCACCCGCACGGGGTGCGACTACCGGATGCAGCTTGAGCGGACTGCGGCACGCTTCTTTCAATCCACGCACCCGCACGGGGTGCGACGACAGGATGCGATCACAACGGCACGGACGCTTGACTTTCAATCCACGCACCCGCACGGGGTGCGACACGTGACGTCGTGCGCGTGCGCGTGTATGGAGAGTTCCCCTTTCAATCCACGCACCCGCACGGGGTGCGACGGTGGATCAGGCGGGCGATCATGGTGATGTGTGCTTTCAATCCACGCACCCGCACGGGGTGCGACCGCGGCGAAAAGCTAAAATAATCAAGTTCGAAATGCTTTCAATCCACGCACCCGCACGGGGTGCGACCACATTATGGTAATTCGCCTGCTGCCGCGCTAACACTTTCAATCCACGCACCCGCACGGGGGGCGACGGGAATCAGAGGGAGACCGCCGAAGCCGACGAAGCTCTTTCAATCCACGCACCCGCACGGGGTGCGACGACGCTGAAAAAGCATATCGTGCCCGTCTTGTCGCACTTTCAATCCACGCCCCCGCACGGGGTGCGACCCGACAATCCACCTGTCCGCCGTGTACCCGTTCGCATTCTTTCAATCCACGCACCCGCACGGGGTGCGACGCAGCCGAAACGCGATCTCTGGGATGTCATGACTCTTTCAATCCACGCACCCGCACGGGGTGCGACGCGCGTCCTCTCGTCGTAATCCCAACCACGGAGCTTATACTTTCAATCCACGCACCCGCACGGGGTGCGACGCAAACATCCCGTATGCGATGCGCGGGTGAGAGACACTTTCAATCCACGCACCCGCACGGGGTGCGACTCAATCCTTCGGATCGCCATCTGGTACTCTTTCACTTTCAATCCACGCACCCGCACGGGGTGCGACAAGAACAGCCTCACGATCTTCTTCGGCTCCAGTCCCGCTTTCAATCCACGCACCCGCACGGGGTGCGACGCGGATCAGGATCGGGCGGTGGTGGTGGTGGTGGGCTTTCAATCCACGCACCCGCACGGGGTGCGACAGCATTACCTCAATCGCCTTGATCCACAAGCATTCAACACCATCTATTCGCGAACCTTGTTTCTGTCATCTGCTTTATTGCAACCAAGCTAGTCCAGATCTCGTAAAACAGCTGAATCCAATTGAGGTGCGAACCTCCCAGACTTTTTATGTTTGCTTGGGGTTCGCGCTAACTCATTCAATCAAAAGAAGTCCTTCTGGATCGTAACTGGGTTTTGCCCCCACATGCTCAACTTTTCTCTTCCATTTACTACCAATATTGTAAAATCTCAAGCTGTCTCGTTCTTCATCAATAATCTTCATCAACTTTGTCTTCAGTTGCTTATACTGTAGTGGATCCACAAGACACTCAAATACAGAGTATTGCACTCTTTGACCGTAATTCATACAGATCTTCGCTACCTCACGAAGACGCCGTTTTCCATCTGCTGTTGTTGTCTCGACATCATAAGTTACAAGTACGAACAAGTGATCCACACCCCCTTATTTCCACAAAAATGGCGGGTAAGCATCCAGATCACCCCGAATATATCTCGCCAACAACAAAGCTTGCGCATAAGGCAGTAAGCCCAAAGGGATCTTCTCTTCCAGAAATGGATGGGTTATCTCCTCGTGTTTTCGCTTCTGCCATGCGGCGATCAGTTCTTTGCGCAACGCGGGTTTCAGCAATACTGCGCCATTTTCTTTCTGAACGAATTGGCCCGGATCAATCTGCTTGCGATTAACCATGCTCACAATTAATCGATCAACCAGATATCCTCGCAACTCCTCCATCAAATCAAGCGCCAGACTGGGCCTGCCTGGACGATCACGATGCAGGAATCCCACCTGAGGATCAAGCCCGACGGATTCCAAGGCCGACTGGACATCATTCCTCAGGAGTCCGTATACGAACGACAGCATGGCATTCATCCGGTCCAACGGCGGTCTACGATTTCTGGTGTCACAGCCGGGTTATAATTGACCCACCGGCGCCGGAATGAAAATGACCCACCTTCAGCGAATCTCTCTCTCAGAGATTTCCGACCAAGGAACCTGAGAGAGGAGAATATCAAGTGCTGAA
>Ga0181858_1001719_pt1 | contig 10633 bp, 11 predicted proteins | sample NewIslPassag4_SG_FD_130749 | JGI IMG/M metagenome (GOLD analysis project Ga0181858, IMG submission 130749) | Feedstock adapted compost microbial communities from Newby Island compost facility, Milpitas, CA, USA - Passage 4_SG | ecosystem: Engineered > Solid waste > Feedstock > Composting ...
CGGCCTGCGCTCCCAGAACGGCAAATCCTCCAGCATGCCGTCGATCACCGGCCGGAACCCCCGGCGCATGACGGTGGCGACGCCGTGCCGGAAGGAAGCCAGCAGTTCTTCCCAGCTCAGCCCCTCATACCAGACGTCGCCGGACACCGTTTCCTCCGGCGTCAGCGGTTCCGGACTGCAACCCGCCGTCCAGACGCCCTGGTCCTCCCCGATGTAAACCTGGCACCGCTCGGGTTCCCCGGCTCCGCTCCAGCGTTCCAGCCGGTTGATGAACACGATCTTCATGATTCCTCCTCCTTCGTGAAAGAACCAAATTTCCCATCGGCAGCTTGGTCCGCGGCCGCGAATGAAAAGCACCCCACCGCTTGCATGCGGTGGGGTGCTTCCCCAACCAGGCTACCTTTTTGTAGTAATATTAACACAGGTTCACATTGTTGGCAACCGGTTTTCGGCGCGAACCGGCACTTTCCTTCCCATTCGGATCGGGATTGATTTCACGCGCAGGCTGTGCTATTATTTTTTACGCTTCGCCCGTTCGGCATGATGGCGCGAAGCGGAACATGCGGGTGTAGTTCAATGGTAGAACGCCAGCTTCCCAAGCTTGAGACGTGGGTTCGATTCCCATCACCCGCTCCATTACCGACCATCCGAAGCCTTGCTCCGCAGGGCTTTTTTCGTTTTGCCGAAGACCGGCCGTACCGCGGAATGCGGGGGTTACGCGGTGTTTTCCTCCATGAGTTCCAGAAGTTCCGAAAAACGCCGGATGACCGCGTCCGCTCCGGCCAGCTCCTCTTCCCGGCCGAATCCGGCATAGGCGCATCCGACGCCCCGCAGGCCGTTTCGGCGGCCGGCCTCCACGTCGGACGAGCGGTCGCCCACCATCCAGGCGTCGCGGACGCCGTGACGGTCCATGAGCAGCCGGACCAGATCCGCTTTCCGGGCCGTGCCGTATTGGCCGGCGCTGTACAAGCCCTCGAACAGGTCTCCGATGCCCTTTTGCCTCGTCACTTCCCGCACGTAGGATTCCAGGCCGTTGCTGGCCACAAACAGCCGGATGCCGCGCCGCTTCAGCTCCCGCAGCGTTTCCGGCACGCCTTCGAACAGATCCCCTTTTCCGACGGCCAGTTCTTCCTCGCCGTATTGCATCAGCAGCTCGTTGGCCCGCTCCCGGGCCTCCGGCGAGCCGTCGGGGATGACCCGCTGCCAGATGTCATCGATCAGCATCCCGAGGGAACTGTAAAACCGTTCCACCGGCGGGGCCGGCTTCACATACAGACCTTCGTCGCGCAGGGTGTCGAAGATGCGCCAATAAACCGGTTCAAGCAGCGTCTCCGACCGGAAAAGCGTCCCGTCCAGATCGAAAATGACGGCTTCCGGTGCCGGCCATGCCTTTTTCGTTGCGCTTTCCATCCGTTTCACTCCGTTTCTCCCCGATTCATGATAGCCCAATGCCCGCCGGAACGCAAAAAATGGGGCTCCTAAAGCCGGAAGCCCAAAGTCCCCCGATGGGTGGACAATTGCGGACCGCGGAGGTAAGATTTTTTTGCCGCGGAAAACGCGCGTGCGCGAAGCGGGCGGTGGCGGATGTTCCCCGCGGGGTCGTATAATGCAAGAAAGACCGCAAAGGAGTTTTTCCCATGAAACAGCCGGATTTCGACTTTTTGCTGGACATCAACGAACAGACATCCACCCGCTATGTAACATTCATCACGCCGAAGCTGAACCGGTTTGATCTCGCCGTGCTCACGACCGACCGGTTCTACGGGAAAAAGATCGTCATCGACCTGCAGACGGGAAGAAGCGGCATCCTCGGCCCCGATGATCTGGAAGAGGAAGGGGTGCTGGAGTCGGGGTTCCGCATCTCGGAGGAACAGGCCAGGGAACTGGCGGAGTTCCTCACGATGGTGCTGGGCGCCGTCACCTTCACCGATTGACGGCTCCTGGAACCGGACATCCGGACCCGGCAGACTGTTTACTCCGCTTTGGCGCCCCACACCCGGTTGAACTCGTCTTCCCTGTACCCGACGGTGACGCGGCGGCCGTCCGTGACCACGGGACGCCTGATGAGCATTCCGTTGCCGGCCAGCAGGGCGATCTGTTCTTCCTCCGGCATGCCTTCCAGGCGTTCTTTCAGCCCCATCGAACGGTACGCTTCCCCCGACGTATTGAACCATTTCCGCACCGGAAGGCCGCTTTGGGCGATCAATTGCCTCAGTTCCTCCTTCGAGGGCGGCGCCTCCTTCAGGGGAACCAGCTCCATCGGCACATCCAGGGACTTGAGATGGCCGATGGCCTTCCGGCAGGTCCCGCACGCGGCGTGATAGTACACTTTCAGTGTTTTCCCCCCGGAGTCTTTCCGGCTCATCCTTCGACACTCCCTATTCCAGATTCGAAAGCAGCATTTCCAGGCGTTCCATGTCGGCGGGAAGGGGGGCTTCCAGCTCCAGCGGCTCTCCCGACACCGGATGGCGAAAAGCGAGATACGAAGCGTGCAGCGCCTGCCGCGCGATCGCGTCCCCGGGAACCGCGGGAAACCGTTCCGGCGCGTCCCCCGCATAGTCCGGATCGCCGATGAGCGGGCAGCCGATATGCCGCATATGAACCCGGATCTGGTGGGTTCGCCCCGTATCCAGCCAGACGGCGAGGCGGGAAGCCGCGCCTGCATACCGCCGTTCCACGGCATATCGGGTGCGCGCCGGCGCTCCGTCCGGACGGACCTTGCGCAGACGGCGGCTGGCGGGATCGCGCCCGATCGGCGCGTCGATTTCCCCCTCCGGCTCGGGCGGACAGCCGTACACAAAGGCGCAGTAGCGCTTCGTGACCAGGTTTTTTTCCATCTGCACGGCGAGTTGCTGGTGGGCGAAGGGGTGCTTGGCCACGATCACCAGGCCGGAGGTGTTTTCGTCGATCCGGTTGACGGCCCGGAACCGGTGCCGTTCGCCCTTCTGCAGCCAGTGGTGCACGACGCCGTTGGCCAGCGTGTTTTCGTAGCGTCCCTTGGTGGGATGCACGATCAGGCCCGGCGGCTTGTTGATGACCATGAGATAGGCGTCTTCAAACACGATGTCGAGATCCATTGGCTGGGGCTGAATGGTCTCCGACTCTTCCGCTCCGATGCGAAGTTCGACCACGTCCCCGGGAAACACCCGCTCGTCCGCCCGGACGGGGACTCCGTTCACCTTGATCCCGCCCTCCGTATTTTTCAGGCGGATCAGCATGCGGCGCGACATCCCCAGCCTTCTGCGCAGCACCTCTTTCAGCCGTCGCCCGGCGTCCGCCCCGTCCACGACGTGCACGATGACGCCGTCGGCGCCAGCCGTTTCGGGCGCGGGTGCATAATCGCCGTTGGTTGTCAGCTTGTCCATCCGATTCCGTCACCGCTTTTTCCCGGCTTCGTCCGTTTGGGGAGGCTGAGGCGGGGCGCTGCGCGGTCCGTCCGGCCGGGGCGCGGCGTCGTCCGGTTCGGTCGGTTTCGAAGCGGGGGGCGCGGCCGGTTCGGGCGGATTTGAGGCATGTGCCGGATTCACCGTTTCCGCCGGCCTGCCCGGCTCCCCGCGCTCCGTCGGACCTCTGCCGAACACGTCGGCCGACCGCACGTATTCCTGGTCCGGCACCCCCAGCCGGGCGTTGGCCGCCCTTGCCGCCGCAAAAAAATAATCGGACAGCCGGTTCAGATACCGCAGCACCTCTTCCGGACACGGCCCGACACGGCCGAGCGCCACGGCCCGCCGCTCCGCCCTGCGGCAAATTGTGCGGCACAGGTGCAGGCACGCGGAAATCCGGCTTCCGCCAGGCAAAACAAACCGCCTGATCGGCGGCGTTTCCTCCGACAGCCGGTCGATCCGTTCCTCCAGAAGCCGGACCATGTCCCCGTGCACCTTCATTTTTTCCGGCACCGGCTCGGCGTAGGACAGATCGGACCCGCAGTCGAACAATTCGTTTTGGATGCGATAAAGATCTTCCCGCAAATCCGCGAAAAGATCCCCGGGCTCCTCCGCCATCATGGCGGCCGCCAGCCCCACCGCGGCGTTCAGCTCGTCGATGGTGCCGTACGCTTCCACCCGCGGGTCGTCCTTCGCCGTCCGTCCGCCGATGACCCAGGTCTCGCCGCGGTCTCCGGTGCGGGTGTAAAGGCGCATGGCCTGACCTCCCGTGTCATTTCGGCAGTAGCGACAAAAGTGCAATTATTTTCGCATGAAAACGGGATTTCCGGGAAAATAATTACCCTTTGTACCATTAAATTGGAAATATTTATGCGATTTTGGACAAGCGACTCGAAATCAAGTGTATAAATGTCGCTATTTTGCCCGATCGGCCATGAAAACGAATAAATAAATGCACTTTTGTCGTTATTTCGCCTCCGCGCCCAAATGAGAAAAGAGGGCCTCAGAGGGTCTTCAAAAATTTCCCGATGCGTTCCAACGCTTCCTGCAGCAGCGTGGGCGAAGTGGCGTACGAGCAGCGCAGGAACCCTTCGCCGCCCTTGCCGAATACGTTGCCGGGCACGGCGGCGACCTTCGCCTCCCGGAACAGCCGCTCGGCGAACTGCTCGGAAGTCAGGCCCGTGTGCCGGATGGACGGGAAAGCGTAAAACGCCCCCTGCGGCTCGTGGCACGGCAGCCCGATGTCCCGCAGCCCCTGGACGATTAACCGCCGCCGCTGGTTGAACGATTCCACCATGCGTTCCATTTCTTCCATGCCGTTGCGCAGCGCCTCGATCGCCGCCACCTGGCTCATGATCGGCGCGCACATGACGGTGTATTGGTGGATTTTCAGCATGGCCGCGATGATTTCCGGATGGCCGCAGGCGTAGCCCATCCGCCATCCCGTCATGGCGAAGGCCTTGGACATCCCGCTGACGAGCACGGTCCGGTCGCGCATGCCCGGCAGCGACGCGAAGCTGACGTGCTTCGCGCCGTAGGTCAGTTCCGCGTAGATTTCGTCGGCCACCACAATCAGGTCGTGCTCCTCCACCACCCTGGCGATGGGCAGCAGCTCTTCCCGCGTCATGATGGCGCCCGTCGGGGTGTTCGGAAAAGAAAGGATGAGGACCTTCGATTTCGGCGTCAGGGCGGCGCGCAGGGCGGCAGGCGTCAGCTTGAACCCGTCCTCGGGCCGCGTTTCGATGCCAACCACCACCCCGCCGCACAGCTTGGTGATCGGCGAATAGCAGACGTAGCTGGGCTCGGGAATGAGCACCTCGTCCCCCGGATTCACCAGGGCCCGCAGCGCCAGGTCCACGGCCTCGCTGGCGCCCACGGTCACCAGCACCTCTTTGGCGGGATCGTACGTCAGCCCGAAACGCCCGTGCAGATATTCCGCGATCGCCTCGCGCAGCTCGGGCAGCCCCGCGTTCGAGGTGTACTGGGTTCGGCCTTTTTCAATCGAATAAACCGCCGCGTCGCGGAACCGCCAGGGCGTGACGAAATCGGGTTCGCCGACGCCGAGGGAAATGACGTCCTTGCTCCCGCTCACCAGATCGAAGAACCGGCGGATGCCGGAAGGCGGAATGGCCTTGACGTTGTCCGCCAGATAATCCGCCATGGACTTGCGGCGGCTCCGCTCCGTTGACGGTTCGGATTCGGATTTTACCGGTTGTTTGATCATGGGCATCGTCCTTCTTTTCTGCCAGACTTAGACGCAAGCTCCGGAACGGCTGGCCCGGCGCCGGGACGGCGCGGCAAAGCGCGCGGAAACGCGGCGCCGCTCAGGGCGAAACGGCCAGCCGGTGATCGCCGTTGAGCTCCTCGAAGATGACGCCGTCCTGCTTGTATTTTTTCAGGATGAAAAACGTCTTGGTCGAAATGACCGATTCGATGGGAGCCAGCTTGCTGGACACGAACGAGGCGACTTCCTTGAGGGTTTTGCCCTCGATTTCCACCAGCAGGTCGTAGGCTCCGCTCATCAGGTAAACCGATTTGACTTCGGGGTACAAATAAATCCGCTCCGCGATTTTTTCGAAACCGCGGCCGCGCTCCGGCGTGCACTGCACCTCGATGAGCGCCGTCACCTTGTCGTCGTCCACCTTGCTCCAGTTGATGGTGGCGCCGTACTTGACGATGACGTGCTTTTTCTCCATGTCGGCGATGGCCTCGCGCACCGTCTCTTCGTCCACGCCCAGCATGGTGGCGATGGTGGACGGCGGAAGACGCCCGTCTTCCCGGAGCAGTTCCAGGATTTTCAGCCGCAAATCGTCCAAGGGAGATCCCCTCCTGAATTAATCTCCATATTACATCAAATCCAGGCTTTGTGAAAAGAGGCCGCCCTTGCGGATGACGGCCGCCCGGTCTTCGTCCGACAGGACGAAGTGGACGGAAAAACAGGAGGGGCACACGTACACGGTGGCCTCGAACGACGCATCCAGCACCGGGTGCGCGGCCTTCGGCGGCGTATACGGACGGAAGCCCTCCGGCCCTATGCGCAGCGAACCGCCTTCGATCATGTATTCCCGGCAAGAAGGGCATTCCGGCACTTCCCGCTGCGTCTCCAGCCATTTGTCCACCGCCGCGCGGAACATCAGCATCTCTTCGCCGCCGATTTCCCGCAGCTCCATGTCCCCCGGAAAATCGCCTTCGCCGGACTTGCCGGCTTCCGCGCGTTTCCCTTCCGCGGCCCCGGCCGCCGGATTCTCCCCGGGTGCGGCCGCTCCGGTCGCCGCAGCTCCGGCTGCCGCCGTTCCGGACGCCGCCCGGGGCGGCTCCCATGCGCCGGACGCCGCTTTCGCTCCGGCCGTCCCCGCCGTTTCGGCCAAGCCCTCCGGACCGCCGTCCTCTTCGGCTTCTTCCGGGTCCAGATCCAGGGTAATCTCCACGGTCCGGTAGTCGCCCAGCTCGTTTTCGCAAACCGGACAGTATTCCGGTGTTTCGTCCTCATCCGGCCAGATCTCGTTCTGGCACCAGGGGCAAACGATCGGGTTCATCCATCAAGCCTCCCTCAACCACAAATACAGGACGCCAAGCGCAAAAAAAACCAGGGCCAGCACGAGCAGCGTTCGCGTCAGATATTTCATCCTCAGGGCCTCCCGCTTCCCATGACGTCAACCACCGCGCCGACCAGGTAGGAAAGCGACACCGAAATGATCATGGCCAGGAAACCCACCGCCCGGTTGTCTCGGGCGATTTCGGCGTCGATCCGGAACAGGGGCGTCATGAACTCGAACATGAAATAGGCCGCGAGCAAAAGCACGAACCCGACGGCGGCCCAGATCAGGGTCTCGTAGATGGTGTCCCCGGCCTGGATCGAGAAGCGGAAAACGTTGCAGATCCCGAAAATTTTCCCGCCGGTCGCCATCGCCACAGCCAGGTTGCCCTTCCCGATTTCTTTCCATCCGTCGTAGCGCGTCACGCATTCAAAAATGTACAAAAATACGATGAGGGCCAGCACGCCGACGGAAAAATAGGCCAGCACGGCCAGATAGGGATTGGACATGATCAGATCCGCGATTTGTTCCACCGGAATCCTCCTTCACGCCGCGCGCTCCGGGGCGCGCCCGCTCTCGCGCCGCCGCGCCCGCAAGCGGCTCAGGCAGCCGCTTCGGCGCGGCGACCTTGAAGCTACCTCAGCTCGGCGACCGTGACGCCGGAGCCGCCTTCGCCTATCTCCCCAAGGCGGAAACCCCGGACATGCTTGTGCCGGCGCAGATAATCCTGGATGCCGCTGCGCAGCGCCCCGGTCCCCTTGCCGTGAATCAGCCGGACCTGATGCAGATTGGCGAGCACCGCTTCGTCCAGAAAACGCTCCCCCTCGACGAGGGCTTCTTCCAGCGTCCGCCCCCTGAGGTCCAGTTCCGTCCGCACGGCGGCATCGCGCGTGCGCCTGACCGTCGCCGCGGGCACCGGCTCCTGCCGCTTCCGTCCGGTTTTCGTCCCGCCGGCGGGTTCCAGGTCCTCCAGCCGCACCCTGATTTTCATGACGCCGATCTGCACCGTTGCCGAGTCGCCTTCCGATTCGACCACCCGGCCGGTTTGCCCGCCCAGGCTGCGCACCCTCACCTCGTCGCCCGGCTCGGCTTTTTCCAGACCGGCGGCCGCTCCCTCCGGATCGCCGGCGCGGTCCGGCACCAGCTCTTCCAGCCGGCGGCTGGCCTCGATCAGCCGGTGCTCCTTGATGGAAGCCGCTTCTTCCCGGGCCAGCCGGCGCAGCTCCGCCAGGATGTCCTCCGCCTCCCGCCTGGCCCGGGCGACGATGGTCCGCGCTTCTTCCCGCGCGGCGGCCATCAGCTTCTCCTTGCGCTCGGCAAACTTGCGGCGTTCTTCCTCCAGTTCCCGGCGCAGGGCTTCCGCTTCCCGGCGGAGCCGTTCGGCTTCCTGCCGGTCCGCTTCCGCCGACCGCCGGTCCTTCTCGAGGGAGGCGAGCATGCGGCTCACGTTCAGCTCTTCTTCGCGCATTTCCCCCCTCGCCCGGCGGATGATGCTTTCCGGAAGGCCGAGGCGCCGGGCGATGGCCAGGGCGTTGCTGCGGCCGGGCACGCCGATCAGGAGGCGGTAGGGGGGACGGAGCGTCCGGTCGTCGAATTCCATGCTGGCGTTGACGATGCCTTCCCGGTTATAGGCGTATGCCTTGAGTTCGCCGAAATGGGTCGTCGCCACCACGCGGCAGCCGATCCCGTGCAGATGCTCGAGAATGGCCACCGCCAGCGCCGAACCTTCCGCCGGGTCCGTGCCGGCGCCGAGCTCGTCGAGCAGCACCAGGCTGCGCGGCGTCACCCGGCGGAGGATGGCGACCAGATTTTTCATGTGGCCGGAAAACGTGCTCAAATTTTGCTCGATGCTCTGTTCGTCGCCGATGTCAGCGTACCCCCCGTCGAACACGGCCAGCCGGCTTCCCTCGCCGGCGGGCACGAAGAGGCCGGCCATCGCCATCAGGCTGAGCAGGCCGATGGTTTTGAGCGAGACCGTTTTGCCGCCCGGGTTGGGCCCCGTGATGATCATCGTCGTGAAAGCGCCGCCCAGCTCGACGTCGATGGGCACCGCCCGATCCGCGGGAAGCAGCGGATGGCGCGCCTTGGGCAGCCGGATGATGCCGGAGTCGTTCATCTCCGGCCTGGTCGCCTTCATTTCGCCGGCCAGAGCCGCCTTGGCGAACCAGAAATCGAGAACGCCGAGGGTTTCCGTGTCGGCGGCCAGTTCCTCCGCCTTTTCCCCGACGAGCCCGCTCAGCCGCCGCAGGATGCGTTCGATTTCCCGGCTTTCGCGCAGGCGCAGTTCCTTCAGGCGGTTGTTGAGCGCAACGATCGCTTCGGGCTCGATGAACAGCGTGGCGCCGCTGGCGGACTGGTCGTGCACGATGCCGCCGAAGCGGGCGCGGTATTCCTGTTTGACCGGCAGGACGAACCGGTCGCCGCGCAGGGTCACGATGGCGTCCTGCAGCATCTGGCGCACGGACGGCGAACGGATCATTTCGTCCAGTTTGTCCCGGATCCGGTTCTCCCCGAGGCGGATTTCGCGGCGGACGGACGCCAGCTCCTCGCTGGCCGCGTCCGTCACCTCGCCGTTTTCGTCGATGCAGCGGCGGATTTCCTCCTCCAGGGCCTTCGCTTCGCCCAGACGGGCGGCCATGTCCGCCAGATGCGGGAGCTGTCCCGCTTCCGCGGCGGCCCGCAGGTACCTGCGGATCGCTTCCGCGCCGGCGATCAGGTCCGCGACATCCAGGAGTTCCCGCGCCGACAGCACCCCGCCGATGCGGGCGCGGCGCAGGGCCGGGCGGATGTCGGTGATGCCGCCGAAGGGCGGCGCGCCCTTCAGGGCGACGGCGCGGACGGCTTCGTCCGTATGCGCAAGCCTCAGCCGCACCTCCTCAGGGTCGGAAGAGGGCGCAAGCGCAAGCGCCGCTTCGCGGCCCATCGGGGTGGCGGCCAGGTCGGCCAGGCGCGCGACGATCTTGTCAAATTCCAGCGTTTCCAGCGCTTTCCCGTCCACGGAGGAATCCCACCCCTTATGTCCATATTATAGCCGAAACGCCTCCGCCCTGCGAAACCGCCGTCCGGCGCGGCCCGGCCGGGACGCGGGAATCCTTGCCGTCCCCCGGCCCGACGCATAGCTCTCCGCCGGTAGCGGAATACTAGGTACAATTCCGGATGCTCTCCACACAACGCTGCAAAGGGAGGATCTTGTGCATGGAATTTCTGGGGCATGTGGTCCGATTTGTCGTGTCGGCGATCGCCATCATGCTGGTGAGCCTGATCGTGCCGCAGTTTGACGTGGGCGGTTTCTGGAGCGCCCTGCTGCTCGCGCTGGTCATCGCCCTGTTCGGCTGGATCATCGAGGCGATCTTCGGGAAGAAAGTCACGCCCTTCGGCAGGGGGATCGTCGGATTTCTGACCAGCGCCCTGATCATCTGGCTGGCGCAGTTCGTGGTCGGCGGGGTGGAGACGTCCATCCTCGGCGCGATCCTCGCGGCGCTGGTGATCGGGATCGTCGACCTGTTCATTCCGAAGGCCAACCCCTACAAGGCCGGCCGCAGCCACTCGTAACGGGTCCGGCTTCAGCCCGGGCCGCCCAGACGCTCCGTTGCCAGACGGAGCGTTTTTGTTCACCCGTTTTTGTTCACCAAACGATGCGTTTTTGTTCACCAAGATGTCACAGCGCGCGTGAACGATATCACGGGAGAATGTGGTATGATGGCTAAAGAAAAG
>Ga0181858_1001720_pt1 | contig 10628 bp, 13 predicted proteins | sample NewIslPassag4_SG_FD_130749 | JGI IMG/M metagenome (GOLD analysis project Ga0181858, IMG submission 130749) | Feedstock adapted compost microbial communities from Newby Island compost facility, Milpitas, CA, USA - Passage 4_SG | ecosystem: Engineered > Solid waste > Feedstock > Composting ...
GGCGCTGCGCATTCAAGCGGCGAGCGCCTGTTGCAGTCCGCAATTTCGCTGGGTGTTGGATGTGCCGCGGCAGGACGATTTGCGCCTGCAAGTGGATGAGATGGAGTTTATCGTCGATCCCATAACCCGGCCATTGACCGACGGATTGTTGGTCGACTACGCGGAGACGCCGTACGGCGGCCAGTTCATTTTTCAGCCGGATGCCGCGGCACGCAAGTCCCCTGAATTTTAAGAGTCCGGCTTTAGCGAGGGATTGGCGTGAAACCGTTGATTATTGAAATTTGCGGAAACAACGAACTCAGCTGGGAAGAGGACTGGCTGGAAAAAATTCGCTGGCTGTGCCGCCGATACGGATTTGAACCGCAGACGACGACCGACGATTGTCACGACTTGTGCAGCGAGTGCGTTCAATTTCCGTATTTGATCATCGACCGGCACGTCCTGATGGCGGAGACCATTGAGCAGTTGTATGAAAAATTGGATGTTTATTTGCGAAAAGCGGGTTCGTCGGCGGGAGGGGAGACGCATTGACGACATTTCGACAGTGGAAGGAACAACTGGCAATCTACATGTGCATGCCGGTGGTTCCGGGACGGCAAGGGATGGACGCGCTGGCCATCGCCCGGGCCGCCATTGCCGGCGGGGTGAGCGCCATCCAGCTTCGGGACAAGGAAAGTCCCCTTTCCGACGTGTTGTGCGTCGGCCGGCAACTCCGCCGGCTTTGCCGTGAGGCCGACGTGCTGTTTTTCGTCAACGATCGGGTGGATGTGGCGCTGCTGTTGGACGCCGATGGCGTGCACGTGGGTCAGGACGATTTGCCGGTTCATGAGGCGCGGCGGCTGCTGGGGCCCGGGAAAATCGTGGGGGCGTCGGCCGGTTCCATCGAAGAAGCGGAGCGTTCTCTCGTCCAAGGGGCCGATTATTTAGGCGTCGGTTCCATTTTTGCCACAACGAGCAAACCCGATGCCGGCGAGCCGGTGGGGACCGACTTGCTCCGGCAAATTCGCCGCCGCTGGAATGTCCCGCTGGTCGGCATCGGCGGGATAAAAGCGGACAACGCTGGCGACGTCATGGCCGCCGGAGCCGATGGGGTGGCGGTCATTTCCGCCATTTTTGATGCCCCCGATCCGAGAGCAGCGGCCGCCCGGTTACGGGCCGCCGTAGGAAAGTAAATGGTGGAAAGCCGGTTGCCGATGCGTTTTTTCGGCACACCATCCGTAGCGGGATGGTTCCTTGACATGCTATAATACTGCACGAATTCATCGGGTCTGATGCGACGATGAACGAAGGCGCGGGAGAACGAATGGCGAACATCGCAGGGCGAAAGGAAGGAAAATGTGTGAAATCCATGGGGAAAGAGCCAGTATGCCCGATTGAACAAACGTTGAATGTCATCGGCGGAAAATGGGTCATTCTCATTATCCGTGAACTCATTCAAGGAAAAAAGCGCTTCTCCGAGCTTGAAAATGTGCTGGGCGCCAGTTCCAAAATGATCAGTCAACGGCTGAAGGAATTGGAGAAAAACGGCATCGTTCGAAGGACGGTCATTCCCGATGTGCCGCCAAAAGTGGAATACACCTTGACGGAAAAAGGGGAAAGCTTAAACAAAGTGTTGGATGCGATGGCTGAGTGGGGAAGGCGGTACGGACAACATGGCGATTCGTCTTCTTAACGGCCGGCGATGGTGATGGCCACCTGTTTTTGTGGAACCGGTGGCCATTCTTTATTGATCATAATCATACTTGATAAATAGGTTTAATATGAATAAAATGATGTTCAAATCATTCTCCATCAAGGAGACGGGTGGGAGGGGAGACGATTGAAGGGGAACCAGAACCATCTCGATCCCGAATGGATCGAGCGTATCATCCGTTCGTTGGAAGGGCTGGAATACGGTTCGGTCCAAATCATTGTCCATGATTCCCGCATCACGCAAATTGAACGGTTGGAAAAGTTTCGTTATCCGTTGGAGAAAAAGGAACACGGCCGGGAGGTGAAGCAGAAGGCACCATGAAAGACAATGCCATATCATGTCGCCGATCGGAACACCGAAGGCTCCTTTGTCCCAAAGCAGAATGACGGGGATGAAGGAGCTATTTATATATTGAAAATGAATATTGGAAATGAATTTTGAAAAGAAGGGTTGACGCATTACACGACACTACGTATAATACCAATTAATCACATATGAAAAATATGAAATGCCGACCATACCAATGGAGGCCCCGAATCAGCCCGCGAGCTGACGTCGGGGCCTCAATATTTTGGAAAGGGGTGGGGTTATGAGTCGGGTCGTTTTGCTCGCGGGAAGCCCGTCCAGGCCATCCAGAACAACGAGGGTGTTGGATTACGCCGGTCGTTTGCTGTCCGATGCCGACCGGAGCATCGTTGTCCAGCGCGTGGATGTGACGGATTTGCCGGCGGAAGATTTGCTGCGAGGGCGTTGGGACAGCGAGGCCGTGCAGGAGGCGGCCCGCCAAATTCTAGCGGCGGATGGCGTAATTGTCGGTACGCCCATTTACAAAGCCTCCTACACGGGGGTTTTCAAAGCGTTTCTCGATTTGTTGGAGAGGGATGCGCTGGCGGAGAAAATCGTCCTGCCCATTGCCTTGGGGGGCACGCCCCACCACTTTCTCGTGTTGGATTACGCCTTGAAGCCGGTGTTGGTTGCGTTGGGGGCACGCCACATTTTGGGCGGTGTTTACATTTTGGATTCGCAAGTCAACGTTGCCGAAGGAACGGGCCCCATTTTAGAGGAGGAGCCCGATCGCCGCTTGCGCAAGACCCTGTATGAATTCAGCCGACACTTGGCGTCCCGTGACCCGGCGGTGTTCCAACCGGATTCCGTGCTGTCGGGTTCCCGTTGAAATCGGCCGTTAACGGTATATCCGTGGCTGGGCCAATGGTTTGTCGGCCGATTTCGAGCATTGCAAGATACAACCGAAGAAAATGGACGGGGAGGGGAAGGAAGATGGCCAGAGGACAAAAGGTCGTGTTGTGGGGCCGGCAAGGTTGCCAAGGGTGCCAAAACGTGAAAGCTTTTCTCGAGGAAAAGGGATATGCGTATGAAACCGTGGATGTGGAAGGGCGAGATTACTTGCGGGATGTCTTGGAATTGAAATACGGCGTCCGCCATGTGCCGGTGGTGGAGATTGGAAACGGACAAGTGTATGAAGCGGTCACCGATGGTGACTTGCAACGCATCGAGGCTTTGTTGAAACAACAAAATTGATGGAATCACAGGAGGGGGGTCCCACGATGGTGGAATTCATTACCATGGCCCCGACGTCCGGTGACGGCAAGTACGTCGGGGTGGGGAATTACAACTCGCGGCAAATTGACGGCTGGTCGGGCAGCGCCGAACGCATTCCTTCGTTGGAGTATATCAGGAGTGTTGCCCAAGCGGCGGAAAAAGGCGGCTTTTCCACCTTGTTAATACCGACCGGCAGCAACTGCCTGGACCCGCTGGTGGTGGCGTCATCGTTGATTCACGCCACCGAACGGATCCGGCTGTTGTTTGCCGTCCGGCCGGGATTTACGGCGCCGGCGCTTTTTGCCCGGCAATATTTGACCCTCGATTACTGGGCGGGCGGCCGCGTGCGGGTCAACTTCGTGACCGGAGGCTCGCCGGCGGAACAAGCCAGCGACGGCGATTTTCTCGACCACGATACCCGCTATCGCCGGACGAAAGAGTTTATCCAAGTGTTCAAACGACTGTTGCTGGAAGATTCCTTCGATCACGAAGGAGAATTTTACCGCTTGAAAAACGCGGCGTTGACGCTGAAACAATATCATCGCCCGCTGCCGGAAATTTATTTTGGCGGCGCCTCGGAAGCGGCGAAAAAGGTGGCGGCAGAAGAAGCGGATGTGTATATGTTGTGGGGCGAGACGCTGGAACGGAGCAAAGAGCGGATAGAGGAAATGAAAGCTTTGGCGGCGCAACAAAACCGGCGATTGAGTTACAGCATTTCTTTCCAGGTTGTTCTGGGGGAAACGGAAGAGCAAGCGTGGGCCAATGCCGAGGAACTGGTCAGCCGGGCCGATCCGAAGGCTATCCAGCAAAAAGAGGAAGAAAGCCGCAATGCCGATTCCGTCGGCATGAAACGGCTCCATCAGTTGATGAAAGAATCGCGGGAGCGGCAGTTTCGCATCGGACCGAACCTTTGGGCCGGACTGACGCAAGTGTTGAGCGGCAATTCCATCGCCTTGGTCGGGACGCCGGATCAAGTGGCGGATCGCATCGTCGAGTACGTCCGGCTTGGTTTTGACAAAGTGCTGTTGCGCGGCTTCCCGCATTTAGAAACGATTGAGGCGGTGGGCCGGGATGTGTTTCCCCGGGTGAGGGAAAGACTGCGGGAAAAAGTGGCGCAATGAAACGACGGCATGTCCGGCGGCAGACCGGGGGCCGCTGGAATGTTCACTTGCGGAAACTGTCGCCGTACTGTTGGCATCGGAGGGAACGCTGCATGGGGCAGGGGCATGAGTCTAGACCGTTGGCGGGGCTGCGGGTGATTGAACTGGGGCAAATTGCCGCCGGACCGTTTGCCGGCATGCTGTTGGCCGACCTTGGCGCTGATGTCGTCAAGGTGGAAAATCCGCAAGGCGGCGATGGCATGCGAGGTTGGCCGCCGTTGCTGGACAATGGAAACGGCGAAGTGTACAGCGGCAATTTTGCTTCGTTGAACCGGAACAAGCGCAGCATCGCCATCGATTTAAAAGACGAAAGGGAGCGGCAGCGCTTGATCCAGTTGTGCGGAAAAGCGGATGTCCTGTTGGAAAATTACCGCCCCGGCGTCTTGCGCCGCCTTGGTTTAGGATACGACGAACTGCGGGACATGAATCCCCGCCTGGTATACTGCTCGATTTCGGGATACGGCCAACAAGGTCCTTATGCTCAAAAAGGCGCATTCGACGTGACAATTCAGGCCATGAGCGGCCTGATGAGCGTGACGGGCGAAGAGGAAGGGCTGCCGGTCAAATGCGGCGTTCCGGTGGCGGACTTTGTTGCCGGATTGTATGCCGCCTACACCATTGTCGCGGCCGTACGGCGGGCGGAACAAACCGGCCAGGGAACGTATATCGATTGTTCCATGCTGGGGGGGTTGCTGGGCATTTCCGCCTTGCAAACGAGCGAGTATTACGGAACAGGCCGGGCTCCCCGCCGGCTTGGCACGGCCCATCCCCGCAATGCACCTTATCAAGGATATATGGCCAAAGATCGGATGTTCGTCTTGGCGGCCGGCAACGACAAGTTGTGGAGCCGGGTGTGTGATGTTGTGGGTCGTCCGGAGTTGGCCGACGACGAACGGTTTGCGACGCAGGTGCTGCGGGCAAAGAACCAAAAACAATTGACCGCGGTCCTGCAACCGATATTTGCCACGCGGACGGCGCAAGAGTGGCTCCGGGAATTGGATGCGCGGGGAGTGCCTTGTGCGCCGGTGAACGATTTTCACGACATATTGCACGATCCCCATGTGTTGAGCATGGGGATTATCGGAGAAGTTCGCTTACCCAACGGTGTGACGACACCGAATGTCGGATTTCCGATTCATATGAGCGATTTTGCTTTTTCGGTTTACCGAAACCCGCCCAAATTGGGAGAACATCAAGAGGAAGTTTTTCGGGATTGGCTGCAAGAAGACGGTGTGGCGGCGGAACGGTAAACAACAATGAAAGGAGACGCCGCAGCAACCGACGGTTGGAAGGGGGGAGACGGCATGGAAGCCGTCATGCAGGAACGGGTGCAGACCCATGGACGGATGCGTGAAAAAATTCATGTTTCCAATTTGACATTGGTGTACGGAGAACAAGAAATTCTCCACCGTATGAACTTGACGGTTCATGAAGGGGAATTTCTCGTCATCATGGGTCCGAGCGGGTGTGGCAAAAGCACATTGTTGCGTGTGCTATCCGGATTGACGAAGCCGACCGAAGGTGAGGTGCGCGTCGATGGAACGGCGGTGACGGCCCCGTCGCTGCAGCGGGCGATGGTCTTTCAAGATTACTCGTTGTTTCCGTGGTTGACGGCGCGGGAAAACATTGTTGTATCCCTCCAGCAGGCGTTGAAACGGCGCGGACAAAACGTGCGAATAAAGGAGCTGACGGCGTTGGCCGAGCAATACCTTGCATTGGTACAGCTTGGTCATGCGGCCGATAAATACCCCGGGCAGTTATCCGGCGGGATGAAACAACGGGTTGCCATTGCCCGGGCATTGGCGCAACAGCCCGACATTTTGCTGATGGATGAACCGTTCGGTGCCCTGGATCCGATGACCCGCGTTCATTTGCAAGATCTGTTGTGCGACATTTGGGCGGAACGGCGGCAGACCATCGTGTTCGTCACTCATGATGTGGAAGAAGCGATTTATTTGGCCGATCGCATCGCCGTCTTCCGGCCCGGGCCGCCGGGGGAAATCGCCGCTGTGTTGACGATGCCCTTTGCACGCCCGCGGAATCGAAAGAAGTTGTACTTGTCCGCGGAATATGAACAAATTCGCGATCACATTTTGACGATGATGAATACAGCGTTGATTTCCAAATTGGAAGAACCTCAAACGGTTACTGCCAGCGCGTTTATATAGCTTCCCTTCATGAAAGAAATTTTTTCACATGAAGACGAAAAGACGGGAGGGGTTTCGGTTGAAGGGTGCCGTACTTCGCGTTTTGTTGGTGTTGGTATTATCGGTGTTCCTGGCCGGGTGTGGCCAGCAACAGGCCCGCACCGCCGTCGAGGAAGCCGATGTGCCGGCGCATGATCACGCTGCTGCGTCGGCCGACACCAAGACCGAGGACGATCAACAGGAACCTTATACGTTGCGGGTCGGCATTGCCACTTCGTTGGGTTCCCAGTTGGGATTTATCGCGGAACATGAAGGATTTTTCAAAGAGGAACATTTAAATGTCGAATTTGTTCCTTTTCAGACGACGGCCGACGGCCTCAACGCGCTGCAAGCCGGAAAAATTGACATCGGCATTTCGTTTGGCACAGCGGGTCCCTTGACGTTTATTGCCAATGGTGCCAATTTCGTCATTTTCGGCGGTCACTTGGAAGGGGGAAGCCCCATCTTGGCCCGGCCCGAAGATGCGGACAAATACAAGGATCTTCGCGATTTTAAAGGGAAAAAGATCGGCACCATCCGCTTGTATACGGGGGATATCGTGTTTCGGACGGCGTTGGCCGAAGCCGGGATCGATTGGCGGAAAGACGTCGAGATCATTGAATTTAAAAACGCGTCCATCTTACTGGATGCCATCAAGTCCGGCAAGGTGGATGTCGGCGTCGGAGCGCCGTCCAATTTGGCGAAAGCCAACGAGGCGGGGCTGGTGGCGGTGGCTTGGGGGAACGGTTTGTTGCCGGGCCCCGTCTGCTGCCGGGTGGTTGCGCAAGGGGCGGAGCTGGAAAACAAGCAAGAAGCTTTCAAACGGTTTATCAAGGCGTTGATTAAGGCCGAACGGGTCAAAGAACAAAATCCGGAAGTGACGGTCGAGGCGAGTGAACCATACTTGAAGCTGGACAAAGAGACGATCCGGCAAATCACTTTGGAGCCGCATCAGAACAATTACTCGGATCCGAATAAAAAAGCGGTGGAGCAATTGTGGAACGCCATGCGGCAAATCGGGTACATTCCGGCCGATGTTTCGGTTAAGATCGAAAACCATATCAATACCGAGATATACCGGCAAGCCATTACCGAGTTGCTGGAAGAACATCCCGATGATCCGTTTTACCAAAAGGTGAAAGAACGTTTTGAACGGCAGAATTCATGACAGGAGATGGTGTCCATGAAATCCTTCGTCGGGAAATATTTTTGGACCATCTTGATCGTTCTTTTCCTGTTGGTGTCGTGGGAAGTGGTGACGCATTTTTTGCGCGTGTTGAATCCGGTGATCTTTCCGCAGCCGGCGGAAGTGGTGAAAACCTTTTGGGAGAAACGGATGGAATTGTTGGCCGGGTTTGTGAGTTCCATGAAATTGTTGGTGCCTGCCTTGTTTCTGGCGCTTGTGCTCGGCATCGGGGGCGGATTGTTTTTCGGGCTGCACTCCAAGTTGCGGGAAGTGTTCATGCCGTTGTTTCATTCGTTAAGTCCCATTCCGCCGACCATGTATATACCGTATGCCATTGTCCTGTTGCCGACGTTTCAAACGGCGTCCATCTTTCTTATCTTCATCGGTGCCTTTTGGCCCATTTTTCTCGGTACGATTCAAGGCGTGGTGCTCATCGACCGGCGTTATTGGGACAATGCCGTGACGTTGGAGCTGCGCGGCCGGACGTTGCTTGGGAAGGTCATCATTCCGGCGAGCATGCCGTTTATTTTAAACGGAGTAGGCATTGCTTTGGGATTTGCCTTTATCGTCTTGACCATTGCGGAGATGTTTGGAGCGAAAGAAGGAATGGGTTATTTTATCCAGCATTATTCCGACTTCTCCGATTACAAAACCGTAATTGCCGGTATCTTTTTTAACTGTGCCGTCATTTTGTCCGTCATGCTGGGTTTTGATCTGCTGAAAAAACGGTTGCTCTTTTGGATGCAAGATGGAGCCGAAAAATGAAGATTGCAATAAAGAGGAGGTTGAAGCGCATGTCGGCGTTGCAAGCATTGCAAGCATTTGAACGTTCGTTGCGGGAAGTGTTGCAGACTTCCCGCGCCAACCGGGAAATTGTGGAAAGGGCGCGGCCGCTGTTGGAGGAGTTGTTGTCGGTGCCGGATTTGTTGCCCCCGGAGTACCGTCAAAGCCGCGGCCACAAATACGGGCAATATTTGCTGTACAAGCCGGAAGATGAGGCCTTTTCGGTCATCGCTTTCGTTTGGGGGCCCGGCCAAGCGTCGCCGGTGCATGACCATCTCGTCTGGGGATTGGTCGGCTTGTATGAAGGGGCCATTGCGGAAAAACGGTTCCGCCGCGTGGACGATCGATCCGATCCCCGGCGGGCCGTATTGCAAGAAATCGAAACGGTCCATGCCGGCGCCGGGGACATTTCCTTTGTGTACCCCGACGAGGCGGACATTCATCAAGTGTATAATCCCCATGATCAGGCGGCGATTTCCATTCACGTTTACGGAACGGACATCGGCAAGCAGCAACGGCACATTTATGACTTGCAGACGGGCGACATTCGCGACATCGTGACGAAACACGACAATGAGCGGCCCATTTACGCCGCATGAAACCATATTGTCCAGGTTGAATTGGCCGGTTTACTTCAGAAAAGGGGTGTACACGATGTTCGCCACCAGGGAGACGGCTTATGTTGATATCGATCAAATGCGGCGGTTGGTCGACGGCTTGGCCCGGACGGCGGCGGAACGGGATCGGCGGGGGGATACGCCGAAGAAGGAAAGAGATTTATTAAGGGCCAGCGGCTTGCTCCATTTAAGCATCCCCCGCCAATTCGGCGGGTTGGAGGCGCCTTGGCCGGAAATTTTGTGGACGGTGCGGGAAATCGCCAAGGTGGACAGTTCGTTGGCCCATGTGTACGGCTATCACTTTTTGCAGCTGTCGACGCCTCATTTTTATGGGACTGTGAACCAACGGACGCATTATTACAAAGAGACGATGGCAAAAAATTTGTTTTGGGGAAACGCCATCAATACGAGGGATTTGCGGTTGAAGGTGAGCCGCGATGGCGAAGGCTACGTGCTGAACGGAAGCAAATATTTTTGCTCCGGCGCCAAAGACGCGGACATGCTGGTTGTCAGCGCTTTCTTTGATGACGATGCGACGCCAAACATATTTGTCGTCCCGACCCATCGTCCCGGCATCGTCTTTGCCGACGATTGGAACGGCATGGGACAACGGCAGACCGACAGCGGCAGCGTGCATTTTCACCAAGTGCGGGTATGGCCGTGGGAACACTTAAACGATCCGGGGCCCAATCGCCTTCCTTTTTCGACGTTGCGCCCGGTGTTGACCCAACTCATTTTGAGCCATGTGTTGGTCGGTCTTGCCCAGGGCGCCCTCGCGGAAGCCAAAACGTTCGCTATGAAGCGTTTGCCCAATTTGACGGAACAGGATGTGGTGCAGGACGTGTTGCGCCATGCCGGTGAGATGTGGGCGTTGTCTCTTGCCGCCGAGCAATTGGCGGTCCGGGCGGCGGAGGTGTTCCAGGAAGCTTGGGAACGGCAGTACGAATTGACCGCTGAAGAGCGGGGGAAGGTTGCTGTGGCGGTCTATGCGGCGAAGGCGACGGCGGTGCGGACGGCTTTGGATGTGACGAGCCGAATCTTTGATGTGATGGGCGCCCGTTCCGCCGTTGAGACGTATCGGAATGACCGGTTTTGGCGCAACGCCCGGACGTTGTCGTTGCACGATCCCGTGGATGTGAAACTGCGGGAACTGGGTTCTTATGCCCTTCGCGGGCAATATCCGGTGCCCGGGTTTTATTCCTGAAGTGTTTCTAAGAAGAGAAACGAGATCGGTCGAATATGATTTAAGCCTGTGCTTCGGTCTCGAAGGAGCCGAAAGCGGGCTTTTTTTATTTTGGCAAAGTAATTCCGCTGGTAATAATTGAGGCTTTTGCAAAATAGCCATTTTTACATGATGAAAAGACGGGTTTACAACTAACTTGGCCAGTTCAATCAGGATAACGAGTAGCCAAGTGTTAAATATCGTCCCGTTTTGGGCGATAA
>Ga0181858_1001724_pt1 | contig 10606 bp, 11 predicted proteins | sample NewIslPassag4_SG_FD_130749 | JGI IMG/M metagenome (GOLD analysis project Ga0181858, IMG submission 130749) | Feedstock adapted compost microbial communities from Newby Island compost facility, Milpitas, CA, USA - Passage 4_SG | ecosystem: Engineered > Solid waste > Feedstock > Composting ...
CCTTCAGGTTGACCGCCAGCACGCGGTCCCACTCCTCTTCGGTGATCGCCAGGAGCGGCGCCGTCTCGAACGTGGACGCGTTGTTCACCAGCACGTCCAGCCGGCCGAGCGTCTCGGCGGTCGGGCGGCCGAGCATGTCCGCGACCTCTTTGCTGGAGACGTCGCCCTGGATCGCGATCGCTCTCCGGCCGAGCGCCACGATGTCGGCGACGGTCTGCTCGGCCGCCTCGGCGGACTGGAAATAGTTCACCACGACGTCGGCGCCGGCGCGTGCGAGGGCGAGGGAGAGTGCGCGGCCGACGCGGCGGGCGCCGCCGGTGACCAGGGCAACCTTTCCGTTCAGATCCATGCGTTCAACAGTAGTGGCGAGAGGGGCGCGGAGCAATTAAACTGACCGCCGCTCGTGGGGCAGGGAGCGTAAGGAGGAATCATGCCAGAGCTGAAGGGTCGAACCGCGGTCGTGACGGGTGCGACGAAGGGGATCGGCCTGGCGATCGCCGAGGCCCTCGCCGCGTGCGGGGCGAACGTCGTCGTCTCCGCTCGGACCGCGGCGGATGTCGAGCGCGCGGCGCGCGAGCTGGCCGAGGGGCGCTTCCGTTACTACGACGGGCCGGCCGGCGCGGAGCGCGGCGGCGCCCACGGCGTCGTTTGCGACGTGCGGCGTCCGGAGGACTGCCGGCGTCTGATCGAGGAGGCGGTCGCTAAGTTCGGCGGGATCGACATCCTGGTCAACAACGCGGGGGTCGGTCACTTCGCCACCGTCGAGGAGATGACCATCGAGGACTGGCAGCGGGTTCTCGAAACGAACCTGAGCGGCGTCTTCTACTGCTCACACTACGCGATCCCGCACCTCAAGCGGCGGGGCAGCGGTTGGATCATCAACATCGGCAGTCTGGCGGGGAAGAACGCGTTCCCCCGCGGCGCCGCGTACAACGCGAGCAAGTTCGGGCTGGTCGGGTTCACGGAGGCGCTGATGCAGGAGGTGCGTCACGACGGGATCCGCGTGAGCTCGATCATGCCGGGGAGCGTGGCCACGGGGTTCAACCATCCGACCCCGGGCACCGGCGACGACTGGAAGGTGCAGCCGCAGGACATCGCGCAGATCGTTCTCGATCTGCTGGATACGCCGGAGCGGACGCTGCCGAGCCGGGTGGAGGTGCGGCCGAGCAGGCCGAGGTAGGGGGGCCGCCTGCGCCGCGGGGGTGCCGCTTTTCCACGGCAGTCGGCCGCCTCGGGGTGCTGACTCCCCATCGCAGACGGAACGACGGTCCCCGGTCGGCGGCAAGCCGGGCGCCGGCCGTTGGCCGCGCCGGTCGCTGTGCCTCAACCGCACAACCGCCGACAAATGGACGTTTCTCGTGCGGTTGGGGACTATACAGTGCACTTATCGCACAACGAAATCCGGCGCGGGAAACGATGGTGCGATTGGGGATCATTAGGTGCACCAATCGAACCATGATCCGCAGAGGGGCGACGGTTGTGCGGTTGGGGACTTCGGGGGTGGCGGGCGGCCGCTCGGCCCCGGCGGCCGAGCGGTTTGCGACGGGGGCCGCCGGGGCCGGGCGCCTTGCCGCGGAGGGCCGCCTCGTGCCGGTCGCTTTGCGGCACGGGACGCCTCGGGCCGGCCGACCCACGGCGGGAGACGCTCCCCGCGGCGCGCGACGAGGCCCCCTTACGGCAGCCGGGCGCGAGTCGAATATCACATGGGTTCCAACGGAGGACGGAGATGTCGGACCAGTCATATCGCATAGAGCGCGATTCCCTCGGTGAGATGAAAGTCCCTACGGACGCGCTTTGGGGCGCGCAGACGCAGCGGGCGGTCGAGAACTTCCCGATCAGCGACCTGCGCTTCCCCCGCGAGTTCATCGCGGCGATGGGGATGATCAAGAAGGCGGCGGCCGAGACGAACATGGAGCTCGGGCTCCTGGACCCGGAGATCGGCCGAGCGATCGTCGCCGCGGCGGACGAGGTGATCCGCGGTGAGCTGGACCGGCACTTCGTCCTCGACGTCTTCCAGACCGGGAGCGGCACCTCGACGAACATGAACACGAACGAGGTGATCGCGAACCGGGCGTCGCAGCTGCTCGGTGCGGAGATCGGGTCGAAGCGGGTGCACCCGAACGACCACGTGAACCTGGGGCAGTCGTCGAACGACACGATCCCGACAGCGATGCAGATCGCGGCGCGGCGTGCGATCCAGTTCGACCTCCTCCCGGCGCTCGCCGAGCTGCGTAGCGCGCTTGCGGCCAAGGCGGAGGAGTTCGACGGGATCGTCAAGTCCGGCCGCACGCACCTCATGGACGCGACGCCGATCCGGCTGGGGCAGGAGTTCAGCGGCTACGCGGCCCAGATCGGGTACGCGATGCGTCGCCTGAAGGAAGCGAGCGACGACATGGCCGAGCTGCCGCTGGGCGGGACCGCGGTCGGGACGGGGATCAACGCGCACGAGGAGTTCGCGCGCCGCGCGATCGAGCGGATCTCGCTCATGGCCGGCGTCGAGTTCCGTGAGGCGGAGAACCACTTCGAGCGCCAGGCGACGCGTGACACGATCGTCTACGCCCACGGCGCGCTGAACACGCTGGCGGTCTCGCTCATGAAGATCGCCAACGACATCCGCTGGCTGGCGAGCGGGCCGCGCGCGGGGCTGGCGGAGATCACGCTCCCGGCCACCCAGCCCGGCTCGAGCATCATGCCCGGGAAGGTGAACCCGGTCATCCCTGAGGCGGTGACCATGGTCGCCGCGCAGGTGATGGGGAACCACACGACCATCACGATCGGCGGGCAGGGCAGCTTCTTCGAACTGAACGTGATGATGCCGATCATGGCCTACGCGATGCTCCAGTCGATCAAGATCCTGGCGAACGCGTGCCGGGTCTTCGCGACGAAGTGCATCGAAGGGATCGTGGCCAACGAGGACCGGTGCCGCGAGCTTCTCGAGGGCAACCTCATGCTGGCGACGTCGCTCGCGCCCGCGATCGGCTACGACGCCGCTGCCGAGATCGCGAAGGAGGCGTTCGCCCGCGGCGCCACGGTGCGGGAAGTCGCCCGCGCAAAGGCCGTTCTGCCCGAGGAAGAGCTGGATCGCCTCCTCGACCCGCGTCCGATGACGGAGCCGGGCATCCGGGGGATCGCTGTCGGCGGGTGAGCGGCGCGGGGAGAGCCCGCTGCCGTCTGGAGGGCCGCGCGTGGTCGGTGGGGCCGCGCGCGGCTACTCCATTCTAGGCGGAATTCGAGGCTGCCTTCACCCGAAGAGCTGCTCGAGGATCGCGAAGCGCTGTCGCACGAAGTCCCGGCGCAGTCCGTTCATGGTGCAGAGTCCGTTCTTTCGACGGTCGACGATCCCGGCGGCTTCCAGGATGGAGAGGTGATGGCAGACGAGGGAGGGGGAGAGGCCGAGGGCGGCGCCCACGTCGCTGGACGACAATGGACACCCCCGTTCCGAGAGAAGCGCTACGATACGGAATCGGTTCTCGTCGGCGAGCGCTGCCAGCACGCGCAGGAGTTCGCGCGACTGAGGCGCCAGTACGGATTCTTCCACGGGGCCCCTCCAGCCACGGCCTCGATTCGGTGTACCGATCGGTGAGCGGCCATTGATACCCGGCCCCCGGGCACGGGATCCTCGGGGCGGCCCGTCAGGTCGATGGAGCTCCGGCCTCTTCGTGCTTCCCGACGAAGAGCGAGAAGGCCCGGCGCGTCTGGTTGCCGGCCTTCAGCTCGAAATGGTACCTGCCCGGGGCGGGGAAGACCACATCCTGGATCGGCATGATCAGACGCGTCTGGGGACGGGCGCGGTCGTCTCCCCGCGCCGGCACCTCGGTGTGACCCTGGATCGTGAGGGTGGGCCGGCCGGCGTCGTCCACGAGGTCCGCCCGCAGCGGGATCCGACCGGATTCGCCCTGCCCCCACTCCACCACGAAGACGACGGTCATCCGGTCCTGGACGGCCGGGAAGCCGGGCGCGTACAGTTCGTTGAAGACGCCCCGGATGTCGATCTTCCCATCGGGCCGGACCGAGGCGTCGTCGCAGGCGCATGCAAGCAGTAGTTCCATGGGCCGGGAAGATGGAGGCGTCGGAGTTGCGAGTCAAATCGTGTACGGTCGGGCCGCCGGCCGGAGCGATCGGGTGTCACCCGGGTCGGGAGGGAACGGAGTGAAGACGATTCTCGTGGCGTTGTCGCACCCGGACGACGAGGTGGGGTGCGCGGGGACGATCGCGCTCCATGCGGCGCGGGGCGACCGCGTGGTGCTCCTGTGGCTGACGCGGGGCGGGATGACCGAGGCGCTGGGACGTCTGCCATACGAAGAGGTCGCACGGCTTCGCACGGAGCACGGAGAAGAGGCCGCGCGGATCCTCGGCGCCGAGCCGCGCTTCATGGAGTTCCGCGACACACGGGTGGAGGCGACCGTTGACGCGGCGTACGAGGTGGCGCGCGTCGTCGCCGAGGTGCGCCCGGACGCGGTGTTGACCTGGGGCGACGCGTGGGTTCGGGGTCCGCGTCACCCGGACCACCAGGCCACGGGCAAGATCGTGCGCGACGCCGTGACCCTGGCCCGCATCGGTGGCGTAGTGGCGCCGCTCACGCCGCACCGCGAGCCCGCGCCGATCTTCACGCTTCGCGACGTGCACTCCCACCTCCCGGCCCGCGTCGTCGACGTGACGCCGGTGGTGGACAAGATCTTCGAGCTGGGCCGCTTCTACGCCGAGCGCATCGGCTGGCCCGACGCCGACTGGTTGCGCCGGCGCCTGGCCGATGCCGGCGCCGAGTGGGGCGTCCAGGCCGCCGAGGTCTTCGACGCGTGGGAGACGCCAGGCGGGATCGGAGAGACGTTGATCTGATGCCGCTCACCCCTCGAGCCGGCCGTCCCAGCGGGCGCCGCCGGGTTCGTAGTCCGGACGCCGGAAATGGCGGCCGTCGCGGTCGAGGCGCTCGTCCAGTGTGATTCGGACGCGCTGCTCCAGCTTCCGAGGAATCGGCTCCGGCGACGTGTAGGTCGGGAGCGCGCGCAGGTCTTCCTCCACCAGCGCCGGCGCTTCGACGATCCGCTCCTCCGCGCGAACCCGCAGGTAACCGACGGGGACGAGGACCTGACGACCTTCCTTCTCGATCCCGACGATGGCGTAGCGGACCTTCCCGGCGACGGGGTCGACGACCAGGTCGTCGATCGTGCCGACGCGGCGGCCGCCGGCGTGGAGCGGCCAGCGACGGATGTCGGGTTCGCCTTCGGCGATCTCGACGTCCGGGAGCGTGCTGAGCGGTCGGAGCGGCGCGCGGTGGTGCGGGATCGCCGGGCCCCGGATGATCGGGTGCTCCCCCGCGTACAGCCCGCGATGGTCGTAGGCGGGGTGCGCGTAATAACGCTCGCCGTGGAAGAGCTTGCCGTACGCTCGGGCGATACGCCGGCCGTACGATTCGTCGACCCGCTGTTCGCCGTCGTAGGGCGGAATCCTGCGCAACTCCTCGCGCGTTGCGCCGAGGAGGTGCAGGAGCGGCCTGCCGCGCTCCCGCTCCAGACGCACGTGTCCGAGCGGCACGAGGACGTGCCGGTTGTCCTCGTCGAGGGCCACGTCCAGGTACCGGATCAGGCCGGCCCGCTCCTCGGCGAGCGAGCCGTGGACCGTGCCCGCGCTGTGGCCCTCCACGTCAACGACGGGCGTGCCTTTCAGGTCCGGGACCGGACGGAGCGGTTCCGGTTCCTCGGGGCTCGGTCCGTAGAGTCTGTGCGCGCGCATAGTGTCCCCCGGCGCCAACGCAAGGGCCATTCCTTGACACCCCTGCGCCGGGGCATGTAGGTTGCGCGAGACGGGTCGTGTCCTGCGCGTGGCGAGGTACGCCGCGCGCACGTGGGATTTGATTCGGCAGCTTGTGCCCCACGTTAAACATAGCACTAAAGCGCCGGAGGCCTGCTGCCGAGCTTTCCGGCGGCGGGCGGTTTCTTTTATTGGGGTGTCAATGGCACGCGAATACATTCTGACGAGCGAGTCCGTCTCCGAGGGGCATCCCGACAAGGTTTCGGACCGCATCAGCGACTCGATCCTGGACGCGTACCTCGCCCGCGATCCGGAGTCCCGCGTGGCGTGCGAGACGCTGGTCACCAAGAACCTCGTGGTCCTGGCCGGGGAGGTTCGGAGCGCGGCGAAGCTCTCGGAGGAAGAGATCGAAGGGATCGTACGCGGCGCGATCCGGGACATCGGATACGTCGAGGACGATGGTCGCTTCTGCGCCGACACGGTCGAGATCCAGATCCGGCTCCACGAGCAGGCGAGCGAGATCGCCCGCGCCGTCGACAAGGCCGACCCCCGGGCCCAGGGCGCCGGCGACCAGGGGATGATGTTCGGCTATGCCAGCGACGAGACACCCGAGTTGATGCCTGCGCCCATCACCTGGGCGCACGCGCTCCTCAGGCGGCTTGCCGAGCTGCGGCGGTCGGGCGACGTGAGCTGGCTCCGGCCCGACGCGAAGAGCCAGGTCTCGGTTCGCTACGTGGACGGCGAGCCGACCGAGATCACGGGGCTCGTCCTCTCGACGCAGCATGCGCCCGACGTTTCGGCAAAGACGATCCGTGAGTTCGTCCTCGACGAGCTGGTCCCGCAGACGCTGCCTTCCGACAGGCTTCCCGCCGATTGGAAGGATCGGGCATGGGTGAACCCATCGGGTTCCTTCGTCGAGGGCGGCCCTGCGACGGACACGGGGCTGACCGGGCGCAAGATCATCGTGGACACGTACGGCGGCGCGGCGCGGCACGGCGGCGGCGCCTTCAGCGGGAAGGACCCCTCGAAGGTGGACCGCTCGGGCGCGTACGCGGCGCGCTGGGCCGCGAAGAACGTGGTGGCCGCCGGTCTCGCCCGGCGCTGCGAAGTCTGCATCGCCTACGCGATCGGCGTGGCCGAGCCCGTCGCGATCTCGGTGGAGACGTTCGGCACGGCCACCACCGACGAGGCCGCGATCCGGCACTGGCTCGGCGAGCACTTCGACCTGACGCCGCGCGGCATCATCGAAGGGCTCGACCTGCTCCGACCGATCTACGCCCCCACGTCCGCCTATGGCCACTTCGGCCGTAAGGCGGAGATCGAAGGCACGTTCCCCTGGGAAACGAAACTGGTCGCCGCGGCCACACGCGTCCCGGCCTGAGACCCGCCGCGACCGGCACCCGCTTTGCGCAACCGACCCGGCGAGGGGCATCTCGTTTTCCCCCTGATTCCACCCCGCCGGCCGAGCGCCCATCCTCGGCCGGCGATCCTTTCCGGGGTACGAGGAAGCGAGGCCGATCGGGATGCGTCGCAAGAGGGACAGGGCCGCAGGCGTGATCGTCTTCCGGAGATCGGACGCCGGCTGCCTTTTCCTCCTCGTTCTCTCGAGACTCACCAAGCGCCCGCTGTGGGAATTCCCCAAGGGAGGCGTGGATGAAGGGGAGAGCCTGCTCGAGGCCGCCCTCCGGGAACTGCGCGAGGAAACCGGGCTGTCGGGCGACGAGATCCGCCTCGTCGACGGCTTCGAGCGCTCGGAGCGTTACCGCTTCTCCGTGGGCCAGGGCGCGCAGCGTGCGCTGATCGAGAAGAGCGTCACCTACTTCCTTGCCGAGGCGCTCAAGGAGGAAGTGCGCATCTCGCCCAAGGAGGCGCACGAGTACGCCTGGGTCGACGTGGACGAGGCCTACCGTAGGATCCGCTACAAGGAACGGCGGAAGATCCTCGATGACGCGGCGCGGGCGGCAGGGTGCCCCCGGCCGTCCGCCTCAGTCCGAGATCAGCTCTCGAAGTCGTAAGGTGAGCGCCCGGTCGGGCAGGGCGAGCGCCTGGTCCAGCACTTCTTCGGCCGATGTCCCGGCGAAGGGCTCGACCGTGTCCACCCACAGCCGCCCGGACGGCGCGATGAAGAGCAGCCGGCCGTACCACTGGTCGGCCTCGTGCCAGCACTGCAGCAGGACCCTCCACGCCGAGCCGTCGACCTCGAGGCTCCGCAGGTTCACCGCCTCGCCCGAGCGGCCCGGCGCCACGGCGATGCTCGGCCGCTTCCGGGGTTGCGCCTTCGGGGTTTCCGGCGGAGGCGTCTCCCGCTCCACCGGAAGCCGCGCGATCCCCTCCCACCCGCACACCAGGCACCAGCGTCGCTGGAGCTCTTCATGCCGGAGCACGCGCGACGCCGCATCCAGCCACCGGGACCGCAACCTGATCGTGTCTCCACCACACAGAGCGCAGTTGCGCCCCTCTGGAAGGGTCCGGAAGCTCACGGCCGCACTGAGCGCCAGCGGCAGCGCGATCACGAGGAGCAGATAGAGCACGATCAGCAGAGACACGGCTCCAACGCGGTGAAGTTCAACGATTCCACGCCTGATCAGGGCAAGAAGCATACCCGGTGAACGTTTGGCGTCGGGCGTGGGTATGGACGTCGTAAAGTGTGTTCAAGACGCAACATACGCGGTTGGTGTTGCACATCCGACGCAGGAGGTGGAAGTGCATCCAGTGATTCGACAGCTGGCGGCTGGCGCGGCGCTGGTTGCAGGAACCGTGGCGGCGGCCACGGGGCTGAGCCCGGCCGGCGGAGACCGGTTGGTGGAGAACGGTGATCCGGTCTCGGTCTCGCGCACGGCGAGCAATGACACGACGCCCGAGCAGTTGAGTCGGGCGTTCCGGCGCGCGGCCGAGCGGTCGTTGCCCGGCGTGGTCCACGTTCGGGTGCAGGCGGTCCGGTCCGCGCGCATCGAGGTGCCCGAGCCGTTCCGCGGCACGCCGTGGGAGGACCTGTTCCGTCGTGGTCAGCCGTCGCCGGCGCCGCGCGAGGGGAGCGGGTCCGGCTTCGTGTACCGCCCGGACGGCTACATCCTGACGAACAACCACGCGGTGGAGGGCGCGGGGCGTGTGACCGTCGTCCTGCAGGATCGTCGTGAATTCGAGGCGGAGATCGTCGGGCGCGACCCGAACACGGACGTGGCCGTGTTGAAGGTCGACGCGACGGATCTCCCGGTGGTGCGTCTGGGGCGGTCGGACGAGGTCGAGGTCGGCGACTGGGTCGTGGCGCTGGGCTACCCGCTGCGGCTGGGCGCGACGGCGACGGCGGGGATCGTGAGCGCGAAGGGGCGTCAGCTCGGGATCATCGGCCGGGACGGCGAGGCGTCGGCGCCGCTGGAGCACTTCATCCAGACGGACGCGGCGATCAACCCGGGGAACTCGGGCGGCCCGCTGGTCGACCTCGAGGGCCGGGCGATCGGGATGAACACGGCGATCGCGAGCCCGACCGGCTACTACAGCGGGTACGGTTTCGCGGTCCCGATCGACCTGGTGAAGCGGGTGGCCGACGACCTGATCGCACACGGCGTGGTGCGGCGCCCGAAGCTCGGCGTCGCCATCGACGATGTCGACCCTGCGGACCGTGAGGTCTACCGCCTCGACCGTGCGGCGGGTGCGGAGATCAAGCGCGTCGAGGCCGGGAGCGCGGCGGAGCGCGCGGGGCTCCGCATCGGGGACGTCATCGTCGCGGTGGACGGCCGGCCGGTGGACTCGAGCGGCGAGCTGATGGAACTACTCGCGATGAAGGAGCCGGGCGACCGGGCGCGCCTCGACGTGGTCCGGTACGGCGAGCGGCTCAGGGTCGAGGTCGAGCTGGACAGCTTCGAGCCGGCCGTGAAGGCGGCGCGGGAGACGACGCGGGAGAAGGGAGACGCGCTCTCGCGCCTAGGCTTCGCGGCGACGGAGCTGACGCCGGAGCTGGCGCGGCGGCTGCGGACCGAGGCGACCCGGGGCGTCGTCGTGACGCAGGTCGAGGCGGGGAGCGCCGCCGAACGCGCGGGGCTTCGCACCGGCATGGTCGTGGAGTCCGTCAACGGGACCGCCGTCCGCTCGCTGGCAGACCTGAAGAAGGCTATCGGTGCGGTGAAGTCGGGGCAGGCGGTGTCGCTGGTCGTACGGCTCCCCGACGGGACGCAGACCATCATCAACTATCGGATACGCGGTTGACCCCGGTCAGGAGTCGGCTGCCCGCCCGTTTCGACGCGGTTGATCGGTCGAATGGGCGGGCGCCGGCGCCGACCGCGAGCGCACGCTCTTTGCGTAGACGGCACGCATAGTGCATCGCGGAGGACGCTCCCGAAAGCGGGAGTGTCCGGCGCCGGGAGCGCCGCCGGATCCGAGTCGTTCGCGTCGAGTGGGCGCGGGGCTCGCTCAGGGACCCTCAAGATCGGAGAGGTGGGTATGAAGCGCTCGTCGATAATGCTGGTGATCGCGTTACTCATCGGTTTCGCCGCCTGCGAGCAGCGTCCGGCCGAAGAGGTCCAGCAGGTGCCCGAAGTCCAGGAGATGCCCGAGGCCCAGCCGATCACGCCGGCTCCGCCGCCGACTGCTGCGCCGACGCCGATGGACACGATGATGCAGCAGCAGCCGACGGACACGATGCCGATGCAGTAACGGCTCGCGACCTCGACGGGCGCGGGTACGGGCACATCCGATCGGCACAGCGAAGAGCCCCGCCAAGGAGCGGGGCGCCACTTCAGCGCGGGAGCGGTTCCACCTGGCCAGACCATGGCCGGGCGCGCGTCGGCCCCCGAGGGGGCCCGACGCCCCCCGGGGCGCCGCCGGACGAGGAACGCCCCCCCGGGGGGCCCTTTTTTCGCGC
>Ga0181858_1001726_pt1 | contig 10600 bp, 7 predicted proteins | sample NewIslPassag4_SG_FD_130749 | JGI IMG/M metagenome (GOLD analysis project Ga0181858, IMG submission 130749) | Feedstock adapted compost microbial communities from Newby Island compost facility, Milpitas, CA, USA - Passage 4_SG | ecosystem: Engineered > Solid waste > Feedstock > Composting ...
CTGGCCATTGCGACATTTGACGAAGACAATCCATTTGCCATCCGGCGAGACCTTGGGAAAAGTATTGCTCATCCCGTTGTGGGAAGCCCCCGCGATGGGCTCCGGCACTCCGCCCTGGCCATTTCGAAACGGAATGCGATACAGACTGTACTGGATCTGCGGCTCGTTGGGATCGTTCGCTCTCACAGCCGGACGATAAACTGGCGGATATGGATCTTTCGCCTCCGCCCGGGCAAAAATGATCGTCTGCCCATCAGGAGTCCACACCGGGTCACAGTGCACATATCGAGGATCGTCCGCTCCGGGAAGCGGTTTTATCTCCTTCGTTTCGCGGTCGTAATAGCCGAGTATTCCCCGAGTTGGATAAAAGACCTGAAGGAAACGATAGTCGGTAAAATTCTGCACATAAACTGACTCGTTCAATGTCGTAACCACGTAACGCCCATCTGGCGAGACCTGCGAGAGAAATCCAATCGTCTTCTGGCCCGGCGGTTTGCCCTGGAATGAGTTCCAACTGATGATGTCCTTTTGCTCGATGATCGTTTCCTTCTCAATAGGAACGATGGCGTAAGCCCCTTTGTCCCCGGCCGGACCGTCCACGTCCATACCCAGCGTTTTCCCATCTGTCGAGAAAGAATGGCAATTTGCGCAGGTCAGCAACCCAGTCAGAACCAAACGGCTCTCCGGCTTTGAAATATCGCGCAGCCGCCAGGCAATCAGGGGTAGAAAGGCTTCGCTGAGCGGTTTGATGACGCCGCGTTCCGTTTGCGACGGGGCGAGCGGAACATCCCGATAAAATATCGGAGCTCCTACGGGGTCTTTCGACGTCACGCACGTTATGGCACCGCAAGAAAGAACCTGTCCAGGATTTTCACCGGAAAATCCTACAATGTACAGTCGATATGGGGTTTCCACAGAATGTTGTTTCACTCTATCCCAGACTTGTTTGTGAACTGTCCAGGCTTTCGCCGTCCGCTGGTACGGTGTGCCCCGATAGATCTCGTTTGTCTCTGTCAGGCAGCGGGGGTCGATTTCGCCTTCTGGGGGTGAGTCGCCCGGCACCAAAGCGCCCAACCAGGATTTGCCGTCGTTGAGAACGAACGCCACCAGCCAGCAGTCTACCCCCGGCGTATCGTCATGCCAGAGCAGTGTGGGCGGCACGATTTCCGGAGGAAAGATTGAACCATCAAGAGGATAGTCGATCGTCAGCGGGGCACAGTCGGCGGCAGGCGCCTTTTCGAGAAGCTGTCCAGCAATCGGTGTCCAACCCGCTTGCAACGGCAAAGCATCTCCGGGCCGCAGTTCGAGCGTACCCACGAGAATTTCTCGCGCAGATTCAGAAAACGCCAGCCGGAGCCGATCAGATACCCTGGCCCCACCACTCCTATGATGGCTGGACTCTTCGCCTACGCTCTTCGCCGCTCCTGTGGTGCGCTCTTCCGGATGGGGAACCAGACCTCTCTCGTCTGAACAGCCCAGCCACAAAAGCGTGCAGCACCACAAAGGGATGAGTAACTTCCTGAGCATATCCACGGTATCCCGCTCACCATCCGCGGGTTGAACTTGACGACCCCACACCGCTGGCCACGGCCGTCTCATTCCTGCATGTTCTGGCCGCGATCAAAAGATTCTATCGAGCGGCGTCGGAAAAGAGCAAGTGAACCCGCGAATGGCTGCGGTGCGCGGCTAATCAGCAGGCCTTCTCGTGTCCGCTCTGTCAACAATTTTTAAGGTGATGGTCCACAGGCGTGAACAGCGTCCAAAGCCGGTTTCACCAATCCGGGCTTCTTGCCCTTCAGCGATTGTGGTTTCGGCGGAGGTCCTCCTCCCCGAGTTTTAGCCCGTTGTCCTGCGGCATACCTGTGTGCCATGCAACCAGTTTTTCTCGAAGCGAGGAAACCACCTGGCCCTGCTGGTCGGCCAGATTCTTCGCTTCCGCAGGATCGGCCTCCAGGTCGTACAGCTCCGGCCGGGAACCATCATACTCGCAAAGGAGTTTCCAACGCCCTTCGCGGATGGCCAGATCCGGATATGGTCCGGTACCGGCAAAGAATTTTCTATCCGGCGGCCTCCGCCAGAAAAGGGGTGACTTGCGGGAAACCGCTTGTTTGCCGAGAAGAGCAGGGGAGACATTCTCGCCATCAAAAAAGAGTCCCTGCGGTATTGCAATCCCCGCGATCGACAGCAAAGATGGGACCAAATCGATGGCCGAGAAAACAGACGTTCTGTTCCAGGTGCCGGCCGCTTCCTTCGCCACCAGACCAGGCCCCCAAACGATGAGGGGTGACCGGATGCCACCCTCGTACAGCGTGGCCTTACTCCCACGGAAAGGACCGCTGCTTCCGGCATCGACGTCCGGACCGTTGTCTGAGCAGACAAGGATGAGCGTATTATTTGTTAATTTGGGATTATTCCTGACAAATTGGAACAGAGGCCCAAGTTGCCGGTCCATCTCTTCCAGGACAGCCTTGTACAGTTGGCGCCGGCTTCCGTCACCCCACTTGTCCACCGGTGGCCAGAATGGAGAATGCACATCGTCCGGCCAGATATTCACATAAAACGGCTTGTTTGCTCGAATCGCCCTCCGCATGAACGCCAAGGCGGCGTTGACGTAGCCGCTGGTGATTTGAGAACGGGGCATCCACACGACGGGTCCTCCCAAAATCTCGGCCTCCGCCCAAATCCTGCCGTACTCCCTGTCACCGGGACGAAGAGTGAGAGGAAGCAGCTTGGGGCCCATCCCCTCGAAATTTGTCAGTGATTCGTCGAAACCGTAAGCAGTAATTGGTGGAGCATCATCGACATCCCGCTGCCCGCCCAGATGCCATTTTCCAAAATGCCCGGTGGCGTAGCCGTGCTCCTTCAGGATCCGCGCCAGCGTCGGCGCCGACGGATCCAGCCAATCGGCCACTCCCCGGCGAGCATTGTCGGCCCGATTGTTCAGATAGGATGTGATCCGCCATCGTGCGGGAAACTGACCAGTGGTGATCGCGCACCGCGAGGGCGAACAAATCGGCGAATTGACATAGAACTGATAGAATCGAATTCCCTCGGCCGCCAGGGAGTCCACATTCGGTGTCTTGGCTTCCGTGTTCCCAAAACAGGAAAAATCGCCCCAGCCCATATCGTCAATGAAGACGAGAATAATATTGGGCCGAACAGGTTGTTCTTCCCCGGCACGCGCCAAAGTGCTGACGCTAACAAGTCCGGCAAGAATGAAAATCATCCATTGCGGCATGGTTCGTGGCCTCCTCAAGACGCTCTCGAGAATCGGCGCACTGCAAAGCGTTTCGCCTGTTCAGAATAATGCGATTTTCACCGAGCAGACAATCCGGTGATTACGTACAATTGCATAAGAATAAATACGATTTTCCATTTTGCAACATCCATCGATGACGTTCCCTAGGTGTGCTGTTTGGCCGTAATTTTCCACCGGACTCATCCTTTCTCAAACCACTTGCTATTCGGCTTACCAGAGGTACATAATAGGCAGCGGATTAGCGATCCGTCATTAATTTAATGCCGAATTGACCAGGAAATTACCGTGCCGCAGCACCTGCATGCTTCCCACGCATTCGCCCGCCTCATTGCGTCAATTGCACTGTTACTGGGTGCCATTCGCTGCCTGGGATCTCCGCGTGTGTCAGTTGTGCATGCCAAGCCACCCGAGTTGCCCATCGCCCCTCAAGTCATCCGCGCGGCCCCACCTTTACCAGCCCCAACGGAGCCGGTAATCCGCGTACATTCCGTGGAGGAACTCTTTAAGGCTGTGGAGCACGCAAAAGAAGGAACAACGATCTTTCTGAGTCCCGGTCGCTACGTGCTTCCTCATCGGTTGGACATTTGCACGGACAGGGTGACGCTGCGCGGTGCGACCGGTCGACGGGAAGAAGTCATCCTCGACGGTGGGCCGCACCAACTCGGCGAGCTTCTCGCCATCCATGGTTGTTCGGACGTCGTTATCGCGGATCTTACGATTGAAAACGTTCGATGGAACGGCATCAAGCTCGATACAGACTCGGGAGTCCATCGCGTCACCATTTACAACTGTATTCTGCACAACATCTGGCAGCGTGCCGTCAAGGGTGTCCGCGTACCAGCCACGGTTGCCCGGCCGGAAGGCTCCCGAGTCATGTATTGCCTCTTCTATAATGATCGCCCCAAAAGTTACGCAGATGATCCCGCAGATACGCCCGAGAATTTTCAGGGTAACTATATTGGTGGTATTGACATTATGTTCGCGGCGAAATGGACTATATCGGACAATGTCTTTTACAACATTCAGGGCCGCACACGAGAAGGGCGCGGCGCCATATTCCTGTGGCACGACAGCCGCGATTGCATCGTCGAGCGGAATGTCATCATCAATTGCGATGTGGGCATTGCCCTCGGAAACTCGTACAAACCGCCGGATGTTCCGGTCCATTCAGCAAATATTATCGTAAGAAATAATTTTATTGCTCAATGTCCAGAATCGGGTATCGTTTCCGACTACACACGGGACTGCCTTATCGCCCATAACACCATTTTTGATCCCGACAATCGTCTCGGAAGGCTTATCAGACTGGTTCATGATAATCAAGGCACCATCGTCGTCAACAATCTTCTCGTGGGAAGTCCCGTTCGCAACGAATCTACTGGCGAAATCCGTCTGATAAAGAATCTCATTCTATCGCCCAGCCCGGATTTATTTGTAGATCCCAAACGTGGGGACCTGCACCTGCGAACCCGCCAGCCAGCCGTCTGCGACGTGGGCAACCCGTTACCGCAGGTGATAGAAGATTTCGACCGGCAACCGCGAGACAGCCGTCCGGATATCGGAGCCGACGAATGGATTGAAGAAGATCCGTTTAGAAAAAGCAATTGAAGAAATAGAGTTGCTGGATCCCCGTTATTACTCTTGCAATTGAAAGGTGGTCACCCATGAAAATACGTCTGGTTCGTGCACGGATTATTCCCTTTTACGCGTTTTTGCAGCAGAAAATGTTATGGGTGCTGATTGTCTTGTTGTTTAACGTCGTCCTGTGCTGGCCCTATTCGGCACAGGCCAACGAAGCCGGCCTACACCATGTAACCGTGTATACGTCCGGGGAAGCAGGTTACCACACGATCAGGATACCCGCTCTGGAAGTGGCTCCCGACGGTACCCTCCTGGCTTTTGCGGAAGGCCGTCGCAACAGCAGTGCGGACCCGGGCCACCCCGGCCAGGAAATTGACTTACTATTGAAAACCAGTCGCGACGGTGGCCGCACATGGTCGCCGATACGAGTGATCGAACATTCGGGCCCCCAGTGGTCCTCCGCCAATCCTGCCACGGTGGTGGACAAAACCACGGGGCGGATCTGGCTTTTTTACCTTCGCTGCGCGCCGGGAGCAAATACCCACCGCGCCCGCCCGGGGTCACGGGATGTCCTCAATCTTGCCCGATTCAGTGACGATCATGGGGAACACTGGTCCGATCCTGTCGATTTGACCCCGATTGCCCGGGATATGGAGGATAAGGAATGGGGCATCAGCGTACCGGGGCCGGGGGGCGGAATTCAACTGTCATCGGGGAGGCTCGTCATTCCAATGTGGCGTTACCGTCCTTTCCGGGATTTTGTGCTCTTCAGTGCCGACCATGGGGCAACCTGGCAGAGAGGCGGATTTGTCCCCGGTGAAATGGGGGTGGACGAGTGCCAGCTCGTGCAACTGGCAGACGGAAGGCTTGCTTTGGACATGCGGCAGCAGAGCGGTCCCCACCGTTGGATCAGTTTCAGTCGGGACGGTGGCCAAACGTGGTCAAAGCCCCGGCCTGGACAGCAGGTCACTCCCGTGTGCTGTGCGGTGGAAAGGTGGACGTCGGTGAAAAGGGGCGACGATCGGAATCGCATTGCATGGACGGGTCCACGTGGTCCCGGGCGGAATAACCTCACGCTCTGGATAAGCTACGACGAACTGGAAACATTCCAAAATCCCCGTTTGATAAGCGAAGGACCAGGAGCTTACTCCGACCTTGCGGTCCTGCCTGATAAGAGCCTCGGCATCTTATGGGAGAAGGCGTACCAGGCGATCATCTTTACCGCGGTCGCCCTGTCGTGGGTGGAACCGCGCTGAGGAACGGACGACGCGCTGATTGATCGATGGCCCTTCGCCAGAACACAATGAGTAGCAGATGAGTCGCGGCCAAGATGAGTGAATTGTTGCCCCCACTGCGGCTCGCTGCTGAGATGAGGAAAAAATATCCTCAGCCGAACGGGTTCCAACTAACCGGGAGGGTTGATCATGAACGACGTTCACAAGACAGACCGGCGGTGTTTTCTTGCCCGTGGATTAGCCGGCGCGGCGGGTTTCGGATTGGCCTACACGAGTATCGAGGAGGAGATCCTTCGCGCCGCCGTAGCAGAAGGAAAGGCGCAGCCCGCTCCTGAGAAGGAGACCGTTCCACCACCGAGGCGGCCTGCGGAACCGCTGCCCAGTCCCCTTCCCACAGGGAAAATTGGGAACGTCACGATCAGTCGCCTGATTATCGGAGGTAATCTCATCGGCGGTTGGGCGCACAGTCGTGACCTCATCTATGTTTCTCGCCTTTTCCGCGAGTACAACACCGAATCGAAGGTGTTCGAAACTTTGGACCTCGCCATGGCCTGTGGGATCAATACGATCCAACTTGACCCAGCCTGCTGGGATGTTGTCGCCAAGTACAACCGGCACCGCAACCCTCCGATTCAAACGATCGTGTGTGTTCCCGTCATCCAGGACCGGGCCGAAATGAAACGTGTCATCGAGCAGCAGGTTGAGCGTGGAGCCACGTGCATATATTCACACGGCGGATCGACGGATTCCCATTTCATGAACGGTGGTGGTCTCGAAGCCCTCGCTCAAATGCTTGACCTGATCCACGAGACCGGCCGCCCGGCGGGGATTGGCTGTCATTCGCTGGAAGTGGTCAAGGCGTGCGAACAGGCAAAACTTCCCGTCGATTTTTACATGAAAACGTTTCATTCAGATCGCTACTGGTCAGCAACGCCGAAGAACAGACGGCAGGAATTCGACTGGATGCGGGGCAATTCCAGCGACCACGATGCGAATAATGACAATATGTGGTGCAACAACCCTGAAGAAACCGCTGCTTTCATGAAAACGGTGGAGAAACCCTGGCTGGCCTTCAAGGTCCTCGCCGCCGGGGCCATCCATCCGCAGCAGGGCTTCGCCTATGCTTTTCGAAACGGGGCCGATTTCATCGTGGTGGGAATGTTCGATTTTCAGGTCGAGATGGATGTGCGTCTGGCTATTGAAGCTCTCAACAAAGTCGGACGACGTGAACGCCCCTGGTACGCATGATCGCCGAGCCGCAACACAACAATTGTAGCCTGATAAGCTGGCTGATCTTCCGCCGGTGAGCCAACCACCCTTGGCAGGCGGTTGTCAAACCGGTTAATATTGGAAGCGCCCGGGAGTTGAGGGGAACACTGCCCGGCAGGGACGGAGATGAGCGCAGACAGTTTCAGTATGTCGCGCTCATTTTGTTGACCGCATGAAGACTTTTGGCCCACAGCGACTCGGAGGGGTCCATGAGCGATTACTCTAAACTTTATGACGCGATCGTGATCGGAGATCACCGGACTGCGGTCGAGGTCACCAAGGCCGCCCTGGAGGCCAATGTTGATCCTTCAGAGTTGATCTCCAAATACATGATCCCGGCAATGAACGAAGTGGGGCAGCGGTTTGCCTGCAACGAATATTTTGTTCCGGAACTTCTCATTGCCGCTCGGGCAATGAAAGCGGCTTTGGAGCTTATCACCCCGAAACTGGCAGAAACCGGCGCCAAACGCATCGGGCGGGTGGTGATCGGGACGGTCAAAGGCGACCTCCACGACATCGGAAAAAACCTGGTGGCTTCCATGCTGGAAGGTGCCGGTTTCGAAGTCGTCGATTTGGGGGTGGATGTCCCTCCCGAAAAATTCGTGCAGGCCGCTCAGGAAAAACCGGGCACGATCGTGGCGATGTCCGCCCTGCTTACGACCACCATGCTCAACATGAAGAATGTGATCGAGGCTCTTCAGCAAAGTGGTCTTCGCGACAAGGTGCGGGTCATGGTCGGGGGGGCTCCCATCACCCCGCAATTCGCCCAGCAGATCGGGGCCGACGGCTATGGTGAGAACGCAACCGAGGCCGTTGACGTCGCGCGACGGTTGGCAGCCGAACTGGGGTCCGTGGCGGCCACCACGAGCTGACACCCGCCGAATGTTCCCGTGAGAGCAAGGTGGTTGGTGTTGGCAGCTTCCCGTGCAGCATGGAAGCACGTTTGTCCAGCACACCCGGGAGCGACCGCCTTGTCATCGGCAACGGAAATGTCGACCGAAAACCTTTGTGGCCACGATCAACAAAGTCCCTTTTTGGGAGCTGAACCATGACAGGCGGGACGACCGCCAAGCCTTCCGGTTTGAGCTTTCGACAACTCCTGGAAAACGGCGGTTTTCCAATCGGGGTGGAGATTGTCTCCACTCGGGGATTCCCGGCGAATCCGGGTGATGCACCCCCGATCATTTTAGCCCGGGAACTTCTCTCGCATCCCCGCGTCGGATGGCTCTCGATCACCGATAATCCCGGCGGCAATCCGATGTTGCCGGCGGACTGGATTGCCCAGTTTTTGTCCCACGACCGGGATCGTGTCGTCATCCACATGACATGCAAGGACGCGAACCGAGCGGGATTGGAGAGCCTCGCCTGGCGGCTGGCGGCCGAGGGACTTCATAACATACTGGCCCTGACGGGCGATTATCCCGCCGTCGGTTTCGGCGGCAAGCCCCAGGGCGTGTTTGATCTCGATTCGGTTGGCCTGATCGCTCTCCTCAAGGCCATGAATGACGGCCGCATTGTGACACCTCGCCCCGGTAAAACCGAACTTCTTTCGCCCACGCGATTCTACATAGGTTGCGCTGTTTCTCCCTTCAAACGTTATGAACGGGAATTGGTTCCGCAATATTTCAAACTCGTACGCAAAATCGCGACCGGGGCGGAGTGGGTGATCACCCAACTCGGCTATGATATGCGCAAATACCACGAGGTGAAACTCTTCCTCCAGGCAAGGGGCATTTCGGGCGTGCCGGTCATCGGTAACGTGTACCTTCTCACCAAGACGGTCGCTAGACTTTTCCACGACCGGCAACTTCCGGGGTGCGTCGTCACAGATGAGCTGTGGGAACTGTGCCAAAAATACGCTGCCGGCCCCGATCGAGGAAAGAAATTTTTCGCCGAACTGGCTGCGAAGCAACTCGCTGTTTTACGGGGCCTGGGCTTCTCCGCAGGTTATCTGGGAGGCATTCACAAGCTGGAATCTTTAGAAGAGGTTCTCCGACATCTAGACTCTTTCGCCCCCGAGGACTGGCGCCAGTTTTTGAAAGAGATTCAATTCTCGTTTCCCGATGAATTCTTCTTTTTCGAGCACGATCCCGAAACGGGGTTAAGCGCACCTGACAAGATCAATCGGCAATATCTTGAGTCGCTGAGAAAACCAAGGCGTTCCCCATACGTCACGCTGGGATACCGCGTTTCCCGTCTGGTCCATCAAATCGCTTTTACAAGAGGCAAGGGGTTGTGGAATCTCGCGCAGAAACTCTACCAACGCTGGGCTGGCAAACCGCAGCCACCCACCCCGGCTCGTCTTCTCTATGGTCTGGAAAAATTTTCCAAGTACATAATGTATGGTTGTCAGGACTGCGGGGACTGCAGTTTGCCGGATTGTGCCTATGTCTGCCCGAAACGCTGGTGCTCCAAGTGCAGCCGGAACGGACCATGCGGAGGCTCTGTGGATGGACAGTGCGAGCTTCGCGATAAGGAATGCCTGTGGGCTATCGTCTATGAACGGTTGAAAGCCTACGGGGAATCCGAAGAGATGCTCACCGGACCGCCGGTTTTGTACAATGCAGAATTAGCACACACTTCTTCCTGGGCGAACACCTATCTCAATCGCGACCATCACGGGACGGCTGAGAAAAGGGATCTCGGTCAAGATACTCCAGGCGGGGCAACAGCGAATCATGGGTAAAGGATCACGGCGATCTTGCAATTCAGTCAAAACGCACGCGCAGCAGGCTGAGGTATCGCCAGAGCATCAAGAGACGCGCGGACCAAGCAATTTCTGGCAAATTTTTTTGGGGTGGTCCCGTCCTGTTGTTCAACTCGTCCTGGACTATCTCTGCCAGATTTACCCACCGAGTGTTAATGGCAATCTGTGGGACCTTTCTCGCCTGGCTATCGTCTTGCCCACCAGTTGGGCCGTTCGGCGCCTTTTGGCCCAACTCGCCGAAACAGCCCGAAGTCATGGCGTGATCCTCCTTCCGCCAGACGTCATAACGGTGGGACAGCTTCCTGAACGCCTTTACTCCTGCGATAAGCCACTTGCCAACGAACCCACCTGCCTCCTGGCGTGGTGCATCGCACTGCGAGAGTTGGCATATCGGGACGAATCGGCTCTGCGTCGGCTTTTCCCCCACTGGACAACCTCCACGGAAAGCCAGCGGTGGCTCTCGCTGGCGCAATCTCTCGCTCAGTTGAGATACGAACTGAGTGGTGGAGGATTTTCATTCCATGATGTTCTGCAAATTGCCCTTCAACA
>Ga0181858_1001727_pt1 | contig 10600 bp, 12 predicted proteins | sample NewIslPassag4_SG_FD_130749 | JGI IMG/M metagenome (GOLD analysis project Ga0181858, IMG submission 130749) | Feedstock adapted compost microbial communities from Newby Island compost facility, Milpitas, CA, USA - Passage 4_SG | ecosystem: Engineered > Solid waste > Feedstock > Composting ...
CCGAGAACGGTCAAGGCGGGACAGGCGCTGGCGCGGATGCTGTCGCCGCTCTTGTAGCGAGGGTGTGCCGCGGTCCGGCGCCGCTGTCGGTTATGGGCTAGCGGCTTCTGCCCGGGCCGCTCAGGAACCGGCGCATGCTTTCGATAACGGCGCCGAGGGGCTGAGGTTTCAGCCGGGCGAGCAGATCGCCGCATTTTTGGAGCCTTTCCTCCATATTCAGCAGATGGAAGTCGGCCGGCTTCGGCGTGCGGCCGACTTCTTCCCATGTCAGGGGGGCTGATACCGGCGCGCCGGGACGGGCCCGCGGCGTGTAGGGTGCGGCCAGCGTGCGTCCGGGATAAAATTGCAGGTAATCAAGGTAAATCCGGCCGCCGCGGTCTTTTTTCAGCCGCTCGACGGTGAAAAGTTGCGGGTGCCGCGCCGCCAGATATTCGGACACAAATTTGCCGAAGGCGCGCAGGTCATCAAAACCGGGGCCGCGCTCGATGGGCATCACGATCTGGACGCCGGTGGCGCCGGATGTTTTGGGCACGGCGTCGAGGCCAAGGGAGCGAAGGAGCTCGCCGGCCAGAGCCGCCGCTTCCATGATGCGGGGTTCGTCTTCCCGGGACGGGTCCAGATCCAGAATCCACCGATCCGGCAGCGGGTCGCTGATTCGCTCGCAGGAGACGTGCATTTCCAGGCAGTACAGGCTGCCCAGCCAGATCAGGGTGGGCATGGAATCGAGGACGACATGGCGAATTTGGCCGTTTTGCTCCGTCCGCACAAAAGAAGGCACCGGCTGCGGCGCATTTTTCTGATAGAACGAATGGCCGCCGATGCCTTCCGGATAGCGGATCGTCGTCAAATAGCGGTCCCGGGTGTGGGGAAGCATAAAGGGGGCGAGCCTTGCAAGAAGGCGGATGTAGTCCAGCTTGGTGATCCCCATATCGGTCCAGATGATCTTGTCCGGGTGCGTGACGGTGATTTCATGCTCCCCCAGCTTTAAAACGGCCGATTCTTTGGGCATATCCTCCGCATCCTCCCCATAGAGTTCAATGTCGGTCCTGCACCATCGGAGCGGCGCTGACATAAAGAGAAGAAGAAACGTCAAGCTGGGGGGATGAAAGATGCTTCCGGCATCTTACGCGCCCGCGATTTCGTTCCTGCTGGTCCTGCTGGTGCTGCTGGTTTCCGGTACAGCCTTGTTTGCGGCGCTGCACCCGCATTTTGTCTGGCGCGTTTTTCTGGGGACCCGGTTCGGCCGCGAGGCGCCCCGTTATGTGATGCTGGCGCTGCGGATTGGCGGCATTCTCGTCGGCGCGGCGGGTGTCGCATTTTTGCTTTTGTCGGATGCGTGACCGGCATATTGGCCTGCGTAACGGACACACGGGACGCTTAGCCGCGCTTTTTTGGCCATTTGAAACGGACATACGAGACGCTTACAGCTTGGAAATTCAGATCCCCCGTTTTTTGCTTCCAAGCGTCGCCTATGTCCGTTACAGCTGTCGTACGTGCGTTCCGTAACCGCCCCCGGCGCCGGGAAAGTCAAAGGCTTCCGGCCGAACGTGTCAGGGGGCGGTTTCGGTTTTGCGCTGGCGGGGCGTGCGGTTTTTTTTCGCGCCGCGGGCGGCAGAGCCGGTGTCGGCGCGTTCGGCCGTGCCGGTGTCGGCGGCGGGCGGAGCCTTCAGCGCCTCCAGGCTGGCCTGCAGCGCGGCCATCAGATCGATGACGCTCGTGCGCTCGGCGGCCGGCGCCGTTACCACGTCGGCGCCTTGTCCCGTAATTTTGCGCCGGATCGCATCGAGGAGCGCCGCGCGGTAGTCGTCGGTGTATTTTTCCGGTTCAAATTTCGCGGAAAGCTGCTCGATCAGCATCACGGCCATGCTGAGCTCCCGTTCGTTCACCTGGGCTTGGGCCGGCAAATTGGGCACCTGCTTCAAATCGCGGATTTCGTCGGGATAATGCATCGTTTCCATGCAGATGCAGTTTTCCAATGGGCGGATGGCGGCGAGGCTGCTTTTGGACCGGATTGCGATCTGGGCGATGCCGATCTTGCCGGTCTGACGCATGGCTTCCAGCAGCAGGCTGTAGGCGCCGGCGCCGGCCTGGTCGGGCGACAGGTAATAGGCTTTCTGAAAATAGATCGGATCAATGTCCTTCAGATCGACAAAGTCCAAAATCCGGATGGCGCGGGTATTTTCCGGCCGGATCGCCTCCAGTTCCTCATCCTCAAACAGCACAAACCTGCCTTTTTCGTATTCGTATCCTCGCGCAATTTCTTCCCATGGCGTTTCCCGTTCGCAATGGCTGCAGGTTCGGGTGTAGGAAATCGGCGTGCCGCACGCTTTGTGAATGAAGCGCAAGCGCACATCCTTGTCCTCGGTGGCCGCAAACATTTTGACCGGCACATGGACGAGCCCGAAGCTGATGGCGCCTTTCCAGACCGTATGCATCCGTGATCCGCTCCTTTATAATGCCTGATCTTTAGCATGCCCCCGGCTTGGCGAAACAATCGCGCGCAAAGAGAGCGAACGATTGCCGGCTTTGGACGCGCCTTGCGTCCGGGGCGTCATTCTTGGCGCTAAATGGCGCCGCCCCGTGTTGTTCCATGGGGCTCCGCCCAGGGGCATATTGGGCGGTTTCGCCGGGCATATTGAGGGTGAGGTGAGCGCGTTGAAAACGAAAAAGGAACCTGAAGCGCAAGCGGAAAATTGGGCCGAAGGGCGCTTGCGGTACGAAATGGACGTGGACCGCATGGTCAACGAAGGACTGGGCGGAGGACAGGTGACGATGCACAACGGATGGATCGGGGATACGACGGTGGATGACATGGAACCCGATGCCGCGAATCAATCGGCACCCAAGGACAAGACGGCTCATCAGACGGAGGGGTAATTTCCCTCCGTTCCTTTAGATTTGATAGTGAGAGTCTAACTGTGCTAATATAAGTTTCAGATTTATACATATACCCACTGGGAGTGTGAGCAGGCAATGTACGATATTATCATTATCGGGGCGGGTCCCGCCGGGGCCAGCGCCGCCATATTTACAGCCAAAGCCGGCAAGAAGACGCTGGTGATCGACAGCGACCAAAGCATCACGAAACGGGCATGGATGGGCAACCACTACGGCGCTCCCGACATCAGCGGACCCGATCTGGTGGAAACGGGCAAGAAGCAGGCGGCCAAATACGGCGCCGAGTTTGTAAACGGCAAAGCGGTCAAGGTCGAATCCCAAGACGGCGTCGTCACCGTACAAACTGAAGACGGAAATTCCTATCAGGCTGCCCACGTGATTCTGGCCACCGGGCTGCAAACGGATCTGGCGGAAGCCAGCGGCATCCGGACGAAGCCGGGCACGGAACCGCGCATCAAAACCGTCATCGACTGCGACGCCCAAGGGAAAACGAATCTGCCCAACGTCTGGGCGGCGGGCACGGCGGCCGGCGTCAGCGTGCATACGATCATCACCGCCGGCGACGGCGCCAAGGCGGCCATCAACGTCATCAGCGAAATGAACGGCGAACGCTACGTCGATCACGATGTGCTGAAAAGCTGAATAAAGTCCGGAACCGGCCGGTTCTATTACAAGCTCCGCGGCGCATGCGCGGAGCTTGTTTTTGCATGCGCATGCCGCCGAGCGCGGAAGTGGGGGAGACTGAATTTTTAGCGGCCGCCGAACGGATAAGCTCGCGTTCTTCTCCGCATAATAATCGAGGTTTTTAAACCACACCATCAATGCGGAGGGATGAATGCAGCATGCAACAGCAAATGAACCAGCTTGTTTCCCAATGCGACCAGATGATCCGTCAGATGGTCACCCAAACGAATCAAAACACCCGCACGTATCAGCAAATCGCTCAGACGGAAGAACAAAACGCCCGCGAGCTGGAGCGCTTGGTGCAGCGTGAGCATCAGACCGCGCAAACGATTCAAAACATCATCCGCAGCCACGAACAGGCGATTCAGCAACTGAATCAGCTGCAAACGCTGGTGAACCAGATCAGCCATTCCGCCAGCATGATCAGCCAGCAAAACCTGCAGATGGTAAGCCAAATCAGCCAGCAGACGCCGTATGCGGCCCAGACCCAATACGGTCAGCCGGCAGCCGGCCAGTATAATCAGCCTGCCGTCAGCCAGTATGCCCAGACCGGCACTTACGGACAGGAGGCTTTCCGGCCGCAAGGGCAGTCCGCGCAAGGCCTTTCGCCGACGGCGCAAGCGGCGCTGAACCAGGCGCTGAACCAGTCCTATCAACCCCCCCAATTCAATTCCGGCCATTCCGCCGGCTTTGGCCAAGTGGGCTCCCAGTTCGGGCCGAACGGGCAGGACAACTTCACCCCGTCCCAAACCATTTCGCCGATGGTTTCGGCCCTCAGCGCTTCGGGCAACGCATTCCGTTCCTACCAATAAACCGGACCGAGCCGGCCGCAAGCCGCTTGATTCCTCGAAGCGAGCGAAAGCCCGTCCGCATCACGCGGACGGGCTTTTGCATGTTTACCTGCGCACCGATATAATAAGGACAAAATGTTCAGAAGGGGAGCCGCGCCGTGCCGAAAGCCGACGAGTTTGCGCTGATCCGGCTGTGGAACGAAGGCCGCAAGTCCTCCGGGCGGCTGGCTGCGCTGGGCGTGGTGGCGGGCATCGGCGATGATGCGGCGGTGGTCGAGGCGCCGGAAGGGCACCAATGGCTTCTGGCCATGGATACGATGACGGAAGGCGTCCATTTTCTGCCCGAGACGATGGGGGATGCCGATATCGGATACAAGGCGCTGGCCGCCAACGTCAGCGACATCGCCGCCATGGGCGGCATACCGCGGTACGCCCTCGTGTCGGTCAGCGTGCCACCTTCCTGGGAGCCGGAACGCATCACCGCGGTGTATGACGGCCTGTACGCTTGCGCGGAGCAATATGATGTGGCCGTGGTCGGCGGGGACACGACCGCCTCTCTCCGGCATCTGGTCGTTGCCGTGGCGCTGGCGGGTACGGTGCCGGCCGGGCAGGCTGTCTTAAGAAGCGGGGCCAGGCCCGGCGATTTTGTGTTTGTTACGGGGCCCGTGGGCCTGTCGGCCGGCGGCCTGTACGGTTTGCTAGGGCAAAGCCGTTCCGGGGGCCGGCCTGTCCCGCCGCCGCCTGACCGGCTGGTTCGTGCGCATCAGCGGCCCGCGCCGTCCGTGCGGGCGGGGCGCCTTTTGGCCGAACGGGGCTGGGCCACTTCGCTGAACGATGTCAGCGACGGCCTTGCCAGCGAATGCTGGGAAATCGCCGAGGCGTCCGGGCTGAAGGTGGTGCTCCGCGAGGCGGCGCTGCCGCTTTCGGGAGAGCTGGCTTCTTACGCTTCCGCGTGCGGTATCGACCCTTTGGAATGGATGCTGTATGGCGGCGAGGACTTTGTGCTCGTGGGCACGGCCGGATCGGGGCGCGAGGCGGAGATCCGGGAAGCTTTTCGCGCGGAGGGACTGCCATTTTTTGTCATTGGCCACACGGAGGCCGGAACGCCTTCGGCAGAGCTTATGGATCCCGGCGGAAACAGAAAAAGGCTGGAAAAACGGGGATACAATCATTTCAGGAAAGGATCACGGTCATGACGGAAAAGCCGCAAACCGGCCGGTCACGATGGTACGTGTGGGACGCGTCCAGCGAAGCGGATACGGCGGCGTTCGCCGCCCGGCTGGCGGATAAAGCCGGCCCCGGCACGCTGATTGCGCTGGACGGGGATCTGGGCGCGGGCAAGACGCGCTTCGCCCAGGCGTTCGCCGCCGCCCTCGGAGTGCCCGGCGTCGTAAACAGCCCGACTTTTACGATTATCAAAGAGTATGAAGGCGGGCGCCTGCCTTTTTATCATATGGATGTGTACCGGCTCTCGCCGGAAGAGGCGGAAGAGCTGGGACTGGACGAATATTTCCTGGGGGAAGGCGTGACGCTTGTGGAATGGGCATCGCGGATCGAGCCGCTCCTTCCCCCGGAATACCTGCAAATCGTGCTGGTTCCGACGGGGCCCTCGTCCCGGCGGCTGCGCTTAAAGCCGTTCGGTGCGCCTTATGAGGCCTGGTGCGAAGAGCTGGATCTTGCGCCCGAGGAGGATGCTTGAGGGATGACGGAACATGATCAATTGACGATGCTGGCGCTGGACACCTCCACCGCTTCGCTGACGGCTGCCCTGGTCCGGGGCGGCGCGGTGCTGGGCTCGGTCCAATCGCTGTCCGAGCGGAATCATTCCGTCCAGGTCGTGCCGGCGCTCAAAAAGCTTCTGGAAGATGCCGGCCTGTCGGGCAAAGATCTGGACCTGATCGCCGTCGGGCAGGGCCCCGGCTCCTACACCGGCGTGCGGATAGCCGTATCCGTCGGCAAAACGCTGGCCTGGGCCTGGAACAAGCCGCTGGTCGGCGTATCCAGCCTGGAGACGCTGGCGCTGGGCGCCTGGGAATCGCAGGGCAGCGCCGGCAACGGCGGAGGGACGGTGTGGATCGTGCCCGTCATGGACGCCCGCCGGGGACAGGTGTATACGTCGCGCTGGGCGGCGGACGCAAACGGGCGCTGGGAGCGGATGGATGCCGACGGCATCCGGCAGGCCGCCGCATGGATTGAAAGGCTCCGGCGGGAAGCGGCAGCCGGCGGAGCGGCGGAAATCTGGATCGCAGGCGATGCGGAAAAGCATGCGGAAATCTGGCGGCCGTGCGAAGGCGACGGGGCGGCGGTCCGGCTCGTGCCGCACCTTATGGACGCCGCCGCCGCGGCCAAGCTGGCGGTGCGGCGTTTCCGCCGCGGCGAACGGGATCCCGTGCACGCTTTTGTGCCCAATTATACGCAACTGGCAGAGGCGGAAATCAAGCTGCAGGCGAAGCTGATGGCTGCCCGGGGGGATTGAGATGGGGAACCGAAAGCTACCGGATCGGGAACCTGACGTGCCGGACGTCGTGTTTCGCGGCATGACCCTCGAGGATCTGGACACGATCCTGCAGATTGAACATGAGTCCTTTACCGCGCCCTGGTCGCGGGAAGCTTTCCGCACCGAACTGACGCACAACCGGCACGCCCGTTATCTCGTGATGGAACTGGATGGCGAGATCATCGGGTATGGCGGATTGTGGCTCATCGTGGACGAAGCCCACGTTACCAACATTGCCGTGCGGGCGGCATACCGGGGCAGGGGGCTGGGCGAGCGGCTGCTGCGCGAAATGATGCGCATGGCCGCCTCTTTGGGCGCCCTCCGGATCACGCTGGAAGTGCGGGTATCCAATGAGGTGGCGAAAAATCTGTACCGCAAGCTGGGCTTCAGCGGAACGGGAATCCGGCCCCGGTACTACTCGGACAACCAGGAAGACGCGCAGATCATGTGGGCGGATCTGGCGCCTTTCCGCGACATGGCCGCCTCGCTGGCGGCCGGCGCCGGAGATTCGCCGGAAGGGGAATCATCGTGAGTCTTGCGGAACACGAAACTTTGCGGCAAAGTCCCAGAGAGCCTTATCACTTGCTGGCCATTGAGACGAGCTGTGACGAAACGTCGGCGGCGGTGATCCGAAACGGGCGGGAAGTGCTGTCCAACATCGTGTCCAGCCAGGTGGACATCCACAAGAAATACGGCGGCGTGGTGCCGGAAATCGCATCCCGCAAACATGTGGAAGGCATTACGCTGATGCTGGAAGAGGCGGTCACGGCCGCCGGCATCCGGCTGGATCAGGTGGACGCGGTGGCCGTCACCCAGGGGCCCGGCCTGGTCGGGGCGCTGCTTGTCGGCGTCGTTGCCGCCAAAAGCCTCGCGATGGCTTTGGACGTGCCGCTGATCGGCACACACCACATCGCCGGCCACATTTACGCCAACCGCCTCGTCGGGGAAATCCTGTACCCCGCGCTGGCGCTGGTCGTGTCGGGCGGCCATACGGAACTGGTGCTTCTGGAGTCGGAAGGGGTGTTCCGGATCGTCGGGCGCACCCGCGACGACGCCGTGGGCGAAGCTTACGACAAGGTGGCGCGCGCCCTCAATTTTCCCTATCCCGGCGGGCCCCATGTGGACCGGCTGGCGCAGGATGCGGATCACGAAATCGAGCTGCCGCGCGCCTGGCTGGAGCCGGATTCCTTCGATTTCAGCTTCAGCGGCCTGAAATCGGCGGTGCTGGCGGAAATCAACCGCTGCCGGATGAAGGGGGAAACGGTGAATTTTGCGTCGCTCGCCAAAGGGTTTCAAGAATCGGTCATCGACGTGCTGACGTCCAAAGCCATGCGGGCGGCGGAAGCGTTTGGCGCGCGGCAAATGCTGCTGTGCGGCGGCGTTGCCGCCAACCGGGGGTTGCGCGGCAGGCTGACGGAACTGTGCGAGGCGGCGGGTCTGCCGCTCCTCATACCGCCCATGTCGCTGTGCACGGACAACGCGGCGATGATTGCGGCGGCCGCCGATCTCAAATGGCGGCGCGGGGAATTTTCTCCGCTGGATATGAAGGCGGACGCGCAGCTGTCGCTGGAGGAATGGTCGGTCAAATCGTAGGCTCCATGCGAGGACATTGGCAAACAATTGCAAGGGAACATGGCAACGGACATTTGCGGCACTTTCAGCCGGCGATCATGCATTTCTGGGATGGCTGCCGGCGGCCGGGCCGCGGATGCCCGTTCTTTATACTTGCCGGCGCCCCTCGGGCTCGGCAGGGTGGAGCTGGCGGACGGCCGGGAGGTGCCGGGCTTCGTCTGCGAGGCCTATGCCGCCGAAGGGGCGGAAGACATCACCTGGGCCGGCAGCCGGCGGAACGTGACATGACCCGCCGGCGGGCCTTTGCCGGCACCGTTGCCGGCCAGCGCAAAAAAAGTGCGAAAAGGAAGAATTGACAAATTCTTTTTGCGGGAATATAATGATCACCAATATCAGATTGGCGAAAACGCGATGATCAGGAACAGTAGGGTCCACCCTGACATCAGAGAGCCGCGGGATGGTGCGACGCGGCGGAAGGGAACCTGAAGCTCGCCTGGGAGCGGTTCGGCGGAAAGGCGCCGCCATGATGCTGCGGTTCTCAAGTACGCCGAAACGGCTGACCCCCGTGACCGGGTCCGGAGGGGGCGTTCCAAAGGTGTTGGAGCGTCAACAAGAGTGGTACCGCGGCAGGTGAAATAAGCCCGTCGTCTCTTGAAGAAGAGACGGCGGGCTTTTTGGTTGGTTCGCCGCGGGGCTTAAGCGGGGTTAAGTCGATTAAATCGACTTAATATAAACAATTGCATCTTTTTTCACGCGATGAACGGAAGCAGTAGGAGAAACCCCGGACTGCAGAGAGCTGCGGGACGGTGCGACGCAGCCGAAGGGGCTCTCCGAACTCGTCCGGGAGCGGAGCGGGGGAAACGGCAGGCGCGCCAGGCGCCCGAAACCGGATTATCCCGCTACGGCTGGCCCCCGATATCGGGCGCTCGCCGGGCTTCGCGCCTGTCCGGGGGTGCGGGGCGCCGGCGCGTGAGGCGGGAGGAACGTTTCGTTTTCCGGAAAAACGAAACCTCCAAGCAGAGTGGTACCGCGGCGGCTAGCAATGCGCAAAGCCCGTCGTCTCTGGCAAGCGTGCGGAGACGGCGGGCTTTTTTTGCCGTCTCCGCCACCGAAAGTCCCATTCTCACCCGAACGAAAGGGAGGAAAACCGCAATGACGGCACAAGCGAACCACACCGCAGAACAAAACAACATTCAGCCCTTTGAGGCCAATTCCGGCGGCAAACGCCGCATCCGCATCTTCGACACGACGCTGCGCGACGGCGAGCAAGCCCCCGGCGCGTCCATCCCGCCGGAGAAAAAAATCGTCATCGCCCGCCAGCTCGCCCGCCTGGGCGTCGACGTGATCGAACCCGGCTTCCCCATCTCGAGCCCGGGCGAATTTCAGGCGATCCGGCAAATTTCCCGCGAGCTGCAGAACGTGGAAATCTGCGGCTTTGCGCGCTGCGTCAAGGAGGACATCGACGCCGCCGTGGCGGCCACGCAAGATGCGGCCCGGCGCCGGCTGCACCTGTTCATTTCCTCTTCCCAGATTCACCTGGACTTCCAGCTGCGCAAGACGCAGGATGAAGTGGTCCGCCTGCTTCGCGAGATGATCGCCTACGGCAAGCGGTTTGTGGAGGAGATCGAGTTTTCGCCGATGGACGCCTCGCGTTCCAGCGAGGAGTTTCTGTACCGGGTGATCGAAGCGGCCATCGAGGAAGGCGCCACGATCATCAACATCCCCGATACGCTGGGTTATGCGCTCCCCGAGGAATTCGGGCCCCTGTTTTCGCGCATCCGCCAGAACGTGAGGGGCGCCGGCAAGGTGGCGTTCAGCGCCCATTGCCACAATGACCTGGGGCTGGCGGTGGCCAACAGCCTGGCGGCCATTCGACACGGCGCGACGCAAGTGGAAGTGTGCGTCAACGGCATCGGCGAGCGCGCGGGCAACTGTTCCCTGGAAGAGCTGGTCATGGCCATCCATACCCGCGGCGAATCGCTGGGGGTGGAGACGGGCATCGACATCAGCCAGATTTATGAGACGTCCCGTCTCGTCAGCCGCACGATGCAAATCCCGATCGCGTACAACAAGCCGATCGTCGGGCGCAACGCGTTCCAGCACGAGTCCGGCATCCACCAGGACGGGCTGCTCAAAAACCGCAGCACCTACGAGATCA
>Ga0181858_1001730_pt1 | contig 10598 bp, 4 predicted proteins | sample NewIslPassag4_SG_FD_130749 | JGI IMG/M metagenome (GOLD analysis project Ga0181858, IMG submission 130749) | Feedstock adapted compost microbial communities from Newby Island compost facility, Milpitas, CA, USA - Passage 4_SG | ecosystem: Engineered > Solid waste > Feedstock > Composting ...
GCCGAGGACGGCCGCGTCTTCTACATCGAGCGGTGGGGCGACGTCCGCGTCTGGGATCCGGAGACCGAGGACGTCTCGACGATCGGCCACATCAACGTCTACACCGGCCAGGAGAACGGCCTCATGGGCCTCGCGCTCGCGCCGGACTTCGCCGAGAGCGGCCAGCTCTACCTCGCCTACTCGGTCCCGCCGCAGGAGACGCTCACGCAGCGCGTCTCCCGCTTCACGCTCACCCCACAGGGCGAGCTCGACCTCTCCTCCGAGGAGGTCATCTACGAGTGGACGCACCAGCGCGATGAGTGCTGCCACTCGGCGGGCGCGCTCGAGTTCGGGCCCGACGGCAGCCTCTACATCTCCACCGGCGACAACACCAACCCGTTCGCCTCCAACGGCTACACGCCGATCGACGAGCGCCCCGGGCGCGAGGCCTGGGACGCGCAGCGCACCTCCGCCAACACGGCGAACCCGAACGGCAAGATCCTGCGGATCAAGCCGCTCGACGAGATCGAGCCTGACGCCGAGCCGGGGATCGGTGAGACCTACGAGATCCCCGACGGCAACCTCTTCGCCGACGACGACCCCAAGACCCTGCCCGAGATCTTCGCGATGGGGTTCCGCAACCCCTTCCGCTTCAAGGTCGACCCCGAGACCGGCTGGGTCGTCATGGGCGACTACGGCCCCGACGCCTCGACGGGCAACCCCATGCGCGGCCCGCAGGGCAGCGTCGAGTTCAACGTGATCACCGAGCCGGGCAACTTCGGCTGGCCGTACTGCATCCGCGCCAACACGCCGTACATCGACTTCCAGTTCCCGGACGGCCCGTCCGGCCTCCCGTTCAACTGCGACGCGCCGGTCAACGACTCGCCGAACAACACGGGCCTCGAGAACCTGCCGCCCGCGGTCCCGGCGACGATGTGGATGGGCTACAGCGAGACCGACCCGCGCGTGCCCGGCCTCGGGACCGGCGGCGCGCCGATGGGCGGCCCCATCTACCACTACGACCCCGACAACCCCTCGCCGACGAAGTTCCCCGAGGAGTTCGACGGCAAGTGGTTCATCGGCGAGTGGAACAACAACTGGATCAAGACCGTCAGCCTCGACGAGGACGGTGAGGCCGTCGAGGTCGAGAGCTTCCCGTACCTGGGCTACCGCCGCCCGATGGACATGACCTTCGGGCCCGACGGCTCGCTGTACCTGATCGAGTGGGGCTCCACCTTCGACGGCGGCCAGGCCGGCAACGCCGACTCGGGCGTCTACCGGATCGACTACGTGATCCCGACCGGCCCGCAGGTGACCGTCACGGCCGAGCCCGACCGCGGCCCGGCGCCGCTCGAGGTCTCCTTCGACGGCGAGGCCACCAACCCCGACGGCACGCCGAACCCGGACTTCACCTACGAGTGGGACTTCGGCGACGGCTCGCCCACCTCCGACGAGGAGGACCCGACCCACGTCTACACGGAGCCGGGCACCTACGAGGCGACGCTGACCGTCACCGACCCTGACACGGGCGAGGAGGGCTCCGACTCGGTCACGATCCGCGTGAACCAGGTCGCGACCTGCCCGATCGGCCCGCGCTCCGACGAGTTCGAGGGCGACAAGCTCGACCCGAGCCGCTGGACGATCATCCGGCCGAACGAGGTCGGCGCTCCGTGGGTCGCCGACGGCGAGCTCCACGTCCCGATCGACACCGGCGGGATCTACGGGCCCAACGCGGACGCGGCGAACATCGTCGTCACGCCGGTGCCCACCGACAGCGGCGAGGTCACGGTCACGGCCAAGCTGCGCGTCGACCCGTTCACCGAGAACTACCACCAGGCGGGCCTGCGCCTGTACTCGGACGACGACAACTGGGCGTCGGTCCACATGGTCTACGTGGACGGCGGCCGCGACATCGAGTTCATCTACGAGTCGAACGGCAACCCGCGCAACGGCCCGGCCGACAAGCTCGGCGGCATCCCGGCCGAATCGCCGTACGAGTACTACGTGCGGCTGATCATCGACCCGGACAACGAGACCGTCCGCGCCGAGTACTCGTGGGACGGCGAGAATTGGGAGCCGGTCGGCCAGCCGGGGTCGCTCGAGTCCTTCGACAACCTCATGGTCGGCCCGTCCGCGGTCTCGGGCGGCGCGTCGAGCATGCCCGTCGCCCACTACGACTGGATCCGCTTCGACCCGGACGTCACCGGCGGCGGGCCGAGCGACGAGTTCGACGGGACGACCCTCGACAAGTCGCGCTGGAACGCGATCGTCCGCGAGAACCCGGACACGCTGCGGCTCGCCGACGGGAAGCTGATCATCACCACCGAGCCCGGTGACCTCTACACGGGCGACACCGACCCGCCGCCCAACAACATCATCCTGCAGTCGGCCGACCACGCCGGCGAGGACTGGACGATCGAGACGAAGCTCTCGGCGCCGTTCACCGACGGCTACTCGCAGGCGGGCCTGATGGCGTACGTCGACGGCGACAACTACGTCAAGTTCGACGCGATCGCCGACGTCGGCCAGGGCCGCATCAACCGCATCGAGTTGCGCTCGGAGGTGAACGCGGCCATCCAGGACCCGCAGCCGAACGCCAACGTCCCGGCGGGTGTCACCGACGTCTGGCTGCGCCTCACCAAGGAGGGCGACAGCTACTCGGGCGAGTACTCGCTCGACGGTGAGAACTGGACGGCGATGAGCGCTCCCGTCGCCAACCCGATGGAGTCGCCGAAGTTCGGCCTGTTCGCCTTCGGCGTCCAGCAGGCGGGCGACGAGGTCGAGTTCGACTACTTCCGCGTCGACGGGCAGCCCGGCGGGAGCTGCGGCTGCGTGATCCCGGCCGACGAGTTCGACGGCAACGAGCTCGACCGCGAGCGCTGGAACAACATCGTCCGCGAGGACCCGGACCGCTACCACCTCGACAACGGCGTGCTTTGGATCGAGACGGCGCCCGGCGACATCTACGGCGCCAGCAACTCGCCGGAGGTCGCCAACTTCATCCTCCAGTCCCCCGAGAACGCCGGCGAGGACTGGACGATCGAGACCAAGGTCATCGGCCACAACCTCGCGGGGGGCTACGCCCAGGGCGGGCTGCTGGCGTACGTCGATGACGACAACTACGTGAAGCTCGACCTGATCGCCGACGAGGGCAACTCGGCGGTCAACCGCGTCGAGCTGCGCTCGGAGGTCGGCGGCGTCGTCCAGAACCCGCAGCCGCAGTTCGGCAACCTGCCGCCGGACACGACGGACGCGTGGCTGCGGCTCACGAAGGAGGGCAGCACCTACACGGGCGCCTACTCCTTCGACGGCGAGAACTGGACGACGTTCCCCGACACGGTCCAGAACACGATGGAGGACCCGGCGTTCGGGATCTTCACGCTCGGCGTCAACATGCCCGGGCCCGAGGTCGGCTTCGAGTACTTCGGGTTCGAGGGCGAGGCGGCGTGCCCGGCGCTGAACCAGCCGCCGGTGATCGAGGGCCTCACCGCCGATCCCACGAGCGGTTTCGCCCCGCTGGAGGTGGACTTCTCGGTTGACGCCAGCGACGCCGACGGCGACGAGCTCACCTACGAGTGGGACTTCGGCGACGGCGGTGCCTCCAACCAGCAGAACCCGACCCACACCTACGAGGAGCCGGGCACCTACGTGGCGGAGGTGACCGTCTCGGACGGCGTCGCCGAGCGCTCGCGCAGCATCACGATCGACGTCCTCCCGGACGACGATCCGTCCGCGCGCTTCCGGGCGCTCGTCTTCTCGAAGACGGCCGGCTTCCGCCACGACTCGATCCCGGCGGGCCACGCGGCGATCGACGATCTGGCGGACCAGCACGACTTCCAGGTCGACCACACCGAGGACGCGAGCCTGTTCAGGCCCGAGATCCTCGAGCGCTACGACACGGTCGTCTTCCTGTCGACGACCGGCGACGTCCTCAACGAGGAGCAGCAGGCCGCCTTCGAGGAGTACATCCAGGGCGGCGGCGGCTTCGTGGGCGTCCACGCCGCCTCCGACACGGAGTACGACTGGAACTGGTACGGCCACCTGGTGGGCGCCTACTTCCTGACGCACCCGCCGGGAACGCCGACCGCGACCGTCGTGATCGAGGACCACAACCACCCGTCGACCGCGGGCCAGCCGGACTCCTACACGAAGGTGGACGAGTGGTACAACTTCAAGTCGCCCGACTTCAAGGAGGTCGGTGAGGCCGACTACAGCCCGCGTGGCGACGTCCACGTCCTCGCGACCGTCGACGAGGAGAGCTACGACGAGCAGGACGGCACGCCGGGCGCCGACGATCACCCGATCATCTGGTGCCAGCGCTACGACGGCGGGCGCTCGTGGTACACGGCGATGGGCCACACGTCCCAGTCGTTCTCGGAGCCGGAGTTCCTCCAGCAGCTCCTGGGCGGCCTGGAGACCACGGCAGGCGTGACGCCGAACGAGGACTGCGGCGTCTCGTCCGACGCCGACGTCAAGGCGCCGCAGACGACCGCGGAGCTCGACCCGGCCCAGCCGGGCCCGGGCGGCACCTACGACGGGCCGGTCCAGGTGACGCTCACGGCGAGCGACGGCGAGGGCACGCCGCCCGAGCCGCAGACCCACGACGTGGACGCCGTGGGCCAGCTGTGGGATCCGGACGAGCTGGAGATCACGGCGGGCGATCAGGTCCGCTGGAACTTCCCCGAGGAGACCGCGGGCACCGTCCACGACGTCTGGCTGATCCCGCCGGGCGGTGACCAGAGCGACGAGTTCATGGTCGTCGACGTCCAGCCGCCTGGCGGCCAGTCGGGCACCTACACGTTCGACCAGCCGGGCGAGTGGATCATGTTCTGCAAGCTGCACACGCAGTTCACGCAGAGCGGCCCGCAGGGCATGTGGGGCACGGTCGACGTGAAGCCCGCCCCGGCTCCGCCCTCGGGCGTCGACTACATCGAGTATCGGGTCAACACCGACGGTGAAACCGGCGACTGGGTGCGCGTCGACAACGAGAGCAACGCGGAGCCGTTCGTGGTCTCGTTCACGGTCGAGGAGCCCGGCAACCACGTCGTGCAGTTCCGGGCGGCCGACAAGGCCGGCAACACGGAGCCGGTGCGCTCGGTGTCGTTCCGGATCCGCGGCGACGAGCCGTGCGTCGAGCGCTCCGACGAGTTCGACGGCGACGCGCTCGATACGAGCCGCTGGTCGTTCCAGCACCCGACCATGGCGGCGACGCCGACCGTGTCGGGCGGCAGCCTCCAGTACGAGATCGGCGGCGGCGAGCTCGACGAGGCGAACACCGGCCCGGTCGCGTTCCTGGGCCAGACGATCCCGGAGGGCGACTTCGAGCTGGTCGCCAAGTTCAGCGGCGACCTCACTGCCGACAACACGGGCGGCAACGGCTACGCGCAGGCCGGTCTGATGCTCTACCAGACCGACAACAACTTCGTGAAGGTCACGCACACGCGCGTCGGGGTCTTCCAGCCCGACCAGGAGGGTCAGACCTACTTCGAGGCCGGCGCGGAGACCAACGGCGCGATCGCGCGGAGCCCGCAGCACGGGATGTCGCCGAACAACCCGGGCACCTGGTGGCTGCGCATCGTGCGCTCGGGCGACCAGCTCACGGGGTACTACGCCACGAGCGACCCGGAGCAGGGCGGCACGTGGAGCCCGATCTCGCTGAGCATGAACATCGGCACGATCATGCCGCCGGACAACGGCCCGGTCTACGCGGGCGTGTACGGCGGCAACGGCTCGGCGGCGATCAGCGTCGACTACGTCCGCTTCGTGCCGGATGAGGACTGCCCGGAGCCCGAGCCCAACAACCCGCCGGAGATCGAGTCGCTGAGCGCCGACCCGGCCGAGGGTGAGGCCCCGCTCGAGGTCGCCTTCGACGTCGAGGCCACCGATCCCGACGGCGACGAGCTGACCTACGAGTGGGACTTCGGCGACGGCTCGCCGACCTCCGACGAGGAGGACCCGACCCACACCTACACCGAGCCCGGCACCTACGAGGCCGTGGTCACGGTGTCCGACGGCACCGACGAGGTGACCGACTCGGTGACCGTCCAGGTCACCGAGCCCGCCGAGCCGCCGGCGGGCGAGCCGCTGCTGCTGGTGCGGGTGAAGCCGAAGTCGCGGGCGGTCGGCAAGCGCGCGAAGCGGGCCGCGTTCAACGTGACCCTGCACAACGTCGGCGCCATCCCGGCCGGCGACGTGCGGGTCTGCGCGCGGGCGAAGAAGAAGCGCCTCGCGGTGAAGGGCGACGCCTGCCGCACCGTGAGCATCGGCGCGGACCAGTCCCACGCGGAGAAGTTCACCCTGCGGATCAAGCGCGCGGCACGCGGCAAGAAGAACAAGGTCCGGTTTGTCGTGACCGGCGCTGCGATCGAGCGCCAGGTGCAGGTGGTGACGTTGCGCGTCAAGCGCTGAGCGGAGTCAGAGGGCGGGAGGGGTCGTCCCTGGTGCGCCGCAGGCGGACGGCCCCTCCCGCGCTCGCCTGGCTCCTGGGCGCGGCCGCGGCCCTGGCGCTCTGGGCGGCGCACCCCGCGCGCGCCGCGGAGCCCGGCCTGGTCTGGGAGACCGCGTTCCTGGACGAGTTCGAGGGGCCTGCGGGCGCCCTGCCGTCCAGCGCCGTCTGGCGGTTCAGCGTCGGGCACGGCTATCCGGGAGGCCCTCCGAACTGGGGGACGGGGGAGGTCGCCTACCACACCGACGACCCCGCGAACGTGAGCCTGGACGGCGACGGGCGCCTGCTGATCACCCCGCTGCGCGACGCCGAGGGCGGCTGGACGTCCGCGCGCATCGAGACCAACCGCTCGGACTTCCGCCCGCCGCCGGGGGCGGTGATGCGCATCGAGGGCCGCATCGCGATGCCCGCCGTGACCGGGGGCGCGGCGCTCGGCTACTGGCCGGCGTTCTGGGCCCTCGGGTCGCCGTACCGGCAGACGTTCGGCTGGCCCGCGGTCGGCGAGATCGACGTCATGGAGAGCGTGAACGGCTTGGACCAGAACTGGGGCGTGCTGCACTGCGGGATCGCGAGCGGCGGGCCGTGCAACGAACCCGAGGGGATCGGCGCGGTGAGAGCCTGCACGCCTGACCCGTGCGTCGGCCACTTCCGTACCTACGCGTTCGAGTGGGACGCGCGGTCGGAGCCCGGCGAGCTGCGCTGGTATCTCGACGGGGAGCCGTTCCACTCGGTCAGCGAGGCCCACCTGCCCGCCGAAGCCTGGGCCGACATCGCGAGCCACGAGGGCTTCTTCCTGATCCTCAACGTCGCGATCGGCGGCGGCTTCCCGTCTGGGGTGGCGCAACGGCAGACCCCGACCGGGGAGACCGAGCCCGGGCACCCCATGGTCGTCGACTACGTCGCGGTGCGCTACGGGCGCCCCGCGCCGCCCGACGAGGAGGAGGGGCCCGGCGAGACGCCGCCGGGCGAGCCGCGGCTCGCGCTCGCCGCGAAGCCCCGCTCCAAGGTCGTCCCCAGGCGTACGCGCCGGGTCACCTTCCGGGCGCTCCTGCGCAACACGGGCGACGTCGGCGCGGGGGAGGTCAAGGTGTGCGCGCGGACGAAGCGCCGGCTGCTCGCTCTCAGGGGGAAGGCTTGTCGCGTCGCCCGCATCCCGGCGGGCGGCGAGCGAAGCCTGCGTTTCACCTTCGGGATCCGGCGCGCGGCGGCAGGCAAGCGCGTCAAGATCCGGCTCGTAGCGAACGGCGACGAGGTCAGGAAACGGACCACGACGGCGACGCTGCGTGTCAAGCGCTAGACGTGACCTGGACATAGGTGGGGTTCGGCTGTTGCGTCCGCGGTCGGCGACGCCCTGTGTGCTGCTCTGTGTCGTGGGTGTCACGGGCGCCCTCTCGCTGTGCGCGGCGCAGGTCGCCGCGCTGCGGCGGAGCCCGCACCGCTTTGGGAGGTCCCGTTCTTCGCGCCCGCCGGCGACGCCCGGGCAGCCGCGGACCGCGTCGGCTCGGCGCGGACGGAGGCGACCGCTGGCTCCCAGCTCAGGGGCGCGCCGGTCATCCTCTCGTTGAGCGCTACGCCGACGGACGGAGTCGCCCCGCTCGAGGTCTCGTTCTCGGTCGAGGACTACGACCCCGACGGTGACCCGCCCGGGGCCCCAGGCTCAGGCTCGGCGTGAAGCCCAAGTCCAAGGCCGTCCCCAAGCGCAGGCGCCAGGTCGCCTTCAGGGTCGTGCTGCGCAACGCGGGCAGCGCGGACGCCGACGGCGCGGGTCTGCGCGAAGCCCAAGCCCAGGCTGCTCGCGGTCAAGGGGAGGACATGCCGCAGCGCGAGCGTGCCGGCCGGCGCCCGCAGCGTCGAGCGGTTCGCCTTCAAGGTCAAGCGCGCGGCGGTCGGCAAGCGCTCCCAGGTGCGGTTCGTGGCGAGCGGCCCGGGCATCGGCAAACGCTCCGCGACGGCCGCGCTCAGGATTCGCCGCTAGGGCGTCTCGCGACCGGCGCGGGGGCGCCCGGCTTGCGCGGCCGGGCGCGCTCCGCTTGACTATCCGCGCATTTTTCGCGCCCCCGGGGGGCACCGAGGAGGGTCGGTGCCGGGGGGTGGGGTCCCAAAGAGTGCGGGCGACTTCTACGAGAGCGACGATCCGTCCGAGACCACCAACTTCATCCTCCAGGCCGCCTCGAACGCCGGTGAGGACTGGACGATCGAGACCAAGGTGCTGGGCGCCGACCTGCACGGCGGCTACGCGCAGGGCGGGCTGATCGCCTACGCGGACGACGACAACTACGTGAAGATCGACCTGATCTCGCCCGGCAGCCGGACCCGGCCGTACCGCATCGAGGTGCGTTCGGAGACGGGCGGCCTGGCGCGAGCCCCGCGGCCGCAGGTCGAGCCCCTGCCGGAGGGCACCGAGGACGCGTGGCTGCGGCTGACCAAGCGGGGCGACGTGTACGTGCCCGCGTACTCGCTGGACGGCGAGAACTGGACGACGTTCTCCCAGTGGGTCGGCAACCCGATCGAGGACCCCGACTTCGGGATCTTCGCCGTGGGCGTCGACGAGCCCGGGACCGAGGTCGGCTTCGAGTACTTCGCCTTCGACGGCGAGGTCAACTGCGGGCCCGACACGCTCGCGCCGCGGACGTCAGCGGCGCTCGACCCCGAGCTGCCGGGCCCCGGCAGGACCTACGACGGGCCCGTGCAGGTGACGCTCGAGGCGGCCGACGCGAGCCCGACCGAGACCCCGGCGGCCGGCGTCGCCCACACCGAGTACCGCGTCACCACCAACAACGAGATCGGAGACTGGGTCCGCGTGGAGAATGTGGACGACGCGGACCCGTTCGTGACCACGCTGAGCCTCGACAAGCCCGGCAACCACGTCGTTGAGTTCCGCTCCGCGGACGGGGAGGGCAACGTCGAGGCCATGCGCTCGGTGTCGTTCCGGATCGCCGGCGTCGCGCCGTGCCTCTCCGACGAGTTCGACGCGAGCGCGCTGCACCCGAAGTGGAGCTTCGTGCACCCGACCTCGGAGGAGCCGGAGCTCGCGGGCGGCAGCCTCGTCTACCGGCTCGGCTCCGGCGATCTCGAGGGGCCCGGTCGCGTTCTTCGGCCAGCCGATCCCGGACGGCGACTTCGAGGTCGTCGCGAAGTTCACGGCCGACCTGATGGCCGACGACTCCACCGAGGGCACGGACGGCCACGGCGACGCGCAGGCCGGCCTGATGCCCTACCAGGGCGACAACAACCACATGCGGATCGCGCAGGCCCGGGTGGGCGACCAGGGCGGCGGGTTCCACGGGCAGACCTTCTTCGAGGTCGTGACGGAGCGCAACGGCTCCACGACCCGGAGCGCGAGGCATGACCTGGACATCGAGAACCGCCAGACCTGGTGGCTGCGCATCAAGCGCGCGAACGACGTGCTCGCTGCCTGGTACGCGACGAGCGACCCGGAGCAGGGCGGCGCCTGGCACCAGATCGCGCTCGGCAGCCCCATGAACATCAACACGATCATGCCGCCGGCCAACGGCCCGGTCTACGTGGGCCTCTACGGCGCCGGCGGGTCGGCGGACGTGAGCGTCGACTATTTCCGGGTTACGCCGAACGCGAGCTGCTCGGGCGGTGACGGCGGCGACGGCCAGGCCCAGGTTAAGGTCAACGTCAAGCCCAAGTCGCTCAAGGTGGCGGCGGGCAAGCGGCAGGTCGCCTACAAGGTGGCCCTGCGCAACACGGGCGACGCGGCGGCCGAGGGCGTCAAGGTCTGCGCCCGGGCCAAGAAGAAGCTCGTGGCCGTGAAGGGCGAGGCCTGCCGCACGGTGAACGTGCCCGCCGGCGGGAAGGTGACCCAGCGCTTCAAGCTGCGGATCAAGCCCGCCGCCCGCGGCAAGAAGGCGATGATCAGGTTCGTCGTGACCGGCGCGGGCCTCGAGAAGCAGACGAAGAAGGCGAACCTCAAGGTCAAGCGCTGAGCCTCCCGCTCAGCCCCCAACCCCACGTTCAGCCCTGGTCGTCGAAAAACGAAGGCCAGGGCTGAACGTTTGGGGCGTCCCCGGGACGTTCAGCCGTGGTCGTCGAAAAGCGAAGGCTAGGGCTGAACGTGTGGCCGGGCCAACCGGACGTTCAGCCGTGGTCGTCGAAAAACGACGATCAGGGCTGAACGATCGGGGTGCGTGAGGAGACCCGCGGGCGA
>Ga0181858_1001734_pt1 | contig 10565 bp, 9 predicted proteins | sample NewIslPassag4_SG_FD_130749 | JGI IMG/M metagenome (GOLD analysis project Ga0181858, IMG submission 130749) | Feedstock adapted compost microbial communities from Newby Island compost facility, Milpitas, CA, USA - Passage 4_SG | ecosystem: Engineered > Solid waste > Feedstock > Composting ...
CTGTGGCGCATCAACCTGGGCATCAACATCGTCTCCAGCTCCCCTCACAGCCCGTTCCATTTCTACGATCTGGATCAGGACGGCAAAGCGGAGTTTGCGGTCAAGACCGCCGACGGAACGCGGGTGTACCTGCCGAAGGCGGACGGCACGATCGACGACCTGACGGACGAACCGGCCTGGGTCATCGGCAATCCGGACGCGGTCTGGGTCGGCGGGCTGCGGAACCCGGCGCAGGGCAACCAGGTGAACCCGGGCGCGCTTGGCCGGGTGTCCACCGGTCCCGAATACTTCACCGTGTTCGACGGCCGGACCGGCAAGCCGCTGAAAACCGTGGACTATTTCGCGCCGTACAGCATCAACCCCGACTGGGGCGACAACAACAACAACCGGAGCGACCGCTTCAACGGCGGCGTCGCCTACATGCCCAGGGGCGGCGTGCCCGGCGCCGATCCGTACCCGACCATCATCGAGGTGCGCGGCCATTACGGTCCGCATTTCGTGGCGGCCTATCAATGGCTGCACGGCGACATCCGGAAAATCTGGGAGTTCCGGCTGGCCGAATGGAGCGGCGCCGGCTCCAACCAGGGCAACCACAACCTCAAGATGGCGGACCTGGACGGCGACGGCTACACCGAAGCGGTGCTGGGCGCCATCGCGCTGGACCATGACGGCACCCTCATGTGGAGCTCCACGGGCACGCGGGGCACGGTCGTTGCCGGCCACGGCGACGCCCTGCATGTGGCGCCGATGCTGCCGGATTCGGATGACCTGTTCGTCTTCCAGCCGCACGAAAAAGGCCCGCCGGACAACGTGACGCTGGTGCGCGGACGTTCCGGCGAGCCGGTCTGGACGTATGCGGCGAACCTCGGCGACGTGGGCCGGGGCGTCGCGGGCAATGTCACGCCGCTGCCGGGCTATGAAGTCTGGGCGATCGCGACGCCGATGTACAACGTGAAAACCGGCGAAATCATGACCACCGAAACCGGCGACATCGGCGTGTCCAACAAGGCGCCGGTCAACTTCGTCCTGTACTGGGACGACGATCTGCTGCACGAGTTCTTCGACGGTCCGGACAATCTGACGGTGACCGATCCGCCGTCGATCACGAAGTTCGTATACAATCCGGCGACGAAAACCGGCTCCCTGGAGACGGTGCAGGTGCTCACCGGCACGTACACCAACAACGGCACCAAGGCCAACCCCGGCCTGATCGCCGACATCCTGGGCGACTGGCGCGACGAAGTGCTGGTAAGAACGGCGGACGACGAAAAACTGCGGATCTACATCACCGACATCCCGACGGAGCACGTCATCTACACGCTCATGCACGATCCGCAGTACCGCATGGCCGTCAGCTCGCAGAACGCCATGTACAACCAGCCCGCGCATCCGGGATTCTATCTCGGCGAGGACATCAGGGACAAGGTGGCCAATCTGCAGTTGCCCGTGCCCAACATTAGGCTGACCTTTGACAGGGAGCCGAGACCGCCGTCCAGTCCGCCCGGCCAGCCCGGTCCGTCGACGCCGCCGGCGGGGCAGGTTCAAGATGATCCGTCCCAAGTGGTGCTCGATCCCGAAGATTTGCCCGAATCCGGGGACGGACGGCGCGTGGTGACCTTGCCGGAGAACGCGGCGTCGGTGGTGCTTCCGCCCGGTCTGGCAACCGTATTGGCAGACGAAACGCTCGTCATCCGGATCGACGACACCATCGAGCTGGCGCTGGACGCGCAGACGATCGCGGCAATGGGGGCGGATGGAGATACGGCATCCGAAGTCCGCATCGAATGGCGGCGGGAAGAGGCGGAAGAGGTCCGGCCCGTTGTCGACCAGGCCGCCGGCGAGCTGCCGGTGAACGTTACCGTGCGGACGGTCAGCGCGGCGTACGCGATCGGCTGGACATCGTCGGAGGACCCGGATCAGCAAACCGACGGTCCCGCCGAATGGCCCGAGCCGATCCGGGTGACCGTGCGGGTTTCGGAAGACGCGGATCCGGATCTGGTCGGTCTTTACCGGATCGAGGAAGACGGCAGCCTGGTGTACGTCGGCGGCACGGTCCGGGACGGCACCCTGGTTGCGGAGGTGACGCAACCCGGCAAGTATGTGGTGCTGGAATATGAACGGCACTATGATGACGTGGATGAATCCCATTGGGCTTACCAGGCGATCCGGGCCATGAGCGCCAAACACATCCTGCAGGGCGTGTCCGCCGAAAGCTTCGACCCGGCCGGGACGCTCACGCGGGCGCAGCTGGTCACGCTCGTCGTCCGCGCGGCGGGCTTGAAACCGCAGGGCTCCGCATCCGGAGCGTTCGAGGACGTGCCGGACGACGCGTGGTTTGCGGATGCGGTCGGGGCGGCCTATGCGGCGGGCCTGGTGCAGGGAAAAACCGCAACCTCCTTCGCACCGGACGATCCGGTGTCCAGGGAGGAAGCGGCGGTCATCCTCGTCCGGACGCTGATCCTGGTCACCGGCTGGACGCCTCCGGCGGAAGGCGACGGGTTCCTGGATGAGGAACAGATCAATGACTGGGCCCTGGAAGCGGTGAAGCAGGCGCAGGCGGCCGGTCTGCTGCGCGGCCGGGGAAACGGCACCTTCGATCCCGGAGCTTTCATGACCCGCGCGGAAGGCGCCCAGCTGATCAAAAATCTGCTGGATATCTTGTCCTCCATGGGCTGATCAAAAAAGAGGCTGTGCCGGGCGGCCGGCACAGCCTTTTTTCCCGCCTGCACCAGCGCGAACACCGCGGCCAGCGCCGCGCCCGCCGTCGCGGCCAGCATGATCCCGACGGCAAAGCCTTTCAAGTGGAAGAGATAATCCTTGTACTCCGCCATCCCTTCCGTTCCCCGGATGACGAGAAACCTGGGCGTGACGGCGCAAAACAGGAGCCAGTCGATCAGCAGCAGATCCACGGCGTTGAAAACAGCCAGGATGCCAAAAATGTTGAGGAAGGCTTCCGCGTAATCGATCTCCCCGCCCCGCGACCGCTCGAGCAGCCACGTGGACACCGCCGGAACGCCGATGAGCAAAAGCAGAAAAAAGAAGCCGACGATCCGCGTCTTTTTCTTTTCCGCCCCGGTTTGCGGTCCGGCTGCCCGCTTGATCCCCGGGGGATACGACCGCAGAAGCAGACGGGGGTTGGCGTACAGCGTCCCCACGATGGGCGCGGAGAGCGCGATGGACAACACCAGCCCGTACACGACGATTGACCATCCCAGCGACACGGAATCCTTACCGTCCTTTCCGGAGACAGGATTCCTTGTGCTTTTCCACTTTCTCCCGCCGGTTTCCTTCCCTTCCCTCTTTCCGTTGCCGAAAAAAGAAATCCCGCCCGGGCCCCCGGACGGGACGTTGGCTAAAGACGCAGACACCACAAGGTGACGCCTCGATCTGCACCCGCTACTTCCGCCAGAATGTCTTGCAGTCGGCTTTGTCTTTGATGTTGAATTCGATGATCTCCGCCAGCAGGTCGTAGTTGACCGGCTCGTCAAACCGGATGCGGAACAGCAGGTTCGTGGCGGAATAGCCGGCTTTGGCGATGGCATCGGCAAACAGCGCCATGGTTTTCCCCTCCGGGGCGATGCTGACGTGCTCCTTCGCCACGGACAGACCGATGATGTACGTGCCATGGTCGGAAAACATGGGCGTATTCCACTTGATGTGCGGCTGGAGCTGCGGATATTTCTCCATGATCCACTGCAGAATCTCTTCCACGCGTTGGCGGTGATCCGGATTGTGAATCTTGGCAAGGTAATCGGCGAAAATCTCCACTAAGGATGGCTCCCTTCGGCTTTGGCCCGGACTCCGATGCTTCTTGTCTTGTCCGCCCATGGTTGTGAGTATGATTATAGGGAACGAGCGACGGCGCGTCTACCTTTTTTCCGCGTGGCCCTCCGCCCGACCTGCGTTATATAACCGCACATCCCCCCGGTTTGCGCATCCGGTACCCCGATATGTACGAAAAACCACACATATCGCCCCGCTCTCCGCGATCGAAACCCCAATATGTGCGAAAAACCGCACATATCGCCCCGCTCTCCGCACCCGGTGCCCCAATATGTATGAAAAACCACACATATCGTCCCCGTCGGACCGCCAACCGCCCTGTTTTGTACGAAAAACCGCACATATCGGATCGATGGCGCCGCCTGGATCGCCGATATGTACCAAAAATCGCACATATTGCGCGGTCCTGCCGTCCTGAAACCCCAATATGTGCGAAAAACCGCACATATTGCGCGGCGGCGGTCCCCACCTCTTGAAATGATTGGCATATCGTCCTACAATTATTAACATCAAATAGCCTGTGGCGAAGCACGCCCGGAGTTTCCCTTAAGACAGACGGGAAGCATCCGGGTTTTTTTGTTGCGACGGCAACAGGCGGGACGGGAGGGTTGAAAATGGGTTTCGAAGACGAACACGAAAAATGGTACCATATGCATCTGTCCAAAAGGAGCGGCGAACGAAAAGACGCGCTGAGACGGGGCCACGGGTTCGGGAATCAGCTGTTCGTGGAGAAAATCTGGTGGCCTCTCATGGGGCATTTCGAAGGGCTGCATCCGGAATACGAAGTGAAAGACAGCCGCGGGAAGTCGTACTTTGTGGATTTCCTCTGGAAAGTGGGCGGGCACGGCATTGTGTTCGAAATCATGGATTTTGGTTCCCACGGCCAGGACCGGACGAAATACCGAATGGACCTCAACCGGGCGCTGTATCTGCAATCGCAACAGTACCAGTACGTCGCGATTCCGCTGGACGAATTGAAGGAGAATCCCCGGTCCGTGAAGAACCTGATCCGGCAAATTCTGGCTCCCTATCTGAGCGCCGACATACGACAGGATGGCCACATGTCCCGAAGATACGGCAAAATCGAACGGGAGCTCATGCGACTGGCCATCCGCCAAAACCGTGTTTTACGTCCCGCCAAAGCGGCCAAAGAACTGGAGCTTCACAAGTCAACCATCATCAAGTACTGCCGCATCCTCGTGGAAAAAGGAAAGTTTCGCGCGGTGCCGGCCGGCAGGTCGGGGCGGGTGAACCGCTATGAATACCTGGGATCGGTGCACAGTGCGGATTTGCTTTAAGCGGGGCGGGTGCTTCTCGGGCAATCGGGGCGGTCCCGCACCAGATTGAGATATGGTGCTGGACCGCCAAACCAAGCGCGGTACGGGATCACCGGGAAAGGCCGGCCACCTCCCGCTTCAATCCATCCAGGCCTGCCATTGGCCGGCTTGCGAGCCGCCGCTCCGTCTGTCTTCCTTTGCTTCCTCAAGCCTTTTGTCCTTCTCCGCCGCTGGAGAACTGTCGTCCGGTTCCGCGGAACTGCCGCCGGGTACGGTGCTGTCATCCGACTCCACGAAACTGCCGACCGCCTCCGCGAAACCGCCGTCCTCCCCCGCCTCCACGAAACGCTTGAGGTTGGACAGTTTCTCGTCCCAATACCGGTCGAAAAACGCCAGCCACCGCTTCAGTTCCGCGAGGGGCTCCGGCTGGAGACGGTAGCGGGTTTCCCGCCCGACCTTTCGCCGGCTCACGAGGCCCGCTTCCGACAGCACGTGCAAATGCTTGTTGACGGCGGTTCGCGAAATGGGGAGCTGCCTGGCCAGTTCGGCGATTGCCATCTCCTTGTCCGTGAGAAGAGCGAGCATGCTTCGGCGGGTCGGGTCGGCCACGGCCTGGAACACGTCCGCTTTGCCGCGGGTGCGAGCGGAGGCCCGGGCGGGCTTGCGGACCGGTTCAGGCTTCGACATACGCGGGGAGATCCTTTTTGACAATTTGTTCCCACCCGCCGTCCATGATGTCGCGGATCTTCGGATGCGGCTGACCGAATTCCGTCACCTTGTCCGCGTCCCAGCCGGAGTGGATCAGGGTGAATTCGGTTTTGCCGCCTTCCAGTTCCTTCAGCTCAAACGTGATGTGCCAATCCTTCTCCCAGTCGAAACCGACACGCGTCATCGGCACGACCTCGGTCACCCTGCACGGCGAATCGCCGAAACGCTCCGTGTGCAGCACGAATTCCCGGCCCGGCACGGGTTCGAAGGTGTTCCGCATCCACCACCCGGCGATGCCTTCCGATGTGGCGACGGCTTTCCACACCTTCTCGATCGGGGCGTTCAACACCACGGTTTTGCGAATTGCAGGCAAAGTTCCCTTTTCCGGCACGACCAAATGATCTCCGTTTAAAAATGACACCATAGGGTGTTATGTTTAAATTATAACACCAAAAGGTGTCACGTCAACCCTTCCACAACCTTTGCCGCACTCCATCCCCGGTCAGCGGGCCGCCAGGATGAAAGAATTCGGGCTGGTGACCCTCGACGTCCTCCTGCCGCGCGCCACCCTGCCCGGCCGCCGCCCGCCCAAACGCCTTAATAAGAAGAAGAAGGCATTTTCCTGGCCGATGCACGGGGACGGAAGGAACGAGTTCGCCACGATTCGGATTGACACCTTTCATCTAATCGTTTAGAATTACAATCAAAACAAAATGAAAGCGTATACAGAAAACGGTTTTGGATAGGAGACCAAAAAAGGAGATCAAATATGGCCACCATCAAAGACATTGCCAGAAAGGCGGGGGTATCCGTCGCAACCGTCTCCTACGTGATCAACAATACGCGTTGGGTGCACGAAGACAAAAGAAGACGCGTTTTGGAAGCCATCAAGGAACTCAACTACGTTCCCAACGCCGTGGCGAGAGGGCTGCGCATACAAAAAAGCAACGCGATCAGTCTCATCGTTTCCAACATCACCAACCCGTTCTATCCCGACCTTGCCCGGGCCTGCGAGCAGGTGGCGCAGAAGTACGGCTATACGGTCAATGTCGTCAACACCGACGACGATCGCACGAAGCTGCACGAAGCGCTCAAACAGCTCCGCGGCGGCAGGGTGGATGGAGCGGTGGTCACCTCGGCGCTGCCGGAAAACCGCGATGAGATCGAACAGCTGCTCAAGGAAGGCTACCCGCTGGTTCTGGCCAGCCGTCTGCTCGAAGGCCTCCAGGTGGATTCGGTGGCCGCGGACAACCGGAACGGCGCCGTCATGGCGGTCAATTACCTCATCGGCCTCGGTCATCGCAGGATCGCCTTCGTCAGCGGGGTGAAGCATTCCTACATCAACGAGACGCGCGTGGAAGGCTACCTGGACGCGATGAAGCAGGCCGGCATCCGGGTTTACAAGGAATGGCTCACATCGGGCAAGGGCCTCTACGAACCCAGCTACGAGGTCGCCCGCATGCTGCTGGAGCTTCCGCCCCGCAAGCGGCCGACCGCCATCATCTGTCTCACCGACCTCGGCGCGTACGGCGTGCTGGACGCGGCCAGGGACATGGGGGTGTCCGTACCGGACGACCTGGCGGTGATCGGGTTCGACGACCTGTTCATCTCCTCCCTGCGCAACATCCAGCTGACGACGATCCGCGTTCCGCGGCACGAAATGAGCACACTGGCCACCGAGATGCTTTTCAGCCGGATGGCCGACAGGGACCTGGAACCGCGCACCGTCATCCTGCCCGTGGAGCTGATCGTGCGCAAAACCTGCGGCGGCTCCGCATCAGGAGCAAAAGAATCCGGCTGACGCTGAGCGTTTTTTCCTTGCCCGGGAATCTAATCGATTAGACGATAGCCGTTTGCCAATGTTTAGTCCATCAGACATTTTCCGTTTGCCAAAGCCTGATTGAACAGACATTTCCGCCTGCCAATATCTAATCGATTAAACCATTCCTTTTCATCTAAACGATTAACCCATAAATTTGACAATAAACCATGCTGTTTGAAAACGCATCCAAAACCGCCCTGAAACTCCATTCTTTAAAGGAGGTGACCGCGCAAGCGGAACGTGCACCAGGCTTGCATTCGTTCTGACGTCATGGTTTCCGGTCGGTACACAGGGGAAAAAACGTGTTGGGAGGAGATGTTTGCATGAAGCTCAAAAAGATGATCGCCGTCTTTGCCGCTCTGGCATTGATCCTGGGCGTGCTCGCCGCATGCGGCGGATCCGGCAGCGGGGGCAGCGGAGGCAGCAGCCCGAGCAGCAGCCCGAGCGCCAGCCCCAGCGCCAGCAGCGGCGGCGGAAGCAGCGCACCCGCAAAACCCGACAAAACCTACGTGCTGAAATTCAACCACGTGCTCTCCGAATCGGAGCCTTTCCACCAGGGGTTCCTGAAATGGGCCGAACGCGTAAAAGAAAGAACCAACGGCGGCCTGGAAATCCAGGTCTTCCACAGCGCCCAGCTGGGCGTCGAGGAAGACATCATCGAGCAGATCAAATCCGGCGTCAACGTCGGCCAAAATACCGACTCGGCCCGTCTGGGCATGTACGTGCCGGACATCGCGGTGATGAACGGGCCGTACTTCGTGGAAACGCTGGATGAAGTGGCCAAGCTCAAAGAGTTGCCGACCGTCCAAAGCTGGCTGAAGGAACTGGAAGACAAGCACGGCATCAAGGTGCTGTCCTTCAGCTGGGTGCAGGGCCTGCGGCACATGATCACCAACAAGCCGATCAGGACCCCGGACGATCTGAGCGGCCTGCGGATCCGCACCCCCGGCGCGCCGATCTGGCAAGAGTCCGTCCGCGCCCTGGGCGCGTCCCCCGTGGCGATGTCGTTCGGCGACATGTACGTCGGCATGCAGCAAGGGGCCGTTGACGGCGCCGAGCTGGTGTACCGGAACGTGACCGGCGGCAAGCTGTGGGAAGTCGCCAAATACATCAGCGAAACCGGCCACATCCTGCTCATCAACTTCGAAATCATCAGCAAAGAGTTCTTCGACAGCCTGCCGAAGGAATATCAGGACATCCTGGTCGAGGAAGCGGACCGCGCCGGCATGGAAACGTCCCAGCTGATGGAGCAGGAAGTCGAACAAATCAAGCAGGAAGTCACGGGCAAAGGCATGGAAATCATCACCGACGTGGACGTGAACGCGTTCCGTCAAGCCGGCCAGGCCGCCTACGAAAAGCTGAACCTGGTGCAGGTCAAGGAACAGCTCTACAAAGAACTGGGCAAATCCTGATGCAGCCTGAGGGCCGCCTGCGTTTCCGTCCACGAGGGGACGGAAACGCAGGCCCCGCATGATTCGCCCGGAAAGCGCCACGCAGGAGGTGGACGGCAATGTCGGTATTCATGAAAATATACGAAGCCATCGGAAAAGTCGAAATGTGGATCTCCAAAGGCGCACTGGCCCTCCTGACGGCGCTCGTGTTCGCATCCGCCCTGGCGCGGACGCTGAATTACCCCATCGCCTGGGCGGTGGACATGGCGACTTTTCTTTTTGCCTGGGCCGTTTTCCTGAGCGCCGACGCGGCCATGCGCAAAGACAAGCTGATCAGCATCAATCTGCTCATGGATCGTTTGCCGCCCAGATTCCAGTTGTATCTAAAAATATTAAACTATGCCATCATCATCATTTTCTTGGCGATCATGGTCTACTATGGGTTCCACCTTTCCTACACCACCCGGCTGAGAACGTTCCAGGGGATCCCCGGCTTCAGCTACACCTGGGTGACCATCAGCGTGCCCATCGGCTGCCTGCTCATGCTCACCACGGCCGTTCTGAAGGTCAAGGATCTGATCAAGGGCGGAACGGCAGGTCTGAAGAAAACGGAAGAAGGCAGCGGGGAGATCCTGTGATGCGCATCTTCGGCTCGTGGAGGACTGAACCATGACACTCGTAATCATCCTGTTTTTTCTGTTCATGATCATGGGCATGCCCGTCGCCTTCGCCATCGGGATCTCGGGCTTTGTTTTTTTCCTGCAGCAGCCCACGCTGAAGCTGACCATGCCCGTGCAGATCATCCTGTCCCAGACGCAGAGCTTCGTGCTGCTGGCGATCCCGATGTTCATCTTCGCGGGCAACCTGCTCAATGAAACGGGGATCACCCACCGGCTCATGAAGTTGGCGTCGGTGCTTGCCGGACACCTGAGGGCCGGCCTTGCGCAGGTCAACCTGGTGCTGGCCACCATGCTGGGCGGCATCACCAGCTCCGCCATCGGCGACGCAAGCATGCTGGGACGGGTGCTCGGACCCGGCATGATCGAGCGGGGTTACTCGCGGGGATTCTCGGCGGGGGTCATCGGCACCAGCGCCCTGATCACCACCATGATCCCGCCGGGCATCGGACTCGTCCTGTACGGAAGCATCGGCGAAGTGTCCATCGGACGGTTGTTTGCCGCGGGGATCGTGCCGGGGCTCCTCATGACCATTTTCCTGATGGCCGCGGTGGCATTGACCGCCCGGGTCAAGGGATACAAGCCGGAACGGGAAAAGATGGCCTCGCCCAAGGAAATCGCGGTCACCTTTTTTGATTGCATCTGGGCGTTTCTCTTTCCCATTCTGCTCATCGTCGGCTTGCGGTTCGGCATTTTCACCCCGTCGGAAGCCGGCGCCTTCGCCTGCGTGTACGCCATCGTCATCGGCCTGCTCGTGTACAGGGAACTGAACTGGAAAAAGTTCATCAGGACCCTGGAGCACACGGCGATGGACATCGGCATGATCATGCTGCTCATCGCCATGACGGGGCCCTTCAGCTACGGCCTCACCTGGGAACGGATTCCGCAGCAGATCGCCGAATTCGTC
>Ga0181858_1001737_pt1 | contig 10555 bp, 8 predicted proteins | sample NewIslPassag4_SG_FD_130749 | JGI IMG/M metagenome (GOLD analysis project Ga0181858, IMG submission 130749) | Feedstock adapted compost microbial communities from Newby Island compost facility, Milpitas, CA, USA - Passage 4_SG | ecosystem: Engineered > Solid waste > Feedstock > Composting ...
ACAGAGATGGAGAAATGAAACGTTCGATTGCGGGGAGAATCAGCAAGTCTAGACCCTTAATTCGTCGAAGTGGGTCAAATTTAAACCGGCGAAGTGGGTCAATTTAAATCCGGCCTTGACACTGGTGCGAATATAGAAAACGTCCTTGTTCACCAAAATCAACTCGTCCAGCGCCCGAAAATATCGACGCGCAGCATCGCCTTCCAGACCGCGGATATCATCCAATGTGCGCAACTTTATGACAACACCCAAGTATCGCTTCAATATCTCGGACTCTTGTTTGACCTTTTCGGAGTTTATGGCCGATTCATGGTCACGCAATCCACGGTTCAATATCGTTCTTGAGTTAGCAACCTTCGCGAAAATTATGTTTCTGGCTACTTCCACTGCTTCGCTTCCGTCGGCCATTCTGTACTGTTGCCTTCTCAGCAAGACATTGCCCTTGATCTGCCCCTGGATCCTTGCAAGAAATTGTCCATTCTCCCGATGAAAAGAAACGGACACCCCTCGTTCGGCGCACAAGTGAATTAACGCCGGACTTGCTCCCGTATACCCGAACGTAATAATGGATTCAAGGTTGTGTATGGGCACACGGCCAACGGGACGGTCATCTACCCTGACGACAACATTTTCCCCGTCACGTGCAAGGTAGCTGTTCGGGTTGGTAACATAAAGGGTGTTCAGCAATTTACGCATGACCGATGCCTTCTTTCTCGACAGCAGTCATATATCGTTTCAGATAATCGCTTGCCCGCCTGTCGGCTATCTTGGGTTGGCAAATTTCGTTTAACGAACATCGGGAGCACTTTGGAGCAAATAAGGCCTCAGGCGTTTTCCCCGAATGAAACATTTCATGCATTTCTTCCAATAGTGAAACGGCCTGAAATCGCAGACATTCATGAAGTTCGACTCGAACGCGATGCTCAGTCTCGCCATAGTATAACGAGCCTTCCGGAATATGCACTCCAAGCATTTCTTCCAGGCACATGGCCTGGACACATAACTGCAATTCATCATAAACATCCGGTTTGGGTTTACCCCGCTTGTATTCAACAGGGTACGGTCTCCATTCGCCCTTGCGCGAAGGGAGGGATATTCCTCCCTCCCCATCGGCGCAACGATGGAACTCCACCACATCCGCCACGCCATATACACGCAACTTGTGGGATACAACGGGCATGGCGCGCGAGACGATCTTGGAACCGCGAGATTCCTTGATGAATGGATCATCCGCTCTCTCGTGGAACAGATGACCTTCAAAGGTCAACACATTGTCTGCCCATTGTTGTTCCAAGTGAATCAATGCCCACTGTCGTTTGCAGAAAGCGAAATGCTGTATTCCGGAAAGCATCAGGTAGTCTTCCACATCACCTTCCATCAATGATCTCCACTTCCAGACCATCGAGCGGCTGCACAATAAACTCGTAGTCCTCGAAGGATTTCGGTTCGGCATTACGTCGTTCCACCGTCAACGAACGGTGTACTTTCGCCGATGAATATTGGCCCAATTTCGAGCGGTGCGCCCACCAGTACACTTTGTGAACTTCCATGCTGCCCTCCGGCCGTGCCGACGAAGCGTCATTTTCAAACAATGTCGCGAGCGCTTGCTTGATCTTCTCCGCATCTTCGTTGGAGAAACCGGTCTTTTCCGCCAACTGGGGATTAATGCTGCCGTAGAACACGTACACACCCGAATCTACGCGATGTTTCATCCCCATCGTATCCGATCCTCTTGCCGTTCCCGGCTCGGAATTGACGCTCTTGGTGATCTGGATGCTGGTAATATCGATGGGGTCAAGGCTTGTCGCCGCATGGATGGAGACCGGTCCGCGGATTCCGATGGATACACTGTCCCCTTTGAATGCGAATACCTGACCGAAGCTGCGAACATCGATCCACTTTGCGCATGCGATTGCGGCAAATTCGTCGGCGGACGGCTTCTTCGCTTTCATCAGCTTGGCCAGTTCCTCGACCGCTTCCGCCCGTTCTCTCAAGCTGGTAAAGCCATCCACATTTCGATCGTTGGATTGCACGAAGATCGACTCGCCCATGTCTTGCAGCCGATTCCGTATCTTGCGTTTCAGGGCCACATCGGAGATTTCTCCATGGCCGTCATAATTCTGGCGCGGACGATTGCCATTGAGAGGATCGCCGTTCGGATTGGCTTTGGTTACCGACAGGACGACCGCGAAATCAACCTTGTGATCAAGCGTTGCCATCATTCATCACTCCTTGAGCATTTACTTTTTGATCCGACCCGTTTTCTTTTCGCTTCTGATACAATGCATGTCGCTGACTATAGAATCCAAGTAGATACAGGTGTGACAACGGTTTGTTGTTGAATTCTTCAGGCGGAATTCTGGCCCCCACTTCGTCGATGATCTTCGTCCAGAAGGTTGCTCTCGCCCCCAGTTTTGCCATATAGGGCTGCAGCGCCGAATAGATGGTAGACCAGGTTCTGGCCGGATGACGCGCGAACGCGTTCATATACCGGATGGCATTTGTCGCGCGGTCTTCTTCCAATGCTGCCCGTTCGAGCACATCCGCCACGGCCAACAATCTTCCAAACAGATAGTCTCTGTCATTCAGATCCTCGTTGAGGCCCACACTGAACCCTCCTTTGTGCTCCCGATTGATCAATGCGCAGGCAATGCTGAGCGTCTTCTCCCACTCCCAGGATTCCATGGATACCGGATTGGACGCGCGCCGAAAAGCACTGTCGATAATGTCGCGGGGAACTCTCCGGCCATCCACTATGCAAGGGATCATGCGTTCAATGAGACCTTTGACGACTTCATCTTTCGCTCGGCTTCCGTAGGCCGCGTAAGCAATGTCTCGCGTGGCCGGCGCACCGATGAACTTCACCCAATTGCCCGCTTCATCTTTCCGGTATTGATGAAGCCACATGCAGGTGGAATGCCATTCCGCCAGCTTGTCCAGATACAGTTCCTTGTCCATGTTGCGGTAATACAGAACTGCCATCCTTCCGGTCGTGGCGGAATCGAGAATCATGATATTGACGTTGATCTCCTTCGAGCCGGTGATGCGGTTCCGATAACCGTCAATGGCTTTGGCCACTTCCCGCGCGAAGTCGGTGTGTACTTCCGAAATGATCTTCTGTGCCGCCGGTCTGGGATCAATCGTATAGAAATCGTCCTCCGGTGACGGAACCGGAACGGCATCGTTCCCCCAAACCAAAAACACACGCTGGCCGACGATCTTTCCTTGCTTGTTGATGAGCCATTTCAATGCGTTGTGGGCCTTCTGGGATACCTCATAACTGATGCTGGCCGCGTCCCGGCTCTCCCTGAATCTTCCTCTGAACGTGAAGCCGCTGGTGTCGTTGGCAGAGATCAATTTCGCCTTGTCAGCGGCGTTGCGAATCTTGTTCGCATGGCGCTCGGTGATCGGCAGACGTTCTCCCGTGACATAACACAGATCTGTTTCGCCAAGCTTTTCGTTGTAGTAGCGAATGAACGAATCGTACATTTCAGGGTCTTCCCACACCGGGAGAAGCTGCCGACTTACCGATCGTACTGTAAACCGGACAAAAGCGTTTTCTATTTCTCCGACCAAGACAGAGAAAAATGGTGGCTTTTCTCCGTGCAAATGTACCGCTCGCTCATCCCATTTTTCAATAAGATGTTGATTTTCATCCAAGAAGAGGATTCGTTCTTTGATCAAATCGCTGATTAAGGTCCGTTTATTCAAATAGGTGTAAATACTTTTGACTTTAAAAGTTGCGTATTGTGACGATGCCCAATCATGCAACTTGCGAATGTAGTCATCAAACTGTTCTTCATGTTTACTTGTTCCACCATATTTCGCATAATCGCCTGCAACATACCCCAACTTATCGTGTAGGGGATATGGAGCGACCTTGGCTCCGGCTCGACTTGCTGATTCCTCAGTACATGGAATGACCGTATTCGCGTTTCCCTTGTCCACGACCTCAGCCGAGTGAAATTCACCGTCTTCCGTAACCCGGACTTCAATATGCGCGGTCTGTGTTGTATGCGAGATCGGCAAGAGCATGTAGGACTGCTCGTTCGCCTTGAGCTCGACTTTTCCGACCCAATCCAGATTGGACTGGTATGTCTCGTACAAGTTCAGCAGCCAGCTCATGAATACCCCCCCTCATCGATTTGTGCATGCAGTTCTTCAACCGGAGTAATGGAACTCATACTGAATGTTTTGGGTTCCATCGTGGACAATACTCTGACCTGCGTGCATTCTTCAGGCCGGATGAACTTGATGACCCCATTGCGCATCACGGGGTTCCACAACCTGACTTCCAACTGGTTTCGGCCCGTTTCGTCGGGGTAGTTGATGCCGTGAACCATCGTCCCGAGATGAATATCACCGTAGTTGTCGTAGAATCCCTCGCCTTCACCAAACACGCACGGCTCCACATAACCCTGGCATTCCCGGGTGCCAAGGAAGATGTCTCTTCTGCCCCCCGCTTTGAGAGCCCGCTTCAGAATGTTGTGATGTTTGTGTTCGTTCCAGTCGTCTTTCAGATCCGGGCGATGCTGGTTGAACTCAAAATGAGCACGTACTTGATAGCAAACATCCCGCAGATACGTGTAGTTTGCGAGCGTGTTCCCACCGCCGTACTCGATCGGCCGGACACCCTTGGACTCCATACGGATGGGTTTCAATATACGCACTTCATCTACGTAATAGGTTATTGATGGCTTCCAATATATGGATTCTGTAATTCCTTTCAGCGCCTGGTACGTCGGGACCTGGTACGACAACTTTTCCCCACCGATCTTAGTCAGCGGGTCGGTGAAGAGGGCGTACGCGCCATATACGACAAATTCGATGCTGTTTCGCATGGATTCACCTCCTTATTTGGCGAATTTTGTCTTTATGTCATCAGTGTATAATAATGGGATTGATTGGTCAATATTATTTAATACAGAGTACGAAACAAATTTGTTGATTTTGAGATATGTTATAATGACGTGTCGTTGCTTTGCAACGCGGATTGAAAAGTACTTTGTATGAAATGGGAACCTATCCGAAAGGGATAGGTTCTCCATTTTATTAATGCACATATAGATCCCACTCACCGTCATTCTTGGGACTCACCCCGTACTCCCGGTTGTAAGCTGTCTCCATCAATGCATACACTTTGCCATTCAGCAGCGATATCAATGCGTCACTCCTGGCCAGTTCTTCAATTTCATACCTGTACAGGTTGACCGTATATCGTTGAGCTCGGCGCAAGAGCTTGGAAAAATCCTCTACGGATGATTCGCCATTGAGCAGGGCGATGATCTCTCTCCCTTCGTGTCCGTATGGCACCAACACGGCGATCGTCGGGCTGTCGATGACCTGGAAGTGTTCTGCCGCCGTTCGCATACTGCTCAGGTTGAACAGTCGCGGCCTTTCGCCTTTGTTTTTGGCATATGCCCGAACAAGCGAATCCGGCCCGTCGTCGGGAATCAGAAGACTGACCATATCCCTGCGCAGAGACGGAATGAAGTAATTCAACTGTTGCCGATAATGGTGGTAATAATCCGCGAAATACCGTTCAATGGCTGCATCCGAGAAAATATCACCGCCGTACACGGAAGGATCCCGTCTCATATCAACCAACATCGCGCGAGTCAACGACTTGCCGATTTTGATTTCGGGCAGCCTGTCCAACCGTTCATCCGCATGATCGATGATATATACAGGCCTGAGCGGGTCTTTGCCATGACGATTGCAACGACCGGCAGCCTGGGCTATGGAATCGAGTCCGGCCAGCGATCGAATGACACAGTTGAAACTGATATCGACCCCTGCTTCAATCAGTTGGGTACTGACACAGATCAGCTTTTCGTTGCGTTGCAATCGCTCCCGAATTTCCTGCAACTTGTCGGAACGATGAGCAGCGCACATGGAAGTGCTCAAATGATAGACCGAGCAGTCATCTTCTTCCAGTTTTTCCTTCAACAATTCATATAGTTTCCTGACGACAGATCGGGTGTTCAATATAACGAGAACGTTGGACATTTCCGCCACTTTTTCGCGGACGAACGATGCCAGCTTGTCCGTATCAAACGTTTCGCCAGATGCGCAGTCGAAAATCTTTACACGTTTGAACGCGTTGTTGATATCAATCGTGCGTTGGACAATGTCAGCTGCTGCCGGAATGTTCAACTTATGCTCCACATAATCCAGAGCGGGCTGCGTGGCCGTACACAACACAATACTGGAGCCGCAGAAATCTTTGAGAAAATTCAGCGCATGATTGAACAATGAAACGCAATGCACAGGCACTTTCTGTACTTCATCAAAAATGATGACTGAACGGGACAAATTGTGAAGCCGGCGGATATTCCGACTGCCATGGGCGTAAAACACATTCAGAAATTGCACCATTGTCGAAAAAATGATTGGCGCATCCCAATTGTCCCTGGCCAGCTTGAGCTTTTGACTCGCGTTCGACAATCCGTCTGCCCACTCATCATCGTAAACCTCGGGATCATCGACAACGTTGGAGTGATGCTCCAGTATCCCTTCATCGTCCTGTAGGATTTTTCGCACTTCATCCGCATTTTGCTCGATGATGGTTGTGTATGGGACAATATAGATGATGCGCTCTTTTCCGTAATGAAGCGCGTGTCTCAACGCGTATCGCAAACTTGACAGCGTTTTGCCGCCCCCGGTCGGAATCGAAAGTTTGTATATATCCGGGGGACGCTCAGCGAAGTCGTCGCATGAATCGGACATCGCTCGCCGGTAATGGTTGACCTTCGAATCTTTTTCCGAATGAGAGCCAAGTTCCGTGATTTTGTTCATTAGTTTTCGGTAGTATTCAGAGAATAATTCCTTCCTTTCTTCTTGCGGCGACCAGATGTTGTTCTCTTCGAACAGACGTGTGTCTGTCCGGTCCGCATCAATTAACGCGCTGAATACATATTTGGTCAGAAACATCAGTCGAGTTCTTCCGTCTTCGGATGAAGGTCTACTCAGGAAGGCAGCAAGTTCTTGGCCCGCCTTCCGGACATATTGACCGAATTGATCCTTGTCCATAACCAAGCGATGAAAACAATCCGTAATGTTATCCAGATCTTCAATAAACTTGTCCTGAATTCTCGCAAGATAAGGTGAATCCGCATCCGGGCTCAGGTAATCGTGCAAGTAGGCGTGGTGTGAGATGATGGCGTTGCAGACTATTTCAGCAAGCATGTAGAGGTTTTTATCGCGAGGTCCGGATTTTACGAATCGATCAAGCAGTTGTCCTCCTGCCGTGGAATGATCCACACTTCCCCGTCTGGGAGGATTGTCCGGATTCTGTGAAGCCAGAAGAATGTACTCCTTGAATTTTACACTGAACTTGCCGATATCGTGCAGCAGTCCGGCGAGTCCCGCTATGTGTTTGACCCCTATTTTTTCACCAATCGACTCAGCGATCTGCTTTACGTTAAGAGAGTGTTCCTCAACTGTCTGGATTTTTCCGTCACTTTGTCGAATGTGGGCAATTGACCGCAATTACAGCACCTCCGATAAAGGTACAAATTATCGAATAGTGCCTCAGTATGATAGTTCTTGGTTCCTAGCCATTAATTTGGATATTGAATGCGGAAAACCCTTCTTGTTGACAGTCTTTTCCGAAATTTTTCCCGCGAACCTCAAGCGCACATAGAATCCTTGGGAGGTTCGCGCTCCAGGATAGACGCGGTAAGTTGAGATCAACTAACTAAAAATAGACGGAAATATAGCAGTATTATAGACACGTTCGCGAAAAACGATTGGAAAATGCTATAATAAAAGGGCGCATTTGCGATACAGTCGCCCCCCGCGCGGGTGCGTGGATTGAAAGTCCGGCCCGACGCAATGTTCGAGGGGCGGCCGCTGTGGAGTCGCACCCCGCGCGGGTGCGTGGATTGAAAGCAGTTGTCGAGAGATAGAAGAACGTCCGAATGTGCCAGTCGCACCCCGCGCGGGTGCGTGGATTGAAAGCTCTATGCTGATCTCGACATGGACGCCAATATCATCGAGTCGCACCCCGCGCGGGTGCGTGGATTGAAAGCGCGTCCGGCGCGTGGGTCCCAAACCGCCGAAAATGGAGTCGCACCCCGCGCGGGTGCGTGGATTGAAAGTGCTGTACCGGTTGAATACCGGCACGCAGGCGTCCGCGTCGCACCCCGCGCGGGTGCGTGGATTGAAAGAATCAATCGGTTAAGAATACAAAGCAGTCTGCCGACAGGTCGCACCCCGCGCGGGTGCGTGGATTGAAAGTACCGTCGTTGCGCTCGGGAACAACTTCGCGACGACCGGTCGCACCCCGCGCGGGTGCGTGGATTGAAAGTTGCCTTTGACCGTCGTTCGCTCGCCCTTGAGGAGTCGCACCCCGCGCGGGTGCGTGGATTGAAAGAGCTCCTTCGCCGCCTGGACGTAGATCGCCCACCGTCGCACCCCGCGCGGGTGCGTGGATTGAAAGAGACCGGCAGAAAAAAGTCGTGCGGCTGCCTGCGAAAGTCGCACCCCGCGCGGGTGCGTGGATTGAAAGTGCGTGGCGATGATGGACGATACGCCTTCGCGTGGGGAGTCGCACCCCGCGCGGGTGCGTGGATTGAAAGGTGATGGTCGCCGTCACCGTATCGGATGCGGCGACGGCGTCGCACCCCGCGCGGGTGCGTGGATTGAAAGGGTGCCAAGAAATGATCGATCCCCGCTCAGCTATGCGCGTCGCACCCCGCGCGGGTGCGTGGATTGAAAGGAGAACAAGGACCGGGAAATCGGCGAAGAATGCGTCGCACCCCGCGCGGGTGCGTGGATTGAAAGAGCGCTGGATATGTGCAAAATATTTGCAGACTCTTGTCGCACCCCGCGCGGGTGCGTGGATTGAAAGTACCGTCGTTGCGCTCGGGAACAACTTCGCGACGACCGTCGCACCCCGCGCGGGTGCGTGGATTGAAAGGCGAACACGCTGTCTAACGACATCCGGGCGCTGATCAACGTCGCACCCCGCGCGGGTGCGTGGATTGAAAGATCCGCAAGCTCGCGCCCTACGCGATCGCGGACATGCAGTCGCACCCCGCGCGGGTGCGTGGATTGAAAGGCTGCGGCCGGGGGATCGGGTACTGGTACTGTGGGTCGCACCCCGCGCGGGTGCGTGGATTGAAAGGGAGTAGTCCCGGATTTGCTTTTGCTGCTCCGCCGTAAGTCGCACCCCGCGCGGGTGCGTGGATTGAAAGAGGCTCTCCGGCGTATAGGTCCAGCCTCGGGTCGAGGCGCACCCCGCGCGGGTGCGTGGATTGAAAGTATGTCCGGTCTGACGCGGACATTCAGGCGATCGCCCGTCGCACCCCGCGCGGGTGCGTGGATTGAAAGCGATCCGAATTTCCCGGAGCTGCTGGATGCGAAATGGGTCGCACCCCGCGCGGGTGCGTGGATTGAAAGGTGTCTATGATCAGCAGCTGCAGCTCGTCGCCGTCGTCGCACCCCGCGCGGGTGCGTGGATTGAAAGTTGGCTGTGCTGCGCGGCGACTGGAAGGCTGCGTGGGAGGTCGCACCCCGCGCGGGTGCGTGGATTGAAAGTGTCTCTGTCAAGACTTTTTGTCTATTTTGTTATCCGTCGCACCCCGCGCGGGTGCGTGGATTGAAAGGTTTCGTAACTGATCTCGTTGACCGTCTCGGTCTGCCGGTCGCACCCCGCGCGGGTGCGTGGATTGAAAGAAATCGTCGACGGATACCACCGCTGGACCATCATGTCGCACCCCGCGCGGGTGCGTGGATTGAAAGGTCTTCAAGCAGCAGTGTACCGGAGCTGTGCCGGAGTCGCACCCCGCGCGGGTGCGTGGATTGAAAGGGTCATGCGGCAATTTGGGGATGAGCAGGCGAAAAGTCGCACCCCGCGCGGGTGCGTGGATTGAAAGATAGCGGCCTGCGCGTGTCGGACTTGCTCAATCTGTCGCACCCCGCGCGGGTGCGTGGATTGAAAGAAAGAAAAAGCCGATTTTCATCCCAAAACGTGGAGTCGCACCCCGCGCGGGTGCGTGGATTGAAAGAGGCTCAGGTACCGCGCTGGATCACGCAGGAACAGTCGCACCCCGCGCGGGGGCGTGGATTGAAAGGCCGCGAGAACCCCATCTTTCGCATTCAGGCCATCGAGTCGCACCCCGCGCGGGTGCGTGGATTGAAAGCTCGGCCTTCTGGGCGCCGCTTCGCCTGCTCTCGGCCGTCGCACCCCGCGCGGGTGCGTGGATTGAAAGGCAATCGCATCGGCCAGCATCGGGGCGTTTTCCATAGTCGCACCCCGCGCGGGTGCGTGGATTGAAAGCCATGATGTTAGGTACGGAGAAGACCGTACCGTCGTCGCACCCCGCGCGGGTGCGTGGATTGAAAGTACAAGACACACCCGGAAGTCATCCGGACGCAGGAGCGTCGCACCCCGCGCGGGTGCGTGGATTGAAAGAGCGCTCTATTTATAGAGGCTCGGAATTAAGCAGGTGTCCTGAGTCCGAATGAGGGGTGAAATAGGCAGAAACGTCGATGAAGCGGCACATATGAAAGCTGTTTTCAAAAATGCGCATGCCAAAGAACCCTAAAA
>Ga0181858_1001742_pt1 | contig 10547 bp, 16 predicted proteins | sample NewIslPassag4_SG_FD_130749 | JGI IMG/M metagenome (GOLD analysis project Ga0181858, IMG submission 130749) | Feedstock adapted compost microbial communities from Newby Island compost facility, Milpitas, CA, USA - Passage 4_SG | ecosystem: Engineered > Solid waste > Feedstock > Composting ...
CCATTGCGCCCGCAGCAGCGCTCGCATCGTGATGATCGGATCTTCGTCCGGATCGGGCGCGAAGTCGACGCGCAGGCACCACGACTTGAGTGCCTCGATTGCCTTGGATGCGCGGTCGGGCGACAGGAACTGTAGCGCGTCGACGCCGGTCTGCCGGCGCACGAATGCAGCGAGTGCGGCCTCTTCAGGATTGCGGACCTCGCCCAGATTCCACAGCGCGATCCAGAGCGCCCGCAGCTTCTTCGAGGTCGGGTCGTCGTCCAGCGGGCGCGCGCCGGCGCGCTTCGGCGCCTTGTGCCGGCCGGGATTCCAGCCGAGAGTGCGGAAATGGTCCAGCACCGCCTGCCGGCCGCGCGCGTCCAGCTCGGCCGCCGAGGCGACGCCGCACAGGCGCTGCAGAATGGCGCGGTACGAATCGTCCGTGAGGGCCAGGTCCTTTTTTGCCGCGTGGATGAGCGCGAGCTCGCGGCGGCGGGCGATGCCGGTCATGTGCGGTGCCTCCGATAACGCTGCGTAATCCCGAGGCGGTGCGCTTTGATTCTCACTGCCTCATGCGACCGGCCGAGATCTGCGGCGATCTCATGATGGCGCCGACCCGCCGCCCGGCCGTCTCTAAGCCGCTCGATCTCCTCCGGCGCCCAGGGCGCTCCCTCGCGCGGGAGCGCTGAAACAGTTTCATGTGGAACAGTCATGCGCAGCTTCATCAGGTTCACGGCTCCCTCCTTGACCCGCGTTGCGCGCGCCGACACATCCACCAGCGGCTGTGCCGCCACAGAACCGTGCCGCCGCAGACCCTGAACGTTTCGCCCTCGAACCGGACGATGTCGTCCCACGTCAGTCGCGTCTCGACCTCGTCCCACTCGAGGAAGCCGACCTTACTGGCCAGCAGCTTGCCACCCGCGCTGCGGAAGAAGCGTGTGAACTCGTCGACGATGTAAGGGCGGTAATAGAACTTGACCGTGTTGATGTAGCAGCAGTGCGCATGCACCAGATGCGGGCCGGGTGCTTTCGTCGGCAGGGGTTCCCAGATGAAGAGCAACCACGGATGCGTCCGTGGCCAAGAGGCGAGGCAATCGGACAGATCCGGCATCGGCCCGCGCATGATGCGTGACGAATGCACCCACGCCAGCCCAGGCCGGCCGCACGGCGCGCGTTCCTCAGCGAAACGAACCGGACGGTAGTTCGGTGGAAGAAGCGCCCGCGTCATGCGCTCAACCTCTCCGCCTTCTGCGTTTCGATCCACGACAGCAGACCGCTCACGTCCACCTGCCGAACGATCTCGACCGACGCGCAGGCGTTGTCACGACGACAGCGCCAAACGAAGCGCATCGTGACGATGCCGGTTTTCGCCAGGTAGAAACGTTGCGTAGGGCGGAGCATATAGCCCTGGCTGGTCAGCATCTCGTGCATCGCGCTCAGATTGGGGTCTTCCTTGACGATGGGCGCGACTTCCATCGCCGGCAGATAACGGCCGCGGCGCAGCTTCGTGCGTCGTCTCATGAGTCGATGTCCCTCCTCGTGCGGATGTCGTCGCTCACCACCGTCTCGCGGCTCACCAATGCGACGATGTCGGTCCAGGGCGCGCCGAGCTCCCGCGCGTAATCGATCGCGGCGCCCACGACCTGGAGCGGGCTGTCGGGCGGCACGTGGGGATCGCGGCGATCGAGCGCCGCGTGGGCGCGGGCCAGGGCGGTGCGGAGCCGTGCCTCTGCCGGGCTTGGCTGATGGGGATGACGACGAAGCCGCGCGTAGCACGTCGATGCGATCGCAAGATCGATGAGCGCGTCGCGGAGCTGCTGGAGCCGCTTGTCATCGCTCATGGGGTCACCTGCATGGAAACCGGCGCGCCGGCGCGCGCCGCGGAGAACTTCCCAACTTCGCGCCCCCAAGAGTCCCAGCCGGGGCGCATCGAACGCGCGAACAACTCGCAGCGCCATGCGCGCGGGAACAGGCGTTCGAGGATTTCGTACTGCTCGTCGGGCTTGCGGCTATGCTCGCGGACGGCCGCCTCGATGACATTGCGGATCGCCCGCTGCGCGCCGCTCATGCGCGGATTGCCGATGACGCCGATGAGGAACGGTTCCGTGGCAGACCGCAGGATATAGCCCGTCCCCATGTGGTTCTTGCCGTGGCGCGTCTTCTTGAGCCAGGCGCCGCCGGTCCGATAGGCAAACCCCCAGGCGCGCATGACCTGGAGCGCGTCTGGGAGCATCGGCCAGGTCGCCCACATGAACAGAAGGCAATCACGCGACGCGAGATGGCCGACGGGGAGTGCCGCGATCTCCTCAGTGGGCATGCAGTCGTAATGCGCCTGGGGCGACTTTTCCTCGCCGTCTTCGGAGCGAAGCTGGAACAGCCATGGCGGGTCGGCGAGGATGACCTCGTACCCGAACATGCGCAGCGGCGCGAACGGCCAGGTCACCGTGAGCCTCCGCCCGTGCCGTTGACGGCGGCGATCGCAGCCTCGCGCGCGGCGCGATATCGGGCCAGGGCGCCGAGCACTGCGTCGTAACTCCGGGCGCCGCGGGAGGCGGCCAAATACGCCTTCCACGCGTCGTTGACCTCTGCCCGCAGGGCGCGCGGCACGCGGTACCAGTGCGGCTTGCACATGAGGAGATGCCGCGGCAGCGACTCGCTGCAGCCGGCGGCAGGGCACTGATGGTGCCTGCTCATGGCACGGCGCCTCCGAAGATCTCGGCCAGCCGGCCGGGCAGCCAGGCACGCTCCAGCTCCGCCCAGCCTTCGAGCTCGGCCAGTGCGCTGGTCGAGGCCAGTGCGAGCGCTTCCGGCTCGCTGCGGTTCGGATAGAGGTAGATCGCGTGACTCAGGATGAAGTTGGCGAACGCCAGCGCGACGACGCGCGGCGGCATGCGGTCGAACGCCAGCGCGAGCGTCTTGACCAGCGCGGCCTGTGCCTCGACGGGGGTCGCGCGCGGCGTGACGGCTGTGCCGGTCATCAGCGTGATCCTTCCGTCATGAACCGTTCAACAGCCTTCTGCGCGTCCCGCGCCGACCGGAACGGTCCCCATTCGAAGTCCGACGAACCGTGCGGCCAACCGACCCATTTGCCGTCGCCGGGCCGCATGAACACGACGCCGGCGGCCGATTCGAAGACCCCAGGGCGCGTCGGCCGCCAAGTCACCCGGCGCGGATGGATGCTCACATTCACGCGGCCTTCGCCGTCTTCGGCGCCTCCTCGGCCGGCTGCGTTGCCGCCGCGCCCGTGAGCTTCGTGACGGCCGCGACGTGCTCGGCTTCGACGGCAAACGGCTTCACGAAGAAGTTCTCGACCTGCACGACCTCGATGTGCGGGATGCCTTCGATCCGGTCGGGTTCCTTTAGGATCGCGTTCTTGTCGATCGACACTTCGTACCGGAGGAGCCGGCGAGCACCCCGTTCTCGCAGGGCCTTGATCACGTCGTCTTCCTTGCCCTTCGCGACCTTCACCGTGGGATTGCTCCATCGCCAGCCGATCACACCCTGCGACAGTTCCACAGATCGACGCTTGCCTTCGAGAAGCGCATCCTTGTTCGCCGAAGCCCATGCAGTGAGGGCGACGAAATGAGACATGATCCGGGTTGCGAAAGGTGCTGCCGCTGCGGCTGCCACCGCCTTGAGCTGTGCGATGTCGGCTTCCAGGCGAGCGGTGATGTCGTCGATCGCCCGCTGCGCCGCGCCGATCTCCCCGATGAGCTGGTCGGCCTGCTCGCGGGTCTGCGGCACCGGGGTCGCCGGTGCCTTCAGCTTCGTCGTCTTCCTGCGTGTCATGAATCCCCCTTTGCCTACGGTTGTTTCGCCAGCCCGCGCGCCCAGCCTGCGAGGCAGAGCAGCGGGAGCACGGGCAGCGCGCAGATGAACGAAACGACATGGGCGACGCGGCGAATGACGCGCCGGAGCGCGCGGCGTGTTGCGATCTTCATTGCGCCGCCCCGAGGATCTCGCGCGCGAGAGCGATCGACTCCGCGTCGCCTTCCAGGCAGCCGCGCAGGAGTGCGCCTTGCGCAACGGTCGCGGCTGCGAGCTGGCGGATCTGCTGCGCGACGGGCATGCGCGGATCCGCGCCGGCATGGATTGCGCGGCCCAAGCGCACCGCGCGCTTGAGCTTCGCGACGGCGTCCTCGTCGTCGCGCGAGCGCGGTGGCGTCCATACCGGATTGCCGAGGGTGCCATTGTCGTTCACGTAACGGCAATCGGCCGCCGATACGCCGGTCAGGATCTCACCGTCGGGCAACCGGACGGAGAGGCTCCAGCCGCCATTGCGCTCTTGCGCGGTGGCGATGTGGCCGACGACGTCGGCCGACATCACGCGCACGCGCGCATCGATCCGGGGAGTGTTGGGAATCGACGTCATTGACCGTGTCTCCGAATGAAGGCTTCGGGATCGCGGGCGGCTTCCGCGTTCAGCCTGGCCGTCATTTCGACCGCGAGCGCCTGGGCCTCGGCGGCAACGTCGTTGCGCGGCGCGCTTCCGAGCCGCTGCGCTTGAAGGCACGCGAGATCCCGCTCGCAATCCTCCTGCAGGTTCCTGATGCGGGCGGCATACGCCGGGTCCTGCGCCATGCGGCGCTCGATCTTGCGGACGGCGTGAAGCGCGGTCGTGTGGTCGAACTTCCCGAACGCTCGGGCGATCATGGGCAGCGACGCGTTCGGGACGGTCGCATACGCGAGATACATCGCGACGTGCCGCGCTTCGACCCAATCGGGTCGACGCCGCGGGCTGCGCATTGCGGCGACCGGCACGTGATGCGCCGCAGCGACGCGGCTCTGAACGAGTGCAATCGGCCGGCTCATTGCAGACCTCCGGTTGTGAGCTGAGGTGAAAAAAATGGCGGCCGGCCGGACTCGGCCGTCCAGGCACGGCACGTCGCCGAATGCGGCAAGAGCAGCTCCATGCACCGCCGCGGCGGCCGGCGGAGCGCCTGATGCATGGCGCGCTCCGCGCCGGCGACGAACTTCGTCACTGCCGGATCGTTGAGAGCCGCCTTCACACGGATCGCACCTTCAAGCAGATCGACGATCCTGCGGCCTTCCACGTCCACGACCAGCCAGAGCGGCAGCGGCGTCCAGCGCCAGAGAAGCCACGCCGCGAGATCCCAGGCATCGCCCACCCCGTGCGGCCAGTGTTGCGGCGACGGCCGGCCACACTCGAGGCGCGCGGTCGGCACCGCGTAGATCTCGGCGGCAATGGCCGTCGCCACATCGCGCATCGTCGCATGCGCCATCACCGCGTCGAGCGTCGTGGGCCCGAGAAGTGACGCGCTGCTCATTCTGTTACTCAGCATCGTCGACCCCCGCCGCGGTGAGCGACCGCCACGCCGCCAGCAGATGCCCGGCGGTTACGGCGCTCTTCGCGCCGGCGGCCGACATGCAGGCGAGCCGGATGGTCTTCGTCAGGCCGCGCAGCGCACCAGGTTTCGCGGCGATCTCAGTAAGCACCTTGAGCTCGTCGGCGCCCGTGATGTTCCAGGCCGCCGCGATCGCCTTGACGTCGTCGCTGCGCGGGCGCGTAAGACGGACGCGCCGGCCGATCCGCGAAAAGAGCGGCGCGAAGGCTTCGGAGCGCGATCCGCCGCTGATGCGCGTATAGATCTGCTCGTTGCCCAGCAGCGCCACACCGACGCCAGCGAGGTCATGAATGCGCCTTACCTGTTCCAGCGCCTGGTGCGTCAGCGTCTGCGCGTCATCGAGCACGAGCAGCCCGCCCGTGCCACGTAGACGGGCGATGATCTCGCGCTGCAGGCGCGCGGGATGAAGCGGCATGTCCTTGAGTTCGAGGGCGATGCCGATCTCCTGCAGCATGGTCGGAACGGAAGCCGTCGCCGGCGTGCATTCCGCAACGAAAACGTTCGCATGCTCGCGCTGGTACTGGCGCGCGGCGGTCGTCTTGCCGAGCCCGGCACCGCCGTAGGCGACGACGATGTCGGCACCAAGCTGCGCCCAGGCGAGCGCCTCGTAGACCCGCTTTGCGGTCGGCGTCTCGATCCACGACGGCGCGACCGGCATCATACCTGCGAGCGCTGCGCGCTGCGCGCGGTCGTTGAGCCACGCCGTGAGCTTCGTCGCGACGGTCGTGTTGTTGCCCTGATACGTACCGGCCAGGAATTGTGACAGCGCGGTCGCAGAGATCTGCGCTTCCTTCGCGACCCTGTTCTGGCTCAATCCTTCGTCCGCCATCGCGTCGAGAACGCGACGCCGGACCTCGCTGAAATCATCCGCCGGCGCGGCCGTCCCGCCGACGACCTGCAGCGTGGGCCCGGTTTGTGCGGGGTTGGTGGTCATGCTATTTTTCCTCCGTCGTCACTGTGGCACCCGACCATTGGGTGCCTGGTTGCGGGCGCGTCGCGGTCCAGGCGGCGCGCCCAATGCGTTTTCAGCCCGCGTTCCGCCGCTGCAGCAGCGACGAGATCGTGGCGCTCAATCCCTTCTCGAACTCGGCTTGAGGCACCGCCGGCGCGGCCTTTGGTGCCAACGCGGAAGCGGGCCCGGCGAACATGGCCCGCACGACTGCAGGCTGCGGCGTCGGCGTCTCCTGCATGGTCGGCAGCGCACGCGCGACATCGGTTGCGTCGAGCCTGCGTTCGGCATCGAGCAGCGCGCGCTGCGCCTTGAGCCAACTCTTGCGCGCCTGCGTGTGGCGGCGCGCCGCCTCGACGTCGTCAAAGCCCGTGGCCTCGATGCGCGGCGCGGTCGCGATGTAGCGGCCGTCGAGCGAGTAGACGTGGATCGGTCGATCCAGGTGCTGCGGGTCGAAGCGAACCACCACTTTCCGACCTGCGACCGCGCCGAGCGCTTCCGTCCAATATCGGTTGTCAAAGAGCCGAATCACGCCGCCTTCGCGCGCGGCAGTGACACCCTCGGCCGCGAGCAGGAACAGACGGCGCTGCGCCTCGGACGCCTTGCGGATGGGCGCCTGCGCGTAACTCTCGGCGAAGACCTGGTCGAAGGAGCGGCCAGCGCACACCGGCGAGCGGCGGCCGAGGCGCGCGTTGTGGCGCGCAATCTCCTCGGCGACGAGCGCCTCGAACTGGTCGAATGGGATTGCGCGAGAGCCGTAGTTCTCCGGCTTCGCGTCAGGGCTGTTGCCCGTGTACGCCCCCTCGCACGCCGGGTGCCGCGCGATCGTCTCGCACAAGTCGCGGAACGCGCGCTCGATCGGCTTGGCCTGCCCGTGATAGGGCGTCGTCCAATGCACCTTGATGCCGAGTTGCGTGAGGATGCCGGATGGCTCCTCCTCTTTGACCTTGAAGCGGAAGCGGTGCGTCATGCGACCGGTCATCCACTTGCTGGCGAACTGGCGGCCGTTGTCGAGATAGACGTGGTCCGGGATGCCGAACTCTTCGACCAGGTCGCCGAAGGACAGGCGCACGAGCTCGACGTTCTCCGCGCGGCCGAGGCGCCAGGCGAGGATCTTGCCGGAGTAGATGTCCTGCCAGGCGAGCATCACGGGCCGCGCGATCTCGCCGTCGGCGAAGCGTACGAAGACGTCGAACTTGTGGCCGTCGGCATTGACGGCTTCGAGCGCGCGGAACACGGAGTGGTCGCGCTTCTGCGCAGGGAAAAGGCGCTCCGCAGCGTCGCGGCCTTCACGCGCCAGCACGATCGCCGCCGCCGGGATCTCCCGCTCCAGCCGGCGCATGAGCGTATCGAGCGACGGCACGGTCCAGCCGCGCTCGGCGGCGATGCGCTGCAGGCGGTCATAACAGGCCGTCGCCGCCGGGCGTGAAAGGCGCAGATAATCGGCCTTGAAATGCTCCCATGCCTCGGGCGAGCACTCGGCCGTCTTCTGACGGCCGACATAGCGCGGCGCGAGCGCGGCGAGCCGATCGCTGGGCGGGAGACCCTCGATCAGCTTGAACCAGTTGCGGATGGTGTTCGGATGCTCGTCGCAGTTTTCGGCGACGATCGCGATCGCGCGCATGCGCCCGGTGCCGGTGGCGACCAGGTGCTCAACCGCCTCGATCGCTCGCAGGCGCCGGCGCGCCACTTCCTTCATCTTCTCCGGGAGTCGGTCAAAGCGCTCGTGATCGACTTTCAGGACGAGCGGCGCGGGATCGTTGGACGCGGTCGCCGCGGGATTGTGCTTCAGAAGGTACGCGGCCTGTGCTTCGCGCGGCAGAACGTCGAGTGGGAAGAGATAGCCGCCGCCGCGCCCTTTGCGCTTCTCCCGCGGCCAACCCTGCCGCGCCGCCATTGCGTGGACGCCCTGCACGGTACCGGGCATGCCCGGCAAACCCACCAGTTCGGCAGGAGCGACGAGTGCTGTCATACTGCGGCCTCACGTTGCTGGGTGCGGGCCGGCCGGGCAGCGAAGTCGGCCGGCCCGCGAAGTGCCGCGCCGGATCGGGCGACGCGGCTCGGAACGACAAGGCGACGGGGGGCGCTCATGCGCTCGCCCTCCGGCTGTTGCACGCCATTGCGGCCGTGCTACGCTCGCGCGTGTAGATGAGGCGATTCCCGTTGGCGTCGAACCGCTCCGGGAAGAGCTGCTGCACGTCGACTTCGAGTTCTGCGGCGAGCGCGGCCTCGATCGGCGCCGACGGGCTGTCCAAGGCGTTGCTGACGGCCTGCGGCGAGACACCGTGCTTTCGCGCGACCGCCGACAGGCTCGATCCCTTCAACTTCAAGCGGAACACCACCCATGCGCGACGCGCGCGCGGATGCCGAGGCGGGATCGACAAGGTTGAAACTTCCATGGTCATAGCTACCTCGAACATAGTCCAAATGGACCACATTCACAAGTCTTGTGATCCGTTTGGGATATTCAGGTTGTCCAAACGGGCCAATTCTGACTCGACCGCGCGTCGGCGCCGGGATAACAAGCGTGGCCGATGACTGAACCGGCCCCGCATCTGCTGGAGGGGGAAGCGAGTGCGGTGGCGCAAGGCCGGCGGATCGACGAGGTCCGGCGTGCCAATCGCCTCAGCGAGGACGCCTTCGCCGCCAGCCTGGAAACGAGCAAGAGCTCGTTGCGCCGCTATGTCCGCGGCGATCGCGCCGTGCCCGCGGAGTTCATCACCCGACTATGCGTGCGCTACGAAATCGATCCGCGATGGCTGCTGCTTGGCTGGGGATCGGCGAAGTCTCATCTCGAGACGCCGCAACCAGGCGCCGCCACGGAGGCGGTGGATCTCGATCTGATGCGCGAGGTTATCCGCGCGCTCGAATCGTTCCTCGATTCCGAGCGCCTGCGACTTTCGCCGGAGAAGAAGGCCGAAGCGGCGGTAACGCTTTATGAACTGATCCGCGCCGAACAGCCCGCATCGCGCGGTACCATCGACATCTCACGGTACCACAACGTCATCCGACTCGCGCGGTGATCCGCCGCGCCGTGTCAAGATTGTACCGCCGATTGCAGCTACCTAAGCTTGTGGTGCCCTTTCCGATGAGGTGCATCGGCGGGGGCGGGTGCTGACACACCCATCCCGCGGAGCCGCATCCTCCGCACGATCGATGGAGACCACCTCTCGCCCGCCGAGCCCGCACGACCATCGCGGCCGACGAGGCGAGCGTGACGGATCGCGCGTAGGAAGGCCATGACAACTGCACATCTTGAACAAAGGTTGAAAAGGCTGCTCGGCTCCGCCGAGCGGATGCCCCATCTGCCGCGCCAGGCGCTGATTGCCGCTGCCATCGTCCTGGTATTCTTGGGCGGGCTCACAGTCGGGCATCTCTGTGCCGGGGTGAGCAGCGAGCCGATCGAAGGTACCTCGCTGCGGATGATCCAGGCTCACCTGTATCTCGTCGCGAACGCGGAGCGTCGGCCGTACCACCAGGTCGAGCGCGAGCTCCTGGATTACGTCGGGCGCGCGTCGACCGCCTCGATCACGTATGGCGAGTTCACCCGTGCCTTCGAATGGCTCGACACCCGCGCGCGGCGTGCCCTCCTGGCCAAGCCGTTGGAGCCGACCGGCGAACATCCTTGAAGGCCGCCAGACCCGGCGATCTGTTGAAACTTCGCCAGGGTGGCGATCTCTCCCCAATGCACGCCAAGTCATTGATCGGGCGCGGCAATTCCAAGTTTCAAAGGGGACGGGAAGTTTCAATTCCATTTGAAGCTTCCGGTTGCCGAAGTTTCAACCACCGGCCCCGGAAAAGTGGTCCATTTGGAACACTTTCCGGGGCCGCTCAAACGGCGCTTAAATGGGGTCCGGCGCGCGTTCGCGGGGGTGCCGCAGGAGTCGACCAGGCCGCGCCGGTGGGCTACAAAACCAACCGCCGCGCGCGCCCGGAGTGGCGGGACTCACAAAACCGGCGCGCCGCGCGGTACCGGCCCGGGGTCGCGGGGTAACCCCATGAAATCACGGGATCTTGTCCCGGAATATCCCGTTTCATCCCGCGCCATCCCGGTTCACAAGATCAAGTGCGTGCCCTCAACGTTTGTTTCGGATAACTGTACCTTTTTTCGAGCCCGTCTCCCCAATGGCTGCTACCGGTTCCCAGATCGTTTGCCGTTTCGCTCCGTCACCGACGGGGTTCCTGCATATCGGCGGGGCGCGAACCGCGCTGTTCAACTGGCTCTTCGCGCGCCATCATGGCGGCAAGTTCCG
>Ga0181858_1001744_pt1 | contig 10544 bp, 3 predicted proteins | sample NewIslPassag4_SG_FD_130749 | JGI IMG/M metagenome (GOLD analysis project Ga0181858, IMG submission 130749) | Feedstock adapted compost microbial communities from Newby Island compost facility, Milpitas, CA, USA - Passage 4_SG | ecosystem: Engineered > Solid waste > Feedstock > Composting ...
AATGCGAGATCAAAAGATTCAAAATTCAAATTGTAATTCGGCGTCATGCCATCCTTGACGATGGCCAGACGGATCAATCCGCTTTTGCCGTCATTGGTTCCGTATTTCACCTGCAAAAGCTTGTATGACGTATCCAGCACAATGTTATAGGTGACGCTGCGCTCTGCGGGATTGCCGATTGCTCATTCAAAACCCCCGTTTTGTAATCGGAGGTGATCAAATACGTTTCCGCATCTTCGACAGCGGAGGCAAAATCCACGATCAGTTCGGCTGCGGTTTGGTCTGCAGCGACGATCGCCCGATAGGTGTAAATAAAATCATAATCGGGATCCTTCCGGTCGAAGCCGACGGGGCCCAGAAACGCCATCTCCAGCGCATCCCGAACCGCCAGCAATTCCACATAAGGAGCTTGCAGCGGCTGATTGGGCTTTCCGCCGGACGACCCGCCCGTTCCCGCAGGCGCCGGGCCGCTTCCCCCCGCAAGCAAGCTGCGGTCTTGCTCAAACCGCTGCCGCTCCTCCTCGCTTAGCTGCGCCAGATACGTTTCTTCCGCGTTCTTGCGCCGCTCTTCCTCCGCAAGGCGGTTAGCTTCCTGTTTTGCCAGGCGTGCTTGTTCCAACGCCCGAATTAGCGGCTCGTTCCGGCGCCGCTCCTCTTCCTTAGCCTGCCGCGTTTCTTGCGCCTGACGCTCGAGCTCCTCCTGCCGTCTCTTTTGCTCTGCCTGTTTCGTACGCTCTTCGTCCGTCAGCGTCAGCGTGTTTTTGGAAAGGTCCACCGTCACGCCCGTCCGCCGCTCGGCTTCCGCGATCAGCTCTTTCGCCCGCTGTTCCGTGATCACGCCATTTTTGATCGCGATGTTCACGATGGCACCCAGCAGGCTTTCAATGTTCGACCGCAACCGCGCAAGCTCCGCGGCCTCATTCACGCCTTCCAGGTACCGCTCCATCTTCGCCTCGTTTTCCACAACGATTTCCGCCGCGGCCGCCACGATGGCTTCCACGATGGCGCCGTCGCTCTGCCGCATCAAGAAGTCCAGGTCCGCCGGCGCAATGATCACTTCGCCCCTGTCTCCTGCCTTCACGACGAGCGCGGTTTCGCCGGGTTTGACCTCTTTGCCTTCCACTTTGCCCGTGGGCTGCACATACACGACGCCCGCCACCACGGTCAGGCGCGTGGCGCCCGTCACCGGATCTATAGAAACCAAAAAGTGCGTGCTCCGCACGCCCATGACCGCCGTCGGCGTCTCCAGCGTGAACTAGTCATGGGGCGCGCCCACCGACTTGACGTCCACCCACGCCGAGCCGGTCCACATTTTCACTTTCGTGCGGGTGCCGCTTCGGTTGCTCAGCTTGGAGAACGTCAAGGTCGTGTTGGCCGCCAACGTCATGCGGTCGTTTTCCGACGTACCGCCCGCAAACTGCAGGACAGCGGAACTGTCCTTGCCCGTTTTCAGCACGTCGCCCTCGTTAAGGCTCATTTTGGCGAACGCCTTGAATTCCTTGGCGCCGCCTGCCTTCTTGACGGTGACGGTCCCCCCCTTGAGCGACTGGACCACCGCCGCGCGGCTTCCGGCCGCCTGCGCCTCGCCGGGCACAAGCCCCAGCACGGGCGTAAAGGCCACAAGAAGAGCCAACGTAAAAATGAAACTTCGCATTTTCATGTTAAGCCCTCCTTTGGGGATGGATTCTAAAAACAGCAGCCCAATCCTGTGCCTTGGGCAGCAAGAGCGGGCTACTGTTCAGTGAATACCAAGTTCCGGTGAATACATTTTTTTCTAAACTTAAATGGTATAAATTTGGAACTTCTTGTAAATAACAAAAATCTTAATTTACCGATTTCGTTAAAAATATCCTTTTCCGTGGATCCGAGGAAAGCGGATTCAGAGCAGGCGTGTTCGATTCCTATGCAAGCCCGTACCAGATGTGGAGGAAGTATTCGTGCAAGCCGCCCGCCGGATCTTCCACCTCAAGACGAATGATGTTGTTCATGCCATATTTCAGACCTTCGACATAAAGGTGGCCATCTTCGCCAACCCAAACCTCTATCTCCGAATCCATCGGGTAGGCGTTCATATTCAGGCCGATCTGGGTGTAATGCGGCTCAAAGATCACCTCCGCTTCATCCGATGCCACAGCGGCCATAAACTCGTTGCCGGTCATTGGGAGGAACTCCTCCCCATTGCTCGTCCGCATGGCCGTGATGAACGGACCGACTTGGATATAGAAACCAAAGTAGTTGTACGTGTCAGCGCCATACGAGTAATAGAGCGAAAAAAAGTTTTCGCCAATTTCCAGGGGCAGCGAATACGGAATGTTGGAGTACACGGCACCAGCCACGGTGGCTTCGCCTTTCGCCAATCTGGCATCCGGTATCGAGGGATCCAGATTGAACTCCACGGTCATTTCATCCGCATCTTCCGGCAGCTGGGCGAAGTAAACTTTGCTGTGCTGCGTTCCATCCCCGTAGTAAGAAACTTCTTCCACCAGCACCCAGTTGACGGGTATGGAGCCGCCGTAATACCCCGCCGCGCAATCCAGCCCGGGCAAGATTTCCTCGCCGCAAAGCACGGGCTGATCCGTCAGGTACAAATAATAGTTTTGCACCTGGTTGCCGGACGCCGAAATGATCTGAATCAGAACCGGCGAAGAGACACCCGGCATATAGTTTTCCACGAGCGCCCTATCTCTTTCGTCATCATACAGATACACGTCCTCTTCATTGATCAAGACTCTCCATGCATCGTGGTCATTGCGAAGAACCGGGCGAAGGAAGAGATCCTTGTTGCCCGAAGTCAGCTGGAAGTAGGCCGACTCGTCGAAAAAGTAGGCATTCCCAAGCTCAATAAACGGATAAATCGTGGTGTCGGTTATCTCCACATACATGAGCGCATTGGCTTCCATTGCCGGAACGAACCCGATCTGATAGGCAAACGTCCTGTCTGCGGCGGAAATGAGCACCGCCGTCACGAGAACTTCCCCTTCCGGATTGGCGTCTTCCATGCTGATGAAATAATAACCATCCTCTTCCGGCACCAGCTCTGTTCCATCGGCCGCATAAACGCGCTCCACGGTGAAGTCGGCGTTCGTTAAGACCGGTTTAAACTTCACGCTTTCCATGTACGGTTCCAGATCCACGTAATACAGCATCGGGTCGTAGTAAGGCTGTCCCACATACAGTTGGCCCGGGGCGGTTTCCACCGTGAAGCTGTCAAATCCCTCCGGCGCTGAGTCACCATACCAGATCGTCAGGGTATAGGTTCGCGGCGGCAGCAAGCGCGCCACGTCCCTCACGACGATTTCAAACTCGTTCCAGCCTTCCACAAGCTCCAGATTAAAGCCCCAACCTTCCCTGTACGGCATGACCTCATCGTCTACTCCCGACACCGTGTAATCGGTGAAAGGCCAGCTTGCCGTATGGGCGTATGCGATTATGTCTTCTCCGTAAATTTCCGTCGGGTTTACGAGGGCAAATATTCGATCATCCCCCGCCATCAAGCTGGGCAACCAAGCCTCCGTATTCAAGAGCTCAAACTCATCGATGCTCATGTCGAACTGCGGAGACTTTTCCCGGACGATCACGAGACGGAGAGCCTCCCACTGGTCACCCGTTTTGTATCGAACATACACGACGTTATACGGCAGCGGGGATAGCTCGATTTTGTAAACCAGCCGTCTGGCGGTGGTGTCATCGGATTCCGGCAACACTTCTTCATCGCGGTCATTCCATGCTTGCACCGAATTCACGGAGTCCACAAAATCCAGATCCAGCCAAACGAAACTTTCATTGTTGGCCGTCAGCACCCGGAACGTGTGCTCCATTTCTCCGAGAGCTCCGTTCAGCATGATCTCGGACACCCATACCGCTTCCAGCTCTTCTCCGCCGGAATCTTTCACCGTCATGTTTTCGATCAGCTGCACATCGGGAACGGGCATGCTGCCGCCGTCTTCGATGCGGAAGATATCGAAAGTATAGGTTTTCTCATACACAACATGACCGGTTTCGGACGCAAAAGCTTTGAAAATCAGCCTGAACTCGGTGGCGCCCGGCGGCAGATGGAAACCGTTCAATTGAATATCGTTCCAGTCCTGCTCGCCGAAATATTTCACCTGCCGCCGCAGTTCATGCCAGATGCCTTCCTCCGCTTCAAAATACATGGTCACATCATTCGGCAGCAGCTGCTGCGACCCGTCAAATTCGACATGGAAATGATCTTCAGCCGGGTCGAACGCATCCCAGGATAGCAGAACGTTTTCCCCGGACGCATCTTCGAAGCGGAACTCAAACACTTTCAACGGATGGCCGTAATAGATGCTGACCGGATACATCGGGCTGCCCGACATGCCCTCCAGAGGCTCAATGGAATAGAGGACAAACTCATTCCATCCGTCCTGCAGCGTCAGGGTATACAGGTACGGCGAATCCGGTTCGATGATCTGTCCGGACTGTGCGCCAAACAGCTGCCAGTACCCGCTATCCGGATTCGTCTGAATCGAAAGGGAAGCGATGCCTTCACCGGGCGGAACGACCGTGACCGCATTCCAGGCATTCGGGTCAAACACGGTATTGCCGTCCACGAGCACATTTTCCAGGGTTTCATACGCCGCAGGTTTCCAGATGCGGAAGACATAAACCGCAGCCCCCTCTGATGCCGTCTCGTACTTCGGATGCACGACGACGGCCACCTCATGGCTTCCTTCCGCAACAGGCGCCTCAATCACATTGTTGCTGACCTGCAGCTGCACACCGTCCAGATATGCCTCATAGTCAAATTCATCGTCCGCAAACAATGGCTCCAGCTTGATCGCCGTGACCGGCGTGGCGGCAAAGGAGAAAAACGAGTTTCCATATTCTCCGAATGTATAATTCTGGCTGTAATACGGCGATCCGCCCTCCATCAAATCGATCTTCCACTGCCCGGTGGCCGAAGCCAGCTCGCTGTCTTCCGTCAGAATCAGCGCATAGCTTTTCGCGAGGGTCCCCGCGAATACATCGTACACATCGATGGAAAGATGCGTGACCTTGCTTTGCTTCAGGGACGCATTCCATGTGATGACATGTTCCCCATCCTCCCCCTGCTCCGCCAAGACCCCGTTATCTCCGGACACCACCACGTCAAAGAAATGTTCGTTGACGTCGTATCGGATTTTGACGCTCCCGGTAGGATCCGGAATGGACGCAAGATAGGTGTCAGGCCCGATTTTCCCGGGCAAATGGGATTCATTCACGGATAAGTCACCGGCCGGTTCCCCGTTATGGATCAGGAGCATGGCCGACTCCTCCTGTTCGGACTGGACATCCGCTTCGCCCTTTGGAACCGGTCGGAGCATGATTTGATTCAGATTTTCATATAGCGGCAATGTTTTGGATGCGCCGCTCGCGTTCCATTGAGCAACAGGGATGGGCTGCTGAGGTTCAATGGCGGTGAAGGTGCCGAGCGCATCGTCAACTCTGAATGCCTGGATCATGTAACGCGTATCATCAAACTGCAGCTTTAGCTGCACCGACGACACTCGCTGGGCAAGATACAGTCCGTAGGCCGATTCTTCTTCCGCGCTGATGACCCGCCATACGGTCTGATTGCTTCCGGCTGTCATTTCCCAGCCGTTCAGAAAATCCGGAAGCGCCACGGCAGGCTGGGAACCTCCGTTGTTGCCGCCGCTTCCTGAACCTCCGGTTTGCGGCAGCGTCCCTTCCGGCGTCTGGCCGGCGTCCCCAAGCTGATTCCGGTCTTGCTCAAACCGCTCCCGTTCTTCCTCGGGAAGCTGCGACAGGTATTCCGTCTCCGCTCTCTGCCGCCGCTCTTCTTCCGCCAGACGATTGGCATCCTCCTTCGCCCGGCGCGATTCCTCCAGCGACCGGAGCAGCGTTTCGTTCCGGCGCCGCTCCTCTTCTTTCTCCTGCCGCGTCTCTTCCGCCTGACGTCTCATCTCTTCCTGCATCATTCTTTGCTCTTCCTGACGCTGCCGCTCTTCTTCCGTCAGTGTAAGCGTTTTCTTGTTCAGATCCACCTGCACGCCGGTTCGCGCTTCCGCCTCGGAAATCAGCTCTTCGGCCCGCTCTTCCGTGATCACGCCATTTTTGATCGCGCTATCGACAATAGCCCCGAGCAGGTTTTCGATGTTCGACCGCATCCGCTCAAGTTCCCCGGGCTCATCCACGCCTTCCAGGTACGCATCCAGCTTCTCCCGGTTCTCCACAACGATTTCCGCCGCGGCCGCCACGATGGCTTCCACGATCGTGCTGTCGGTTTGCTGCATCAGAAGATCCAGGTCCGCCAGCGCGATGATCACTTCGCCTTTGTCTTCTTCTTTCACAACGAGGGCGTTGTCGCCGGGTTTGACATCCTTGGCTTCGCCTTCCCCCGTGGGCTGCGCGTTCACGACGCCCGCCACCACGGTCAGGCGCGTCACGCCCGTCACCGGATCGACGGAGACCAAAAGGTGCGTGCCCCGCACGCCCATGACCGCCGTCGGCGTTTCCAGCGTAAATTCGTCATTGGGTGCGGCCACCGACTTGACGTCCACCCACGCCGAGCCGTTCCACATGCTCACTTTCGTGCGGGTACCGTTTCGATCACTCAGCTTGGAGAAGGTCAAAGTCGTGTTCGCCGCCACCGTCATGCGGTCGTCCTGGGACGCGCCGCTCGCAAACTGCAGGACGGCGGAACTGTCCTTGCCCGTTTTCAGCACGTCGCCCTCGTTGAGGCTCATTTTGGCGAACGCCTTGAACTCTTTGGAACCGCCCGCTTTTTTCACCGTGACGGTGCCTTTGAGGGACTGGATCACCGCCACGCGGGTGCCGGCGGCCTCTGCTGCCCCGGAAAACAGCCCAAAGGCCGGCATGACGGCCAGCAGCAAGACCAGAAATGAAATCAGCCCGCGAAACTTCACGCGACACATTCCTCCTTTTGGCGCAATCGCTTGCCGGTTCACCTTTCATGCCGGCCCAAAAAAACAGCAGCCCGCTTCTGCTCCTGAGGCAGCAGAAGCGGGCTGCTGATTTCAGGTGCCCGAGACCTTGGAAGCATGGCCGTTTGGCTATCCAACGGCCTGCACTCGGCTGCATTCATTGTGAACTTATCTTGATAGTGAAGACATTGTCGCCATTTGTCAATAAGTCATAAGACTCATGTCGAAATATGCGGAAAATGGTCGGCCTCCTAATTGTCGATCTTGTAGGTATAGTTATCGTTGGCGTAATTTTCATCTGACCCCATCGATTCCAACGGTTGCGATTCGGCAAGTTGATCAGCCGGCCAGCATCAGCTGCTGGAGTTCGGAATTCTGAAGTTGAATTTGTAGTAATAGAACGTATAATCCCGAGGATCGACGATCCTGATTTCCATTGTATAAGTGGTGTTTCCATTCAACAGGGTGATGTTATTGGCAGGTTCCGGATCGGTCTGCCTGATAAAGACAATTTCATGTATCTTCCGATCCGGATCGTACTCAAAATGATTTATATCATTATGCTGCACATAGTAGGAAAAATCGTATTCTTCCCGGTCCTCAATCACGAAACGCAGTTCTTCAATATCAATCATGTCGTGAGGCATTTCCAAGAACTTCTTTTGTTTCCAGACAGTCGTGTCGGAAGTGGCTGCCACGGGCCAATCATCCAAATCAATAGTATAGACACTGCCGGCGACCGTGTATTCGATCCTGACGTCAATATCCGCCCCATACCAGACATCCAGAAGGTATCTGTGCTTTTCGCCCAGGCGGTCTTCAATGTCAAACTCGAACGAGTTCATGCCGTATGCCAGGTGTTCGAGCTCGATCCTGTCATGGAACAGTCCGAATCTGTCAGGATCACCTTCAACCATTGTCACGTTCAGATCAGCTGCCGGGAAACCGGGCTTAATGCTCAGGGCCACATCGGGTTCATCAATAACGCCGTAGAATCTGTAGGTCGGTACGGGATAGTACCACATATCCATTTCGTTGAATGTTATTGTGCCGTAAGAGATTTCATCGAAAAACTCCCCGACCAGCACGTGGAATTTTACGGTGTAATTTGTAATCGTATCCCCATCGTTAATCTGATAGGTGAGTTCGAATACGTGCTCGCCATTTGGCACAGGCCACGCACATGGGATCGAGGAATTATTAATAATGCAAGGGCTGCCTTGAAGACTCGACGTCAACACGGGGTGCGTTGTTGCTGCCGAGGTTATGTCAAAATTGAAGCTGACGGTTTCCGCATCCTTCGGCAAAACGGCAAAATACGATTGCTCCTGCGCTGTTCCGCCTGCCAGCGGCACCCAGTTTATGAAATTGTCCGGGGTGCCAAGCTCATAACTCGCGCTCACACAATTCAGACCAGCGGGCAGTGAGGCGTCGTTCTTACCCATGCAAAGTACAGGTCCATTCGTGAGGTGCAGCTTGTAAGTTTTTGCTTTGGCCATGGTTTCAATGGTAATTTCCACCATTTGTGTGGTTCCGGGCGTATAATTCACAATGGCCGACTCTCTCGAACCGGCCCAGTAATCCACATTCACGCCGTTAATCGACACTTTATAAATGGATTGGTCATTCTTAAACGATGGTGTCAGCCTGAAGACAGTCACGTTCTTCGGGATCGCATAATAGAATTCATCGGCTCCATTCACATATGCAATTCCAATATCGGTACCATCGCTTTCTTCAACATACACAAATTCGAGCGACACATTCGGTAGTCCGACAATGAGATAAGCAAATTTCTCGTTATCGCTGTTGGAGAATACCGCCCAGACACCGCCTCCTTCGATAGCGATCGTGTAATAGCCCTGATTGGGCGTCAGCAAGGTCCCGTCGGATGCGTATACTCCTTGCAGCGTCAGCTGATTTGGAACCACCGGGCTGAACTGGATGTGCGTGACGTTCTCATTTGCCGGTTCGACGATCATAAGATACGGATCGTCTTCCATCAATTTGTAGGACAACTCCAGCGGCGACATCAGTTCCACGCCTGCAAACGCCGACGGGACTGCGCTTCCCCGCCACAGATAAAGGGTGTACGTTTTTGATGGGAAAAGCCGCGCCAGATCGGTCAATTCCACCTCCAGTTGGTACAGCCCCGGAACAGAACCCATCCATTCTCCGTTTTCCTCCCACGCTATGGTGTACGACCCATAATCATAGGAGTTGAGTTTTTCACTTTTCGGCCAACCTTTCGGACGCACGCTGTAGGTGGCATATATGCTGTTCAACTGAGCCAGCGTAAACACATCGGATTCTTCGGTATCCGGTCCCGCCATGGCAAAAATTTCATTATCGGTCACCAGGGCCGGGAAAAAGCCTTCCCCCTCGCCATAACCGAAATAGAACTCTTCAAAGCCCAGATTTACAGGCGCAGGTGTCCCTCTGACCACGACAATCCGGATCATATCTTCTTCATTCACGTAAGTTTGCGATCCGGAATCACTTCCGTAAGCCTCATAACCCACTTCCAGCACGGTGTACGGCGAATCCAGCGGAATGCTGTAAACGAAGCGGTTTGCAGCGTCATTCCTGTCCATCAATTCCGTTTCCTCGTAAACGGGTTCGTAAAAACCATAATAATCTTTATATCCGGTCAATATCTTTACGCTCGGATAATCATGACCCGGGGAATCCACGGAAACAAAATCCCGAAAATCCAGTTCGAGTTGAACGAACGAGGCATTCGCCTGAACAAAGGTTCGATACGTATAGAAATAATCATATCTTGAAAAATCGTAATAAATACCCTCGTCCATATCCACGAGCTGAGTGGTTAAAGTCTGGCCTTGGGCGCTTAAAACCGGCATCCGTTCCAGCGCATCCGGCCATTTATCATCCATGATCTTGCCCGGAATCTGAAACCCGCCCGAACCGCCGGAAGAACCGCCGGTTCCGCCAGTCGCCGGAGGCGTCGTCTGGCCGCCCCCCGCCAGCAGGCTCCGGTCTTCCTCAAACCGCTGCCGCTCTTCTTCGTTAAGCTGCGCCAGATATGCCTGTTCCGCGCCCTGCCGCTTTTCCTCCTCCGCCAGCCGGTTGGCTTCCTCCTTCGCCCGGCGCGCTTCTTCCAACGCCCGCAAGAGTTCCTCGTTCTGGCGCCGCTCCGCTTCCTTCGCCTGACGAGCCTGCTCCGCTTGACGGTTCAGCTCTTCCTGCAACCTTCTTTGCTCTTCCTGACGCGCCCGTTCTTCCTCCGTCAGCGTCAGCGTGTTTTTGGAAAGGTCCACCGTCACGCCCGTCCGCTGCTCGGCCTCGGAAATGAGCTCATTCGCCCGCTCTTCCGTGATCACGCCATTTTTGATCGCGCTGTCGACAATGGCACCCAGCAGGCTCTCGATGTTCGACCGCATCCGCTCAAGCTCCGCGGCCTCATCCACGCCCTCAAGATACTGATCCAGCTTCTCCCGGTTTTCCACGACAATTTCCGCCGCGGCCGCCACGATGGCTTCCACGATCGTGCTGTCGCTCTGCTGCATCAGAAGGTCCAGATCCGCCGGCGCGATGATCACTTCGCCGCTGTCAGCCTCATCCTTCACAATCAGCGCGTGGTCCCCGGGCTTGACTTCCATGGTTTCCCCGCTG
>Ga0181858_1001746_pt1 | contig 10541 bp, 9 predicted proteins | sample NewIslPassag4_SG_FD_130749 | JGI IMG/M metagenome (GOLD analysis project Ga0181858, IMG submission 130749) | Feedstock adapted compost microbial communities from Newby Island compost facility, Milpitas, CA, USA - Passage 4_SG | ecosystem: Engineered > Solid waste > Feedstock > Composting ...
ATTTCAAATTCCCCTCTCCTTGGAATGTTGTCAGGACAACTACATTCTAACCGAGGGGAATTGAAAATGGCTCTCTTTTTTTACAGAGAGGATCCAATTTTACACAATTATACGGACTCAACTGGAAGATGCTATGTACCGCTTTCGCTTCATTTTATCGTAACACTCCACTAATAACACAACTTTATTACATTATTACCTGCGGTCTCTTAGGTGTAGGGGTTAACTTATTCATTGAACATACTCAACTGCTCATCGGTGTTATCATCCCAAAATCTACCCTTTGCATCCTTAAAAACCACCCCTGCCACATCCGCAACAATCAACGGAGCATCCGCACGATGCATCTTGTAGTTGCGCAATGCCGAAGCATGACTCACGTTGGCGTAACAATAAACACACCCATGAGGGCAGGTGTTATAAAATCCAATATCGTAACTCTCGTAGCAACCGCACGAATCCCTGGTCGGCCGTTTTGGATAAATTTGTGGAATCTGAAAAATTCGGCTCAAGTACGGCGCATCCACGCAACTTCCTTTTTCCACGCCATCGACAGCACAAAGCTCATCCTGACAACATGAAAACAGCTGAATTCCATAACCGGCCGCTATCTTTTGCAAAGCCGCAGTCAATTCAAGCCGCTCCATCAACGGCACCTCTATGGGATAATCCTCATGCAACTCTCTCGATAATTTCCTTCTCACCTTTGGATACAATGTGACAAAGCTGATGGAACAGCGCCGGGTACAGCCCCGCAGTTCTCGGGCGATGCGTTCAAACGATTCAATATAAAACATTTTCCCCATGGAATTGGTGTAAAAAATCGGATCGAAACGCCAGTGCATTTGTTCGGGAGAAAACATTTCCGCTAAAGCCTTGAAGGTATGAATGTTTTGTATTGCAGCAGCCACGTGTTTTTCCGTCATCCGGCGTTGCCCTGTTATGGTGTAGTGAAAAAACATACGGTAACCCATTTCTTTCAACCGTTTTAAGTACGGCAAAGCGGGACGGTAATTTTTCGACCAAAACACAATTGCGCCCACTTGTTCCGAATCCAGGGACACCGCTTTGGCTTCATTCCGGTATGCATTGTAGACATACGCCTTTCCCTCGGCGATTCGGCGCATGAACCATTCCATGTAAAAGGCCGGAATGTCCGTCTTGCGGCTGGCGGAAATGAGATGCATATCGCTCACCTTTTGCCGCTGGAGTACTTTTCATCCACTTCCATCAGCAGGACACCAATCAAGCGGACCGCAGATTCCTGGATCGGAAAAAGACGAATCACCCGTTCCCGTTGGCGTATTTTTTCATTGAGCCACTCGATGCATAGGTAGTCCGCAGACGACTTCGGTACCGCTCCGAAAGCATCAGCACCCTATCTCTTGTCAAAGCAATTCGAAATCTATCGTCATTTGTTGAAACGTGTCGGGAAATGGAAAAATGACGCTTGCTTAACTATATAAAAATGATGGAAGCCAGAGAAAAAATTGTGCACCGGTCGCAGTCGTCCAATGCACATGCATGCGCGTCAATCGACCAGCAGTGCATTGGCAATCAGCCGGTCAAATTTGCGGATATCCACGTCTTTGTTGAGCCGGATTTTGATTTGTCCGGCTTTCGTCCACAACTCGACTTCGGCGCTGATGTCCAAGAGACGTCCGGCGTTTTCCGTGGACCACATGTGGATGGATGAATAAGGCAACGAATACATTTCGACCTTTTTGCCGGTCAACCCTTGCGCATCCCGGACAATCAGCCGCTTGTTCGTAAACACCGCCATGTCCCGGAACGTTTTGTAAGCCGCCACGGGAACTTCCCCTTCCACCAGCAACTCATAAACATCCTGCAGCACGTCGCACTCTTCCACAAGGGTCCATTCCAATATGTTATGTACGGACATTTTTAACATACCTCCTTGACATGACGACAACTTTCATCTTTATATTCCATATATTTTTATTAAATCATATTTCATGAATATCATGAGCCTGTTCAGAAATTTATTTCCCTCATGACAAATTTTTCATTATAATGATAAAAGTATTTATTAACAATAATTTTAACATAAGTCGCTATTTTTCTTTTGACATCCAAACGACGCACTCCACATGCACCGTCTGCGGAAACATATCCACCGGCTGCACTTCTCGCGCCTCATATCCGTGGGCGACAAGATACTTCAAATCCCGGGCCAAGGTGGCAGGATTGCACGAAACATACACCACCCGTTCAGGCGCCATCGCCAAAATGGCGTCCAAAAGCCGCTGGTCACAACCTTTGCGCGGCGGGTCGACGACGATGACGTCGGCCCGCATCCCTTCCTCCGCCCATTGGGGAATAATCGTTTCCGCTTCCCCGGCGACAAAGGTAACATTGTCAAAATTGTTCAACGCCGCGTTCCGCCGGGCGTCCTCCACCGCCTCCGGCACCACTTCCACGCCGTAGACGCGCTTCGCCTTCTGCGCCAAAAAGAGCGAAATCGTCCCGATGCCGCAGTAGGCGTCGATCACCGTCTCCCGTCCCGTAAGCTGGGCGTATTCCAGCGCTTTGCTGTACAACACTTCGGTCTGTACCGGGTTCACCTGATAAAACGAACGGGCGGAAATGGCGAACCGGATGCCCCGGAGCTCATCGTAAATGACGTCCCTTCCCCACAAAACTTTCGTCCGCTCGCCCATAATGACGTTGGTCCTGTCCGTTTGGATGTTTTGCACGACGCCGGCCAGGCCCGGAACCGTCTGCCGCAGCCGTTCCACCAATTCCCGTACGTGGGGCACCCGTTCGCCGTTGGTGACGAGAACCGCCATCACTTCGTCGGTGGCAAAGCCGGTCTTGACCACGACATGGCGCAGAAGTCCCTCGTGGCGCTCCTCGTCGTAGACGGGAACGCGCCAGCGCTCGGCCCAATCCCGGACGGCGCCAAGCGCTTTTTCCGCCGCCGAATGCTGGATGCCGCACCGTTCCATCGGAATGACCCGATGGCTGCGGGGGGCGTAAAAGCCGGTCACGACCCGCCCGTCCTGCAATCCAACGGGCACTTGGGCCTTGTTCCGGTATTGCCAGGGCCGCTCCATGCCGATGGTCGGATGAACCGTCACGGAAGAAAGGCCGCCGATGCGCGCAAGGGCGTCCACCACTTGCTGCCGCTTCCATTCCAACTGCTGTTCATAGGATAGATGCTGCCACTGGCAGCCGCCGCAACGGGCATAAATCGGGCAGGCCGGTTCCGTGCGGTGGGGGCTGGCCGTCAAAATGTCCAGCAGTTTGCCGTAACCGTACTGTTTTTTCACCTTGAGCACCTTGACCCGAACCCGCTCGCCCGGCAAGGCGCCGGGGATAAACAAGGCAAAACCATCCACCCGCCCGACACCGTGCCCTTCATGGGTCAACCCGGCAATTTCCGTCTCGACGATCTCGTTTTTCGCCACCGGCGCCTCGGTACGCATACCGTTCACCCTCCAACATAGCTTCGCCTGATCCATCCGATTCCCGCAACTGTTGCCATCACTCACGCGCCTGTTTCACGATTTCCTCGGACACGCCTAGAACACCCGCATGCTCATCCATCTTCATTTGCTTGTCCGTCTTCGCATGCTCGTCCATCTTCACATTTGTAAAGCTACACAAAAACACCGCCGCAAACAAGGGGATGCGCATAACCGAACAATTCACCCCAATAACCCTTGTACCAACCCATGACGCTGACAACCAAAAAAGCGCTCGACAAATCAGCCCCTCGCGGAACGCCCCTTAACCAACCGAACTAAAACAACGCCATCGACAGGACTAAGGACTGGATGTCGCCGCCGGCTCAAGCTAAGATAACAACAAAGAAGTTTACAAAAAATTTTTTCAACACCATGCGGGGTGAAATCATTGCGCAACACGGACCCGCGCCGGCCGGTGGCCGTCGTCGCTATCATCACCGCCTTGTGTCTGTTGGGCGATTCCATGTTGTACGTCGTCCTGCCCATCTATTACCAAGAAGCGGGACTGTCCTCTTTGTGGGAAGTGGGGGTGTTGCTGGCCGTCAACCGGTTTGTCCGCTTGCCGCTCAATCCGTTGGCCGGCTGGCTGTACGAAAAGTTCCCTTTACGGACGGGACTCACCTTGGCCGTGCTGTTAGGGTCATGCACCACTTTGGGTTACGGATTATGCCGCGGCTTTTGGGCCTGGCTCCTGCTCCGCTGCCTGTGGGGGCTGGCGTGGTCTTTGCTCAGAATGGGCGGGTTTGCCACCGTCGTGCGATATTCCGACGCGACGAACCGAGGGCAATTAATAGGCATGTACAACGGACTGTACCGGCTGGGCAGTTTGTTCGGCATGCTGTTCGGCGGGCTCCTCGCCCCCTGGATCGGCCTGTCCCGACTGGCCCTGGGCATGGGCGGCATATCGTTGGCAGGTTTGGCCTTCGTAACGGGACACGCGTTCCGAAAACAACATACCGGCGGCAACCGTCCGCAGGGCCATGCCGTCACCCTGCCATGGAACTCTACCGTCACGAAAATCATTCTCAGCGGTTTTGGGACGGCCATGCTCTTTCAAGGACTATTGACTGCGACCCTCAGTTACGTCATCCTAAACCACCGCGGTCCTGTACTGCCCCTGTGGGGCTTGTCCATCGGTGCCGCCACGTTGTCGGGAATACTGCTCGGAGCCCGTTGGGTATGGGAACCGTTCGTCGCCGACATCTGCGGCCGCTGGTCCGACGGACCGAGGGGAAGGATCCCGCTGCTCACCGCGTCGCTCCTGGGGGCGGGAATCGGCTTTTTGCTCATCCCGTGGCCATTGCCCCTGGGGCTTTGGATCGTCGCCGTCGTTTGGGTGCTTCTCACCGCCACATCGTTGACCACATTGGTCGACGCCCTGGCCGCCGACGTCGCCAAACAGTCGACCCTGGCTGTTATGACGGTTCATTCCATCGCCTTGGATCTCGGCGCGGCCCTGGGGCCCATCCTCGGCTATTGGTTCATCGGCTTCGCGAACGGCCTGTCCCTCACCTACACCAGCGGGGGCGTCCTGATGCTGTTGCTGTGCGGTTGGTGGGGACTCGATCTGGTCCGCCGCAAGGGCCAAAAACAAAAATGCGGCCCTTCTCCATAAAACCGAAGGACCGCGCTTATTGCTACACAAGGGCACAAAGGGCACGGCGGTCATCAATGCAAATAGCCGCCGTCGACGGTCAACGTCTGACCGGTCACGTAGGACGAAGCATCGGAGGCCAGATAAAGCACGGCATTGAGCACGTCTTCCGTCGTCCCTAACCGTCCGACCAAGGTTTGCGCTTCGTATTCCCGTTTTTTCTCCTCGTTGGGCAACAACACTTCTTCAGAACCTTCCGTCACAATCAAGCCGGGCGCAATGGCGTTGACGCGAATGTTGTACTTGGCCCATTCAATGGCCAGCGTCTGCGTCAAATTGATGACTCCGGCTTTCGCCGCGCCGTAGGCGCCAAGTCCGGGAAATCCCCGCAGGCCCGCCACCGAACTGATGTTGATGATCGTACCGCCCCCTTGTTCCGCCATATACGGCTGTACCGCCCGGCAGACGTGGAACACCTGATGGAGATTGTTTTCCACCACCGCCCGGAACCCGTTGGCGCTCAATTGTTCCAATTGATGGGCGAAACTGCCGCCGGCGTTGTTGATCAGCACATCGATTCGTCCAAAGTGAAATTTGGCCGCCTCCATAAACGCAGCCACCTCATCGTAGTTCCGCATGTCGGCCTGGAACGCCAACACCTTCCCGCCCAACGCCTTAATTTCTTCCGCAATCGGTTGCAGTTTTTCCATGTAGCGGCTGTTGATGGCCACCTTGGCCCCCTCTTTGGCCAGACCGATGGCCAGCGCTTTGCCGATGCCCTGCGAACTGCCGGTGACGACGATCACCCGATCGCGGACTGAAAAATTTTGCAAACCCATGCTCGTCCCTCCCGTTTGTACCCACCATAAAGGTGATTTGGCATTATTTTCTTTCATGTTAAAAAAATAATACTTTACAACACAATTTATGGTCAAGCTTGGCAGAATTTGCCCGCCGGAAATTGGCGCCGTCCTTGCCGCAAAAAATTCGCATCCAAAGCCTTCATCCCTCCGGCGGGACGTGGTATAGTAAAAGGGGAATTCGCCAAGGTACGAATCTGCGCAAAGGAGGCACTCATCTTGAAACTGCAACGTTGGTTGAACAAAGCTTTCCTCGGCTGTATGGCCGGAGCGTTGGTCTGGAGCGTATCGGCCGCCTTTGTTCACGCCGAAACGAACCACTTGTGGACGAAAGCGGCGCAAGAGGCCGTGGCCGATGAATACCATCTGGAGCCGGAGCAAGTCAAAATTTCGGAATGGACCGTTGTTCCGAACGATACGAGCTCCTTGGTGGAAGAAGCCCGGGCCGCATATACCCAAAAACAGTCGGATTTGGCGGCGAAGCGGCAAGAATTGACGCAGGCGCAACTGAACGTGCAATCGGTGCAAAACGAATTGGCCACCATCCAACAAGCGGTCCTCAGCTCCGAAAGCAAGGGACTGTTGATTGAAACGTACAGCAAACGGCTGGAAGAAGCGCAAAAAGCGGTGGAGTCGCTGCAAAACGACATCGCCAAGCTGGAAGAAGAATTGAGCAAGCCTTTTGAGGCGCCGCAATATCCGGAAGAAATCGGCTACGCCGTAGCCACGGCGCACTTCGGCAACTTCCATCTGAACAAGTTGGTGTTCGTCAATGCCGCCAACGGCAAAGTCATTCCCGAAGCGGAAGCCAACACGTATCCGACGGTCAAAGAAGTCTCCACCCAAGTGAAAGATCCGAACGGCGGCTGGACCGATTCCGGCATCAACGACCCGATGGCCGTCACTTATCTCGTCATCTTCCTGCTGGCCGTCTACTTGTTGCTGTTCCGCACGGAACGCCACAGCCGGCAGTCGGAAGCGGAACTCCGCAACCGGGGCGGCGTCCACAGCGGAACGTTCTCGGCCTAAGGCGACAGCATGTGCCGTGCGCAACGTTTCGCGAAGGAATCCGACCGGCGGACGGCTGCCGCAAACAATAACAACGAAGGGTTGCGCTACCATCATGCGCAACCCTTTTTTCATTAACCCGCCTATTCTTCCTCTTGCAACCAAAAATTCCCTGATCCCTCATAAGTACCAGGTTCATCAAAATTATCTGTATCAACGCCAAGATCATCTAAGTTGAATGAACCCGAATCATTCGATCCGCTATCATCATAGTTTTCATCTTGGATATAAAAGATCCCACTGCCGCCTGTTTCAGGTTCTTCTACATCTTGCCAAGAAGACGAGCTTTGATCAGAACCGCTCGAACTGTTATAATCGTCATACGACGCGTCTTCCAAGGCGTCAGCAAGTTCTGCAAGCACATAAACTAACGCCTGAAAAATCGCTTCCTGAGTACGTCGTCCATCATCCGCGTCAACTGTAATAATTGTGCCTCCGGAAACATCCCCTTTGAGCGAAACTGACGTTTTCGGATATAGCAAAACAAAAGCAGAAGCCGAAGGTTCCTTTACAGATTTTGGCGGATGCTTATTGAGAATATCCTCATAAACTTCCGTTAAAGACTTATCCGTTTCGTAAGTGTTAAAAAATCCTTTGCTCGTCTCCGTACTACTTACCTTAACATACTCGTTATCAATATACTCAACGACATCATCCGTACCGCCGGCGGCAATAAATAATATACATAAAATCACCAAGATGCTGCCAAGAAGCAAAATTCTTGGGTGCCGTTTAAAAAAATGTCCAAAATTTGACAGACTTTTTCGAATACCTCTATTACTTTTTGGATTTTCATTATGATTCATGATAACTCACCAAACTTACTTGTTTTTCAACACTTTAATTTCTGCCTGCAAAACCCGCATGGCCTCACAAGCAACAAACTTTCCATCCTGCCATTGAAGAATAAAGAAAGTGTTGCCTTTTCCAAAATACCGCCAAAGTTTGACTTGATCATTGGAGCGGAAATCCGTATTGCCGGATGTAATGACCATATCCTTTCGTTGATTTTCTAACCGAAATTGTTTATCGCCAACAGTTAAATGCGTAGGTACTCTAGTTGGATTGTCCAACCCGCCCTTTACAAATTTTCCAAACAAACAATCATATGTTGCGCCTTTTTCAATTATAAGACAAGCAATTTCGTTGCCCGATTGTAAATAATACATAAAGCGATGCGGAGAAAAACCCGGATCTTGATAAGTAACCTTTCCCGTAATTAACCACTCTTCCAAATCAACGTACATAATATCTCCGACATCCGCTTGTTCATATGGATTATCGTTAAATTCATTTAACGGAGCTTCCGCGTTTTTATGGGCGCGAAAAACGGTAGCAATGCGTTTAAAAAGTGACATACAATCACCTCAAAAGCTATCTAAAAAGAAAGTTTGTAGTCCGAAACTACAAACCTTTCCTTCATGTTCGTACAGCGTTACTCGCCTAATTGAGATTTGTTTAATCCAATCTTTGCTTTCAGCGCCTCCAATTCGTCATCGACACTGGATTTCTCCAACTGCTTAAGCTCCTCATCCAAAGAAAGGGACGAACTGCGCAATTCCAAACCTGCCTGAGCTTCGGCCTCCATTTGAGACACTTTATCCATCATCCGATTAATCCCGGCTCTTGCGCTTTGCACATCAAAATCTGACATCGCTTTGTTAATGTTTTTCTGCGCCTTTGCCGCCTCCGCACGGGCCACAAGAGAATTACGCTTAACTAAAAGTTCATTGTACTGATCTTTCATTTCTTGCAATTGCGCCTTCAATTTTTCAGAAGTCTGTTTTGCAGCTTCATACTGGGGAGTTAATTCATTTACGACGCTTTGGTGCGTTTGTTTATCTTGCAGCGCTTTTCTGGCCAATTCTTCATTCCCTTGTTCCAAGGCTTTAATTGCTTGTTTCTCGCGTTTCTCAACCAATTCTTGCGCTTCTTTAATCTGCGCTTCCAACCGTTTTTGCACAGCGATTTGTTTAGCTACAGCCGCTTCCGCATCACTAATATCCTCAGCCATATCGCGCAAATATTGATCGGTCATTTTGACCGGATCTTCCGCTTTATCAATCAAAGCGTTGATATTCGAAATGGTCAAATCTCTCAACCGCTTAAAGATTCCCATCCAAATACCCCTCTCAAATAGATTTACTTAGATAATCCTTATTAAGAATCTGCATTTGCATTACAATATATAATATTCAACTGTTCAATACAACACATCATAACAACCCATTATCAATTAAGTTGCAAAAAACAATAAAATAAACAAAATTTATATTAAAATATAATATATTTGAAAACATATGTTCGGTTCCGCCGTCTTATCCGTGTATTCCCCTCATCGACAAGGCGACCCGCCGGCGCCGGACGTCCACGTCCAGCACCCGGACCCGGACGATTTGCCCCACCGCCACCACATCCAGCGGATGGCGGACGTAGGCGTCGGACAGCTCCGAGATGTGGACAAGACCGTCTTGTTCCAGCCCGATGTCGACAAACGCGCCGAAATCCACGACGTTGCGCACCGTCCCCTGCAAGATCATCCCCGGCGCCAATTCTTCCAGCCGCATGACGTCGCTGCGAAAGAGCGGCGGCGGCAATTCTTCCCGCGGATCCCTTCCCGGTTGCTGGAGGGCCCGCACGATGTCTTCCAGTGTCGGCACACCGACCGCCAGCTCTTCCGCCTTCGCCGGAATGTCCAGTTGCTCGAGGGCGCGGCGAAGGGCCGCCCGTTCCTCTTTGTCACATAAAGAGCGGGGCGTAAAACCCAACTGGGCCAACAACGCCAGGGCCTTTTCCTGCGACTCGGGGTGTATCGGCGTGTTGTCCAGCGGATTTTCCCCGTCGGGAATGCGCAAAAACCCGGCGGCCTGCTCAAACGTTTTCGGGCCGAGCCGGGGCACCGACAACAGTTGTTCCCGGCGGGTGAACTTGCCGTTTTTCTCCCGCCACGTGACGATTTCCCGCGCCGCCGCTTTCGACAGGCCGGAAACGTACGACAACAGCGACACCGACGCCGTGTTCAAATCGACCCCGACGGAGTTGACGGCCCATTCGATGACAAAGGCCAGCTGCTCTTCCAGCCGCTTTTGCGACACATCGTGCTGGTACTGCCCGACGCCGATGGATTTCGGATCGATTTTTACCAGTTCCGCCAGCGGATCTTGCAGCCGCCGGGCGATGGAAACGGCGCTCCGTTCCGCCACGTCAAGGTGCGGAAATTCTTCCGCCGCCAGCGGCGAGGCCGAATAGACGCTGGCCCCCGCTTCCGAAACGATGACGTAGACGACCGGACGGGTACAGTCGGGCAAGAGTGATGCGACAAACGTTTCCGTCTCCCGCGACGCCGTTCCGTTGCCGATGGCAATCACGTCCACCCGGTGCCGATGAATGAGGTCGCGGAAGATGGCCTTCGCTTCCTCCACTTTTTGCTGCGGCGGATGGGGATAGGCGACGGCGATGTCCAGCACTTTCCCCGTCTCGTCCCCCACCGCCAGTTTGCACCCCGTCCGGTAGGCCGGGTCGACCCCC
>Ga0181858_1001748_pt1 | contig 10541 bp, 6 predicted proteins | sample NewIslPassag4_SG_FD_130749 | JGI IMG/M metagenome (GOLD analysis project Ga0181858, IMG submission 130749) | Feedstock adapted compost microbial communities from Newby Island compost facility, Milpitas, CA, USA - Passage 4_SG | ecosystem: Engineered > Solid waste > Feedstock > Composting ...
ACAGTTAACCTATCAGACGCATCCCAGAATTGCTTACGACTTGCTGAGCAAGATCCCCCGACTCGAGCAAGTGGCCCTCATTGTGGCTTATCAAGAAAAGCTGTTTGACGGCCGTGGATTTCCAGCCGATCTTGTCTCTGAGGATGCGATTCCGCTGGGATCCCGGATACTGAAACTGGCCATGGATTGGGACGATCTCATTCAGGCGGGTATTTCCCCCGAGATGGCGCTCGCCGAAATCATGGATCGTCACGGCTGGTACGATCCCTCAGTTGTGGCGGCGCTGCGACGGACGCTCAACCTGAATCGCGTGTGTGTGGTGCGAGAGATGAAGGTTTCCGACCTGGTGGACGGCCTGATCCTGGCCGATAACGTGTACTCCGTCAATGGGACGCTCCTTTGCAGCAAAGGCCAGGAAATCACCCCCGCGATTCGCTTCCGCCTCCGCAACTACGCAGTGAATGTAGGCATCGCGCGGCCCATTCGCGTGTTTGTGCCTACCAGTAGCAGCGGGGAAAACCGGGAAGGCCAGTTAATTTCCACCGAATGATTTGATCGTTTGAACCATCTCGGTGGTTTTTGCAAAATACGCATAACATAATGAGCAAATCCCGAAGGACAGGTGGCTGTCTGGGAAATGCTCACCGTTCGTGTACTCGCCCGTCAACTTTTTTCTTTCCTTTCTTCTCTCAATGGGTTCCAATCCCCGTGGGGGTGATATAATGAATTGTGAGTGAATCAATGGTGAGGGTCTGGATCAGCGAACATCGTCGGGGGCGCAATCATGATCATCCGCTGTCCGTACTGCTCGGGCACGCTGGAAGTGGGCGACGATAAGCTACCCGACGATGTGGTCTGTCCGCGCTGCGGTCGACACAATCCTTTTGAAACGACCAGTCTCTCCATCCATCCCAAAGATCTCATCGCCCTAGGTCATTTTCAGCTCCTCGAGCACATAGGAACCGGAAGGTTCGGGGAAGTCTTTAAAGCGCGGGATATTCGGCTCAACCGCATTGTGGCCCTCAAGATCCCCCGCACAGAGATGATGGATGAGGGGACGAAACGGTGGTTTTTGCGCGAGGCCCGCGCTGCTGCCAAGCTCCGCCATCCCAACATTGTGGCCGTTCATGAGGTGGGAGTCGCAGACGGGCGGATTTACATCGCAAGTGACTATATCGAGGGATGCACGCTTGCCAATTATTTGGCAGCAAAGCGGCCGACGTTGTGTCAAATTGTGGATATTTGTATCCAGGTTGCGGATGCCCTTCATTACGTTCATCAGGAAGGGATCATCCACCGGGACCTGAAACCGGGAAACATCCTTCTTGATACCAACCAGCGTGCCTATGTCACTGATTTCGGACTGGCAAAAGAACTGGCGACCGACTCCACCGTGACGGCTGAAGGGCTTGTCCTGGGCACGCCGTCATACATGTCACCGGAACAGGCCAAAGGAGGGGCGTGCTACGCTGATGCCCGCAGCGACGTGTTTTCGCTGGGTGTTATCCTGTATGAAATGCTGGCTGGCAAGCTGCCTTTCAACGCAGAGAGTGTGCATGGACTGCTGGACCAGATCCAATATGTGGATCCGATCCCTCCCCGACGTCTTAATAGGCAAGTCCCCAGAGATCTGGAAACGATCTGCCTGAAAGCCCTTGCCAAAAATCCCGCGGCCCGTTACCAGAGTGCACAGGAGTTTGCCGAGGATCTTCGGCGTTTCCGCGCGGGACTGCCCATTCGCGCTAGACGGGTGGGCTGGATGGGGCGAACAGCACGCTGGGTGGAAAGGAATCGCGCACTGGCGATTACGTTAGCCGGTTTGGTGATTTTGACGCTCGTTGTGGCAACAGCGACCGGTATCCAGGTGTACCGACATTGGTCGCAGTTCCGACAGGTCACCTTGGATACCCTCCCCTCCGAGGCCGATGTGGTTTTCATTCCGATTGATCCGGAGTCAGGCGAACCAGTTCCAGAGAAGGCCACCACGCCCAGGAAAAGCCCCGTGCTGCAGAAGCTCGTTTCCGGAGATTATCTTGTGGTAGCCTACCTTCCTGATGGCCGGTTTCATGAGGTTTATCGGCACGTGCCCCGCGATCGGAAAGAAGTTCCCGCAATCTATCCTCACCGTTCGTGGGCATGGGATGGCAAGACAGTCACGTTGCCCGTGGTCAAAATTCCTAACCAGTTTGTGACTCGCGACATGGCGCTCATTCCCGGGGGTGAGGTCACAACCGTTCCTCTGAGGAAGCCCTCGGCTTCCGAAGGCGCAGTTCCCACACCCCATCGTGAGTTTGTGCCGAGCTTTTTCCTGGACATAGAGGAGGTTACATTCAAAAGGTATCGTGGCAACAAAGGCGAGCAACCAGACTCTACAGGCTGCTTGTCGGGAAAGCCCGACGACAACGATCCGCTCGTGTGCATATCTCTCGATCAGGCGATTGCATTTGCAGAGGCTTTTGGCAAGCGAATCCCCACGGAAGTGGAATTCCTGCTGGCGGCGACGTATTTAGAACGTGAACGATCCAGGGCTGGAACACAGAAAGTCAATGTTACATTTGGCCCGGTGACAGAAGATACTGGAGAGGTTCTCCTTGTGGACCCGCAGCACCCGGTCAGGGGACTTTTTTCCAACGTGGCTGAGTGGACGATCACGACGGCTTTCCTGCCCGACCTGACAGGATCTCCGAGCAGAACGATCCGGGGCCGAGTGATATGGGGCGCGACGCTTTCCATCCTGGATCGCAGACCGGAATCTGTCGAAGTGCCCCGGATAAGCACACCCCGGCTGGTGCTCCATGAGGGGACGAAGAAGCCCGGGCTGGGGTTCCGCTGCGTGCGGAGCGTTAAACCCAGAATCACTCCCGAAGACTTTGCTCGCCCGGTGGTGCCTTAGAAACCCAGGGTTGACGCCTTTCATCTACGAAAATGGCGAGAAGCAGGCTGCCCGCGGTATTCCCGGACCCCTGCTCACACGCGGTACTGGTTCAGAGGTTGTCTGCCTTTGTGGGTGTGCACTCCACGGGATGCGCGAGAGCCACGATGTAAATCGTGCCCTTGTGCTCCACGAGTACCACGCACGTGGTTGACGTTTGAGAATCCGACGAAGGGCACGAAATTTGATCCGCGGGGATATCCACAACAGTGTGGTCCTCCGGTTTACTGGTAACTTCCGCACCGTGTCCGATCACAGTTTCGCCCTTCACGCTTTCGGGTAATCCCTCCGCTGCAGCCACGATACGGACTTTCTGGAGTTTAACGATCAGAGACCTTCCTGTTGGTAAATGCAGCCGGGCAAACCACGGGTCGCCTTCGAGGATTGCAGAGAACCCGGGAGGCACATACGGAGAGGGCAGGATCGGGAGAGCTTGTGGAGGAATTCCCGGGTGGCACTTCTCGGTAACGCTTGGAGGCACGATCACGTACGGTGGCCGAGGCGCCGCTTTATGGGTTAACTGAGCAATTCGCCCATCTGGCCTGAAACAGTTGCCATCAGAACAGCTCGGAGGATCGGGACAAGCCGACGCGCTGGAGCAATGGCACGAGCCCACCGTGCGGCGAATGGCATCGGAATAGACGACTGTTCCTGGGTTCCCTTCAACCGGACAGGCCATGCCATAATAATAGTACACGGGGCTTGACGGGGGAGGTGGCACATAAATACAGTATTCGTAAAAGAGACACACACACGTTCCTCGTGTTTCGGTTGCGGTGTTGGTTCCCCCACATTGACAGCCGTCACCGGCCAGTATCACATCCCCGAAACACACCATGGCAGAAGACAGCACTGCTATTCCCAGCACGGCTGCTGGGGCCCTCTTGGACGACCGACACATGGCCCTGAGCTCCTCACCGAAAAGAGAATGGTTATTACACCCCACGCCTATTGCGTGTTTGCGCTCGTGTCGAACAGAAAAAGTTAATAAAGCCCTCTTTTAGGATCACACGCAGCGCGCTGTCAACCCCCTCAGTTGTGGTAGAGTATATGATGCACCGGAGGGGTATCCGCCGTTCGGGTGCCGGTAGCAACCCCGTGTCTCGGTCATCGTGTCGTAGCATCATTCGCGGATGAGTTCGCGAATGGTCATTCCCGATGGAATCATCGGCAGCACGTGTTCCTGGTAGGGAACGAGCACATCGAGGAGGAAAGGTCCCTCGCTCTCGATCAGCTCTTTGAGACCGTCGAGAAGTTCTGATTTGTGGCGGATATGGCGCGCTTTCCAATTGAAGCCCTGGGCGATGGTCACAAAATCTGGATAGTGGTACCGTGGGGCGAGTCCCTGGCCCTGTCCGACGGCCTCCGGCTCGTCGATCGGGCCCAGGTAGGTATGCGCCCGGTTGCGGGCGTGGAACCGGTCTTCCCATTGGACCACCATCCCCAGATGCTGATTGTTGAGAAGGAGGACCTTGACGGGAACTTTCTCGCAGTAGCAGGTGGCCATCTCCTGAATATTCATGAGAAAACTTCCGTCACCATCGATGTCGATGACAAGTTTATCCGGATGGGCAATCTTGGCACCGATGGCCGCAGGCAGCCCAAACCCCATTGTTCCAAGACCGAGGCTCGACAGCCACGTCCGCGGTTTGCGGAATTTGTAAAACTGCGCTGCCCACATCTGATGCTGGCCAACACCGGTGGTAATGATGGTGTCACGATCTTTGGTGAGTTTCCAAAGCTCGTAAATGGCCTGTTGCGGGAGAATCGCTTCGGGATGTTCCCGGTACCGGAAGGGTTCTGTCTCCTTCCAGTGTTTAATCTTTGCATGCCATTCGGAAATATCCTCGGGTGGTTCGATGATCTTATTGAGTTCTTCGAGGGCGTATTTGAGGTCGCTCACGATGCCGATGTGAGCGTGCTTCACTTTATTGAGCTCCGAAGGATCGATATCGATGTGGACGATTGTGGCGTACTTGGCGAATTCGCTGACTTTTCCCGTGACCCTATCGTCAAACCGCACACCAAAGGCGAGGAGCAGGTCGCACTCCGCCACCGCGTAATTGGCGTAGATGCTTCCATGCATGCCCAGCATGTCAAGCGAGAGCGGGTGATCACCCGGAAATCCGCCCAGGCCCATGGCCGTCATCGCCACAGGGATGGACGTCTTTTCAGCAAACTCGCGGAGGGCATCGGCCGCACCGGATGTGATGACACCGCCGCCTGCATAAATGACCGGTCGCCGCGCCTTTTTCACCACCCGGGCCACTTCGCGCAGCTCTTCCGGCCGCGCGAGACGCGGAATCGGCTTGTAGCCCGGCAGGTCCATCGGGACGTCGTAATCAGGAACGGTTTGGGCAATCTGCACGTTTTTGGGAATATCAATCAGAACTGGACCGGGACGTCCCGTGCTGGCCACGTAGAATGCCTCTTTGAACACGCGGGCAAGGTCATTGACGTCCGTCACGAGATAGTGGTGTTTTGTGATGCTCCGGCTCACCTCAACGGTGGGGGTTTCCTGGAAAGCGTCGGTCCCGATGACGGATGTCCCCACCTGGCCGGTGATCGCGATGATCGGTACGCTGTCCAGCTTCGCGTCGGCCAGGGGAGTGATGGCGTTAGTTGCCCCCGGACCGCTGGTGGTCATGAACACGCCGACCTTCCCGGTGGACCGGGCATATCCCTGAGCCGCGAACCCGCCGCCCTGCTCGTGTCGCGGAAGCACGACGCGGATCTTATCCCGGTATCTGGTAAGGGCCTGATGAATGGGCATACTGGCCCCCCCGGGATAAGCAAACACCACTTCCACTCCGTGATTAACGAGCGACTGCACAACGATCTCAGCGCCGCTGACCGGTTCGCGTTTCACTTCGATCTGGGGACTTTGAGTTTGTGGCGCTTTCGTTGCCGTGCTCACTGGTTTTCACTCCTTTCCCGGCTCTGACTGAAGTTTTGCTGAAAATAGACCCAAACTCAGTCCGTACCTTCGAACCCTCAATCGCCAGAGATAACAATCTGGTGCGAAATTGAGCGAGGGACGCTGCGGTTTGCTGTACCCCTGCATTGATCAAAGATACGGCGTAGCCCGGCTCTTTTCAATGATTACTCACCCAGGAAATGATCACATGGCACGCGGTATACCGTCTTTGTGTCTCAGAAGGAACACTCACGTCTGGTCCAATAGGACAGGTGCTGGGGAGTCTTTGGTTCGCGCAATTCTTTACAGCGCAGACTCCGTATCCGCGATAAGACGCCGGATGGCCTCCGGGTCATTGAGCTCCCTCAGTTGGGGGAGAAAGCTGGGCTGCGCGAGGAGCCGGCTGAGACGCGCGAGCGTCCGGAGGTGCCCCCGGTCATCCACAGAGCAAATCAAAAAGAAACAGTCTGTCAGGGTTCCGGACTCACTTCCGAACGGAATTCCGCTTGCTGTTCTCCCGAATGCGAGGAACGGCTGACCGAGAATCCGGCTGAGTGGACGTCGCGGGGGCAGCAGGGCGACGCCGTTTTCCAACGCTGTGGGGTGCATCTCTTCCCGGGCGAGGACCGCCTCGGCCATCGCCTCAGGATCCCAGAGCCAGCCTGTTCGGGCAGCAATTTCCGTCATTCTTCGGATCACGGCGATCCGCGTCTTCGCCGCCAATGGGACTTCAATCGCCTCCGGCGGTAGCATTTCGGCAATGGAGATTTCGATACCCGGGGTTGCCTTGTTTCGGAGTTGCTGTTCCATCTCCGCCAGATCTTCGTCCTCCGTTGCCAATCCAATGCGGCGCTCCAGCCAGTGGTGGATTTCCGCTCGCGAAAATCGCCACTGACCGGCGACTTTACGTCCAGGAATTTTGCCGCGCTCGGCCAGGCGCTGCACCTGCTGGGGTGTGAGGTGCAGGTAAGAGGCAAGTGACGCAAGGTCAAAATCTTCTGTTTCCGACATCTGGCCTATCCCCTGTGTTTGTCCCAACCTCTGTAAAGTTGCGCACGCGTGAGATTCTGTCAGAATGAGAACGGCTCAAACCACCGTCTCGCACGCTGAGCGTAACTCCCGTCGATTCCCAAGACCCCGATGGCGATAACTTTGATTGTCGACTACGATGGGGTGATGGTCTATCCAGGGCAGCTGCGTCAAATTTTTCATCGAACGAATCGCGTGGGCGTCGAATACCAATCCAGATAAAGTTGGCAAACCGGGGTGAGCTTGCGGAAGTAAGGGATTGTCGCTCGGGAGAACCGGTCTTTGGACCTCTTGCAAAGTTGACAGAATAAGTTATAACGGCGAACCAAAGGACTAGTCGTATTTTGCAACACGGTGATTGTCGGCATATGGAGGAACAGCTCATGGACACCATCAATGTCGCGTTGATCGGTCAGGGGTTTATGGGACGATCCCACTCCAATGCATGGGGGCAGGTGGCCAAGTTCTTCAAGCCGCCCATCAAGCCGATCATGCATACCTCCTTCGGGCAACCGGGTGTGGATCCCGACCCGGCGGGCTTCGCGGCGAACTGGGGCTGGAAGAACGTTTCCACTGACTGGGAGTCAGTGGTGAAAAACCCCGAAATCGGTCTCGTGGACATTGTCACGCCCAACTACATGCATGCGCCGGTGGCCAAGGCCGCTATCGCTGCGGGCAAACACGTTGCTTGTGAAAAGCCCATCGCGGGAACGCTTGCCGACGCTCGGGAAATGGTGGAGGCGGCCAAGAAAGCGAATGTGAAGACGTTTGTGTGGTTCAACTATCGCCGGTGCCCTGCCGTAGCGCTCGCCCATTTGCTGGTCAAGCAGGGAAAACTCGGCGAGATTCGGCATGTCCGCGCTGCGTATCTCCAGGACTGGGCCGACGAAAATGTGCCGCTCGTTTGGCGGTTCGACAAGAATCTCGCGGGTTCCGGTGCCCACGGGGACTTGAACGCTCACATTGTGGATATGACACGGTTTGTAACGGGGCTGGAAATTACCGAGATTGCCGGGGCCATCGCAGAAACATTCATCAAGAAGCGGAAGTTGCCCAGCGCGGGATCGACCGGTGCGATCGTCTCGGGTGGAGCCGGCAAGGAGGAATGGGGCGACGTTACAGTGGACGATACCGTCCTGTTCCTGGCGCGATTCTCCAACGGTGCGGTCGCCAGCTTCGAGGCAGCACGCCAGGCCACCGGAAATCAAAACCGCAATATGTTCGAAATCAATGGAACAAAAGGGGCGCTTAAGTTCGATTTCGAGCGGATGAACGAGTTGCTCTTCTATGATGCCACCCTGCCTCGCGCGGTCCAGGGTTGGACGAATATCATGGTCACACATGCTCCGGATCACCCGTATGTCGCCAACTGGTGGCCGGACGCCCATATCATCGGCTACGAACACGGCTTTGTAAACCAGGCGTATGACATTTTGCGGGTGATTGCTGGGCAGGACCCTGTGGTGCCAATCCCCGACTTCGAGGATGCCTATCAAACGCAGCGGGTTTTGGAAGCCGCTTTGATTTCTGCCCAGGAGCGGCGTCCGGTGAAGCTCGAAGAGGTCTACTGAACAGGCTCCGTTCCATCAGGCAGGTTGTGACGGGGGTGTTAGCCTGTTGACAACTGGTGAGCATGTTCGACAGGAGGTCATGCGCAGGCGCTTTGGACCGAGGAGCGGCTAGTCCAAAGCGCCGTTTTTTATTCTCACGGTGTCCGCCTGCGATGACGTTTTCCGCACCTGTCTATGCCGTCTTCCCGTTGCTGACCGTGGAGTGTTTACCGGTCACGGTCTCGGGCGGAAACCAGCAGTAAGTAGTAGAGCAGAGTGAGAATGGCCTGGAGCGTGGCCGCCACGTACGTCCAGGCTGCCGCATTGAGCACCCGATTCACGTAGGTCAGTTCCTCGGGAGAGACGATGCCACGTTCCACGAGGAGTTGCTTGGCCCGGCGGCTGGCGTTGAACTCGACGGGCAGATTGATGACCTGAAAGATCACCACCGCCGAGAACAGATAAACGCCCACCCAGGCGAGCCAGGTGAGCCCCATGCCTAAACCGATGAGCAGCGCGAGAATGCCCAGGCTGCTGCCGAAATTGGCCGCCGGATAGGCAATTTGCGTGATCATGAGGGGCGCGTAGCCGTGGGCATGCTGCAGGGCATGGCCCGCTTCGTGAGCGGCGATCCCCACCGAAGCGAGACTCCGGCCCCGATAAACGTCAGGGCTGAGGCGGATGACACGCTCCCCAGGGGAGTAATGGTCGGTCAATTCGCCGGGAACCATATCCACGTCCACATCCGTAAGGCCGGCCGAGTCGAGAATCAAGCGGGCGGCCTCCGCCCCACTCAGCCGCGCTGGAATTTGCCTTGCCTGCGCGTACGTGCTGCGCACCCGGAATTGGGCCCAAAGGGCCAGGATAATCGCCGGACTGATGAAAATCAGGTAAAACGGATCAAAGAAAAACATCGGCACGTCGCGTTTACCTCCTCAGGATGCCTTTGACCCCAGCATTTCCACCATCTCCGATGCATTGACATCGGAGCAAACCCCTTAATTCCCGGAAAGGCTCGTCGTGACGACGGGCTTCAACCCAATTGTACGTTGGGTTTTCGGATTGTGTAGATCGGTTATCCTGTTGCAAGGTCGGGCGGGGCAATTTAACATGATAGCGGCGAAATAAGAGTGTTTGGCCACGCCCCAGAGCAACCGCCCTCCACCCGGACCACGAGGGTGTCCCCTTTGGCAGGAAAGCTTAGCGGCGTCAAGCCGTGGTTGCGAATTCCCCTAACCCGGTTCAATGTCCGGACGGTCAATTCAGGCCCAAAAAAATTTACGCCGTGACTCATATTGGGAGTTTTCCGGACGCATTTCGGGAGGACTTTATTATGCAGCAGCCTTGCATTTCGCGAAGACGCGCGTTGCAGTCCCTTGTGGCCACGTCGTTAGCCATTCCGTCATTCGTCAAGGCGACGGCCTTAGGGCTCGAAGGAGCCACGCCAGCCAGCGAACGGGTGACAGTCGGGCACATCGGAGTGGGAGGACGCGGACGGGACCTGCTTCGAGGGTTTATGACGTGCCCAGGGGCGCAATCCGTCGCGGTCGCCGACGCCTATCGGGACCGTCGCGAGGCGATGGCGGAAATGATCAAGGGGAAGGCCTATGGAGACTTTCGCGAACTGCTGGCTCGCGAGGATATCGATGCGGTGGTCATTGCCACTCCTGATCACTGGCACGTACCCATTGCCATAATGGCGGCCAAGGCGGGTAAACATGCCTACGTGGAGAAACCGCTCGGGCTGACAGTCGAGCAGGACCTGCTGTGCCGGAAAGTTTTTCGCGAAACCGGCCGAGTTTTCCAGTACGGAACGCAGCAGCGGAGTATGGCTCACTGCCGATTTGGCTGCGAACTGGTCCGTAGCGGGAAGATTGGCGAACTGAAAAGGATCGAAGTGATCGCCCCTGACGGCGGAGCAGGTGGCTCCACTGAGCCGGCTCCTGTCCCACCCGAGCTGGATTATGAAATGTGGATCGGTCCAGCCCCCATGAAGCCGTACACGGTGAGCCGTTGCAATCCGCCGGGGACCTACTGGATTTACGACTACTCCATCGGATTCCTGGCCGGTTGGGGGGCCCATCCGCTGGATATCATGATCTGGGGGTGTGAC
>Ga0181858_1001750_pt1 | contig 10531 bp, 10 predicted proteins | sample NewIslPassag4_SG_FD_130749 | JGI IMG/M metagenome (GOLD analysis project Ga0181858, IMG submission 130749) | Feedstock adapted compost microbial communities from Newby Island compost facility, Milpitas, CA, USA - Passage 4_SG | ecosystem: Engineered > Solid waste > Feedstock > Composting ...
CCCCCGCGCGCTCCGGCGGCGCGCCGGGTGGGCCCGGGGAGCGCCTCCCGCCCCGTGGCGGGCGGACGGGGCACGCCCGTTCCCGCGGTTCCGGCCCGCCGTCGTGATCGGTTTCGCTAGCGTGCCGCAGTGCCATGGGGCGAATGCGACGTCTGCTCTCTCCGCACGCTTTGCTGATCGTCGTCGCCACCGGCTACGGCTGTGCCGCCCTGTCCCAGGTGCCGTCCCTGGTGGCGTTCAACTGGGACGAGGTCGTCTACGCCAGCCAGGTGCGGCCCGGCGTGCCCGCGGTGCCGATGTCCGCGCCGCGCGCCTGGGGCATGCCGCTCCTGCTCGCCCCGGTGGCCGCGCTGACCCAGTCGGTCCCGGTCATCCGCTGCTACCTGGCCGTGCTCGCCGGGGTCTGCCTGTACCTCGCGTTCCGTCCCTGGCTCGGCCTGTTCGGCCCGGCGGCGCGGCCCGCGCGGCCCCGGGACGCCCTGGAGGAGGCGCCCGGCGCGGTCTCCCGGTACGCGGTGCCGCTCGCCGCCGCGCTGTTCGTCACGCTGTGGAGCACCGTGCTCTACGGCGCGATGGCCTACCCCAACCTGTGGCTGGCGTTCGCGCTCGTCGCCGCGGCCGGGTGGTTCTGCCGGGCGCTGCGCGAGCCGGGCCGTACCGGCCCCCTTGTCGGCCTCGCGGTCGCGCTCGCCGCGGCCTCGCTGCTGCGGCCCACCGACGCGGCCGCGGCCGCGCTGCCGCTGCTCGTCGCCGGCGCGGTCCGGGCGGTACGGCGGGCGCCGCGCGGCCCCGCCCTGCTCGGCGCGGCCGCGGGCGGGCTCGCCGTGGGCTGGGGCGCGTGGCTGGCCGAGGCGTTCCTCCGGTTCGGCGATCCGCTCTCCCGGCTGCGCCAGGGCGCGGAGGTGAACGAGGCGCGGCTCGGCTTCGTGCTGCTCCGGCACCTGGAGGCGGTGGACGGGCCGGCCCTGCTGTGCCGCCCGCCGAGCGCCTGCTCGGACATCCACTGGCTCGAGGTGGCCTGGTGGTTCACGCTGCCGGTGCTCGTCGCCGCGGCCTTCGTGTTCGCCGAGGCGGCGCGGCAGGTGCTCACCGTCACGCTGGCGTGCGCGGTCACGTTCGCGCTGCCGTACCTGACGCTGTTCGACTACGCCAACCCCCGCTTCCTGCAGCCGGCCTACGCGCTGCTGGCGGTCTGCGCCGGGGTGGCGCTGGTACGGCTGCCGCTGTCCCGGCTCGCCCGGCCGCCCGCGATCGCCGTGCTCCTCGCCGCGCTCGCCGTGCACGTGCACGGGCAGAAGGCCACCCTCGACCGGGTGGTCGGCCGGCTGGAGCCGATCTTCACCGCGCAGCGGGAGCAGGCGGACGCGCTGCTCGCGCAGGGCGTGCGGCCGCCGTGCGCGATCGTCGGGCGGGGCGCGGTCCAGCTCGGCTACCTCACCGGCTGCCGCTCGGTGCGCACCGCCGCCGACCCGCGGCCCGGCGACGCGGCGGTGCGCCGGGCCCTCGCCGCCGGCGAGCAGGTCGTGCTGGTCGCCCGGGACGGCGGGCGGGCGCCGGACGGCTGGGCGCGGCTGCGGCTGCCGTCCGGACGCGCCTACACCCGTCAGGGCGCGAACGGCAGCTCGAACTGACCGGGCTCGAGGATCGGCACGCGGCGCTCGATCGCCCGCTCGAGCTCGTCCACGCAGTGCTGCTGGGCGCTCACCGTGCCCGCGCCCTTCTTGCAGTTGTAGTAGGCGGTGAACTCCTCGGCGAGGTAGAGCTGCACGAACGCGGCGCCGAGGGCGAACAGCAGCGAGAAGACGGAGATCACCACACCCGTGACCGCGGCGCCGATCCGCTCCTTGGCCCGGCGCAGCTCGAGCGTGGTACGCACCGACACGCCGAGCGCGAACAGCGTGAACACCAGGCCGACCAGGGGAATGAGCATCGCCATCGCAAGCCCGGCGAGCGCGATGAGCAGCGCGCGCCCACCGGTGGTGTCGACGATGCTCTGCCGCGGGGTCCGCTGGGGCGTGGGTGAGGGGGTCGTCACGTGGCCTCCTTCATGCCCTGGCCGTCGGAGCCGGGCAGGCGGGCCGATACGCTGGCAGCGTCGGCCCGGGAGCCGGGCCGTGCCGTGCGGGACACCTGCCCCGCGCGCCGGGCCGTACCCCTCCCGGAGAGCGAAAGGAGCGTCGGAGCTGTCATCCTCGCCTCGTGCCGCCGCCACGGGGCCCGCCCGGCGGGCCGCCCGGCTCGTCGTGCTGGTCTCGGGTTCTGGAACCAACCTACAGGCCCTGCTCGATGCGGCAGACGACGAATCGTACGGCGCGCGCGTGGTGGCGGTCGGCGCGGACCGGGACGGCATCGCGGGCCTGGAGCGCGTCCGCCGCGCCGGGGTGCCGGCCTTCGTCGAGCGGGTCGGCGACCACCCGACCCGGGAGGCGTGGGACGAGGCGCTCGCCGCGAAGATCGCCGAGTACGAGCCGGACCTGGTGGTCTCGGCGGGCTTCATGAAGATCCTCGGCCCGCGCGTGCTGGAGAAGTTCCCCGTCGTCAACACCCATCCGGCGCTGCTGCCCGCGTTCCCGGGCGCGCACGCGGTGCGCGACGCCCTCGCCTACGGGGTGAAGGTGACCGGCTGCACCGTGCATCTGGTGGACGCCGGGGTGGACACCGGGCCGGTGATCGCCCAGGAGCCGGTGCGGGTGGAGCCGGGCGACGACGAGCACACGTTGCACGAGCGGATCAAGACCGTGGAGCGGCGGCTGCTCGTCGACGTCGTGGGGCGCATGGTGCGTGAGGGCTGGACGGTCACCGGCCGTATAGTTTCGATCGGTGCTGGCCGCCGGTGACACACCGGCACACGTGGGAAGGACGCACACTTGACCCGGATCGCGATCAGGCGCGCGTTGATCACGGTTTACGACAAGACCGGACTCGAGGAGCTCGCCCGCGCCCTTGACGCGGCGAACGTGGAGATCGTCTCGACCGGCGGCACGGCGGCGGCGATCGCCTCCTGGGGCGTGCCGGTCACCCCGGTGGAGTCGCTCACCGGCTTCCCCGAGTGCCTCGACGGCCGGGTCAAGACCCTCCACCCGCGGGTGCACGCGGGCCTGCTCGGCGACCTCACCAACCCGAGCCACGCCAAGCAGCTGGAGGAGCTGGAGATCGAGCCGTTCCAGCTCGTCGTGGCGAACCTCTACCCGTTCGCGCAGACCGTGGCCTCGGGCGCGTCGCCCGCCGAGTGCGTGGAGCAGATCGACATCGGCGGCCCGGCGATCCTGCGGGCCGCGGCGAAGAACCACGCCAACGTCGCGGTCGTGGTCTCCCCGGCGAAGTACCCCGAGGTGATCCGGGCGCTGAACGAGGGCGGGTTCACGCTCGACGAGCGGCGGCGGCTCGCGGCCGAGGCGTACGCGCACACCGCGTCCTACGACATCGCCGTGGCCTCGTGGTTCGCCGAGAGCTACGCCCCCGACCCGGAGGTGACCTGGCCGCGGTTCCGCGCCCAGGCGTGGCGGCGCAAGGCCGTGCTGCGGTACGGCGAGAACCCCCACCAGGGCGCCGCGCTCTACACCGAGGGCAGCGGCGGGCTGGCGAACGCCGAGCAGCTGCACGGCAAGGAGATGTCCTACAACAACTACGTCGACGCGGACGCCGCCTGGCGGGCCGCGTGGGACTTCGCCGAGCCGTGCGTGGCGATCATCAAGCACGCCAACCCGTGCGGCATCGCGATCGGCGCGGACGTCGCCGAGGCGCACCGCAAGGCGCACGCCTGCGACCCGGTGTCCGCGTTCGGCGGGGTGATCGCGGTGAACCGGGAGGTCACCGTGGAGCTCGCCCGGCAGATCGCGCCGATCTTCACCGAGGTCGTGGTCGCGCCCGCCTTCGCCCCCGAGGCGGTGGAGGTGCTGCGCGAGAAGAAGAACATCCGGCTGCTGGTCTGCCCGGAGCCGCCGGCGAACGCGGTCGAGTTCCGCCGCATCGACGGCGGGCTGCTCGTGCAGCAGGCCGACCGCATCGACGCGCCCGGCGACGACCCGGCGAACTGGGAGCTGCGCGCCGGCCCGGCCGCCGACGAGCGGACCCTCGCCGACCTCGCCTTCGCCTGGCGGGCGTGCCGCGCGGTGAAGTCGAACGCGATCGTGCTCGCCTCCGGCGGCGCGACCGTCGGCGTGGGCATGGGCCAGGTGAACCGGGTGGACTCGGCGCGGCTCGCGGTGTCCCGGGCGGGGGAGCGGGCCGCGGGCTCGGTGGCCGCCTCCGACGCGTTCTTCCCGTTCGACGACGGGCCGAAGGTGCTCGCCGAGGCCGGGGTGAAGGCGATCGTGCAGCCCGGCGGCTCGGTCCGCGACGAGGACGTGATCGCGGCCTGCGAGGCGGCCGGGATCACGCTCTACTTCACCGGGACCCGCCACTTCTACCACTGATCGTTTGTGGTTTGTGGCAAAACGTAACCCGATGACCGGTTAATCTGTTCCGGTTCCCTCCCTAGTCCCGTCCTCGGACCCGGAGCGTCTGATGTCCCTGACCAACCCGCTGCTGTCGTTCGTGCTCGGCGACGGGTTCTGGAGCAGCCCGATCCCGCTGCTCATCCTCGCCGTGGCCGCCGCGTACATCGGGTGGGTGGCCGTGGAGTACATCCCCGCCACCCGCCGGCTGCTGGAGCGGCGCGAGGGCGGGATGGCGCGGGGCGAGAACGCCGACGGCTGAGCCCCCGGCCACCCGCGGCCGTCGCCCGCACGGCGGCATCCGCGGACCCGTACCGGCGGCGGGCGGTCGTTCCCCGGCCGCCGCCCCCCGACATGGCAGGATGACGAGACATGACCGCGCGCATTCTCGACGGCAGGGCGACCGCCGCGAAGATCAAGGCAGACCTCACCGCCCGGGTCGCGGCGCTCGCCGAGCGGGGCCTGCGACCGGGCCTCGGCACCATCCTCGTGGGTGACGACCCCGGCAGCCAGGCGTACGTCGCCGGCAAGCACCGCGACTGCGCCGAGGTGGGCATCGCCTCGATCCGGGTGGAGCTGCCCGCCGACGCGAGCCAGGCCGACGTCGAGGAGGCGATCGACCGGCTCAACGCCGACCCGGCGTGCACCGGCTACCTCATTCAGCTCCCGCTCCCGCGCCACCTGGACGCGCGGCCGCTGCTGGAGCGCATCGACCCGGCGAAGGACGCCGACGGCCTCCACCCGGTCAACCTCGGCCGGCTGGTGCACACGGTCGACGCCCCCCTGCCGTGCACCCCGCGCGGCATCGTCGCGCTGCTGCGCGAGTACGACGTGCCGCTCGACGGCGCCGAGGCGGTCGTGGTCGGCCGCGGCATCCCCGCCGGGCGTGCGCTCGGGCTGCTGCTCACCCGGCGGAGCGAGAACGCGACGGTCACGATGTGCCACCCCGGCCCCCGCGATCGGGCGGAGCACCCCCGCCGGGCCGACATCGTCGTCGCCGCGGCGGGCTCGCCCCATCTGATCACCGCCGACATGATCCGGCCCGGCGCCGCCGTGCTCGACGTGGGCGTCTCCCGCGTCGACGGACGCATCGTCGGCGACGTGGCGCCCGAGGTCCGCGACGTCGCGGGCTTCCTCGCGCCGAACCCGGGCGGCGTGGGCCCGATGACCCGGGCGATGCTGCTCACCAACGTCGTCGAGGCGGCCGAGCGGGCGGCCGCCTCCTGACGACCTGGCGGCGCCGCCGGGTCAGCTGGCCCGGCGGTTCACCACGCGCGGCGGTGGATCGTTCGCCGGCGGATTGCCCCGCTGCTGTGGCACGACCGGGGTGGGCCGCACCAGCCCGAGCGCGACCACCTCGTTGGCCAGCCGAGTGCGCCGGTTGCTGCCCTCGGGGATGCGGAACTTCTGGTACAGCCGCAGCAGGTGCTGCTTCACCGCCGCCTCGGTGACCACGAGGTCGTCGGCGATCTCGCGCGCCGTCGCCGGGGACACGAACGCCTCATCCGACAGCGCGGGCCGGCACAGCGACGTGAGCACGTCGAGCTCGCGCCGGGTCAGCTCCGGAGCCGCGGCGCGCCGCAGCTCCACCTCCGGCTCGAGATCCTCGCGCGGTATGCCGCCGATCCGGCAGCGCGCGGCGCCGAACGAGATGACGTCGCCGTCGTCGAGGACCCTTCGGGCGATCGGCCTGCCGTTCACCCGGGTGCCGTTGCGGGACAGGCCCAGGTCAACGACGTACACGTAGGGTCCCCGCCGGACGAACTCGGCGTGCAGCCGGGACACGCTCGGGTCCCGCAGGCGGATGTCGACTCCGCGGCCACGTCCGACAGTCGTGATCTCGGGGCGCAGCGGGGCCACCTCTCCGGTGTCCTCGATGCGTATGAACGGCCCCTCCACGGCAGTTCCTCCCCAGGTAGCCCGCCGTTACTTCCGCTACAGCACCGGCTTACCCAAACGAGGCGATGGAGAATCGCCTTTTCCCAAAACAGAATCCCGCGCAAATTTGGTCTTGACCGATACGTGGAATTTTGCCTGCTCACGGGTAGACTCGGCGCAACGCTAAGCGGAGGAAACACGTATGGCGGACAAAATTTCCAAGGGTCTCGCCGATGTCGTCGCCGCGTCCACCGCGCTGAGCGACATCGACGGCAAGGCCGGTCGCCTGTTCTACCGCGGATACGACATCCACGACCTGGCCGGGCGCACCACGTTCGAGGAGATCGCCTACCTGCTGCAGCGCGGGACGCTGCCGACGCGCCGGCAACTGCAGGAGTACGGCGAGCAGCTCGCCCGCGGGCGCACCCTCGGCACGCTCGTGGAGCGGCACCTTGCGGACGTGGCCGAGCGCCAGGCCCCGATGGAGGCGTTGCGCACCCTCGTCTCCCTCGCCGGGGCCGACGACCCCGACAAGGACGACAACTCGCTGGAGGCCAACCGGCGGAAGGCGGCGCGGCTCGTCGCCCAGCAGCCGATCCTCGTCGCCCGCTACCACGCGGCGCGGTCCGGGGTGACGCCGCCCGAGCCCGACCCCGAGCTCGGCATCGCCGGGAACTTCCTGCTGCAGATCACCGGCCGCCGCCCGGAGCCGCGGCACGTCGAGATCTTCGACACCTGCCTGGTGCTGCACGCCGACCACACGATGAACGCCTCGACGTTCGCCGCCCGGGTGTGCGCGGCGACGCTGTCCGACATGCACTCGGCGATCGTCGCGGCGATCGGCACGCTCAAGGGGCCGCTACACGGCGGGGCGAACGAGCGGGTGATGCGCACCCTGGAGGCGATCCGCTCCGAGGGCGGCAAGGTCGCCGAGGTGGTGCGCGCCAAGCTCGCCGCGGGCGAGAGGATCATGGGCTTCGGCCACCGGGTGTACCGGACCGAGGACCCGCGGGCCACCCATCTGCGCGAGATGTCCCGGGAACTGGCCGAGGCATCCGGTGACGACACCTACTATCGGATGTCGAGGGAGATGGAGGAGGTCGTCCACGCGGAGAAGGGCCTCTATCCGAACGTGGACTTCTACGCGGCGACCGTCTACCACTATCTCGGCATTCCGACGGACCTGTTCACCCCGGTGTTCTCCGTCAGCCGGATGTCGGGATGGACCGCACACGTGATCGAGCAGCACGCCGACAACCGCCTGATCCGGCCGGACAGCGAATACGTCGGCGAGCGCGATCGCAAGTGGGTGCCGATCGACGAAAGGGAGTAAGTGGCGCGAAAGCCGAAGGAGGATCGCATCGGCTGGCCGTACTGGCTGGTGCTCGCCGGCGCGGCCGCCGGCGTGGCCGTGGCGCTCTCCGGGCCGCAGGTGTGGCACGGAGCGGTGGTGATGGGCGCGGCGATCCTGCTCGGCGCGCTCATCCGGCTGGTGGTGGCGACGCCCGGTGACCTTGCGGTGCGGACCAAGGCGCTCGACGTGCTGACGCTCGGGGGCCTCGGGGGCGCGTTGGTGCTGAGCGGGGCGCTGATGGTCATGTTCTGACCGGGCTTGTGACCGAGCGGAGAACCGGACCGGCCGGGCGGCTCCGGGAGACGTTCCGGGGTCGTTCGGCCGGGGCTCCGGTGGACCCTGGGTGGGCCGGGCTCCGATCTCCGGTAAGGGTCCGATAATCTCACTGGCCAGCGAGCCTCAAAAAGGACCGGTCTGGCCAGTCAGCTCAGAAGGGGAAACCACACACCATGCCGAAGATCAAGGTAGCGGGCCCCGTCGTCGAACTCGACGGCGACGAGATGACCCGGATCATCTGGCAGTTCATCAAGGACCAGTTGATCCTGCCCTACCTGGACATCGACCTTAAGTACTACGACCTGAGCATCCAGAACCGCGACGCCACCGACGACCAGGTCACGATCGACGCGGCGCACGCTATCAAGAAGTACGGCGTCGGCGTCAAGTGCGCGACGATCACTCCTGACGAGGCCCGCGTCAAGGAGTTCGGCCTGAAGAAGATGTGGAAGTCCCCGAACGGGACTATCCGCAACATTCTCGGCGGCGTGGTGTTCCGTGAGCCGATCGTGGTTTCCAACATTCCGCGGCTCGTGCCCGGGGGGAAGAAGCCGATCATCATCGGCCGGCACGCCCACGGCGACCAGTACAAGGCCGCGGACTTCGTCGTGCCCGGCCCCGGCACGGTGACCCTCACCTACGTGCCGGAGGACGGCGGCGAGCCGATCGAGATGGAGGTCGCGAAGTTCCCCGGCTCCGGCGTCGCCATGGGCATGTACAACTTCGACGACTCCATCCGGGACTTCGCCCGCGCCACCATGCGGTACGCGCTCGACCGCGGGTACCCGCTCTACCTGTCCACGAAGAACACGATCGTCAAGGCGTACGACGGCCGGTTCAAGGACATCTTCGAGGAGGTCTTCGAGTCCGAGTTCAAGGCGGACTTCGAGGCCGCCGGCCTCACCTACGAGCACCGGCTCATCGACGACATGGTCGCCCAGGTGCTCAAGTGGGAGGGCGGCATCGTCTGGGCCTGCAAGAACTACGACGGCGACGTGCAGTCCGACGTGGTGGCGCAGGGCTTCGGCTCGCTCGGCCTCATGACCAGCGTGCTCATGACCCCGGACGGCCGGACCGTCGAGGCGGAGGCCGCGCACGGCACCGTCACCCGCCACTACCGCCTGCACCAGCAGGGCAAGCCCACCTCGACCAACCCGATCGCGTCGATCTTCGCCTGGACCCGCGGCCTGCAGCACCGCGGCAAGCTCGACAACACCCCCGAGGTGACGAACTTCGCCCAGACGCTCGAGCGGGTCTGCATCGAGACGGTCGAGAGCGGCAAGATGACCAAGGACCTCGCGCTGCTCGTCGGCGGCGACACCCCCTGGCTCACCACCCAGGAGTTCCTCGCCGCGATCGACGAGAACCTCAAGCGCGCGATGGCCGCCTGAGCGGACCGCACGCCGCGGACGCGGCCGCCCGCGGCCCGGTGCGCTCCCCCGAGGGCGCACCGCTCGCCGCGGCCGTGCCGCCCGCGCCGGCCGCAGGCCGCCTGGACGAGACGTGCCGGGGCCGTTCCCGCGTGGGGCGGCCCCGCCGCCGTACCCGGGCCGTACCGGGGCCGTAGCCGGGCACTGCGCGGCCCCTCGGCGCCGGCGGCCGTCCCCGCCGCACCGCGGCGGCGGCGATCACCGTAAAGTCGTGCACGTCCGATTGACGTGTCGAGACCCAAGGACGGTGGCATGCCGCAGATCTCGCCGCTGCTGGCGGGCGACCCGGTACGGCTCGGGCCCTTCACGCTGACCGGGCGCATCGGCGAGGGCGGGCAGGGCACCGTCTACCTCGGCTACACCAGCCACGGGGAACGCGCCGCGGTCAAGCTGCTGCACGTCAAGTTCACCGGCGACGCCGCCGCCCGGTCGCGGTTCGCCCGGGAGCTGCGGGCCGCCACCCGGGTCGGCTCCTCCTCCTGCACCGCCCGGGTGATCGCGGCCGACCTGGACGGCGACACGCCGTACATCGCGAGCGAGTTCATCGACGGGCGGTCGCTGCGCGAGACGGTGGAGGCCGACGGCCCGCTGCACGGCCCCGGGCTCGACCGGCTCGCGCTCGGCACCGCGACCGCGCTCGCCGACATCCACCGCGCCGGCATCGTGCACCGCGACTTCAAGCCGGACAACGTGCTCATCGGCCCGGACGGGCCGCGGGTGGTCGACTTCGGCATCGCCCGCATCCTCGACTCGACCGGCACGATCACCAGCCGGGCGGTCGGCACCCCCGCCTTCATGGCGCCCGAGCAGATCGCCGGGGCCGCGGTCGGGCCGCACACCGACGTGTTCGCCTGGGGCACGGTGATCATGTTCGCGGCGACCGGGTGGTCGCCGTTCGACGGGCCGTCGATCGCGGCCGTGCTCAACCGGGTGCTCACCCACGAGGTGGACGTGGGCGTGCTGCCCGCGCCGCTGGGCGAGGTGGTGCGCGCGAGCCTGAGCAAGGCGCCCGGGGACCGGCCCAGCGCCGAGGAGATCCGCGACCGGCTGCTTGGGCCAGCCGAGTCCGGCGGGGACGCATGCGTGCCTCTGCAGCAGGCGCGCCGCCAAGCGGCCCTTCCTGGGCCGGGGGGCGGCGGGGCCCCCGGGCGCACCTC
>Ga0181858_1001754_pt1 | contig 10517 bp, 6 predicted proteins | sample NewIslPassag4_SG_FD_130749 | JGI IMG/M metagenome (GOLD analysis project Ga0181858, IMG submission 130749) | Feedstock adapted compost microbial communities from Newby Island compost facility, Milpitas, CA, USA - Passage 4_SG | ecosystem: Engineered > Solid waste > Feedstock > Composting ...
CCTTTCATCCTGACTTCCTGAAACGCTGGGCGGGGGTAAGGTGTTTTCGCTTCATGGACTGGATGAAAACCAATGGCTCCCGAATCGCGCGATGGGAAGATCGACCAGTGGTGGAGGATGCCAGATTTTCCGCAAAAGGTGTCCCGCTCGAGCTTATGATCGACCTTTGCAACCGCCAAAAAGCGGATGCCTGGTTTTGTATGCCTCATCTGGCCGACGACGAATATATCCGCAAATTCGCGCAACTTGTCAAAGAAAGGCTGGACCCGCAATTGAAGGTCTATATTGAGTACTCCAACGAAGTCTGGAACGGAATGTTCGAACAGAGCCGCTGGGCGGGAGAGCAGGGGATACGCCTCGGCTTTGCAGAAAAGCCATGGGAAGCAGCATGGCGTTATACGGCATGGCGGTCGGTCCAGATCTTTCGCATTTGGGAGGAAGTATTCGGCGGAAGAGATCGCCTGGTACGGGTCCTGCCCACACAGGCAGCCAACCCTTACGTGTCTGAACAGATCCTGTCATTTCAGGATGCCTATCGACATGCCGACGTGCTGGCTATCGCACCATATATCAGCATGAATATCCACTCCTCTGGGGACGGTCCCACGGCGGAGGAAGTCGCCCAATGGTCATTGGACAAATTACTCGACCACGTAGAAAACCGAAGCCTCCCCCAGGCCATTGAATGGATGAAGCGACAGAAAGAGGTAGCTAATCGGTTTAGGGTCGGTCTTGTAGCCTACGAGGCAGGGCAGCATCTTGTGGCCGTCGGTGACGCCAACCGGAACGAAAAGCTCGTGGAACTGCTTAAACAGGCCAATCGCCATCCCCGAATGGGAAACATCTACGACAAGTATTTCCAGGCCTGGCAAGAGATTGGCGGAGGATTGTGCTGCCATTTTTCATCTGTGGGACGGTGGAGTCAGTGGGGAAGCTGGGGGCTCCTGGAATATGCCGACGAATCACCTGCCCAGTCACCGAAATTCCAGGCGTTCCAGCGGTGGCTCAACAAATGGAACGTGTCGGCTGCTCACTAAGGAAGCAAGATGAGGGCTGATTGAAAGCGATTGAGTCATCTGGCGTTAGCCAAGGTTGGCTCAGCAATTCGGAAAATTATACGTTGTACCCAACCCGCAGATCACGATCAACATGTTGGGATTTTTGAGATCGGTGTTGCAAAAGGGAAAGTTTTTGCAAGTAATGACACCTTTCAATGAGCCAGCTTAATCCACATCCTTCAAGTTCCGACGAATCCAACCTGCCGCCTGCGGTGATATTCCAGCATCCCGGCCGTGTTTGGCAACTGGCACTCTTTAATGCATGGAACTCTCTCCAGCAAGTTGGGCAAGTCTGGCAACCTTTACCTCGTATTCTTGTCGCTTCCACCGCGGACAGGATCGAGTCGGTCCTTCGCAACCGACCGGCGAGCTTTACCGTGCTTTCTACAAAAAGCCCGCATTACCAGACCTGGCTGCAAAGACTTCCAGGCTGGAGGAGGCAGTTCCCGCTGGCGACCTTTTGCGTGATCAATACTTCGGGCATCGATCTTCAACCTGGACTTTGGGAGCTGGGAGTCCGATGCGTTATTCAGTCCACCTGGGAGATGGAGATTCTTGCGAGGTGGCTGGCCTGGCACCTGCGGCGCCTGGATGAATCGCCCAACGAATGGCTGAAAGGACTCTGGGATCGCCTCCCATGGGCGCAGTGGGGTGGAAAAGAACCCGTCTCCGGATAGAACATTTTTTCCACCGTCGGCTTGAACCCCCGCATCATGCCGGCAAATGCTTGCTCAGAGCGGTAGAATGGAAAGAAAGTCGGCCGCACTACGCTTGCAAATACTCGCATTTTCGACAAATTCACAAATATTTTGCACTCGCTGCCGTAAGCTTCGTTTTTAACGAGCGCATCTATCCTGCTGGTAGTGAAAAGCTCGGTTCAGGCAGTGGATAAGCGCACGCCAAAGGCGAAAAAGGAGTGAACCCATCCATGAGCGACGCTGTTCTGACACGTGAAAACATCCTCAAGGTTCTTGACCGGTTTCTTGACCCGGAACTTGGTCGAAGTGTCGTCAGTTTGGACCAGGTACAGGATATTAAGATCGCGCCCGGCCGGGTCACCATTGATCTTGGATTGACAAGCTTCTGTGCCCCGTTATGGGACGAACTCGCTCAGGAAGTCCGTGATTTGGTCCGGAAAAACCTCGACTCATCCGTGGAAGTGGAAGTAAAGATTTCCGAGTTTCCGCGGGCAGCGGAGAAACTCGGCCAAATCGGCCTGAAGGCCAAATACGTCGTTGCCGTAGGATCCGGTAAGGGCGGCGTAGGGAAAAGCACCGTGGCTGCGGTCCTGGCACTGGGGCTTACTCGGGCGGGATGTAAAGTGGGCCTCATGGACGCGGACGTCTACGGTCCGAGCATCCCGCATTTGCTGGGAACCGAGGAGAGACCGACACTCTATGAAGGAAAAATCGTGCCGATTGCGGTTGAGGGGATGAGGGTGATGTCGATGGGATTCATCGTTCCGCGCGAAGAGGCGGTGATCTGGCGCGGTCCGATGCTCCATCAGGCCGTCCAACAATTCCTGCGAGATACCGACTGGGGAGACCTGGACTACCTCATCGTTGACATGCCGCCGGGGACCGGTGACGTGGCGCTCAGTCTTTCCCAGCTCCTTCCCGTGTCCGGCGCGGTGGTGGTGTGTACTCCGCAGGAGCTGGCACTCCTCGACGCGGTCAAAGCCATCGCGATGTTCCGCAAGGTGAATATCGAGCTCCTGGGAATCGTGGAGAACATGAGCTACTTTGTTTGCCCCAACTGCGGAACCCGGCACGATATTTTCAGCTCTGGTGGGGCAAGAAAGAAAGCCGAAGAGCTCAAGGTGCCGTTCCTCGGCGAAATTCCGCTCAATATGGCCATCCGCGTTCGCGGGGACGAAGGAAAACTTGTCGAGTGCTTCAACGATCCGGTGCTTCAGCCGTGCCTGACCACTCTGTGCAAGAACCTTGTGCGTCAAATCGTGGAAAAGCGTCGGGCGTCACCGCCTCTTCCTTCGCTGTCTGTACTGTAATGTCAGGCGGTTGATCCATTCAGTATTTTGAATGTTCCCTCACGCCCTTTCGCGCGGCCTGCTCCTTTTCTGGAGCCGGGATCACCAGGCAACGATGGGGCAGGGACCGAGGCAGGTGCGGCATAGGTCGCTCTCCGCCCACGGCACCGATCAGACGGCAAAAACCGGGGTGGTTATCGTCTTAAAGCCGCTCATTCGTAAGCATCAATGTCGTCCCAATCGTCTTCCCCATCTTCTTGATCGAAGGGAATGTCATCGCGTTCGTCCAGAGCGGCCACCGGAACTTTGCCCGGTTTGCTCTCCCGCTTGCGGAGGAAGAGGCGTATGGGCACCTCGGGATATGGGAGTTCTTCCTGGAGGGCATTGATGAGGTAGCGGCGGTAGGCGTTGGAGAATGCCTCCGGCTCATTGCAGAACATGACGATGGTGGGCGGCTGAACTCCCACCTGAGTGGCAAAATATATTTTTGGCCTTTTCGTCCCGGACAGGGGTGGTGGATGCCGCTTGAGAATGGCCTGCAGTGCTCGATTAAGTTGCCCGGTGCCCACCCTGATCAGGGCCTGCTTGTGGAGCGATTGCGCCAGATTGATGAGGCGTTTGACGTTTTTCCCAGTCTTCGCCGTAATGAACGCGATGGGCACATAGGACATATTACCAAACGTGCTGCGGAGTAAATTCACCCAGGATTCCGTTGGCGTTTTGTTGACGAGAAGATCCCACTTGTTGACCACAAAGATGCACGGCTTCGTGTGTTCAGCGATATACTTGGCGAGCTGCTTGTCCACCCGCGCAATATCCTGGGTGGCGTCGAAAAACAGGAGCACAACGTCGGCCCGACGGATACTCTCCTGCGCCCGACAGACCCCATAAAAATCCACATTTTCGTGAATGCTTTTGCGCCGCATCAGCCCGGGCGTATCAATTGCCACAAAGACTCGACCGTCCAGCTCGAACCGCACGTCCACGCTATCCCGGGTGGTGCCCGGAATTTCGCTGACAATCATCCGCTCCTGCCGGGCGAGAGTGTTGATAAAGGTGCTTTTTCCGACGTTTCTTCGACCGACGACAGCCAGTTTCATGACGGGTTCTGGCACGTCCTCCGAAATCGAGGACGGCAGCAGCCGGAAAATTTCCTCAAGCAACTCCTCTTTGCCACGATGTTGTTCGGCACTCACGGTTACCAGCGGCCAACCCAGCTTGGAGAACTCCTGGGCCACCACATCCCACTTGGGGGCATCGGCCTTGTTCGCGACGCAAATTGTCGGCCGCTCGAGAGTGCGAAGGCGGCGGGAAATCTCCTCATCCATGGGCGTCAGACCCGACCGAGTATCCACCACGAACAAGATGAGAGTGGCCTCATGAAGTGCAATATCGATCTGGCGAGCGACATGCTCTTCCAGTTCCGCCGCGTCCACAATTCCGATACCGCCGGTGTCCACGAACTCCAACCAACGATCATCGATCCGGGCAAGAGCCGTGACACGGTCCCGGGTTACGCCTGCCCGGGCGTCAACAACGGCCACTCGACGCCCCACCAACCAGTTGAAGAGGCTCGATTTGCCCACATTCGGTCGACCTACAATGACTACTTTAGGAATAGACATGACGTCCTATAGCTCCAAACATCTTTAAAGGAGTTGGTTTACTGATTTTTTCTTTCTTTTGGATGCAGAGAGCTTCTGCCATCACCGACGCCCAGAAAACCATCATTTCTCCGGCCGGAGGCTCTGGGCCGGTCTCCCACCATTCATCAATTGTAAGGGAGTTGGTCAAAAATGTGGGGCCGGACCGAGTGACGAGCACTTTGCGGCGTGGCAAACCAAGGTGCCGCCACGGCACCAAAATTGACATGCAGTTGGAGGGATCCTGCAGACCAGCGAAGCCTGGAACCAGGCCGATACACGTCCCGTCTATCCTTTAGCTCGGAGGACTGGCCGGTGGGCCACGTACACCCCCGAATAATGCGCGTCCTGTCAGCCGGATATTAGCGGCGTCCTGCAAATTCCCGCGGGGCGGATTTGGTCTGAGCAATTTCGATCGCTTTGAGTAATCCTCTCGCCTTGTTGAGGGTTTCCTGCCACTCTCGGCGGGGATCGCTATCCGCCACGATTCCCGCCCCGGCCTGGACATAGGCCTTGTCGCCCTGCACCACGATGGTCCGAAGCGTGATACATGTGTCCATGTTCCCGCTAAAGTCAAAGTACCCCACGGCGCCCGCATAGGGCCCCCGTTTGTGGGGTTCGATCTCGTCGATGATCTCCATCGCGCGGACTTTGGGAGCACCCGACACCGTTCCGGCCGGCAGGCACGCCTGAAGGGCGTCAAAGGCCGTTCGTCCCGGTGCCAGTTCTCCGGTAACATTCGACGTGATATGCATCACGTGGCTGTAGCGTTCGATCGTCATGACGTCGGTCAACTTAATCGAACCAAACCGGCACACCCGCCCGAGGTCATTCCTCCCCAAATCCACAAGCATGACATGCTCCGCCCGCTCTTTAGGATCGGCCAGCAACTCTTCCGCCAGCCGCCGATCTTCTTCCTCGGATTTGCCCCGGGGGCGGGTACCCGCCAATGGGCGGGTTGTCACCTGTCGGCCGACCACCCGGACCAGGATTTCAGGAGAACTCCCGACCAATGTCACGCTGGGGCTTCGCACATAGAACATGAACGGGCTGGGGTTGATGACCCGCAATGCCCGATACACCTCAAACGGGTGGGCCTGCAGGTCCAGCTCCAGCCGCTGGCTGATGACCACCTGAAAAATATCGCCCGCTTCAATGTAACGGATGCACTTGCGAACGGCCTCTTCGAATTGTTCCTGTGTGAAGTTGGATCGATATTGGACCGTGGGTTCCCCTTCGATGGGAATGTCGAACGGTTCGAGGTCCGCCGGTGTGTCGCGCAAACGTTCGATGACTTCATCAATTCTTCGGCAGGCATCCTCGTAAGCGTCGGCCAGGCTCCAACCAGGATGGCGGACGTGGGCCAGCGCCACCACGATGAGGGCTTTGGTCACGTTGTCGAAAATGACCATTCTGTCGTAGAAACCAAAGGACAGGTCCGGGATGTGGCGATCGTCGGGTGGCGTGTTCGGCAGCCGCTCATAGTACCGGACAACGTCATACCCCACGTACCCCACGGCACCCCCACAAAACGGGGGGAGTTCGGGGAGCATTCTCACCCGCAGGCTTTCCACGCGTTTGCGGAGCTCCTCGATGGGGTTCTGGCAGACATACTGCCTCGTTTCCAGCAGGGGGGCCCCCGAGGCGGAAACACCCGTATAGGAATTGACAATGACACGCCGGTCCCAGGCTTCCACTTCCAAAAAGGGATGGGTAGCGAGAAAGCTATATCGGCCGACCTTTTCGCCCCCGGTGACGCTTTCGGCAAGGCACGCACACCGACCGGCGTCCAGCTTGTGGAACGCCGACACTGGCGTCAGGGAGTCACTCACAAGGCGGCGATAAACTGGGACAAGGTCAACCCCCTCGGCCAGCTCTGCAAACTTGGCGAATTCTGGATAGTATTTGGGTGTGGACATGTATCAACCCGTTTCTCAAGTTCTGGGCAAGGACCGGCCAACTCCTTCTATTATGACGCCGATGGCGCCGTGCTTCAGCCCCATTGGGCAGGATTTATTTCAGTGCTTCCCGGCACCGCGTCCACTCTAATGTCCCCTCATCAAGGAGCGGTAAAGGGGCAACTTCTGCGCATGACGAAAACGCGTCATGCGACGGGGTGTCAACTCAGCACTGATCTAGCCGACCTGCCCGCAACTCCTCTCAGGTCGATAGACACTCTATTGCCGGACAAGGCTCACAGGGGGCAATTGAGAGACCAGCTCGGAAGAACCGGAGAAAAGTGCGAAGGGCGCCCAATGATAAAGAAACAACTTGCGCGCCCCGCGCTAAAAGTTCGCCAAAAGAGCTGCAGGGTGGTACCCGCCCGACATTATCGGGGGCTATTGGGCGGCCCCTGAGGCCGCCGCCGACGCCTTCAGACTGTTCACCTTAGCGGCGAGGCGTGCCTTGGTTCTTGCCGCAGCATTTGGATGGATGATGCGTTTAACGCCTGCTCGATCAAGGAGCTTGTAGGCCTTTCGCAATTCCTCTTCCGCGCGGGCCAGATCACCCGCGGCCACCGCTTCCCGCACTTTGCGGCACTGGGTCCGGGTGGCACGTTTGATGGACCGATTGTGGAGCCGCCGTTTGATGTTCTGCCGCAGGCGTTTTTTCGCGCTTTTTGTGTTGGGCATATCCTTCAGAGCACCCAAAAGCTTATCTGGAAACTGACAACCCTGTCGAAATCGATCCTATCCTGTGAAAAACCCCATTATCAGGCCTATTCTTCGTCTTGTCCAGGGGGCAGTTCCACTTCCACCGCCTCTTCCTCGGCCGGGGCACCTCGCCGCTGAGCTTCCAGCCGCTTGGCAATTTTGTCCAGCAGCTCTCCGACGTTCCGGTAGGAATAATCCATGGCCGCCAGAGCGCTCGCGTGCTGTTCGGCCCTCCGGTAATCCTTGAGGCGGTAGGCCAGGACTGCGGCAGAGTAGAGAGCCCGCTTCTTGTTCTCGGCGTCGCGGTCGGAAATCTCCTGAACCGCGTCCTCAAAATGCTTCATGGCCAGACGATGCTGACCGATTTTCTCGAAACACTGACCCAGGTTGAGCAAGCAAACCCCCTTCCGCCGGGGGTCTGTCTGGGCGATCTGGTACTGTTTGATCGCCTCTTCATACATTTCGTTAAGCTGGTAACGCACCCCCAGCTCGAAGCGGAACGCCAGATTGTTCGGAAACCGTTCTACGCGATCCTTGTACACTTCGAGCTCTTTCGCCCAGAGGGCCTTCTGGGCGGCCACCATCTTCTGTTTTGTCTGGTCCGATGGATTACTGCGGTATTCCTTTTCTGCTTCGGCCAGGGCCTGACGGAGCCGACGAAGCTGCAAGTCCTCGAGTTTTTCTTTGGCAGCCACGTCTTTTGTGATTTCGTACGCCTTTGCCATCAACTGCTCGGCCCTGCCGTATTCGCCATCGCGGACATAAATTTCAGCCAATTCATAATAAAGCGGCAAATTCGTGGGTTGCCGCTTGATCTCCAACTCCAGCCGCTCGCGACGACTCAAGGCGTCCGGCGTCCGAACCTCCCCACCGGCTGCTTCGATGCGGCGCCGGGATTCGCCGGTCTCGTCATAGCCCCCCACTTCGATCGTCTTACGAACCGTCAGATCGGCAATCGCCTTGGGAGCCTCCGGATCGTTCGGCTTAAGCTGTTCGACCTTGTGCCACATGGCGATGGCCTGGTCATAAAGCTTCAGCTCCGCCAAAGTTCGGGCACAGCGCCGGCACATTTCCACATCTTTGGGGTTGGCATCGAGCGCTTGCTTGAGATAAACCAGTTGCGCCTCGTGGTACCCGCACTGCTCGCATGCCTGGGAGAGTGCCGTCAGCACACCCGTGTCCCACGGGTTGATCTTGAGCGCCTCCGCCCCAATCCGGAACACGTTCACCCAGTCTTTACTGTGAACGGCCTTCCTTAGTGCAGCTTTGAGAGGAGCCAGCTTAAAGAATCCCAATGTTTGTCCGCGCTTGTTATTATTGAACTTCTTCTTAAGATTGCTTAAGAAGGCCTGAACGTAGAGCGCATTGCCCGGCTCTCCCACGACACACTCGGTGTAAACGTCGGCGGCATAATCGAAATTCTCCTGAGCCGCTATGCGATTGCCGTACTCAAAGCATTCTTTGAGTCGCTTTCGCTTGGCCGGGCTTGGTTCCGGCGGCACATTACCAACAGCCTGTGCAGGAGTTTCAGATGCCATTTTGGCCTCGACGAGGAACAGGAACGTTTCTAACTCCCCCGGCGGTGTGACCCGCCCGCCAACCACTTTTTTCCATATTTTGCCTATTACCATTTTAGCCACAACAGTTCCAAACTCAACAGAGCAAACCGTGGCCGATTCGGGGGTCCCACTGCGATGACTGATAGGCAAAAACGAATGGAATTGGAGAAGACCTCACCAGGGACCGTTTACCTGGTGGGGGCGGGGCCGGGTGATCCTCGACTGATCACCCTGTGGGGCATTCAGTGCCTTCAGAAAGCCGATGTCGTCATTTACGACTATCTGGTGGACCCCGCTCTTCTCGAGTATGCTCCCAAGCAGGCGCGACGGATTCCGCTAGGTCACCACAGTCAGGGGCGAGTTCTTTCCCAGGAGGAAGTCAACGCATTGATCCTCGCAGCCGCACGTGACGGTCAGACGGTGGTGCGATTGAAAGGGGGCGATCCGCTCATTTTCGGCCGCTTCGCCGAGGAGGCTTCTTTCCTTCGACAGCAAGGTATCCCGACCGTCATCATTCCAGGGATCACCGCAGCCCTGGCGGCTGCCTCGCTCGCAGAAATCCCGCTGACACACGCGGACCAGGCTTCCGCCGTGGCGTTTGTTGCGGGAAATGAACACAGTTACAAGGGCGAAAGCCACCTCGACTACGATGTTCTGGCGAGGTTTCCAGGCACGCTCATCTATTACATGGGCGTCCGCTCTGCCCCCGAATGGACGCGACAACTCATCGCTCATGGCAAATCCGCTGCCACTCCTGTGGTGCTGGTGCGACGATGCGGCTGGCCTGATCAGCAAACCTTCAAGACGACTCTTGGCGAGCTTCCTCAACTCATTGCCCACGCCCAGATCAAACCACCCGCTGTCATCATCGTGGGTGAAACGGCACGTGAAGCTCCAACCGAGGCGTGGTATGTGCGGCAGCCGCTGTTCGGACAGTGCGTCCTGATTACCCGAGCCGAGGAGCAAGCCGCCGAATTGCGGAACCTGTTGGAGTCTGTTGGTGCTCATGTGGTCATTCATCCGGTCATCGAGATCTTTCCGGTCTCTGATCCGCGGCCCCTGGACGACGCCATTTCCTCTTTGGACTCCTATCAGTGGCTCGTTTTCACGAGCGGAAACGGCGTGCGATTTTTCATGGAACGGCTGTTTCACCTGGGCGGAGACGCCCGTCGGCTGAGAGGTTTGCACATCGCCGTTATCGGCCCCGGAACCGCAACCGCGTTGGGGCAGTTCGGCCTGCGTGCGGACCTTGTTCCTGCTCAATTTTGTGCGGAAAAGCTTGCGGAGGAGCTGAATCGCCTGCCCACCCGGGGAAAAATCCTGCTCGTTCGGGCGAATCGGGGCAGGCCGGTACTTTACGACGAACTGAGACGGGGCGGTTGGGATGTTCATCAGGTCGCCGCCTACGAAAGCCGGGACGTCACCACTATTTCCCCGGAAGTCGAACGTCTCCTCAAAGACGGACGGATTCACTGGATCACCGCCACGAGCCCCTCCATCGCCGGGGCGGTCGTCCGTCTTTTCGGCAATTACTTACCGCGCATCCGCATCGCCAGCATCAGCCCCATTACGTCGGCTGTCCTACGCGAGCACGGCTTGGAACCCGCCGCGGAACC
>Ga0181858_1001758_pt1 | contig 10498 bp, 9 predicted proteins | sample NewIslPassag4_SG_FD_130749 | JGI IMG/M metagenome (GOLD analysis project Ga0181858, IMG submission 130749) | Feedstock adapted compost microbial communities from Newby Island compost facility, Milpitas, CA, USA - Passage 4_SG | ecosystem: Engineered > Solid waste > Feedstock > Composting ...
GGAAGCCGGAAGCAGGAGAACCGCCGCGATTAGAAGAGCCCGCCACCTTTTCATGACAATCATCCTTTCTTGATTTGGTTCGGCCCGGGTTGCCGTTCCATTTTTCACCATTCCGACTATAAATTTTGTCAGGCGCCTTGACAAGCGTATGGACGCTCACGCATACTGGGCCCATAGCCGGGAACTGCGATTCCCCGCCACGTGCGGGAATTTGATTCAAATGATCGAGGGGCTTTGATGCTCCTCTTTTTTTTGTGCGCAAAATAAGATTGACAGAACGAAACGCTCCGCCTTATAATGGAATCACCATATTGTATGACAAACATACAGAGAGACAATAATACAAAAAAAGAAGGAGGTTCGACAAAACAGGCGGACTTTCTTTAAATAAGCCGATTGTAACCGCTTTCTTTAGAGAAATAAACCAATAATTTTTGACAGGAGGCTACAGAGGTGTCGCAATACGGACTGATGGGCGTCGACTGGGAAGAGCGCATCAACTTTGACCGGCTGAGAAGGGAGAGACTGGAGAAGGCGAAAAAGGCCCTGGAAGATTCGGAAGCCGACGTGCTGTTCGTGTTCCGGACCGAAGACGCGCGCTATCTGACGGGCTACCGCACCCACCTGCATCCGACGAACATGCTGGGCAACGCCACCGTCGTCCTGCCCAAAGGTTCCGATCCCATCCTGTTTACGATGGACTTCGAGCATTGCCGGGCGAGGATGCCGTGGATGACCAAGGACAGCATCCAGCCGCGCGCCAACTTCCGCGAGAAGGCCGGCCTCGCCAAGTGGCTCGATCTCGTCCAGTCGCTGATCGGCAACCTGAACGGCAAGACGATCGGCATCGACATCTGGACGCCGTTCATGACGAAGACGCTGCAGCAGCTGCTGCCGAAATCGGAATTCATTGACGGATACGACATTCTGCTCAAGGCCAAGATCATCAAGACGCAGGACGAGATCGAGTGCCTGAAGGCGGCCAACGCCATCACGGAAGCGGGGATGCAAGCGGCCCTCGACGTCCTCCGTCCCGGCGTGCGGGAATGCGAAGTACTGGCGGCCGCCTGGAAAGCCATGACGGACCTCGGCAGCGAATGGACGCAATGCTCGAACATCGTCGCCTCCGGCCCCTACACCGCTCCGTACCGCCGGTTCACGTCGGACCGGATCATCCGCGAGGGCGACATGGTGATCATCGACATCGGCGCGTGCTTCAACGGTTACTGGGGCGACTTCACGAGAACCTGGATTTGCGGCGACGTGAAACCGACCAAGGAGCAAATCGAGGTTCACCAGAAGTGCTACAACGCGCTGTTCGCCGCATGCGAGGCTTCGCGGGCCGGCAACACCAACGCCGACGTGTTCGAAGCGGCTTCGCCCTATGTGCTGGACAGCCTGGGCCACGGTTCCGGCGTCAACCCCTGGGAGCCGCCGTTCTTCAGCCCGGCGTCGAAGGACAGCCCGGTCGTCCTGCAAAAGGGCATGGCGTTCAACCTGGAACCGTACGCGGGCATTCCGGGCGTGGGCGGCGCGCGTCTGGAAAACAACCTGATCGTGACCGACGGCGATCCGGACATCTACACCACCTTCCATTTCGACGAACGGCTGCTTTACGAAGTGCATCCGCTGGACAAGACGACGGGCAGAAGAATTTCCAGATATTGATTCAGGTCCAACCATCGTGACGGGTCAACGCCCCCTGCGGGGGGCGTCCCCGGCTTGCGGCCTCCGGGAACCTTATGGAAAGGAGAACTGATTCATTGTGGGCGTCACGGAAGGTCTTGTAACCGAGTGGAAACAGAAGAGCGTATTCACCAGGCTGATGAACAGCCTGTACGTGTTGGTCGCCATCACGTTCAGCGGATTCCATCTCTGGCTCGCCGCGTTCGGAGGCCTGGAAGCGTGGCGGGTGCGCTCCCTGCACCTGATTTTTGTCCTGACGCTTGTTTTTCTCCTGCCCAACAAAAAGAAAGACGATAACCGGCTGAGGTACAACCTGTGGGATTGGATTTGCCTGCTTGCAACCATCGCTGTATCCGCTTACATGATCATCGACTACACCAACATCGTGTACCGGGGCGGCATTCCGAACGACTACGACAAGATCGCCGCGCTCGTGCTCACCATCCTGGTCCTGGAAGCGGTGCGGCGCAAGTCGGGCTATCCGGTGTTCATCATCACCCTGATCTTTCTGATCTATGGCATTTTCGGGCATTATTTGCCCGGCGTGCTGGGAGCGCCCAAGTTCTCCACGAATAAGCTGACCGACCAGATCTTCAACTCCAGCGCGGGTATCTTCGGCGTCCCCCTGGCGGCTTGCGCGGACTTCATCATCATCTTCATTATTTTCGGCGCGTTCCTGATGCGCACGAAAGCCGGGGAGGCGTTCACCCAGTTCGCCTTCGCGCTGACGGGAAGGCAGCGCGGCGGACCGGCCAAGGCCGCCGTGGTGGCCAGCGCCCTGGTGGGCACGGTGCACGGCAGCGGCCCCGGGAACGTGGTGACCACCGGCACCTTCACGATTCCGCTCATGAAAAAGGTCGGCTATCAGCCCAAGTTCGCCGGCGGCGTGGAAGCGGCGGCTTCCACGGGCGGCATCCTGCTGCCGCCGGTCATGGGATCGGCCGCCTTCATCATGGCGGCGATCACCGGCATCCCGTACGGCCAGATCATCATCCACGCGGCTATTCCGGCCATCCTGTATTTCGCCGCCGTGTTCTGGATGACGCATCTTGAGGCCGGAAGGATGGATTTGAAAGCGTTGACATCCGAAACCATGCCCAAACTGGGCGAGTCCCTGAAAAAAACCTGGCACCTGTTTATCCCGCTGGTCGTGCTGTTCGTGGTGCTCGTCCGGGGCATGACGGCTTCGAAGGCGGCCCTGATCGCCATTGTCACGCTGATTGTCGTGTCCATGTTCCAGAAAGATGGCCGCCTGAACATCAAGAAGTTCCTCATGGCCCTGGAAGAAGGCGCCAGCGGGATGCTGTCGATCTCGAGCATCTGCGCCGCGGCCGGCATCATCGTGGGCATGATTTCCCTGACGGGCATCGGCGTGAAGCTGGGCGCCATCGTCATGAACCTGGCGAACAACAGCCTGCTCCTGGCCCTGTTGCTCACCGCGATCGTCACCCTGATCCTGGGCATGGGCATGCCGGGGGTGGCCGCCTACGTCATCGTCGCCTCCGTCATCGCGCCTTCCCTGATCAATTTGGGGCTTTCGGTGATCGCGGCGCACATGTTCGCCTACTACTACAGCCAGCTTTCCAACGTGACGCCGCCCGTCGCCCTGGCATCCTATGCCGCCGCCGCCATAGCCAAGAGCGGGCTGTGGGAGACCAGCTGGATGGGCTTCCGGATCGCATTGGCCGGGCTGATCGTCCCGTTCATGTTCGTGTACAGTCCGGCGCTGCTCGCGCAGGGTCCGCCCTATCTCATCGCATGGGCCACCTTGACGGGGTTGATCGGAACGCTGTCCCTGGCCGCCAGCCTGGTGGGCTTCCTGGGAAGCCGGACGATTCCCTGGTACGTCCGGGTGATCCTGTTCGGCACCGCCCTGCTGCTGATCGAGCAGACGTTCCTGACCGACCTGATCGGAATCGCGCTTCTCCTCACCTGCTACCTGATCTATAGACGTCCCAAAATCACCACCTCGCAAGGAGGTGTCGCGACGGGAGCCTGAAGCAGCCGGGAATTGACGGAATTGTCGGTTTTCCGAAAACGACCAGAGGGAGGTCTGTTTGCATGAAAACGCGCAAATGGTTGGTGTGGCTCACCATCGTCGGATTGTTGGTCTTCCTGGCGGCCTGCGGTTCGAGTTCCGGTTCCGGTTCTTCCGGTTCCGGCGGATCGTCGGGCAGCCAAAGCACGCAGGGGACTTCGCAGAGCGGCGGTCAATCGTCCGGCTCCGGCCAAAGCCAGCAAAGCAGCCCGTCGCCGTCTCCGGCAGCCTATCCCGATCACTGGCCGAAGAGGGTGACCGTCGCCGCGGGGATCATGGGCGGCCCGTGGTATCCGCTGATGGTGAAGGTGTCCGAGGTGCTGATGCGGGAAATCCCCGGGCTGACCGTCAACGTCATCGAAGGCGGATCGCTGGCGAACACCCGCATCATCAACGAAGGCGTCGACGCGCAAATGGGCCTGGCCTACGCCAACATCGTATACGACGCCTATGAAGGCAAGTTCGACAACACGCGGATGACGAACGTGCGGATGACCAACGCGTACATGACCAGCTATGTCCAGTTCCTCGTGCCGAAGGACAGCCCGATCCAGAAGCTGGAGGACGCGTTCGACAAGCGGATCGGTTCCAGCCCGCGGGGAGGCGGTCCCGACCTCCTGTGGACCATCATCCTCGAATACTACGGCCTGACGTAGGAAGATATCCGGGCGAAGGGCGGCAACGTCAGCTTCGTCGACTTCAACCAGCAGGCGATGATGATGAAGGACGGCCAAATCGACATCGGCCTGTTCACCGGCGAAGCGCCGCACGCCGCTGCCTTGGAAGCGGAGACGAGCGTGCCGCTGCGCGCGATTCCGCTGGATATGAACATGATCAACGAGCTGAACAAGAAGTATCCTTACCTGGTGGCCGCGGAACTGCCCGGCGATGCCTACAAGGGCATGGACGGTCCGGTGACGACCCTGGCGATCCCCGGCGTGTTCATCGTCAACAAGGATCTGCCGGAAGATTTCGTGGAAAAGATCGTCAGCACCGTCATGGCGCATCACGAGGAAATCCAGGGATCGTTCCATTTCGTCGACCTTCTGGACTGGGAGCATTTCAAACTCGGCATCAGCGACGATCTGTGGCACCCGGCCGCCAAGAAGGTCTATGAAAACAGGCCGAAATGACGGCCGTCTGACCGCTCGCAAGAAGCAGCTGCGAAACGCCTGAATGAAACCAAGCCGCCTGCAGGCAGACTTTGACGGTTTGCCTGCGGGCGGACCCCATCATGCGAATAAGGAGTGCTATTGCATCATGAAATACGTCGTCAAGCTGAAAGACCTGATCGCGGACAAGGCAATGAACGAGGAAAAAGGCTTCACCCGGATGGCGCTCAGCTGGGTGTTCACCGACAAGAACGTTCCCGTTACCCAATGCGCCGTCGGCTACTCGAACAAGGAACCCGGCGGCACCCACGTGCTGCACCTCCACAGGAACGCGGAAGAAATCATCATCATGCTGAAGGGCCGGGCGATGCAGATCGTCGGCGACGACGAGTTCGAGATCGAAGCCGGCGACTGCGTGTTCATTCCGAAAAACGTGGTCCACTCGCAGCGGGCGCTCGAGCCGGTGGAAACCATCTTCATTTATGTCGGCGCCACCAACCTGGAAGTCACCGGGTACGAGCTGGTGCAGAAGGTCACCGGCTGAGCGAATCCGGGCCGGCCGAATCCGCATTTCGTTCCGTGGGGTGAGAACGTGATCCCTTCCGAAGTGCTGGCCATCATGAAAACGAAGCCGGAGCCGGGCATCGAGCTCAGGCCTTTCCGGGTTCCCGCTCCGCAGGCCGGCGAGGTGATCGTCCGGGTCGGCGCGGCCGGGCTGTGCGGCAGCGACCTCCACATCTACAAATGGTCGTCGGGATACGAATGGATGGAAAAACTCATGCCCCTGGTGCTGGGCCACGAATTCGCCGGGGAAGTGGTCGCCGCCGGAGAAAACGCGGCTTCGCTGCTCGGCAAGCGCGTCGTCGTCCGGCACATTCTCCCCTGCGGAAAATGCAAGACATGCGTTTCCGGACGGTCCTATCTGTGCCAGGTGTGCCGGCCCAAGGCGCTGGGCCTGCGCCGCAACGGCGGTTTCGCCGTCTACGCGGCGGTTCCCGCGGATCACTGCATTCCGATGCCCGACGATATGTCCTATGAACTGGGGGCGCTGGTGCAGCCGATGGTGCTGGCCGCCAATTCCGCGGCGCGCGCCGGCGTGACGCTGGGCGACCGCGTGGTGGTTTTCGGGCCCGGCCCCATCGGGCTTCTGACGCTGGCGGCCGCCAGGGCGGCGGGCGCGACGGAACTGGTCATGATCGGCACGGCCGGAGACGAGGAAAGGCTGGCCATCGCCGCGAAGATCGGCGCCACCGCCATCCTGAACGCCGCGGAGCGGAACCCGGTGCAGGCGGTCCGGGAGCTCTTCGGCGAGGACGGCGCGGATGTGGTCTTCGAAGCCACGGGCGCGCCGGAAACGGTGGTCCAGGGCATGCACATGCTGCGCCCGGGAGGCACCTTCGGCGTCATCGGGATCCACCAGAAGCCGCTGGTGCTCGATCTGAAAATGTTCGTCCGGGCCGATCTGACGATGATCGGCATGCATGAAGGGCCGGTGTCGTGGGAAAGGGCCCTCGCCCTCGTGCACGCGAACGCCGACACCTTGAAGCATGTCATCACTCACCGCTATCCCCTGGAGGAGGCGGAAGCCGCGTTTGAGGCGGCCTTGCACAAACGCGGAGCCAAGATCATGTTCATCCCCTCGGGTGAGGAGGATGCCGGGTGAGTCTGCTGATCACGGGCGGCGCGGGATTTCTGGCGCGGTACCTGCTCCGGGAACCCGCCGTCCGCAACCGGAAAGTCGTCGTATTTGACAGGCAGGCGCCAAAGTTCGAAATTTCGCCCGACGCGGTTTTCGTCGAGGGGGATGTCACGGATTACGACCAGCTGGCGCAAATCATCACCGAGCACAAGGTAAGCGAAATCGTCCACCTGGCCTCGATCATGCTCAGCGAAGCTGCCGCCTCGCCCCATGGGGCCATCCGGGTCAACGTCCTGGGCACGGTCAACGTCTTCGAAGCGGCCGTCCGGCATGGCATCGGCCGGGTGATCTGGGCCAGCTCCGTGCAGGTGTACGGGTCGGAGGCGTTTTACGGCCGGGAAACCTGGGTGGACGAGACGGCCTTCAAGCAGCCGGTCAGCCTGTACGGCCTGTGCAAGAGCTTCTGCGAGGACGCCGCTGCCTTTTACAAATCCTATGGGCTTCGGACGACGGGGCTGCGCTTTTCCACCATTTACGGATACGGCCGCAGGACGGGCTCGAACACCTATCTGTGCGACCTGATCGAACAAGCGGCGCGGGGACAGGACGTGACCATCCCTTACGCGGAACACAAAAACAACCTGATCTATGTCAAAGACGCGGCGAAGGCGGTCGTGCAGTGCCTGGAGGCAGAGGGCCGGGAGTTGAGGGAGACCTACAATATCTGCTCGGAGCAATTGTACACCAACCGGGAAATCGCCGAGACGCTGCAGCGGCTGCTGCCGTCCGTCCGCGTCGGGGGCGAATCGGGCAAGTTCGGGGACAGGGCGACCCCGTACACCCGGAACACGGCGGCGGAACGCGACCTCGGCTTCCGGATCCGCTATCCGCTGCGCGAGGCGCTGGCCGATTTTAACGAAGAAGTCCGGGCAAGCCGCACATGAAAGCGAGGAATCGGCAATGTACAAAACGAGGGTAGAGTTCATCGACGTGGACAAAAGCCTGACGGCGGAAGACGGCTGGGTCGGATTCGACATGCGCTGGGTGGTGAACGAAAACACCACGGGCACCAAGCTGGCCGCCATCGGGTACGCCGTTTTTCCCACCGGGTCGGAGCACAAGGTGCACCGGCACGAGTACGCGGAGGAGTTCGTCATCTACATGCGGGGCAAAGGGCGGAGGATCTGCGGCGACATGGAATACGAGGTCAATCCCGGCGACATCGTGCACACGCCAAGGGGACTGCCGCACGGGCTGAAAAGCGTCGACCCCGGCAATCCCATCGAACTGTTCTGCCTGTATATCGGCGCCTCCACCGTGGAAAGCACCGGCTACTCCCTCGCGGAAGTGCCGAAAAACCTGAAAAAGGCGGGAGACGATTACCGCTACAAAACGCAGATCGACCGCGTGAAGCCGGATGAAGGGTTCAAGGCCGGCGGCATCGACTGGCGCTGGGTCATCGACGAGGCGTCAATGGGCTCCGAATTCGGCGCCCTTGCCTACGCCCGCTTCGCGCCCGGCGCGGAGCAAAAGCCGCACCGGCACGACCATGCCGAGGAATTCGTCATCTACACGCGGGGCAAGGGCATCCGCATCCATGACGGCAAGGAATACGAAGTGCGGGCCGGTGACATCGTGTATGCGCCGAAGGGCACCGTGCACGGCCATCGCAACACGTCCGGCGAACCGCTGGAAATGTGGGTGATCTATGCCGGAGCCCCCAGCCTGGAAAAAGCGGGCTACACCTTCGTCTGAGCGTTTGGAACCTGCGGGGATCGGAGCCATGGCCATGTATCGGCACGTTACGGGCATCAGCGAAGCGGCGGTCGCCAGAGTGGTGCAGTTCAAGATCAAAATCGGGTCGAGCGTCGTCAAGGCGGTGGAGGAAGCGGCCGCCGCCGCGGGCGTCCGGCACGGGATGGTGATCGGATTCACCGGGGCGCTGCAGTCGGCCGGGTTTCGCAATCTGAAATACCTCCCCGCCCGCTACCCGGTCACGCCGGACAATCACCTGATGTCGGAATGCGAAGGTCCCATGGAGATCACTTCGCTGACCGGATGGATTTTCCGCGAGGGCGACCGCCAGCTCATCCACCTGCACGCCTCGGCCGCCAGGGAAGCGGACGGCCGGCTCGTCGTGTACGGCGGCCATCTCGTCGACGCCGTGGCGGGCGCCAAGCTGGTCGTCTGCATGTTCGAGATCGCCGGGGGGACCTCGGAGCTGGGGTTCGATGCCGGGCAGAGCGAAAGCACGGACCTCATGATCTGATCACACCATTTCAATCACGCCTTGCATGTCTGATCACACCTTTTTCCAATCACGCCTTGCATGGGGGAGAACGCGGCTTGAAAGCGTGCGTGTTGACGGAACCGGGCAAGCTGGAAATCGTCGAGCGGGACATCAGGCCTCCCGGCGAGGGCGAGGTGCTGGTGAAGGTGGACTGCGTCGGCATCTGCGGCACGGATGTCGCCGTCTACCGGGGCGAGTTCAAGGCCAGGGACCTCGTCATCCCGGGGCATGAATACTGCGGTGAAGTGGTGGAGACGGGCAAGGGCGTCCGCCGCCTGAAGCCGGGAGACTATGTCATCTCCGAGGCCAGCTGGGGATGCGGCGACTGCCACTGGTGCCACATGGGGCTGCCGTCGTACTGCGAACGGCCGCAAAGCCTCGGGCGCACGGTGGACGGCGCCATTGCGCAGTACATCACCGTTCCCGAAAGCATTTTGCACAAGTGCAGCCGGGACGTCACGCCCCTGGAAGGCCAGGCCGGCGTCGGCGTGGCCACCGCCCTGCGGGCCGTCGCCCGGTCCGGCCTCGGCATCGGCGACCGCGTGCTCGTTATCGGCCCAGGGTTCAGCGGGCTCCTCATGGTGCAGCTGTGCCGCATCGCCGGCGCCGCCTGCGTGGGCATGGCCGGCACCCGGGACGAGCGCCTGCGGATCGCCGAAGCGGTCGGCGCCGATTTTGCGGTGAACATCCGCACCCGGCCGCGGTGGGAAGAGGAGATCCTTGCCGCGTACGCCCCCCACGGCTTCGACGTCTGCATCGAGGCCAGCGGCTCCGGTGCGGCTCTGCTGTCCGCGATCCGGCTGGTGAAGAAAGGCGGCACCATCGTGGAATTCGGCATCCCTTCCGACAAGCTCGACGGCCTGCCGCAGCAGGAATTCTACCGCAAGGAAATCTCCGTCGTGGGTTCCAAAGGCGGGTACGGGTATTACCCCAAAGCGGTGAGCCTGCTGGAAAAGGGGCAGATCCGGGTGGGGCCGACGGTCACCCACGAATTTTTGCTGTCCGAAGCGGCCCGCGCCTTCGACGTCGCGGACCGGAGGCTTGAAAACGTGCTGCGGGCGGTCATCTATCCGAACCGCTAGCCGGCGCAAGGAGGTGCGACATGTCACAACCCTGGAAAACACCCAACTGGTGGGTCAGCGAATACAACTTTCTGAAGGAGATCCGCGACACGTTCCATTTGCCGGGGCGCGTCATCTTCCACGACGCCACGCTGCGGGACGGGGAACAGACGCCGGGCGTCGTGTTCCGCAAGGAAGAGAAGGTGGCCATCGCCAGGAAGCTGGCCGAAGTCGGCGTGCACCGCATCGAAGCGGGGATGCCGGCGGTTTCGCAGGAAGATTTTGAAGCGATCAAGGCGATCAGCGGGCTCGGCCTGAAAAGCCAGATCATGGTGTTCTGCCGCGCCCACGAGGACGACATCGACAAGGCCGCGGCCAGCGGGGCGGACGGGGTGATCCTGGAAGTGCCGAGCGGGCTGCCGCGGCTGATGTACCAGTTCAACTGGACGGAACGGGAAGTCATCGAGCGTAGTATCAAGGCGATCCGGTACGCGAAATCGAAGGGCCTGTACGTGGTCTTCTTCCCTTATGACACGACCCGGGCCGAGTTGCGGTTCCTGAAGGAGCTGGTCACCGAAGTGGCGGAGAAGGCCAGGCCGGATTCGGTCACGGTTGTGGACACGACGGGGGTGGCCCTGCCGCAGGCGATGTATTACCTGGTGCGGCAGGTGA
>Ga0181858_1001759_pt1 | contig 10493 bp, 8 predicted proteins | sample NewIslPassag4_SG_FD_130749 | JGI IMG/M metagenome (GOLD analysis project Ga0181858, IMG submission 130749) | Feedstock adapted compost microbial communities from Newby Island compost facility, Milpitas, CA, USA - Passage 4_SG | ecosystem: Engineered > Solid waste > Feedstock > Composting ...
ACTCTCTGGTGGATATAGCTGCGATGCTGCGGTTTCACGATCAAGCACATTTCACCAAGGTCTTCAAGCAACAGGTAGGGTTAGCGCCCGGGAGTTACAGAAGGTTATCTCAACAGCTTCCCTGATCTCCCCCTGACAAACTCATTCTAGCATGACTAAGTCCTGCTTTATAACAAGGTACCTTATATTATTTACATAACAGTAAATTACTCTCATCAGACCGCTGCAGCTATCAACGTGCTAATAGCTAAAAACTCTTGAGACTCTGTTGACATCTGAGTGCGATAGCTTATAATACGTATTAGTAATACGTATTATCTCGTGATAAATGGTAAATAGAGAAATGAATTCTGAAGGTGGTATGACTAGGCGACCCACACAGGAGGATGTGGCCCGATTAGCTGGGGTATCACAAACAACTGTGTCAATGGTGCTGAATAATAGAGGTCACTTGGCCGTGCCTGAGGAGACACGCCGCAGGGTGCTGGAGGCTGCCGAACAGCTAGGATATGTGCCGGACACTAACGCTCGTAGCCTGCGCACCCGTAAGACGTACACTATAGCCAGCATCATCCCTGACATTACCAATCCCTTCTACCCTGAGGTGGAGAGAGGACTACAGGACATCGCTGATCAGCACGGCTACGATCTTATCGTGTACAACACAGACGGACTAGAGGAGAAGGAGAGGCAATGTCTCTTGTCGGTCATGCAGCGTCGGGTAGATGGTGTGGTAGCTTCTCTCTTCCACCTAAGGGTGCCCGATCTGCGCCCTCTACTCGAGCGCGGTGTGCCTGTCGTGCGCCTAGAGTCGCGTCCCCAGGAGACCGGCCCTCTACCTCTAGATAACCTCTATGTGGATAGTATATCGGCTGCGCGAGATGCCACGAGCTACCTGCTGGATCGTGGATACTGGCCACTGGCGATCATTGCATCCAAAACAGGTCCGGGTCCCTTGCGGCTGCAGGGTTATATGACTGCGCTTGCCGAGCACGGCTTGTCGGTGGAAGAGGATCTTGTGGTCGATGCTGACTTCACGGAACATGGTGGCTACCTGGCTGCCCAGACACTACTAGAGAGACGCAAACCGAGGGCGATCTTTGCGGCCAACGATCTAATGGCCATGGGGGCTCTCCTGGCACTCAGGGAGAGTGGTCTGAGGGTGCCCAATGATGTGGCAGTAATGGGCTTCGATGACATACCCGCTGCCAAGCTCGTGCAGCCGCCTCTGACGACCGTACGTCTCCACCAAAAGCATCTCGGCAGGAGGGCTGCAGAGATGCTATTTGAGCGGCTGGCAGGCAAAGCGCCTTCATGGGGGCGCTCTGAAGCTATGCCCTTTGAGGTCATCACTAGGGATTCTGCTTAAGTCCTGTTGGGGAGGTGATAGTATCGAGAAGTAGTTATCTGATTTTGAGCCTTAATCGCAAGACATTATAGGTGCAGGAGGTGTCAGCTATGCAGAAAGGGTTAAATCATACTAGGATCACTCGACGGCAGTTGCTTAGGGGAATGGGAGTTGGCGTGGGGCTATTGGCCATTGGCGGATTAGCTCAGGCCTGTGGCAGTGAAGGCAGCACGCCGACCAGTAGCGTCAAGACATCATCCTCTCCATCCCAGGTTGTCACCCCTAGTGCATCTCCCGCTACGGCGGCATCACCGACTGGGGCTGTCCCAGTGGGCACTCAGCCTGTAGGCTACAGTGGTCCCAACGCCACACTCTCCATGTGGTTTGACACTACTGGTGGCGCACAGGGAGCCAAATGTGTCGTTGATGCAGCCATCACTCCCTTCAATAGCATGCAGTCCAAAGTCAAGGTGGATCCTACGTTTCGAGCCAATGCCTGGGATGCGACAAGGACCGCATTGGCTGGAGGTGGCGGTCCGGATTTGGTGGGTACTCCGGGACCTTCTTTCGCAGTGGCTTTGGCTACAGCTAACCAGTTAGCTCCTCTAGATGAGTATATAGCGCGTTATGGATGGAAGGAGCGCTACCTTTCATGGGCGCTTCCCCTAGGTTTGGTCAACGGCAAGATCTACAGCTTACCCAATGAGATGGAAACTTTGGTCCTGTACTACAACAAGACTCTCTTCCAACAGCATGGCTGGAAGCCGCCACGGACTATGGATGACCTGATGAAGCTGGCAGCACAGATAGATGCTGCGGGCATCATCCCGTTTGCTCATGGCAACGCGGACTGGAGACCGGCCAACGAGTGGTTTGTAGGCGAGTTCCTCAATCATGTAGCGGGGCCGGACGCAGTGTATCAAGCGCTGATGGGGCAAAAGCGATGGGACAGCCCAGAGTTCATCCACGCCATAGACCTGCTTGTCCAGATGCAGAAGAACGGCTGGTTTATGGGTAGCCTTGCTCGTTACTACACGACAAACACCAATACTCGACTAGCGGCCTTCGGTGATGGCAAAGCTGCGATGGACATAGAAGGGACTTGGGTCATTGCGAACCTCAAGAACTACTTTGGTAAGGCTGCACACAATAACAACGAGTGGGATTGGGTGCCGATGCCCTCCTCCTCCGGCAAGGAGATCTTCGATCTGGCGATAGGTTCCACTATGTCAATCAATGCCAACTCCAAGAACCTCGATGCAGCGGCCTACTTCCTAGATTACTTCTTCTCGCCCGAGGTGGATGCTAGGGTAGTCGTCCACTGTGGAGTTGAGCCTGCTCCCATCAAGATCAGCGCAAGCCAACTTAAAGGGATGGATCCCAGGCAGATCCAGATCTTTGAGCACCTTGTGCAGGCGTCCAACGAAGGAAGTTATGGTTACACTACATGGACGTTTTGGCCCCCCGCTGCCGAGAACTGGCTGATAGAAAAGATCGAGGATGTTTGGGCTGGCAAGATGACTGTCAAAGAGTATCTAGAAGGGCACCAGAAGGTGTTCGATCAAGAGAGGAAGGAAGGCAAGGTGCCACCCATTCCGAAGCGCTAGGTTGTGCTCTATAAGTCAATAGAAGGGGAGATTCTGATATGCGAAGTCAGCTACAGGAGAGGACACTGGGTGCAGAGCATATTGTCGGATTAGGTGGGTCATCTTGGAAGCGGCGTAAGTTGGTATTACCTTGGCTCTTTGTGCTGCCAGCCCTTGGGCTGAACTTGGTGGTGACGATAGGTCCAGCAGTGGGCGCTATATACTATTCTTTTACTGATTGGTCAGGTGTAGGCAAGGCGACATTTGTGGGGCTAGATAACTACCGGCAGATGCTGCAAAGCTCCTCAGGGTTCTGGTCGGCACTGGCACATAATCTTCTATACATGTGCTTCTTTCTAACGGTGCCGATGGCAATGGCCCTACTGGCCTCCAGCCTGCTTGCGCCTATACGTAGAGGGGCAATGCTCTACCGTATGGGGCTATTCCTGCCTTACGTATTACCCAGTGTGGTCACAGCCTTCATTTGGCAGTCACTAATGGATCCAGATCTTGGTCTGGGATCCCTTATAGCCAGGTGGACTGGGTTCAGAGGGCTGGCTCAGCCTTTCCTGGGTCAGCCCCATACCGCTCTGCCGGCGATAGCCTTCGTTGACAACTGGCACTGGTGGGGCTTTCTCATGGTGTTGTTCTTGACGGCAATGCAGGGTATCCCCACGGATCTCTATGAGACCGCCAAGATCGAGGGAGCTAGCCGTTGGCAAGAGTTCTGGTATGTGACACTGCCAGGTATTAGGCCGACAGTAGCAATTATGATTCTCATGACGTCGATCTGGTCATTTCTGGTCTTCGACTACATCTGGATTCTCACACAGGGAGGACCGGCCGGAGCCTCAGAGGTGCTGGCCACGTTGGTATACAAGGCGGCCTTCCAGAACTTCCAGGCAGGGTACGCTGCAGCTATAGGACTTACTATGAGCTTGCTGGCTGGCGTAGTCATCGCGATCTTCGTCGTACTACGCTGGCGAGGTTGGGAGATATAGAAGTTAATGAAGTTAATAATAAAAGGAGTGGCCCTATGCTTAGAACTTTGCAAAGCAAGCACCTTAGGTTGCTGCCCAACTATGTTATACTTACCCTGCTTCTGGTTTTTGCACTTGGTCCCCTAGTGGTACTTGTGTTCAACTCCCTGAAATCTGCTGCGGAGATCGGCCGAGACCCGCTTGGCCCCCCTACTCAAGCCCTCTGGAGCAACTACCTGCGGGCATGGGAGATAGGTAGGTTCAGTGTTACTACTCGTAACAGCTTAATCTTGGTAGCTGGTACTGTTGTGGGAGTTCTGATCCTGGGGGGTATGGCCGCTTACAGTTTGGCTCGGTTACACCTTAAGGGTGGCGGGATAGTGATGCTTTACCTGCTTGTTGCAACTACCTTGCCGATTCAGCTGTTTTTGGTGCCCTTGTTCTTCTTATGGAGACATTTGGGACTGGTGGACAACCTATTCGGGCTCATCATCATCTATGTAGCTCTTAACTCACCGTTTGCTATTTTCCTTCTGCGATCCTATATGCTGCATATTCCATCGGACTTTGAGGATGCGGCTAGAGTAGATGGGGCTGGGGAATGGCAGGTATTTACTAGGGTAATAGTACCCCTATCTTGGCCAGGTTTTCTGACAGTGGGGCTGGTGGTAGCATTGTCCGTCTGGAATGAGTTCCTCCTAGCACTCACCTTTCTCACTGACGAAGACCACTTCACGGTCGTTACCAGCTATTACAACTTTACCACCCAGTTCAGTCGGGATTGGAGCCTGACTAGCGCTGCGGCTGTAATGATGATCTTCCCTATAGTAGTGACATTTCTGCTGCTGCAGCGGAGGTTTGTGGAGGGGCTAACATCTGGAGGGTTGAAGATGTAGGTGTCGTTTGGATTGTCCGTTCAGTTCAACATGTGCTGTAGAAAGGAGGCTCTAGTAATGGTGATACCCGAGGATTACCTGGAGCGTGTTTATGCTGGCGTGTTAGGGAAGATCATAGGAGTGTATCTTGGCAGACCTTTCGAAGGTTGGACTTATGATCGTATTATGAGGGAGCTGGGGGAAGTCCTCTACTATGTGCATGAGCGACTTGGTAAACCGCTAGTGGTTACAGATGATGACCTATCTGGCACTTTCACCTTCGTACGTGCACTGGAAGACTATGGTGCTGACTTCACACCTGAAGATGTTGGCAAGACTTGGCTCAACTACATCGTTGAGCATCGTACGACTCTATGGTGGGGGGGTATGGGTAACTCCACCGAACATACGGCCTTTATACGCTTAGCCTCGGGTATACCGGCACCGAGCAGTGGGAGTATAGAGACCAATGGCAGGGTGGTGGCCGAGCAGATAGGAGCACAAATCTTTGTGGACGGCTGGGGCTTAGTCTGTCCTGGTGATCCTGAGAAGGCTGCGTCGCTGGCTCGTAGGGCGGCTAGTGTAAGCCACGATGGGGAGGCGCTGCACGCCGCTGCGGCGATCGCGGCTATCGAGGCCCAAGCTTTCGTCGAACATGATCTTCAGATGCTATTGGAAGTAGCATCGCGCTTTATTCCTCCGGACTCCACCGTGGCTAGAGTACATTGGGAATTGCGTGAGTGGCGGGAGCGCGAGCCGGATTGGCGCCGAGCTAGAGAGCTGGTCGCCTCTAGGTACGGTTACGATCGCTTCCCAGGCAACTGCCATGTGGTGCCCAACCACGCTCTGGTGATCCTAGCGCTGCTCTATGGTGAGGATGACTTTCAAAGATCCCTCATGATAGCGAATACTTCTGGCTGGGACACGGACTGCAACTCGGGCAACGTTGGCTGCATCCTCGGGATTAAGAACGGCCTAGCAGGAATAGATGCTGGACCGGACTGGCGTGGACCGGTCGCCGATCGTCTCTTCGTGGTAAGTGCCGCGGGAGGCGAGGTTATCACGGATGCTGTACGTGAAGCCTGCAGGCTGGCCAATCTGGGAAGAAAGCTAGCTGGATTGCCGCATTCGGAACCCAAGCGGGGAGCTAGATTTCACTTTGATCTACCTGGCGCCGTGCAGGGCTTTCGATCTGATGATTCCGAGGACTCGCGAGGAGTAGCTAGTCTCGAAAACGTTATTGGGCACAGTGCCCTTGGTCGTAGGAGCCTCTCCATCAGATTTAACCACTTGGCACCTGGCAGAGCTGCTCGTGTGTTTTCTCCTACTTTTATCCAACCCGAAGAAGCTGCTATGCCAGGATACAATTTGGTTGCCTGCCCGACTATCTATTCAGGACAGCTACTGCATGCTCGTCTTGAAGCTGACCCACATAATGATCACCAAGTCTTGATTCGTCCACTGGTGAGCTGCTATGGGGCGAATGACACTCTTCGCAGGTTATATGGTGATCCTATCTGCCTAGGGCCTGGAGAGGTGGGTGAGATTGCATGGCGTGTTCCTTCCACAGATGGTCAACCCATAGCGCAGGTTGGTTTGGAGGTGAGAGCAGATTTCCCATGTCAAGGTGCGGTGTATCTCGACTACATGACCTGGGATGGAGAACCGGATTTTCTCTTGCGTCTGCCTGATAGTGAGGGAACAATGTGGAGGCGAGCTTGGGTTGATGGTGCCGAGCAGTTTGGCCGCTGGTGGGATCACCCGTTTCGGATCAGTCAATCCAGGGGAGTGGGGTTGGTCATCCAAGGTACGGGGGGATGGCGAAACTACAAGGTACAGGCTCAGGTTATGGTGCATATGGCTAAAGCTGCAGGGATAGCTGCCCGCGTAGGAGGCATGAGGCGATACTACGCACTGCTACTGTGTGACGATGGCTGGGCTCGACTGGTGAAGTGTGTAGATCAATGCAAGACGCTCAGTGAGGCATCAGTACGGTTTAGGACATATGAGCTGCATGAGCTGGCGCTGGAGGTGGATGGGAGCGAACTGCGAGGTTGGGTGGACGGGAATCTCGTGGTGGAGGCAACGGATGACCATCCGCTTCCAGGAGGTGCTATGGGCTTGCTATGCCAGGAAGGCACGGTTTCGGCTCAATGGATCAGGGTAACTCCCCTGCAAGAGATTGCAGGGCAGGAATAATTTAAGTCTATTAGCCTCTGATCTCATTCCGTTAGATTAGATCTCTAGGGGAGATGCTGTAAGGCTCTAGCCTCTATGATAGGATGCAATTAGCAGGGGGCCATATTACTGTTTCTACATGATCCACTCAGGAGATACGGGTAGTGGATGGGAGTTATCGTACGCTGCTGGTTTGTATGCTATAGGATTTGCTGTTATTTATAACCTATAACTATTTTGATCTAAGGGCCGTTAGGCTAAGGTACGGGGCAATGCGCCAGTTGTGAGAAGATACCCCTATTAGGGGAACACAGAAAAGAAAGAATAGTGACTGCACCCAGTCCTAGGTCCAAGGTTTAGGGAACTTGATCAGCTGGCGTATTGCTCTAGATCTTGGGCAAGGTTATTCCTCAGGGGTTATTCCTCAGGCATATCCCCAGTCAAATATCACTAGATTCTCTGGAAAGGAGCATGTGCTAGCACCTTTACTCACAGTGACCTCACTTGTTGGGCATTCTTTGTGTTTGTGATAAGTTGGGTTTACAAACCACATGAATTAATCGCGGCGTGGTCGTAATACTCTTGCTGTCTGGTGATGGTCGACTTACATTGTAAGGCTGCAAAAGTAGTTAGTCGCCGATCACGGTAGTGCGTTGGATGTGGGGATCGGTGAAGATATCGGTCTCGTCCCTGCTGCGTGTGGAGAACTCCGAGACTATCGCCCCCTCGGGTCCTGCCTGGAACCAGTGCAGGGTGTTGGGGGGGATGGTGTGCTGCTCCCCCGGATGTAGCTCGATCTCGTGCCACACGGTGTAGGTGTGCTCCCTGCCCTGGGGGGGCTTGGCCTTGGGGGAGGGTGTGGGTTCCCCCTCCACATACAGGTACACCAGCCCACGCCTGCACCTGAAGGTCTCCTCCTTGCCTGGGTCATCTCCCACCGGGGGGTGTCTGTGCTCGGGACAGGTCTGGTGTGGGAAGAGCACCAGCTCCTTGGCACACACCCTCTGGGTGTTGATGTAGGTCACCAGCTGCAGCCCAGTGTGCTCCAGATCTCCCAGCCCGAAGTCGGCCACCTCTATCTGGGCACGCTCCTGGGGGGTGAGGACTATGCCCGCCTCCTCCAGCATCCTCGCTGCCCTCTCCTGCGCTTCCTTGTACTCCCTCTCCGTTAGCATCCTCTTTCCTCCATTCGCGGTTTGTGCAGCTATCTTAAGGTCAGGTGGGCTGGCAGTCAATTGATGCTAAGTGGGTCTTCATCTTGGTCTATATACCGCCACTGCGAAGTCCAGAGCACTGGGCTCGTACTCTAGCTCTCCGACACTGCCGCCGACTATTATCCTATCCCTCCAGAGGGCTAAGCTCCTGGCTTGCTGTAATGGTGCGGTACCCAGAGCAAGAACTAACATCCCATCTTGCCCTAAGGTGTTATCTGGAGCACCATTTGGGAGATAACGCAGCAATATGCCTCGATGTCGATGATCGCTGTGTGGAACAGCAGTACCAGCAAGGAGTATGCGATCTGTGGCATCCACCTGCAGGTACATGGCGGTGTCCTCATCCCCCACATTGCTGACGACCCTGCCGAGCCTACCAAACCGTTGGTCGAAGCTGCCATCATTCAGCAACCTATACACAAAGAGGGAGCGTGAAGACTCGCCTTCTCGAGATCCGAGGCGTGTGCCTCCGATCACTATCCTGCCCTTGCCGTCCACAGTCACGCCAACGGGCACATCCCGGTAGCTAGGAGGCATCCAGATCACCAGCCTACCTCCATTGCCGAAGCTGCGGTCGAGGCTGCCGTTGGGGTTCAACCTAAGCACGAACAGCCCCACCTTGTTGCGATCTTTCCCGCTCGCCGCACCGACCACTACGATCTTGCCATCAGCCTGTAGGGCGAGCACGGCGCTATCCACTCCCCCAGCCACGTCGGTAAGCAACGTCCCGCATGCTCCAAAGCCCCGATCCAACTCACCGTCAGCTCTGTATCTGACCAAAGTCAGCTGCGAGCCAGATGTGCCCACTATTAGTATCCTGTCCTTGGAATCAACCGCTGCATCCCATAGATAGATATTGGGTCGTAGGTCGCTGATCACTCTTCCCCCCTCTCCAAAGGAGGAATCGCGAGTGCCATCGACGTTGTACCTGAAGATCCTGAACCTCTGTACCTGCCCTGCTACATAGCGATCTCGCCTGTTTGCAATAAGCACCAACCTCCCATGTGAGTCCAATGCCGAGCTCATCAGTAGATCTAGGTCCGAAGAGGGATCTAGCGTGAGCCTACCGTCCACGGCGAAGCCGCGATCGAAGGAGCCGTCTCGATGTAGCTGGGTAGCTGCCAGAAAGCTGTCGCCGCTGCTGGTGAGCAGCGTGCCCGTGAGCAGGATCCTACCATCTGGTCTCACGAGCACGCTCGTCAAGACGTCTTGGTAGCTGTAACGTACGATCTTGCTACCGTCTCCGGAGAAGGTATCGTCCAACTCCATCATCGCCCAAGCGGGCGTCGGCGTCATGAGAAAGGCTAAGGTCAAGAGAACCCCAATCCACGGTCTCCTACATGCTGCGCGCATAGGCTTCCTCCTGCTGTCTCTATAGAGCTAAACGCTCTGGGCTAGAGAAGGTTACAACCAGCTGTATGGTTGATCACCCTATGAGCCTGCCACCAAATGCCGTGGTCAGATTATTGCGATCTTGGGGCTGAGGCTGAGAGATGAACACGAGATGGCTGTGGGTGATGGCCATAGGGGCTTTGGTTGTAGCTGCTGGGCTCTACATCGCAAGGAGGGACACTGAAGAGCTATCCCGTGATTTGTACCGTCCACCTACACCTACGGTTGTGCTCCTACCGAGCGCTGATCTTCCCTCCCCAACGCCCGTCGAGATCCTGCCAGCAGCCACTCACGCGCTGCCAGTCCCCACGACTGTGCCAACACCCACCGCTACTCCCACGCAACCGACAGTTCCTTCAGCGGAGGAGGCTGAGAGGGTTGTGCGCGCTTACTTTACGGCCATGGATTCCGAGGACTACGACGCTGCTCTATCGCAGACCCACGGCAGCGCTAGGGAACAGACCTCGAAGATCGTGGAGGAGATCAGGGCCCAGGAGAGGGCGAGCGGACAAGAGGCCGATATCAGGGTGACCCAGCTGCAGCTGACAGCTATGCCTGCTAAGGGCAACGTAAGGCCGGTGAAGGCGTACGCCACCGTCGGGGCTTACGTCGACTTGGGGGTAGCGGAGGTCGAGGTGCAGCGGCTACAGACCAAGGCCGTGTTCCGAGTGGCCCGCGTTCAAGGTCGGCCCAAGATTGTGGATATCCAGCAGTCGTAGCCCCTCCTCATGGACTGGTGCCGCACGACAGCTAGGCCCGTGGGCCTATGTAGCCTCTGCTTTACCCCTGCAGCCGAAGGCCATCACTGTTGGCGGCAAGTCGCACACCCCTTGAGGGGGGGTACGATATAGGACTTAGTCCCCCTCAGTATTATCTAGCCAGGAGTTGCGGAGGATGGTAGATCAGCTGGTACACATGCT